>Ga0247836_1001236_pt1 | contig 42344 bp, 29 predicted proteins | sample LaCruzMarch2015__4_FD_187116 | JGI IMG/M metagenome (GOLD analysis project Ga0247836, IMG submission 187116) | Freshwater microbial communities from meromictic Lake La Cruz, Castile-La Mancha, Spain - LaCruzMarch2015_14m | ecosystem: Environmental > Aquatic > Freshwater > Lake | place: Spain... | reverse complement strand
TAGAGCTCGAGCAAATCGATTGGAGAGGCATACTAGATCTCGAAGGTAATGAAGACGTTCAGTCTACCATACAGGATCTCGAACCCGCATTCTAGTGTGCCAGTTTAAAGATTGGATTGTATAAATAAATGCGAGTGAATTCTTATAACATAGGGCAGCCCTTGAAGTCTCCTACGGGACCCAGACGTAACAATCTGACAGTTACTAAGAACTTTACATCATAAGTAATATTATAAAAAGAGGGAGTTTGAACACGTTCTCCGGCATAATAAAATCGTTAGGATGAATAAATCCTTGAAATCAATTAGGTGACACAAAAGAAACAAACAGTTCCTGATAGAATTAGATTTTTAATTCTTATAACTTAGGATCAGTTTTTAGCGTCTATCAATAATACTCTGTGCCAATTACCGAACTGGCACATTACCCCTTGCACCGAGGGCAATTTTGTCTTATGTTGGGTTTGTTCCTGAAACACCACCCTTCCAAATGGCAACTCGTTCCCGCATTGGTATTCAACTTGCCGACGAATCTATTCTTTCGATATACTGTCATTATGATGGATTTCCAGAGTTCAATGGTGCCAAACTGGTTGAACATTTCAACTCTTATGATGCTGCTGCCGAACTCATTGATGGTGGTAGTATTAGTTCTTTGTGGACTGATCAGTCTTGGGATATGACAACTCTCCCAACTTCTGGACCACGATATTTCACTTCCCGTGGTGAAGAGTATAATCCTCCACGTCTTGATTCCAACCTGGAAAAGTATCTTGCGAATGGTGAAGAGTATGCTTACATATTCAAAGATGACGAATGGGTATGTTATAATACTAAAGATTGGAGTGAGGAGTATCTACAACAGGTAGAAATTCCTGTTGCTGTGACAGTCTAGGAACTGTCACAGGGGCACTAGACTTCGATCTGGTGCCCTGTTATATTACCTAGGTAATCAAAACCACCTCAACCCCAATGAAAACCATTCAAGTTCCTGTCTCCACACTTGAGACTCTGATTGAGAGTCTTGATGATGCAATCAATGTCTGCTACAGGGTAGAGTCCAGATCAGAAGATGCCGAAAAATCTTATCCCTATGCCACGGGATATAGTCGTTCGGCAATGCTTAGGGTTCAGGAGGAACTCAAGTTCCTGACAGTCTAGGAACTGGCACACTGGCACCCCAAAGACCCCTAAGTGGTGCCATACTTAACAAGTAATCAATCACCCCCCTCCCCAAACACAATGTATTACACTCTCTCACAATTGCGTGATTCCATCAATCAAAAGATTGTAGAACAAGGTGAAGCAGCGCCAGTCGCTGCGTTTATATTCACTGGCAACGATGTAGTCACTCAAGATGATGATTATAATGAGGTAACTTATCCTGATGGGGTAGTTCAGGAAGTGCTAATTGGCATCGGTGATAGTGATTACATCTATGAGATGATTTTGGATAAAATCCAAATTGAAATTTCAGAAGTTATAGAAGACACTGTGCCAGTTGCCTAACTGCCACAAGGGGAGTTGCAATACTCCCCAATTCATTCTATACTACATTCGTTCCCAAGGAATTCATCATGCTCACCGGCACCGCTCTTTTGACTAAAGTGACTGAAATGCGGTCACAAGAACCACCAATCAAAACGTCCGACATTGTTCGGGCATGTGGTTATGAATCTGATGGCAAGATGCACTACACTGAGTTTTATACTCAACTGTTAGATGCAAATGGAACTCTAAACAAACCAGAACCCACAAACATTTCTCAAGAGTATCAAGAACTCTATGAGAAACTTTGTGAAAATCATCACGAAGATGCCATCGAAGCATTCCTAACTATCTGGGAAGAAAGTGATCTTCACGGATTCGAAGATGCCTATATAGGTTGTTATGAATCTGAGAAAGATTTTGCAGAAGAATATGTAACTGAACGTTGTGATACAGCAGAGTTCCCTTGGTGTGTGGTAATTGATTGGCAAGCAACCTGGGATCAGTTGTCTTATGAATATGAGTTTGTGAATGGTTATGTATTCTCAAGGGACTGGTAAGATCTAGACTAGATGCGCACATACATTCTCGACGAGTATATACATCTCGTCGAGATGCGCATCATGCATCATACATACATCTCGTCGAGTATATGCATCATACACTATGACAGATCTCGAACTGGCACACACACTTGACAAGCATCGAGATCTCTGCTATATTACATAGGTAATCAAAACCACCACCGCCATGAAAACACCCAACTGGCAACACAATTCAGGCAAAAGCAAACAAACCAGAGGCACCTGTAAGGGTAGGCTCAAGGCAAGAAAACAGGCACTCAAGTGTCTACTTGCAAAACACAGAAAATAATACTCAAAGAGGAATGAGTTTGCCTCTACTTTTCAACACAAAAGTGACTCCTGTGGTGATACTATAAGATCATAAACTTAATGGTGGGTTGGATAATCAGGGAAGGGGTGGTGCCCTTCCTTTTTTTTGTCTTAATCCTCATCAAAAATAGGTTCTAGCTTCATTATAACACGGACCCGACTCATAAAACCCTAGCAGTGGACAGTTCTAAAAGTGGCACACTGGCACCCCAAAGACCCCTGAGGGGTGCCATACTTAACAAGTAATCAATCACCACACCAACCAAATGACACAAACCATTTACGTTAAATTCTCTTATGAGAATAAAGTTTCAGAACTAGTTCCCATTCACACTGAGTTAGATCTATCAAAGAACTCTAACAGAACAAGATTACTCAATCGACTGCTAAAATCAGTTCCTGAGGGTACTGAAGTCTCACTACCCAAAATGAGTAATGTTATGTTGAAGACTGTGCCAGTTGCCTAACTGCCACACTGGCACCCCAAAGACCCTTTAGGGGTGCCATACTTAACAAGTAATCAATCACACCAACCAAATGGAAACCATCAACCGATCTGATTTCGCTGCTCTGGAAGTAATCGAAATGATCATTCGGGTCACCAGAACCGATTTGGCGACCTGTGGGGAAACCGTGGAAGGTCTGAAATGGGCCCTGGATATGATCCAGCACGAAGTAGAGCAAACTGGGAGAGCATGTATGACAGTTGCCTAACTGCCACACTGGCACCCCAAAGACCCCTACGGGGTGCCATACTTAACAAGTAATCAATCACCACCCCAAACCAATGTCAAAACCATTCATCGTTTCAACTTTCTCACCTTATGAGTCTAAAGATTTCTTCTACCACTTCGCAGACACCTATGAGGAGGCAGTTGAACTCGCGGAAAATTTCTACCGGCAAACTGGTAAGGTGGTGGCAGTTGAGAAAGTGGCACAAGACCCCTCCACAATCGCCGCCAATGCCCCTATAATTTAAGAGTAAACCACACACACCTCCAATGGAATTCGACACCATCGACACCGATCTCTGGGATGAAATTCAAGACTCTCCCAGAGAGATCTTTGACAACGAGATCGACGAAGATCTCGAACAATCTTTTGAATCCAAACTCAATTCTAAACTCGATTTCTAATGCCCGACACACTCAACTTCACTGGTGACACTATCACCTATCTAGGTTTTCTAGGTGTTATTTCGACCCTGATCATTCTGGTTACAGTGTTTCGTTCCTTCTACAAATCGCCCCTAAACAAATGACACTCACAACTCCCAACAAAATGACTACTAAAACTTGGGTTATTAGACTTGAAATTGAGATTGATGAGAATGATCATCCTCGCAAGTTTATTCCTGAAGCAATCAATGAGTGTCTGAATCTTGAAGAAGGTGAAGACCTTATTGATTACTCATTTATCTGTATTGATTAAACAAAATGACACTCACAATTCAAAGACTTCTGGAAGGATATTTACTCCAAACCAGAGAACAAATTCAGCAGGATCTTCTCACTCTCATTGATAGTGATGATCAGGAATTAAATGATAAGATGTGCCAAATTGTAGTAGACAACTTTGACAAATTCTTTTCAAAGTGTGCCAATCCGTAAGGTGGCACAAGGGGGGTGCCAATGCCCCTCTTGACCCCTTATAATTTAAGAGTACCAAAGGAACCAACCAATGACCGTCCGCACCAACGTCCGCCCAATGGATCTCTGCACCGTCACTATGACTGAGGCCCAGTGGTCTAGGATCCGCACCGCTCTGATCTGCCTTGCCTGCAACTGCCGTACCGCTGGCAAGCATTCCGACGCTGACTACTACGACGAAGCATACAACGACCTGCGCGAGGCAATGGGGATGTGACACCTGCCTTAGTGGCACACTGGGGGCACAGGATGCCCCCTTCACCGACTAAGATTTAAGAGTACCAAAGGAACCCACCCCATGCGCAAGATTGAAAAGCAAATGATCGACGCAATTCACGACATGCGTGATTTCACATCTGGAAACACTAAAGTTGTCACCGAAGGTGATACCAGTTTGGTATATCTTCACGGCAGCAAGATTGCCGAGGTTGATGAGACCTCCATTCGTTTATTTGACGGTGGGTATCAATCAAAGACCACTAAGTCTAGGTTGAATGCTATCATTTCCGCCTGTGGAAATGCCGGTGAATGTGTCTACCAAAAGGACTTTAATTGGTTCTATCGTAAGTTCGTGGGTGCCATGAATGGGGTCCCGGTGTTTATATTTAAGGAATTCGAATCAGGTATGTTTGCCTGATTGTGCCAATTCACAAGGTGGCACAAGGGGGGTTCAAATGCCCCCCTTTACCCCTTATAATTTAAGAGTAAACCAACTCAAAGGAACCCAACCAATGCCATCAACCAAAGTTTTCGCAGTGATCGCCGGTAGAGATTATGAGGGGCAGGATTTTAATACTTTACGCCTGTTCGATTGTTTCTCAACTGCCAATGAATATGCGGTTGATTTAGATAATGAACTGGGGGTGGATTATGTATTAATCCAAACCAGAGAAGTATGCCAAGAATCGGCACTGTGTGCCGCCTGAGGAACTGGCACAAGGGGGGTTGCAATGCCCCCCGATCCGTGCCATAATTAATTCATCAAGCGGGGGTGAAGCATCCCGCTCAAAAAACTTCAACTCAAACCGTATCCTTTTTTCTTATCATGTTCAAATTCGAATCTTCCGCAATCGACAACATCTCAGATGTTCAAGATGGTCAAGTTGTTGTCACCTTCAACGGTGGTCGCGATTACACCTATGACGTTGCAGATCCTGCTAATTTTGTTACCGATCTCCAACTGGTGATTAATAACGAAGATTCAGTGGGTAAGTTCATCAACCTTGCCATCCGTGGCGAGGCACTCAAGGCAACCATTGCCTGATCTACCACGGGGGGCAGCAATGCCCCCCTTATCAAGTGACAGTTCGGGAGGTGGCACACTGCCCCTCTCAACCTGCCACCTGACCCCTTATAATTTAAGAGTACCAAACCAAAGGAACCCAACCAATGCAAAGACTCGATGTTCGCTGCCCCTCTGCCCCCTGGGAGAACACTACTACCGATGAGGACCGAGCATGGGACCTGTGCTTTTCACTCTCAGAGGACTATGGTTATGCCTGCGTTTATGAGCGTGTCAATGGCACAATTATCGGAGAATATACCGACGGACGTTCCACCTGAGGCACTGGCACACTGGGGGCACAGGATGCCCCCTTCACCCCTTATAATTTAAGAGTACCAAACCAACCAACCAACCAAAAATGACACAAACTCAATCCGCTCAGATGAGACAAACTCACCGGTTTGTTTGTATGACAGAAGCAGTAGACTTTTTCGTTAAAAAGTTTCACTGGACTCGGCAAGAATCTTGTCACTTTATCTGGGATAATCAGTTTTCCGTAGGAACTGACCGTGCTATTTGGATCACCGAACCTTTGAGTATGCCAATTGATTAAGTGGCACACTGGGGGCACAGGATGCCCCCTTTACCCCTTATAATTTAAGACCAAACCAACCAACCGAGACCATGCCAATTTCCCGCTCCTACCGTGCCAAGACTGCGTCACCCCTTGCACTGCACCGCCGCTGGATTCAGCAGGACATGGATCTGCAGGATGCCGATGAGATGAGAGCATATGATCGGGCACAATACTATGCCAATCAGGACGGTTGCCAGACTGGCACAGACAGCGATGCCTAGGCTCCGCTGACCCCTTATAATTTAAGAGTACCAAAGGAACCCAACCAATGACCACCCCCAAACCCCTTAAGACAATTCTCTGCCCCGTTGACTACCCCTTTGCCGTGGCACAGGTGGTAAATGGTGCGATCACAAGCACCTTTGGATATTCTAAAAGTTTGGCAGACTGCTATGCCAAGTGTCAGGGGTGGAGATCATCCTGCCCCGATGCTGAGATCATTATGGTCGAGCAAAGTGAAATCGGTGCAAAGCGTCCCGACTGTGTGAATTCCTACTGGGTTGCAGTCTGACCCCTACGGGGGCAGGGTTGACACCTGCCCCTTCACCGACTAAGATTTAAGAGCAAACCAACCAACTCAAACCAATGTCAGAACGCAACTTTCAAACCGGAATCTTGATCCTATGCTTTTCAATGGTTAGCATTGTCGGCGCTGTCTGGGTTGCCAGGTCTGTCGATGCCATGCTTGAGGCAGAGATCGCAGAAATCTGTCACCGTAGCAACAATGCAATTAACTGCCCCCCGCTGCCCAGATAATTTGATGGGGGGCAGGGTTGACACCTGCCCCTTTACCCCTTATAATTTAAGAGTACCAAACCAACCAACTCAAACCAATGACCTGCTCAACTCAAACCGAAACCTTCAACGAATGGGCAAACTGGGAAACCTGGAATGTATCACTATGGTTGCAGAATGACGAGGCACTTTATAAGGTCGCCCGCCAATTCACTCATTATGATTCACTCATTCCATACCTTGAATCTGGTTTCGGTCAGATGACCCCAGACGGTGCCCGTTGGATGGACCCTGCCATCGACACCGCTGCATTAGACAAGATGTTGACCGATCTGTAAAGTGGCACACTGGGGGCACAGGATGCCCCCTTTACCCCTTATAATTTAAGAGTACCAAACCAACCAACTCAATCCAATGAAAATCGAAGTTCGCTACCAGACCCCATACCCTGCCGCAGGGTTGACTGAGGAGTGGCGCTCCCAGTGGTTCGCTACACTGCCTGAGGCAGAGCGGATGGTCAAGTTCTACAAATCCTGTGGATCACCTGCCCACATTGCCCCTAGCAGTTTGGCACAGTTCGCCCACCTGAAATAGTGGCACAACCGGGGGCAGCAATGCCCCCTTTACCCCTTATAATTTAAGAGTACCAAACCAAAGGAACCCAACCATGACCGCTTCACTATTCACCAAAGTTCAATCTTCCGCGATCTCAATGATAGAAATCATTGGCGACCGCGTTGACATCGCTTTTCAAACTTCACCTGGTAAAGTTTACACTTTTATCTCAACTCCTGAGTTCATTGAATCTCTTCAACTTATCATCAGCGGTAACATTGAAGAGGTGAGTCTTGGTTCTATTGTTCATAAAGCAAAAATGAACAATGATCTGAAATATGCACTTTTATCTGAGAGAGGTTAGTAACATTTAGCCCACCTGAGGCACTGGCACACTGGGGGCAGCAATGCCCCCTTCACCGACTAAGATTTAAGAGCAAACCAACCAAAGGAACCCAACCATGACCCTCTTCAACATCGTTCGCATGTATGCACCTCACCTTGAAAAGCGTGATAGGATCGTTCAACGGGGTTTGACCCTTGAGCAGGCACAGGCACACTGCAAAAACCCTAAGACCCGCAAGGCAGGCGAATGGTTTGACGGTTATTCTGAGGCATGACCCCAACGGGGGCAGGGTTGACACCTGCCCCTTGACCGACTAAGATTTAAGAGCAAACCAACCAAAGGAACCCAACCAATGACCCCTTTCAACCCCTACGTTGCCACCCTGATCAAAATGGGATACGATGAGCAGGACTGCCGCAACGTTGCCGCCGCTGGTTTGGATGCCTCCTACCCCCGCACTATCCACGGGCGGACCTTTCAAACCAAAGCAGAATACGACGAAGCACTGGCAGACTTCCTCAACGGGATCTGAGGGGTTCGCCCCCCTTCCATGCTATAATTCATAAGCAACCAACCAAAGGAACCGACCTAATGACCAACCTGCCAATCTCACCCTGTTCAGACCTTGCCACCAGAGAACTGAAGTGGTTGTGGCAGTCGGATCAACTTAAGAATGGCGCTGCCCGCCCCTCTATGTTTATTCACTGGGGAGTTCCTGCCTACATCATCGCCGCCCAGTGTGCTGAGGTCCATGCTGATGAGGTGAAACCCTGCCCGATCAGCGGGTGGCATCCGACCTTTAGGGGGGTGCCTGATCATCGATATTCACCAGAGTGGTAATCTGCAAGACGGGCAGGGTTGACACCTGCCCCTTGACCGACTAAGATTTAAGAGTACCAAAGGAACCCAACCAATGAAAACGTTTTCCATTTTCCCTGAGATCATCGCCAATTGCACCGATGACAATGGACAGATCCGTTGGAGCACTGCCTGCCAAGCAGCAAAAGAGCACGGTCTCTGGGATGATTTCAGGACGGAGTATGGGGTCACCGCTGCATTCGGTGGGGTTGATGCTGGGGAGTTCCTGACCTGGATGGGGTACTAATCCCCGACCCTATGGGGGCAGGGTTGACACCTGCCCCTTTACCCCTTATAATTTAAGAGTACCAAAGGAACCCAACCAATGACCGCAACCTTCACCATCGCCACCAAGTTCCCAGAGTTGACCACCTTTGAATTGGAGGAGTGGTTATGGGTAGGCAACCCCACCCCTAAAGAGGAGCGGGCAATCTGTAAGGAACTGGCAACCCGTGCCAAGCGTAGGCAAGCGATAGAAGATTTCCTCTGGTGACCCCTACGGGGGGGCAGGGTTGACACCTGCCCCTGAGCAAACCGACCCCCATTCGTTATGACCCGTGCAATCGGTACAGTTCGCTCCTCAGACTTCAACGTGCAAGGACAGTCGATCCGCGTCAGCAGCGGACGTGGCAGCACAATGACCCCTGCCCGTGGGTTGGGTGCCGTGATGGTCGCCGACCTTGAGACTGCCATCGCCAATGCTAAGGCAATTCACCGCGTTGACCGTATCACTGCCGCCCACGAACGACTGGCAGATCGGGCAGCATGACGTGACGGTTCGGGGGGTGGCACACGCTATCCCCATCCGTTCGTGAGCGGCAGTGATTCGGTCGTTCGTGATCGGCAGTATGTCGTTATGTCGTTATCGTGATGGCGGGGGCCGTATGAAAAACGCAACACTACCCTAACCTACAAAGTGTTACGGAAGGCATAAAGATAAAACACTCAAATACAAAAATTTTTTCGAATATATACAAAATGAAATTAAGTTTTATAAACACCTCAAATGAAAAAAAATTCCGGCGAAATTTTTGAGAACATACAAGTCGATCCAATCAGCGGAGACTATTATGTAATTATTCCAGAGAGTATTGCAAATGAACTCTCATGGTATGAAGATACTGAAATTAGTTTTAAAGTTGAAGGAGATGAGGTAATCCTCACCGAACATATAGATTGACAGATGATATATAATGTTGTATGATACTTCAGTAATGAATTGAAATTATGGCAAAAGGATTTACAGTAAAAGCAAAAGCACCAGTCACAGGCCAATCTCAAGAAGAATGGGACTACAATCTTGCCCGAGAAATGATAAAAGGAAAATCAATTGTCTTTTGTCTTCCTGGAAGAGGAGTCTCCTATACTTACCTCAAAAGTTTTGTTCAGTTATGTTTTGATATTGTTCAGGCCGGAGCAAGTATTCAAATTTCTCAAGACTATTCATCCATGGTTAATTTTGCCCGTTGCAAATGCCTAGGAGCAAATGTTCTCAGAGGACCAAATCAACTTCCCTGGGATGGTAAACTAAATTATGATTGGCAACTTTGGATTGATTCTGATATTGTCTTTAATTCTGAGAAGTTTTGGCAACTAATTCTCATGGATAAGGATATTGCTTCTGGATGGTATGCAACAGAAGATGGTGTAACCACATCAGTTGCTCATTGGATGGAAGAAGATGATTTCCGCAATAATGGTGGAGTCATGAATCACGAAACCACAGAAAGTATTTCAAAGCGCCGCAAACCATTCACTGTTGATTATGCAGGATTTGGTTGGTTACTCATTAAAAAAGGTATTTTTGAACACGAAGAAATGAAGTATCCCTGGTTTGCACCTAAGATGCAAGTCTTTGAATCCGGTGAGGTTCAGGATATGTGTGGTGAAGACGTATCATTCTGTTTAGATGCAAAAGAAGCAGGATTTGAAATTTGGTGTGATCCTCGTATTCGTGTTGGTCATGAGAAGACTAGAGTGATTTAATGTCTAAAGAATTTTACAACATACTATGTAAGGGTCGTAAAATTTATTCCAATCTTACAGAAGAAGAATACTTCAATACTATGGAGGATCTGGCAAATGATTTCTATTTGTCGGGTACTCCACATCCAAATGAAATTGAAACTGAAATTATAGGAGAAACTTTAGATGGCAATTAAAAAATCATCGAATTCGAATCAAACAATCGAATCTCATCCAAAAAACACAAGTCAGGGTTCCGGAGATCATACCAAATATTCGGCAACATCCAGAAATAAAGCAAAAAAGAAATATCGAGGTCAGGGTAAAGGATAAATAGATTTTTATAAAATATGAATTGAAACAATTTTCAATGGGAACTCATATACTAATTGAAGTATATGATGTCAAGTTTAATCTATTAGACGATTTAAATTCTCTTGAAGAAATCATGGTGCGCGGAATTAATCGTGCAAAAATGGAAATACTTAATATTTTTAAACATAGTTTTACTCCACACGGAATCACAATCGTAATTGCTCTTTCAGAAAGTCATGTATCCTGCCATACCTGGCCGGAGGAAGGTTGTATTGCGATTGACATTTATACATGTGGTGATGGAAAACCAAAATTAATCGCCATTGAATTGTTAAAATACTTAAATTCATATAATTATAGTATAAAAGAAATAAATCGTTAAATAGTATAAGGAGATAGAAACCTCCATTATAAAAGTTCTGTTTTATTCTTAAAACAGGAGTTTCACAAATGCTATTCGAATCAGAAGACAATCAAAAAAGAATTCTTCAAGAAGTCGTACATGACAGAGCACCAAAATATAATTTTAAAAAACAATCTGATCTTCATGAAAAAATTCGTAATGATGAAGACTATGATGACTGGGAATATGGAACAGAACCAAACTACGGAACTTCTTGTAAATAGTTATAAATAATATGACGAATATCATGTCATATGTCTGTTACAAGGATATCAAGATCATTTAAAGACATTAGTCTATCCTTTGACCCCCATCCAAGCACAAAAGACCTGCCGGTTCTGGTGAATCAGCAGGCAATTCGTCGTTCAATTCGTAATTTAGTTCAAACAATTCCAACAGAAAGATTTTTTAATCCAATTTTAGGATCTGATGTTCGTCAAAGTTTGTTTGAATTCGTCGATTTTGGTACTGCCTCGGTCATTCGTGATCAAATTTTGAATACAATTTCAAACTTTGAGCCCAGAGTGAATGATGTTGATGTTCAGGTAGATCCAAGACCAGATGAAAATGAATTTGAAATTACCATTATATTTGATATTATCGGACAAGAAATTCCAACACAACAATTTTCATTCATTCTAGAGGCAACCAGATAAAAAAATGCCTTTTACAAAGTTTGCCAATTTAGATTTCGATCAAATCAAAACTTCGATCAAAGATTATCTTCGTGCGAATTCAACATTTACGGATTTTGATTTCGAAGGGTCTAACTTTTCAGTTTTAATTGATACTCTGGCATATAATACCTATATCACGGCATTTAATTCAAACATGGTTGTGAACGAATCATTTTTGAATTCGGCAACCATTCGTCAAAATGTAGTTTCACTGGCAGGAAATATTGGTTATATACCACGATCCAGAGAGGCATCAAAGGCGCAAATTTCATTTAAGGTATCTACATCACAAAACACTCCAACTCTCACTCTACAAGCAGGACTGGTGTGTATAGGAACAGTTAATGATACTTCATACACATTCTCAATTCCAAATAATATTTCGGCAAATCTGGTAAATGGTATTGCAGATTTTAATCAAATCACAGTATATCAAGGAACATTTTTAAAAAAGGAATTTACGGTCGATGGATCACTGGATCAAAGATTTATTTTAAATAATTCATTTATAGATACTTCAACAATTTCTGTTTATGTAAGAGAAAGTAATGAAAGTGGTACTGGAGTTCAATACTTTTCTGTGGATAATATTTTAAATGTAAATTCAACCTCAAAGATTTATTTGTTACAGGAAGTTCAGGACGAAAAGTACGAACTTCTTTTTGGTGATGGATTAATAGGTCAAAAATTGTCAAATAACTCAGTAATCACCGTAACTTATATTGTTACAGACGGAATATCAGGAAACGGAGCATCTTCATTTTCCTTTGCCGGAAGTCTTAAAGACTCTACTGATGTGATTGCAAGTAACTTTTCAAGTGCGATTTCAATTACAACAAATCAGCAATCTCAAAATGGTGCCGAAATTGAGTCAATAGATTCAATTCGTTATTTTGCTCCAAGAATTTATTCTTCACAGTACAGAGCGGTCACCTCTCGTGATTATGAGGCAATCATTAAAAAAATATACCCAGAAACAGAATCCGTTTCTATTATTGGTGGAGAAGAACTGGATCCCCCCGAATTTGGAACAGTATCAATTGCAATTAAACCAAAAAATGGAACATATGTTTCAGATTTCCAAAAATCAAGAATTTTATCCGATCTTAAACAATATAGCATTTCTGGAATTAATCAAAAAATAATCGATCTTAAAATATTATATGTCGAAATTGATTCTTCAATTTATTATAATTACTCTCAAGTTTCTACGGTTGAATCTCTCAAAACCAGAATTACTAATTCACTGACTCAATACTCAAATTCTATAGATTTAAATAAATTTGGCGGAAGATTTAAGTACAGTAAAGTTCTTCAGGTGATTGACAATACAGACGATTCTATAACTTCAAATATCACAAAAGTTAGAATTCGAAGAGACTTAAAGGCAATTACCGGACAATTTGCTCAATATGAATTATGCTTTGGAAATAAATTTCACATTAATCGAGAGGGTTATAATATCAAATCCACCGGATTTAAAATATCAAATGAATCAGATACGGTATATCTCACAGATGTTCCTGATTCTACCGGAACAAATGGAATTATTGCAGTTATAAATGCTTCCAAGAAAGTGATTGTAAAATCTGCCGGAACAATTGATTACTCAAAGGGGGAAATTAAACTAGGGACAATTAAAATTGGCGCGACTTCTCTCGCAGATAATACGATTGAAATTCAGGCATTTCCAGAATCAAATGATATTGTTGGATTAAATGATTTGTATTTGAATTTTAGCATTTCAAAAAGTACAATAAATATGGTAAGAGACGTAATTGCTTCTGGTGATGAAATATCTGGAACATCATTTGTAAAAGACTATTATACCTCAAGTTATTCAAACGGAAATTTTATAAGATCATAATATGATACAAACAGGGTTCGAATCCAGAGTCAAGATTCAACAAATTATTGAAAATCAACTACCAGAGTTTATTTTGGACGAAAGTCCAAAGGTCATAGATTTTTTAAAACAATATTATATCTCTCAAGAATATCAAGGTGGACCTGTAGATATTGCAGAAAATTTAGATCAATATTTAAAGTTAGATAATCTAACTCCAGAAGTTGTTGTTGATAATACATTTCTACAAAATGATATTAATTCAACTGTTGGAATCATAACAGTAACAAGTACGAAAGGATTTCCACAAAAATATGGGTTATTAAAGGTTGATGATGAAGTTATAACATATACAGGAATCACAACAAATTCATTCACCGGGTGTATTCGTGGATTTAGTGGAATTACAAATTATCATAACGATTTGAATCAAGAAGAATTAATTTTTTCCAAAACAACATCATCAGATCATAAGAATAAATCTTCAATACAAAATTTAAGTTCCTTATTTTTAAAGGAATTTTATAAAAAACTCAAATATACATTTGTTCCCGGATTAGAAGAAGTTGACTTTGTTTCAAATTTAAATGTTGGAAATTTTATAAGACAGGCAAAATCATTCTATCAGTCAAAAGGAACGAATGAATCATTTAGAATTTTGTTTAATGTTCTATATGGAGTAAATCCAAGAGTTGTAAATCTTGAAGAATTTTTAATCAAACCATCATCAGCACAATTTATCAGAAGAGAAATTGTAATTGCCGAAAGAATTTCTGGAGATCCTTCCAAATTAATTGGACAGACAATTCGAAAATCTTCAGACACAATTACCGGTGCATCAATTTCAGAAATTGAACCATTTTTAAGAAATAATAGACAATATTATAAAATTTCTCTTTTTGTTGGATATGATGATATATCTGCCGTTGAAGGTAACTTTACAATTACACCAAGTACCAGGTGCCTTGAAACAGTTTATATTGGATCTTCTGTAATTTCAGTAGATTCTACAATTGGATTTCCTGAAAATGGAAAAATTATATCCGGAAAAAATACAATTACATATCAAAGTAAAAGTATTAATCAGTTTTTTGAATGTTCAGGAATTCAATACACAATCTCAACAAAAGATGATATAAGATCAGATGAATTTTATTATGGATATGAAAATGGAGATATTACAAAAAAAGTCGAATTAAGACTTACTGGAGTATTATCAAAATTTGTACAAACATCAGATTCTTTAAACCTTGATGAAGGCGAAACTATTTCAGTTAAAACTATTGGAGATTTAATTCAAAATCCAGAAACTAATCAAACATACAAAGAAATTTTTGCAAATTCTTGGATTTATAATACAAGATCAAGATATCAAATAAAGGATGGTAGTATAAATTATACTCTTGTAAGTCCAATTGATAGATCTAGTTTAAAAATTGGAGATAAACTTGAACTCTTAAATAGAGAATCTAATGTAGGAATATCCACTGGAACTATTGCCACAATAAACCCTTCTGAAAATAGTATTACCACGGATTTAGGTACTTTAGATGCTAATCAAAAATATGATATAAGAAGAAAACTGAATACCGCATCAAGTCTAAATGTTCCCATAAAATTTGGAAATAATACTGTTTTATCAGACATACAAAATTTATATGTGGATGATAACTATGCATATGTGGCTTCAAATTCATTACCATCAGATGGAAATACTTCATATACATATCAAATAACAACTAAAATTAAATCATTAGTTGGGACAGGATTAACAGCAAATTATACTTTAATACAATATGACCCCGACAGTTCACCATTTATTACTGGAGATAGAGTTTATTATCAACCTTCAGGTACTCCAATAGTTGGATTGGGAACTGGTGATTACTATGTCGAGAATATATCCAATCCCAAAGGAATAAGACTTTATTTTTCAAAATCATTTATTGGTAGTGATAATTACATCACATTTGCGGATTCTAACTTTAATGCTGGCATTCATACTTTTACATTATATTCTCAAAAATCAGGAATTATTGGTCCACAGAAATTACTTAAAAAATTTCCATTAATAGGAAACATTGATACCGGAAATGGAGAACCGACTCTTCCAGGTCCGATTGGGATGTTAATTAATGGAGTAGAGATTAGTAATTATAAATCTAATGATAAAATTTATTATGGTCCATTAGAATCTATTAATGTATTGAATGGTGGAAGCAATTTTGATGTTATAAATCCACCAATAATATCAATTTCTTCTGGAATAGGAATAACAGCACTAGTTCATCCTGTAATCAGTGGATCAATTCAAAAAGTTTATATTGATTCTCAAGATTATGATATTGATAAAATTGTATCTATTGGGGTATCTGGTGGAAATGGTTCTGGTGCATTTTTACAACCAATTGTCACAAAAAGGCAAAGAAGTATTTTGTTTGATGGAAGACTTATTGAAAATTCTGGTGGAATTAGTTCAACAACAAGACAATTAACATTTATAAACAATCATAATTTAAATAATGGCGAACAAATAATATATAATTCAAACGGAAATCTTGGAATTGGCATAGGAACTACTCCAGGAACTTTAATTAATGAAACAACCTATTATGTTAAAGTTGATAATAATAAAACCATTAGACTTTATCAATCTAATTTAGATTATAATTCTGGAATTAATACTGTAAGTTTTAATGCAGTTAATACTTCTGGAATTCATAGATTTAGAACAGCATCATATAAAAATACAGTATCAGAAATTAAAGTACTTAATGGTGGTGAATATACTAATAGAAAATTAATTGTTTCACCAACAGGAATATCAACAACTTATAATAATGTAACTTTTAAAAATCATGGATTTAAAGACGGAGAATTGGTAAACTACAATTATCAGACATCCACAATTGGAATTTCAACATTACCGCAATATTATATTCTAAATGAAAATGAAAATTCATTTAAATTATGTGATGCCGGAATTGGTGGAACAAATACTGACAACTATGATAGAAAAAATTATGTCAGATTTTCTTCAACTGGATCTGGATATCAATATTTTAGTTATCCAGATATATCTGTTTCTATAACATATTCTCCGGTCGGATTCGGTACTACAACACAAGAGTATAAGTCCTTAATAACAACTCCAGTAGTCAAAGGTAAAATTATTGACGCTTATCTCTACGAATCCGGAACAGGATACGGATCATCAATTCTAAATCTTGAAAAAAAACCGATAATAACAATAAAAAATGGTAGAGAAGCACAATTAAAACCAATAATTATCAATGGCGAAATTAATTCTGTAAATATTCAGTATGGTGGACAAGAATATTATTCAATTCCAGATTTAATTATAGAAGATTCTTCTGGTTCTGGATCTGGTGCAGATTTAAGACCAGTGATTATTAATGGAAAAATATCAGACATTAAAATAGTTAATAGTGGAATAGGATATTCTTCCACATCAACAATAATTAAAGTTAAATCTTCAGGATCAAATGCTGTTTTTGATACTAAAATTAGATCACTAACAGTTAATCATAATAAAAAATTTGGAGATGAGTTTTTATTCGAAAAAGATGGTCAATTACAATATTCTATTTCTAGATATTTTGACCAGTTAAGAACATCATTTAATGATAATGGAAATGTATCTAAAATAATTGGATGGGCATATGACGGAAATCCAATATACGGACCATATGGTTATACTGATCCAGAAAATTCAAATTCACCACCAAAACTTTTATCTTCTGGATATGAATTAAAAGTAAATAATGTTATCGATAGACCTCAATTTCCAGAAGAATTTTTTGTTGAAGATTATACTTATACAAATTCTGGAGATTTAGATGAAAATAATGGTAGATTTGGAAAAACTCCAGAATTTCCAAATGGTGTTTATGCATATTTTGCAACTCTAGATTCAGTTACCTTAAATCCAAAATTTCCATACTTTATTGGAAATACCTACAGATCTAATACATTATCAGAAAATTCAATACTCAATCAATCATTTGATTTTAATAATTCAAATTTACTTCGAAACACTTTACCATATAAAATTTCAGATAATTATGCAGATAATGACTTTATCATCGAAACAAGTGAATTTACAAATCAAGAATCTGTTGTCGAATCTGTAACAAGTGGAAATGTAAATGAATTTAACATCATAAATCCCGGATCGGATTATAAAGTAAATGATGTCTTAAACTTTGATGATAAAAATACTGGTGGTGGAGGACTAATTGCAAAAGTTTCCTCCATATCAGGAAAAGATATTGTTAAATTAGATACAACTGTACAAACTTATGAAAATTCAATTTTTACTTGGAATAATGACAATCAAGTAAAGGTTACAATTTTACCTTATCATGACCTATTAAATGGAGATTTTGTTGTAATTTCAGGATTTTCAACAAGTTTAAATAAATTAAATAATTATTATAAAATTGGAGTATCATCTTATTATTCAAATGTTTTAAAAAATATTCCAAGCTCAACTGCAGGATTTTCGACAGAAATTTATGTTACTCAAATTCCAACCAAGGTATCGGTAGGAAGTAGTATTACAATTGGTTCAGAAACATTAAAGATATTAGAAGTATTTGAAAATCTGAATATAATTAAAGTACAAAGAGGATATACAGGAATATCACATACAGCAACAACACCCATAAATTTTATTCCAGACTCATTTATAATTTCTCAAAAAATAGATTATTTTGATTCCAAAGTTAATAATAAAGTATTTTTTAATCCAAAACAATCTGTTGGAGTCGGAACAACCGCAGGAATTACAAATTCAATCACATTTAAATTTGGAGATTCTAATGTTACGAGAATTGTTCCAACTCAAGGAATTTATATTGAAAATCACCCATTTGTAAATAATGAATCTGTATTATTAACCTTAGCAAATGATAATCCAGATAAAATTTCAATATCAACTTCTTCTACAGGAACTCCATTTGATATACCTACAAATGTATATGTAACTAATAAAAATATAAATGTTATTGGAATCAAAACAACTTTAAATTCATCAGAAGTTTATTTTACAAATAATGGATCTAATAATAATAATTATTCAATTGAAAGTCAATATTCTCAAATAAAGGGAAGAGTGGATAGAATTAAATCCATAGTTTCAGTATCAACTTATCATGAATTAGCGAATAATGATGTTATAAATTTAGAGGTTAAACCAAATCTTTCGGTTGGAATTGGAACATCGACTTCAATATATGTTAAAAGAGATTCAAATACTGGAAATATTTTAATTAATCCAATAGGATTTAATTCCACCGGGATTAATACATCTACGAATATAATTACGATTAATTCTCATAATTTAAAAACAGGAGATAAAATATTATATTCTTCCAATGTACTTCCTTCTGGATTATCTACAGATTTTTATTATGTCTATAAAGTCAATGATAATAGTATAAAACTTTCACAGACTTATCTTGATTCTAAAAATATTCCACCATCAATAGTGAGTATAGCAAGTACAGGGGGATCAAATCAATCGATTTCACTCGTAAATCCTCAAATTAAGACAATTAGAAATAATAATTTAGTATTTAATTTGTCAGATTCATCACTTTCTGGATACAAATTTAAACTTTACTATGATAAAAACTATAAAAATGAATTTGTATCAATTGCATCAACATCAACATTTACATTAGTAGGAATAGGAACTGTTGGAGTTTCTTCAACGGCATCTATTACTGTCAATTATAATGAAGAACTTCCAACCAAATTGTATTATAATTTAGAAAAATCTGGAAGTATTAGTACAACTGATACTTCAGTAAATAATTATTCGGAGATATTATTTGAAAATAGTGAATATAATTCAACTTATAATATTTCAGGTATTGGATCAACAACATTTAGTATTTCTTTAACAAAAATACCAGAAAAATTAATATATTCGGAAAATGAATGTGATATTTTAAGATATAATACAAATTCAATTTCAGCAAAAGGACCTATTCATAAAATTAACATTGTCTCTGGAGGATCTGGATATAAAAAACTTCCAATATTCAATGGATTGAATACAAAAAATGGAAAAGATGCATATATTGTTCCAAAATCAAAAAATATAGGTAATATTAAAGAACTACGAATTATTAATGAAGGTTTTGAATATTCTTCTGATAAAACTTTACAACCTATTGCATACATATCTCCACTTATTACAATTAAAAATTCAAATACAATTGATAGCATTATAGTTACTAATGGTGGAAAGGGATATACTAATGCTCCCAATATTTCGATTGTAAATTCCACAACTGGGCAAAAGATTAATAGTGGAATATTGAATGCAAAATTATCAGGAAATTCCATAGATTCTGTAAATATTATCCAATATCCCAAAGGTCTTCCTGAAAAAACTGTAAAATTAGTTGCAGAAAATAATACAAATGGAGTTAGTATTCAAAGAATTGAATCTTCTTCTAGTGGAATTTTTACCTGTTACATAACAACTCCGACGATAAATGGAATATCAACATTTATTACATCACCATTTAGTGCAGGTGACCTAGTATTTGTCGAAGGAATTGAAAAAATAGGATCTAATGGTTCTGGTTTTAATTCTGAAGATTATAATTATAAATTTTTTACTGTAGATAATTATAATAATTCAGGAATTCTTGATAAAGTTACTATTGATATAACTGGTTTAACCACGAACACCGGAATTGCCAAAACAATTCAAGATTCTATTGCAAATATTATAAAAAGTACTGATTATCCAGAATTTAAAGTTTCACAAACTTCTTCATTTTTTAATATTGGTGAGAAACTCTCTTCAAAAGGAGTTTCAAGAGATTTAAAAATTATTTCAACTAATAATTCCTTCATTAAAGTATTTGGATCTTATAATCCATCGATTGAAGAAATTATAGTTGGAAATGAAACTGGAAATATCGCAACAATAGATCAAATTGAATATAGTGTTGGAAAATTTAAAGTTGATTATTCTGTTGAAAAAAATCTTGGATGGTCTGATGATATTGGAAAATTAAGTCAAGACAATCAAGTAATTCCCGATAATGATTATTATCAAAATCTTTCATATACCGTAAAAAGTCCAATTGAATACCAAGATTCAAAAACTCCAATTAATAGCCTACTCCATACTAGTGGTCTTAAAAATTTTTCTGACACTGGAATTACCTCAACTTCAAAGTCTGGAATATTAACTTCTACCAATGCAATGTCTGTGGTTTATGATATTATTGAAGAAAACCGAGTAGATACGATTTATGATTTTGATTTGGCGCTTGATATTGATGTTGTTGGAAGTTCATCTAAATTTTTAAAATTAAAAACTAAAAAATTAGCAGATTATATTGAGTGTAAAACTAATGTTGTTTTAAAGGTAGATGATATAAGCAGACAATTTTCAAATTTAGACGGAGAACCAAGTGAGTTTATAAATTTAATCAAATTAAATTCTACAGAATCTTATAATAATATTTTAGTTAGAGTTTCTAATTATGATAATTCACAAATTCAATTATCAGAACTTATCATTTTAAATGATAAAACTGATTCAGTTGTAGCAGAAAAATCAACACTTGTAAATTCCGGAATAGGTCTTACTCACATATCTGGAGAACAATATGGAAATTTTTCTATAGTTAAGAATGCTTCTGGAGAAACTTATTTACAATTTATACCCGATGATCCTTACAGTACAGATTATGATATTAAAGTTATTAAAAGTAATTTTAATTCTACAGATGTTGGAATTGGAACAACTTCAATTGGATTTATTGATTTAACTGGATCTAATAAAAAAGCATCATCAGGGATATCAACTTCAATTATTTCAGTTGACTCATCTAAATTTTCATCATTGCTTGCTAATGTTGAAATTATTGATTCAACAGCAAATTCAATCAATTTTGTTGAGGTATATTTAAATCACGATGGAACAAATACTTATATTTCAGAATATTATTTTGATTCAGAATCTTCAAGTAATTATTCTGGAAATTTTATTGGAACATTTGGAGCAAACATTTCTTCTGGAACTTTATCACTAAATTATAAAAACAATTCATCAAATAGTGTAGATATTAGATCAAGGATTGTTGGGTTCGGAACAACTGCGATTGGGGTTGGAGCACATCGATTTATTTTACCAAATCAAATTGCAGGAAATGAAAGAAGTGCAATATATCAATCAAATTATTCATCTACTGTTTCTTTGGCATCTACGATAATATCATTGAATAAATCTAATTTTAATGCAATTAAATCTTTGGTTGAGGTAAGTGTAGGATCTACTAGTGCTCTTCATCAAGTTATGATGATTCATGATAATAATGACATATATGTTCAACAATCTCCCTTTCTTTCAATAGGAAGTACATCTGGAATTGGAACTTTTGGTGGGGAATATTCTGGTGATAACTTACAATTAAAATTCTACCCAGATTCTGGAATAAATTCTCAAATAAAAATTCTTTCCTTCAATCAGTGCTTATATTCAACTTTAGATTCCATTAATATTGCACCAAATCTTACATACGGAACCGTAACTGATTCTATTGATCTTATTTTTTATAATGCAATTAATGGAGATAGAATTAATAGACTTGATTTTGATTTAAAAAATGAAAACATTCCAATTTTTGCAAAAACATTTGATCCACCAAATTCTTCAATATTAAATCTTTCTACTGGGAAATTTACAATAAAAAATCACTTCTTCAGTCCTTTAGAAGAACTTATATATACACCAAAATCAACTTTTATTGGAGTCGGTGCAAGTTCAGTTGGAATTGGATCAACTTTAAATTCTGCAGGAATTGTGACTACATTATTACCTTCAGATGTTTATGTTATCAAAATATCTGAAAATGAATTTAAATTATCAACAAGAAAGGATTATGCTGTTTTAGGAATTGGAGTTACATTCACCTCAGTTGGTTTAGGTAATGCACACCAACTCGAAATGAAAAAGAAAAATGAAAAAGTACTTATTACAATCGATAATGTAGTTCAATATCCATTATTATTTACCCCAACATCTCATACTTTATCTGGAAATGGTGGTCAAATTAGTGCAGTATCTTCAATATTTTCTTTAAGTGGAATATCAACAATAGTTCCAAGAGATATTCTCAAAATTGATAACGAGTATATGGGAATTATAAATGTTGGTTTAGGGACAACAAATGTTGGACCAATTACTAATAATGGAAGTTTTAATCTAGTTGAAGTCAGAAGAGGATTTGTCGGATCATCTGCAACATCACATACAGATTCTACGGAAGCAAGAATTTATAAGGGTTCATATAATATTGTTGATAATAAGATTTTCTTTTCAGAATCTCCAAGAGGAAATCCACAAATAGAAAGAGATTCAAGTAATTTAAGATTTGAAACCTCAGATTTTACAGGAAGAGTTTTCTTAAGAAATAATTATACCTCAAATCAAATATATGATGATATTTCATCCCAATTTACAGGAATTGGTAGGACATTTACATTAACTGTAGGTGGTGCAAATACCGTTGGATTAGGAACTACTGGTGGAAATGGAATTCTATTCATAAATGGAGTTTTTCAAACTCCAACAACTTTAAATAATACAGAAAACAATTTTAAAATTATTGAAAATTCTGGAATATCAAGTGTAGTATTTTCGGGAATTGCTAGTTCAAATTCTGATATAATAATTACTTCTGAATTTGATGTGAATCAAAATCAAATTCCTAGAGGTGGGATAATTATTTCTTTGGGTTCTTCTACTGGTCTTGGGTATGCACCTCTTGTTGGAGCAAAAATACTACCAAGAATTAATGGATCTGGTGCAATTACTAGTATCGTAAGCACAGCAACTACTGGATCAGCATTTGCGATTAGTACTGCAACATATCACAAAACAACAGGATTGTTAGATGTTACAACTACAACTCCGCATAAATTTGATTATACAAATGTAAAGCAAGTTACATTAATTGGTCTTAATTTTTCTTGTCCGGTAAATGACCCATTTCTAACGACTTTAACTACTACTGGACAAACTGTTGGAATTGGATCAACTGTAATTTTTGTAGATTCTGTATCAGATGTTTCTATAGGAAGTTCTATTTCGATTACTGGAAAACTTACAAATATTCCTGTTGTTTCTGTTGGAAATACCTTTGTAAGAATCGGTACATCATCCACGATTGGATCAACAATTGGTTCCGGTATTGCTGTTACATTTAGTACTCATTATTCGGGAATTACTACAACTATATTTCCAGAAGGTGTTACTGGTATAGGAAAAACATTTACAATAAAAGCAATTGGTACTACAACATCCTTTACCATCGATGCCGGTATATCTACTATTCCTCATAATTATGTTGGGCAAGGAACTGTATTTTCTTTTTATGGTGACCTTACACCAGGATCTGGATATAATGGTATTGTTGCAATAGGAGTTTCCGTATATGAAAGTGGTCATATTGGAGACACTGCAAATATAACTGCATCTGTTGGTGCTGGAGGAACTCTTGGATTTACAATTGGTGCTGGAGGTACTGGTTATTCAAATCCACAAATATTTGTATCAGAACCATCTTATGAAAATTTAAATGTTGTTGGTGTATCAAGATTAGGAATTGGTGCAACAACAAAAACTGGAATAGGTCTTTTACTAAATGTTGAAGTTGGTGCAAGTTCAACTACAGGAATTGGATCAACATATTTTGAAGTATCTAAATTTAGTATTTCAAGACAAGGATACTCATTCCAAAGAGGTGATGTATTTAAACCGGTTGGATTGGTGACTGCAAAGGGATTAAATTCTCCAATATCAGAGTTTAAATTGACAGTTATTGACACATTTTCTGACTCTTTCTCTGCATGGCAATTTGGGCAATTTGATTTTATTGATTCTATTAAAAACTATCAAGACGGTGTTAGAACTAGATTTCCATTATTTTATAATGATGAATTATTGAGTTTTGAAAAATTAGAGGGTTCTATAGTTAATCTGTCTAATGCCTTATTAATTGTTATAAATGGGGTTATTCAAGATCCAGAAACAGCATATGTATTTGATGGTGGAACAAGTTTTGCTTTCACAACTGCACCAAAAACCGAAGATAATGTTGCAATATTTTTCTATAAAGGTACTGCCGGTGATGATATTTCTGAAATTAATGATATAAAAGAAACTTTACAAAGAGGTGATGTTGTACAGGTTTTAAAAAATAATTCAATTCGAGACACAATATCACAAGATAAAAGAACAGTATTTGATATATCTGGATCGGATAGATTTGAAACTAATTTATATTCTAAACAAGGAGTAGATTCTAAAGAGTACAAACCATTAAGTTGGATTAAACAGAAAGTCGATCAAAAAATTAATGGAGATTTCTTCTATAAGAGTCGAGATTCTCTTGAATCTTTAATATTCCCGACTGCAAAAATTATTGGAGATTTTTCAACCACAGATCAGTATATATTTGTGGATAATGCAGATTTCTTTAAGTACGGGAATCCAGGATTTACAGATGCCCTAATTGTTTCTGGTTCTCTTGATCCAGTATCGGCCGGAATAACAGCGGTTGTTTCTGGGTTAGGAACAGTACAATCACTTATTATTAATAATCCAGGTAGTGGATATACTGGAAATTCAGTAACATTAAAAATTTCTCCACCTCCAGTAATACTAGAAAAAATAGGAGATGTAATAGTTACAGTAGGATCTACTGCAACCGCAACAGTTACAGTTGGTGCCGGTGGAACATTAACAACACCAATAACAATCACTAATCCTGGTTTTGGTTACACAACTTTAAATACACCACCAAAAGTTATTGCACCACTCCCAGATCCAATATATGAAAATATATCAACAATTACCACAGTTAATGGATTTAGTGGAATTATTACAGGAATTTCTACTACAACTGGTACTAATGGAAATCCATTGGCACTTAAATTTATCTTAACCGGTCCATCAGAAAAATATTCACAATTGCAAATAGGATATCCAATTTATATTTTTGATACAAGAATTGGAAGTGGTCTAACTTCTATTAACAATTCAAATTCTTCAATAGTTGGAATAGGAACAACATTTTTAGATAATATTTACATTATCTCTGCATTTTCTTCAAGTGGAACTGTTGGAATTATTACTTGTAACATATTATCATCAACCTCTGTGGTTGGATTGGCATCAACTGGAAGCACATCAAATCCTGTTGGAAAATACTCTTGGGGAAGATTATCTGGATTTAGTCGATCAGGTTCTCCAATTTCTATAGGAGTAACAGGAAATACTATTGATGTTGGATTATCAACATTCCCAACAATACAAAGAAGAATATCCGGTCTTAGAAAGACTGGAGCACTTTCTAAACTCTTATAAATATCTAAAAAATAACAATATGGCAGCAATCGTAACAGATCAATTTAGAATATTAAATGCTAGTAATTTTATAGACTCTGTTTTAGACAGTAACAATTCATATTATGTTTTTTTAGGACTATCTAATCCAGCAATCGTCGGGTTTGGAAGAACATCAAATTGGAATACAAATATTCCAAATCCAGTTGATAATCTTGAATATTCTTCACATTACAGAGATACTGCATTATTCGGGAAAAAAATTACAAGTAGTAATATTAGAAGAGTTATAAGAAATGTTACTTGGACTTCTAATACATCATATGATATGTATAGGCACGATTATAGTATTTACAATCCTGCTCCAAATTCTAACCTCTCTAGACTATATGATTCAAATTTTTATGTAATTAATAGTGATTATAGAGTTTATATTTGTATTGATAATGGGTCTTCAGTAACAAGTCCAAAGGGTGGAAAATCACTAGATGAACCAACTTTTACTGATTTAGAACCTTCTGTGGCAGGTGAAAGTGGAGATGGATATCGTTGGAAATATTTATTTTCAGTTTCACCAAGTGATATTATAAAATTTGATTCAACAGAATATATTGTTGTTCCGAATGACTGGAAAACATCTACAAATAGTGAAATTGTAAGTATTCGGGAAAATGGATATTCAAGTTCTACAAACCCAAATCAAATTAAACAGGTATATATTGCAAATGGTGGAGGAGGATATAAATCAGGAATTGTTGATATTATTGGGGATGGTACTGGGGCAAGGGTATCAATTACTGTTGATACTACTGGAAAAATTACTTCTACACAAGTTACTGCAGGAGGTTATGGATATACGTGGGCAATAGTTGATTTGGGTAGTCTCCAACCGACAGGAAGTTTAACTCCTGCAAAATTAATACCAATCATTCCACCATCAAAAGGGCACGGATATGATATTTACACAGAATTGGGAACTGATAAAGTTCTAATATATGCAAGATTTGATGATTCAACAAAAGATTTTCCAACCGATACGATATTTTCGCAGGTTGGTATTATAAAAAATCCAACAATACCTTCTTCAGATTCTGTTGTTTTTACTGAAAATCAATATTCATCACTTTCTGGTATTGCATTTACTTCAGGATTTACCGGATCTCCAACAATAGGAGATACAATAAATCAAATTGTATCTGGTGGAATCGGAACTGCAAAAGGATATGTTGCATCTTATGATAAAGAAACAAAAGTTTTAAAATACTTTAGAGATAGATCCTCATATTTTGGAAATAAATTAGATCAAACTGATTATAATAAGGTATCTTCAGAATCTAAAGTTTATGCTTTCGAATCTTCTGGAGTAAATATTTTACCATACTCTACATCTATTGATACTTCATTCGCAAATAATAGTAATAAAGTAACTATTGGTGGAAAAGTTATAGATTTAGGAGCAACCTTCACTGGAGGTCTTTCAAATCCTGAGATAAATATAAAGTCGGGAGAAATAATTTATATTGATAATCGTCCTTTGGTAACAAGGGATATTCACCAAAAAGAAGACATTAAAATTATTCTGGAATTCTAACTAAAAATGACACAAAAAACAGATTTAAATATTAGTCCATATTATGATGATTTTGATTCTGAAAGTAATTTTTACAAAGTTCTATTTAAACCTGGATATCCAGTACAGGCAAGAGAACTAACAACATTACAATCTCTTTTACAAGATCAAGTAAAATCTTTTGGGGGACATATCTTTAAAGAAGGATCAATGGTGATTCCTGGAAATATTGCATATGATGGAAATTTTAATTCGGTCAAACTAAATTCAAGAAATTTTGGAGTTGATGTTTCTCTTTATATTAAAAATTTTATCGGTAAGAAAGTAACAGGTCAAATATCAGGAACAACTGCAACAATTCAATTTATTGCTTTTCCTGATGATATTAATGTTGATGACTTAACAATATATGTCAAATATATAGATTCTGACAATAATTTCGAATTTAACCCATTTGAGAATGGTGAATCATTAATTGCAGAAGAAAATATAACATATGGAAATACTACAATTAATGCCGGAACACCATTTGCATCCTTATTGTCATCGAATGCAACATCTATAGGTTCTGCAGCATCTATTGGAGACGGTGTATATTTTATTAGAGGTTACTTTGTTAATGTTTCGAAACAAACCATAATATTAGATAATTATACAAATTTACCATCATATAGGGTTGGATTAAAAATTGATGAATTGATTATCGGATCAAAGGACGATTCTTCATTATATGATCCTTCCAAAGGATTTACAAATTATGCGGCACCGGGCGCAGATAGATTTAAAATAAATTTAACTCTAACTAAAAAATTATTGACGGATTTTAATGATACAGATTTTATTGAGTTATTGAGAGTTGAAAATGGAAAAATTAAAATAATTGAGTCAAAAACTCAATATAATATAATTAAAGATTATATGGCACAAAGAACATACGACGAATCCGGTGATTATACCGTTTCTCCGTTTAATGTGTCTGTTAATAATTCTTTAAATGACAGATTGGGTAATAATGGTTTGTTTTTTGATACTGAAACAACAGAACAGAATAATAAACCATCAGAAGATTTGATGTGTTTAAAAATATCTCCAGGAAAGGCTTATGTTAGGGGATATGATATAGATAAAATTTCAACTACAATTATTGATGTTGATAAATCAAGAGATACTGAATCTGTTAAACAGGTAAATATTCCTTTTGAAATGGGAAATAGTATAAGAGTTAATAATGTATCTGGAACACCCAAAAGCGGACTTAATATAAATTTAGTAGATCGATTTAAGTCTGAAGCAGGTATTACAACTATTGGAACCGCAAAAGTATATAATTTTAATCTAACTGATTCTGCCTATACTGGAAATACTACTAATTGGGACTTGTATTTGTTTGATATTCAAACACATACACACATTACTATAAATCAAGCAATTTCTAATACCGAATTACCGGAAACATCATATGTAAAGGGTAAAAGTAGTGGAGCCAGTGGATTTGCGGTAGTTGCCGGTGGAGATTCTTCCATAATTAGATTAAAACAAACTTCTGGAACATTTTCAGTTGGTGAGCAATTAATTATCAATGGATTAGATTTTCCAAGATCTATCAAATCTGTAATAACATATTCCGCAGAGGATATTAAATCAGTACAACAACCAACCTCAATATCAGGATTATCTACAGCATTTACTTCAGATTGCTTACTTGAAAGATTTAGATTTCCAAATAGTGTTGTTGGAATTGCAATCAGCACTTTATCTGGCACAACCACTGTGAGTAGTCCTGGAAAATTATTTACTGGAGTAAAAGTTGGATCAATTATTAGATATCAATCTACTAATATTGATGAAACATTTAATAGAGTAACTGCAGTCTCTCCGACCGGAACATCACTAACAATTGCAGATATTACAGGAATTTCTGGAATATTTAGTGGTACTCATGTAGATGGAAATTATAACGCATTTATTGGCGATCCTATTATAAGAAATGAATCTCAGGGATTTTTATATTCAAGATTACCAGATTCCAATATTTCTTCAGTAAATCTATCAGATTCTTTATTGACAATCTCTCATCAAATAACTGGTCTATCGGTAAGTAATAATGTATTAACATTAACGCCAGCAAATATTACAGGAATTAGTAGTGCATTTTTTGCGGCATTTGATGAAGAAAGATATTCTGTGCATTACACTGTTGATGGAACAATTGCCAAAATAACTTCAGATCAATTTGTTTTGAACTCTGGAACAGTAACTATTAGTGGATTACCTAATGGTAATGTTATAGTAAATACAACTTTAGTCAAAAATGGAATTCAAAGTAAAATAAAAATTTATAATAGAAGTCAAACTTTAACTGTAGACAAATCAAAATATCCACAATCTGGAAGTGGTATAAGTTCATCTATTGGTGATGGTCTTACATATAATCAATATTACGGACTAAGAGTTCAAGATGAAGAAATATCATTAAATAATCCTGATGTAGTAAAGATAATATCAGTATATGAATCATTTGATTCTTCTGCACCAGTATTAGATAAAATTCAATTTGGTGCAAGTGCTAATGTAACAACAAATGCCATCATTGGTGAGAATATTCTTGGAAACACTAGCAAAGCAGTGGCAAGAGTTGTTTCAAATATACCAGGAGAATCAAATTTTTTGAAAATTGTATATTTAAATTCTGAAAGATTTTTAGAATCAGAATCAGTCGTATTTTCAGATTCAAATATAAAAACAGAAATAGAAAAAATTACTCTAGGAAAATATAAAGATATCACCAATTCTTTTACTCTTAATAAGGGTCAAAAAAATCAATATTATGATTATTCTAAAATTGTTAGGAATGCCGGAACTCCAGAACCATCAAAATCTTTATTGATTATATTTGATTATTATTCAGTTCCATCAAATGATTCTGGAGATGTTTTTACTGTTTTAAGTTATGATAAAGAAAGATTCACTCATGATGTACCTTCTATTGGACCAAGATCAGTAAGATCTTCGGATACTTTAGATTTTAGACCAAGAGTTTCTACATTTTCTGCTAATGATAAATCTCCATTTGATTCATCAGCAAGAACTTTTAGCACATATTTAACTTTAACACCAAATGAAAGTTCTTTAATTGGATATGATTATTATTTGGCAAGAATTGATAAACTATATTTGGATAAAATTGGAAATTTTATATTAGAAAAAGGAATATCATCCAAAAATCCAAAGGCATCGAATAAAAATGATGCTGTAATGGAAATAGCAACAATTAAATTACCACCATATCTTTACAATCCACAAAATGCTATTATCACTTTAATGGACAATAGAAGATATACAATGAGAGATATTGGATTAATTGAGGATAGAGTTGAAACTCTAGAAAGATTAACCTCACTTTCTCTATTGGAAGTAAATACTCAGACTTTACAAATTCAAGATTTTGAAGGAAATACTAGATTTAAGAGTGGATTTTTTGTAGATGATTTTAAAAATTATCAATTGCTCAACAATCAATTATCTAATATTAGAGTTAATCCCGAAGCACAGGAATTAACTCCAATTTTAAGTCGAAATTCTTTAAAATCACAGATTGCTCCGGCAATTTCAATAATTGATGAAGAACTAGATTTTTCTGAAAATTTTGAATTACTAGATTCAAATGTTCAAAAAACAGGAAAGGCAGTAACTCTTAAATATGAATCAGTTGGGTGGATAGAACAGGCATTTGCAACAAAAGTTGAAAATGTAAATCCATTTAATGTAATTGTTTATTCTGGAGATATTAAACTAAGTCCAGAAATTGATAATTGGGTTAGAACAGTTCAACTTCCTGACAAAAATGTAGATATAACATTAAACTCAAGCAGAACTCTTACGAATAATTTAACTAGTAATGTTTTTGTAGAACTAACTCCAGTTCAAACACAATCATCGAGTACTGCGTTTTTACCAGATATTTTAGGTCAAGGTAATTTCGAACAAGTTGCAGGAACAGATACTTCGATAACATCATCGGTTTCTACAAACACAACATCCACAATTACTTCAAATACTGTATCAGATACTGTAGGAAATACTGATACTACAATAAGAAATGTTTTAATTTCTTCATCAAGTGAATCATTTATGAGATCTAGAAATACTGGATTTTCTGCATCTAATTTAAAACCATCCACACAATTTTATCAATTTCTTGATGGAAATAGTGGTGTTGATTTTATCCCAAAACTAATTGAAATATCAAATTCAAAAACATTAGAAAATTATGGTGCATCCGGAGCATTTTCTATTGGAGAAACTGTTATTGGTACTTATGGAGGGAATAATTTAATTTCTTTTAGGGTTGCATCTCCAAATCATAAATATGGAAAATATAATTCTCCTTCCACAACATATACAGTAAATCCGTATTTTAAATCAGAAACCATACCATCTGCATATAGTCAATCATCAAAAGTTTTAAATATTGATACCATTTCATTATCTGAAGAGGCTCAGGGAAAATATTCAGGATACTTGATTACTGGTATGCAATTGGTTGGTCAAACCAGTGGTTCGGTTGCCTATGTAAAAGATCTTAGGTTGATTTCTGATAATTTTGGAGATTTAATCGGAGCATTTTTTATCCGAGATCCAAATTCAATTCCAACACCAACCGTTAGAATTTCTACAGGAACTAAGACATTCAAACTAACATCAAGTTCAACTAATAATCCGGGTCTTCCAGGAAGCACAGACACTTCCTCAGCAGAAACAAATTATAATTCAGATGGTACATTAGAGCAATGGGAAAATACAGTTACGGCAACGACTAAAAATTTAACTACAAATACAGTAACAAATTTAACCACAAATACTACAACTTCAACTACAACAATAAACACACATACAACAACAACAGTTCAGAGATTTGTTGATCCTCTTGCTCAATCATTTGTTGTCGGTGGAAATGTAGAAGCTCCATCACCAACATCATCAAATGACGATGTAAATGGAGCATTTTTAACTGCGGTCGACTTATTTTTTGCTAAAAAGGATGATGCAAATGCTCCGGTAAAAGTTGAAATACGAACGGTTGAGTTAGGAACACCAACAAGAATTGTAATTGGAAATTCGGTTACATTAAGACCATCTGAGGTTAGTGTTTCAGATGATGCATCAATTGCAACAAAAGTAACTTTTGATGAACCAATTTATTTACCACCAGGAAGAGAATATGCCGTTGTAATTATTTCAGAAAATAGTGATAAGTATGAAATGTGGACTGCTGTCATGGGAGAAAAAACAGTAAATACAAAACAACTTCCAGATGCAGACTCTGTTACATATTCAAAACAATTTTCAATGGGAAGTTTGTTTAAATCACAAAACGGTTCAATATGGACTGCAAGTCAAGAACAAGATTTAAAATTTAAACTATACAAGGCAAATTTTACATCCCCAACAGGGACTGCATTTTTCTATAATCCAACACTAAATGAAAGTAATGGATATGTACAAAGATTAGGAAATAATCCAATCACCACATTTCCAAAAACAGTAACACTTGGAATTACAACAATATCTTCTTCAAATACAGCATTAATAACTGTTTTAGGTAAAGGTAGAAAAATTGCAGGAGCAAATAATTCTTATGGATATGTAGTTGGAACCGGAAGTTCTGTGTCAACTGTAGGATTAACTACTGGAGGAAGTAATTATGTAACAGATTCTAATGTAGATACTTATAATATTACCGGAAATGGTTCTGGCCTTGTTTTAAATATTACGGCATCATCTGGAACAATTACTGGAACACCAGTAATTGTAAATCCGGGAAATGGATATGAGGTTGGAGATGTTGTTGGAATTGTAACTGCCACTGTTGGAACCGGAACTTCGGTGCGTGGTAGAGATGCAAGAATTACAATTTTGTCAATTTCAGGATTAGATACACTATATCTTGGAAATGTTCAGGGAGAAACATTTACATCAGTTGGTGTGGCATTAACCTATTATGCAGATAACGGATCACTAGTTTCTCTTGCAAGCACCACAATTAGAACGAATCCAGTAAATGGTTCAAATCAAAATTCTGGAAATTATATGAGAGTAAATCATTTTGATCACGGAATGTATTCGAATACCAATAAGATTAGACTTAATAATGTTGAGTCTAGCACGGCACCTGTTCCTTTAATATCTCCCCTAACATCCTCATCTGCATCGATTTCGGTTGCCGTTGGAGATACAGCAAACTTTGGAACTTTTGAGGGAGTTTCCGTAGGTCCAAGTCCAAATAAATCTGGTTATGTAAAAATTGGAAATGAGATTATTAAGTATGATGGTGTTGGAAGTGGAACTTTAACTGGTATTACTAGAGGTATTGATTCAACACTTGCAATTGATCATGATACATCTACTCTGGTATATAAGTACGAATTAAATGGAGTTTCTTTGAGAAGAATTAATAAAACTCACGATATTAGTGATTTTGATATTGGTATGGACGGATATTATCTCGAAATTGATAGAACCACAGATGGAAACCCAGCAGGTACTCCACAGTTACAATTTACATCAGAAGGAACATTTGGTGGTTCTAAAGTTACTGCAACAGAAAATATCCTGTACAGTTCTATAGTACCAACATATGATCTGATCACCCCAGGTTCATCTACATCAGTATCCGCAAACATTAGATCCATAACCGGAACAAGTGTTGATGGAATTGAAACATCATTTTTGGATAATGGATTTGAACCAATTCAATTAAATTCTTTAAATACTCTCAAATCAATAAGAGTTGTATGTTCTAAAGAAAATGAAACAGAGTACTTAAGTGGTCTTCCTCGAAATAAATCATTTACAACAGGAATTACATTAAGCACAAAGGATCCAAATTTATCTCCAATAATATTTCTAGATACTGCATTCACAGAATTTATTTCAAGTCGTTTAAATAGTCCTATTTCAGATTATTCATCAGATAATAGAAGTAATTTGATATTAGATGATCCACATGCTGCAGTATATGTCTCGAAAGCAGTTAAATTAGTTCAACCAGCAACCTCTTTAAAGGTTATTCTATCAGCATATCGTCACGAATCTGCCGACTTTAGAGTTCTTTATAGTTTATCTCGTCCAGATTCGAGTGAGATTGATCAATCATTTGAACTATTTCCTGGATATGATAATTTAACATATACAACTGCTGCAGGATATTCTGTTTTAGATTCATCTAAAAATAGTGGAAGGCCAGATAATTTTGTATCTTCAAGTTTAGATAATCAATTTAAAGAATATGAATTTACTGCTGATAATCTTAGTTTGTTTAACGGATATGTTATTAAAATAGTAATGTCCGGAACTAATCAGGCATATTCACCAAGAATAAAGGAACTCAGAACAATTGCAATACGATGATAAGAGTAAAGGGTCACCAAAATCTTTATAGAGATGAAAATACAGGTGCAATAGTAAATTGTGATTCTGTTGCATATAATCAATATCTAAATACTCTACATAATAAAGATTTTCAAAAAAAAGAACTTGATAAAATGAAACAGGACATTGATGAAATTAAAACACTATTAAAGGAGTTGATTAATGGATCCAAATGAAATTGAGTTAAAAACTATCAATAAATTATTTGAATATGAAAAACAAACTCGAATAATTGATAATCTAGATGAGGATCAGTTAAAAACTTTTTGTAAATTATATTGCAAATTATATTTAAAACAACAGGAGACTATTTGTTCTCTTGGATTTAATCCTTTATAAATATATTTTAGATCCTGAACTGTTTATAAATGGCAGAAATAAAGGTCAGAGTAGGACAACAACCAGCAATAAAAGTCATATCTTCACTTGCTGGAGCTCAAGGTCTTTCTTTGTCTGAACTTTCTGATGTCAATGCCACAAATTTATCTGATGGTATGGTTCTTGTTTATAATGGCGCCACAAGCAAATGGGATGCGACATTAACATTAACCCCAGGTGCAACACAGAATTTAGACATCAACGGAGGAAATTTCTAAAATGGCAAGTATTATCAGGATCAAAAGATCTTCTGGTACTAACAAACCAGCCAGTCTAAATTGGGGAGAATTAGGATATGTAACTGGTATTGGAAGTTATGGTGGATTAAATCAATATAAAGATAGAGTTTTTCTTGGAGATGATGGGAATAATGTAAATCCTATTGGAGGATATTACTATGCTTCTATGATGGAGCATTCTCCAGGAGCAATTGCTGGAGTCACTAATACTAGAAATAGTGATGGTGGTATTGTTGTTATTCTTGATAGTAATCGTAAAGTTGATCAGTGGAATGTAGATAATTTAAGAATTGATGGTAATACGTTTTCATCACAAAACACTGATGGTGATATTGTACTTGATCCAAATGGTACAGGTGAAATTAATATTGTTGATGATACTTATTTATCTTTTGGTAATGATAAAGATGTAAAATTAAGATATGATGAAACAACCGACAATAGATTTGAAATTGAAGGTGCTGATTGGAATTTTGCAAATAATGTTGCAATTAGTATTAGCGATACTACTGCTTCAACAACTCCTACAACTGGAGCACTTACAGTTACTGGTGGTGTTGGTTTTGCTACTCATTTAAATGTTGGCGGAAGTGTAGATATTGATTTAGATTTAAATGTTGATGGTGGTGATATAACCACAAATCTAACAGCATTTAATCTACTAAATGCAACTGCAACTAATATTAATGCTTTCGGTGCTGCTACGGCACTGGACATAGGAGCAACAACTGGTATTGCAACTATTCGTAATGCGACTTTAAGTGTTCCAAATGCGACTACATTAAATCTTGGCGCAACATCTTCTGCAACAAGTGTTACTTTCCCAAGCACTCCAAACACTTCCTTTGTTTCGATTGCCGCAACTACAAATGCAACAACTACAACATCTGGTGCATTAAGAGTTGCCGGTGGTGTTGGTATTGTAAGTGATGTTTATATTGGTGGATCTTTAAATGTAACTGGGGGTCAAACAGGTACAAACTTAACGCTCACAGGAAACCTTCAAGTTGATGGTAATACAACTCTAGGAAACGCCCCAGGCGATGTTGTAACCATTACAGGTTCAGTTAATCATACTGGACCTCTTACCAATATTGGTGGGGTTACGATTGATAATATTGGAATTAGTTCAAATGTAATTTCAACTAGATCTGGTGGCGGAAATGTATTATACATCGATCCATATCCTGATGGATTGAGTAATGAAGGTCTTGTTGTTGTTAAAGGAAGTCTTCAAGTTGATGGAACCACAACCACAGTAGACTCAAGTAGTGTTACTGTAAATGGTGCAATTATATCACTAGGAGATGTAACCAGCAATAGAACCGTAGTTGCAACAGTTGCATCCGGTGTTAGTACAATTACTTTGGATTCCGTTGTTGGAATTAATACTGGTGATATTATTTCAGGGAATGCTGCTTTACCTAATAGTGGACTGACTACGATTACTACATATGATACATTAACAAAGATTGTTACAATTACTGGAACCACAAGTTCTGGAATTGCTTCAACAACTCAATTAATTGTAACTCATGCCTATGATACAAATACTGATAGAGGTATTGCTTTTGATTATAATACCGGTGTAGGGTTAGCAAATCAGAAAACAGGATTTTTTGGATTTGATGATAGTACAGGATATTTTACCTATATTCCAGATGCTAGTATTTCAAATAGTGTAGTAACAGGAACGAAGGGATCTCTTGATATTGGAGCACTATATCTCAATTTCACCACATCAGGAATTAGTACCAGAGGATCTGCATATTTCGACACAAATGGAAAACTCATAAGTACAAATAGTCCAGAAGTTGGAACCGCAAGTACTTCAAATCTTATTTTGACTACGAATGCATCCAATGTTCCGGTATGGACTGATACTCTTGACGGAGGGACATTTTAGTTATGAATAGTGAAGTTGATGTGAATGTATTAGTTAATCTATATCATCAAAAAATTTCAGGATTAACAAATCAAAATATTTTATTAGAGGCAAAACTACAATCACTCACTAAAGATTTCGAAGAACAAAAAAATGTTTTATTAACAGAAAATTTAAATCTTCAAAATAAATACGATGAATTAAAAAATTCTAAAAAATAGAAAAATAGAACAATGGCAAAACCATCAACTCGACAAGGACTTATAGATTACTGCCTAAGGCGTCTAGGTGCCCCTGTATTGGAGATTAACATTGATGATGACCAAATAGATGACTTAGTAGATGATGCCATTCAACACTTCAATGAGCGCCATTTTGATGGTGTTGAAAGAATGTATTTAAAATATAAAATAAGTCAGAATGATATTGATAGAGGAAGTGCAAAAAATACGAATGGGGTTGGAATTGTCACAACAACAGGAACTTCTAACATAACAGGATATGGAACTACGACATTTAATTTTTATGAAACTTCAAATTATATTCAAGTTCCAGATTCAGTTATTGGAATAGAAAAAATATTTAGATTTGATACTAGTTCAATTTCTGGAGGAATGTTCAGTATTAAATATCAGTTATTTTTAAATGATTTATATTATTTCAATTCAGTTGAACTTTTACAGTATTCGATGGTTAAGAGTTATTTGGAGGATATTGATTTCTTACTTACAACAGATAAACAAATTAGATTTAATAAAAGGCAAGATAGATTATATTTGGATATTGATTGGGGATCACAATCTGTTGGAAATTTTATAGTTTTAGACTGTTATAGGGCACTTGATCCAGAATCATTTTCACAAGTTTATAATGACAGTTTTCTTAAAAGATATTTAACTGCACTTATCAAAAGACAGTGGGGTCAGAATTTGATTAAATTTAGAGGAGTTAAACTTCCAGGTGGAATTGAATTAAATGGTCGAGAATTATATGAGGATGCTCAAAGAGAACTTGATGAAATTCAAAAAAGAATGGCAATGGACTATGAACTTCCACCATATGATTTTATTGGATAATGGCACTCAATCCCTTCTTTTTACACGGAACTTCATCTGAACAAAGATTGGTTCAAGATCTTATAAATGAACAATTGAGAATGTATGGTGTCGAAGTTGTTTATATTCCAAGAAAGTTTGTAAATAAAAAAACAATCATTGAAGAAGTGACTTCTTCAAGATTTGATGATAATTTTGCCATTGAGGCATATGTAAATAATTATGATGGGTATGGTGGTCAGGGAGATATTCTTACAAAATTTGGTGTAAGTCTAAAAGACGAATTGCTAATCACAATTTCAAAAGAAAGATTTGAAGATTTTATTGCACCATTTTTGGGAGCATTCGATGATGGAACGGAAGACAGTGATATTATACTTTCATCTAGACCAAGAGAAGGAGATCTAATATATTTTCCATTAGGCGAAAGACTTTTTGAAGTTAAATTTGTAGAACACGAAAATCCATTCTATCAGTTGGGAAGAAATTATATTTATGAATTAAAGTGTGAATTGTTCGAATACGAGGATGAAATTATCGATACTTCTATTGATGAGATTGATAATCAAGTCAAAGAAGAAGGATATATCACAACACTAAATTTGATTGGGGTTGGTGAAACAGCATTAGCAACGGCAGTAATTTCTGGTTCAGTGAATTCTGGTTATGTAAAACAAATTTTTATAAACAATGATGGTAGTGGTTATACATCAACTCCGGTTGTTGCTATAAGTAGTTCTCCAACAGGACTAAGTGGTGATAGAGCAACGGCAGTGGCAATCACAACAGTTAGAGGAGGTATTCGTTCTGTTGAAAGAATATATTTGACAAATGCCGGTGCAGGATATGTAACTCCCCCAATCATAACAATTTCTGGTGGTGGTGGAGTTGGTGCTGCGGCAACTTGTTCGATAGAAACAACATACAAAGGTGTGGTTAGATTTACAATTACAAGTTATGGATCTATAAGTGGTGGAGTTGGATATGGAACAGCACCAATTGTTACGGTATCTGCACCAGGACAACTCGCAATCAATGGAGTAGGTCAAACTGCGGTTGGTATTGCATCAATTGGATATGTTGGTTCAAATGCAAGTCCTTCAGTAAAATCAATTTATGTTTCCAATCCTGGATTTGGATATCTATCGGCTCCAACTGTTACTATTTCCAGTCCAGAAACTATTACTGGATTTGGAACATATTTATTTAATGAAATTGTAATTGGTTCTAGATCAAAAACAAGAGCCAGAGTTAAGAATTGGGACAAGGATGCAAATATTCTTAAGATTTCCAATGTTGGAATTGGTGTTACACAACTTGGATTTTTTCCAGGAGAAACAATTACCGGAACAGAATCGGGAGCACTATATACGGTTGAAACTTTTGATCAAATGGATACATATGATAAATATAGTCAAAATGATGAGATTGAGGAGGAAGCCGATCTCATTTTAGATTTTTCAGAATCAAATCCATTTGGAAATTACTGATGTTAGGAAATTACTATTATCACGAGATCATAAGAAAGACTATTATTTCTTTTGGAACTTTATTCAATCAAATTCATATTCGACACTCTGACAAAGATCAAAATAATATTGGTGAAATAAGAGTTCCAATTTCATATGGTCCAAAACAAAAGTTTTTAGCAAGAATTCAACAACAACCTGAATTAAATAAGGCAACTCAAATTTCATTACCAAGAATGTCATTTGAGATGAACTCTATTACATATGATCCAACCAGAAAATCAAGTATAGTCCAAACTTTTAAGACTTGTTCCGATGGGAATAATATTAAAAAAGTTTTTATGCCTGTCCCATATAATATTGGATTTCAACTTAATATTTTATGTAAATTAAATGATGATGCATTGCAAATTATAGAACAAATTTTACCTTATTTTCAACCAGCATTTAATGTTACTGTTGATTTAGTTGAGTCAATTGGAGAAAAAAGAGATATTCCAATGATTTTGGAAAATATTTCATTTCAGGATGATTATGAGGGAGATTTCTCAACAAGAAGAGCACTTATCTATACTCTGACTTTTACCGCAAAAACATATCTATTCGGACCTATTGCAGACAGCACAGATGGTCTTATCAGAAAGGTTCAGGTTGATTTCTATACAGGAACAGATACATCTATTGCGAAACGAGAAATGAGATATACAGTAACTCCAGATCCATATGATGCAGATCCTGATGATGATTTTGGATTTAATGAAACATTAGAAATTTTTTCTGATAGTAAAACTTACAGTCCGACTCAACAACAGGATATTTAATATAAGATGAAAACTAATTATGAAGATTTAGATAGTGCATTAAATATTGAAAGTAGTATCGTAGAGGTTGAAAAAGATATTGAACCGATCAATATTGTTCCGACTCAACCGGATGATATAAAAAAAGATTATGAATATACAAGAGCGAATTTATATTCATTAATTGAAAAGGGGCAACAGGCAATTAATGGAATTATGGAACTTGCTGGTGAAGGAGGTAGTCCAAGAGCCTATGAGGTTGCCGGTCAATTGATTAAAAGTGTTGCAGACACAACAGATAAACTGATTGATTTGCAGAAAAAAATTAAAGATGTTCAGGAAAATAATACTAAGATTGCTAATAATGTAACAAATAATGCCGTGTTTGTGGGTTCAACTTCTGAACTTTCAAAATTATTAAAGCAAGGTTTTCTAAATAATAAAGAATAAAACATATTTTATAAATGGGTTCTCTTCATAAATGGTTTAAGGGATCAAAATCAGTTGATGGAAAACCTGGTTGGGTAGAAGTGATTTCCGGAGAACCCTGTGCTCGTGAAGAAGATGATGAAGATGAAACTCCAAAATGCGTTTCGTCTGATAAAAGGGCAAGTATGACTAAAGCAGAAAGAATATCTGCACAGAGAAGAAAAAGTGCTGCCGATCCAAATCAATCAAAAAAATCTGGTGCAGCAAAACCAACTTATGTTTCCACGGATAACCCAAAAATGAACGAAGAAACAGATAAAAATGGTAAGGGTAGTGGCAAAAAAGATGCCTGTTACACAAAAGTAAAGTCAAGATATGATGTTTGGCCTTCTGCCTATGCCTCAGGGGCACTTGTAAAATGCCGTAAGGTTGGTGCCGCAAATTGGGGAAATAAATCAGAGTCGATTGATTTGATTTCAAAAGACCCACTGTCAGAAGAAATGGGAATAAGATATTGTCCTAAATGTGAAAAAGATGAAACCAGAGATGAGTGTAAATATGGTCCAAAATATTGGGATATGTTTTCATCTCCTTCGAGTCTTTCTCCAAATCAACTAAAGTTTAGTATTGCTCAGGTTCATCCTGCAAATGAGTCCAAAGAATATAAACAGATCAAAGAGGACCACAAAGAAATTGCAAGTGGTAAGAAAAAGGACGATGAAGGATACATGGCAAGAAGTGAGTTTGATACGATTATGAAGGCAGTTTCTTTATTGAGAAAAAATATAAAAAAAGGAAATCAACAACTTCCCGCCTGGGTTCAATCAAAAATAACAAAGGCAACAGATTATATCGATACTGCTTCAGATTATCTTGATAGTGATGAAACGAATGTGGATGAGGCATGTTGGGACGGATATACTGTAAAAGGTATGAAGAAAAAGGGTAAAAAAATGGTTCCAAATTGTGTTCCACTTGCAAACTCATATACTCCAAAATCATTTTCTCAGTTTATGATCGAAGCATCCGCCGCCTGGCAAAGAAAAGAAGGTAAAAATCCAGAAGGTGGTTTAAATGCTGCTGGAGTGGCATCT
>Ga0247836_1001234_pt1 | contig 42388 bp, 37 predicted proteins | sample LaCruzMarch2015__4_FD_187116 | JGI IMG/M metagenome (GOLD analysis project Ga0247836, IMG submission 187116) | Freshwater microbial communities from meromictic Lake La Cruz, Castile-La Mancha, Spain - LaCruzMarch2015_14m | ecosystem: Environmental > Aquatic > Freshwater > Lake | place: Spain... | reverse complement strand
GGGACGGAAGCGGGCAAAGATGACAAGCCCGCTCCGGATCCCATTAAGAATGAAGCCCTAAGGATTCTGCATGATCTCGTGGACCTCACGAACTCGAGCCGCACCGCCGCAGCAGCCGTCGCTCGCTGACGGTAGGCATCGCTTTCGGGGACGCCGCGTGACTAGGGGAAGCTCACGCGAAGTCGCGAAGCCGCGGAGGGTTAAAGATGCACTGCCTTTCCTTCGCTTCGCGTACTGCAAACGCTCCGGGGCGAGATGTAAACCCTTTTTGGGAACCGCTCTGCGACATGACATTCGGGCTATTGGTTTTCCACAATCCGGACCAATGAGGCATACGCTTCCCTTCGCACCCGGGCGGACAACCAGAGAGCGGATCTGTTCTCGAGCGCATCAAGAGCGGCAAATGCCATTTCGCTCTTGAGTGTGCCGTGAGCTGCGGCACCCAAGACGACCCCGAGGGATCCGCGCACCTTGAACCCCAATGCGGAAGCCATTTCACGAGCTGCTGCATTATCGGTAAGGAATCCGTCCGCCCTCAACTCGCAAGCCACGGCAAGTACCTCCGCCTCTCCTTCGTGCAAAAGCCCTGATCTCCTTCACGCGCTCGCCACTGCAGCAGCATTGGCTGAGACGGGCTCCACGCGCAACCAATCCCGTTCGGCGGCGACTCCGAGCCTGCGCCACTCGTCTATCACAGTGCGAGTCGTGAATGTCCTTCCTAGCTCGAAAATGAGATCCAACAAGCCCGCCTGTTCGAGATGCAGCAACGGACCCGTGTCGGTCGCAAAATTCTTCACACAGCTAAACCAGCTTCGCGAAGTGCGGTCGCGACATCTTCAAGCTGGTGTTGTTCCTGCAAGGCTAAACGTCCATGCTCCAAGAAGTTCCGCAACGCCTCGCGGGCCAACTCCTGCGCCTCACAGCCGCTTTCTTCCGCGGCCCGTTCCAATGCATCCGCAAGAGGATCAGGCAACTCCAATGCAATCACCTTCATGCCCGGACCTTCACACAACCCTCTCTCCTTCGCAAGCCTCGACAGCCCCGCGCCGAAAGCCTGCAGGGAAGCATGTCGAATCAAACGAAGCCACGAAGGACTAAAGATGCACGGCCTTCCCTCGCGCTTTCGCGGCTTCGCGTGCCGCCCCAACTACGAGCCGCGGTAGTGCAGGCTCACGATCCGGAAGCCGTCCGCACCTTTGTCCGCTGAGAAATAGTAAAGCTGAAGGGTCGTTCCCACCTGCGCCCATTGGTAACCGATGATCGTCACGAGCGTTTCGCCGTCCCGCTTGCGCGTCCGGGTGATCAGCCGACCAATCCCATACTTGGATTCCAAGGTTCGACGCCAGTTGTCAAAAAATTCGTTGTAACCCGACGAATCCCAATAGTCCTCCCCGTACTGCAACTCGACCTCGTTCAGCGCTCCTTCGGAAAAGAAAAAAATTACCCGCTTGAGCTTCGGAAACAGCAATCCCTCGACGGTGAGCGCCTCCCGGCCATTCACATTCCGGGTCTGAACGACCTTCGCCTTGGCTCCCTCGATGTTGAGCAGGAGTTTATCCTTGGTCAGACCCCAGTACGTATTGAATGGGGGCTTGAGCTCATTAGCCTGCTGACCGGACGCCGGGCTCGTTGGGATCGCGGCGGCCAGTGTCCAAAGGGCCAGGATGAGAAAAGAACGCCGCATGTGGGATCTACAATGGCGCGTAATCAACTCCGTGGCACTCCCCGCGTCAACCTGCCTTTCATCGTTCGCCCTCTGCAGGGAGTTCGAACGAGCCGCAATCGAATGCCATCATCGACTCCATTCCCGAGAGATGAAATTCCTCCACCACGAGTCCGTCGCCCTGATAGACGACGAGATTGCCCGGCTTTTCCCCCTCCCGGACCTTCGCCCGGGTGAGCTCGGGTTGGGTGCTGATCCGCACAACGGGCAGGCCCTCGGGGGTCGCGAGTTCGCTTCCAAGTTCAGTAATCCGGGGGACCAACCGAACCGAACGCGGTGCTTCCGGCTCCAGCGAGTTTTCGAGGATTGGAATCTTGACGCTTTCCCCGCCCTTCGCGGGATCGCCCGCCACGAGTTTCCCATCGCGGAAACCGAAGTCCGCGCACGGGGTGATCTCGCGTTTGAGGATGACCGACCACACGGGTTTGTCAGAATCGGGGTTCGCTGCGTTCTTCAACACGCGGAGACGTTGGCGGTCTGCGGGTCCGTCCTCAAGCACGGCGAGCATTGCCCCGTCCGTGGAGGCATCAAGGCGGGTGAACCGCCATCCATCGTCCGAGGCCATCGCCCGGAGCACGCTGCCATCCGCCGCCACCTCCAAAACCGCGTTCTCCTTCGGGCCCGAGGCCAGCACCCAAACCCCCGCCTGCGAAACGGCAAGGCCCGCCACGGTCGGCAGGGGGTTGAGCGGAATCGGGCGGGCGACGTCGGTTCCGCTGACCTGCAATCCCAGTCCGGTTGGGGTGACCCATGCGATCCCGGCGGGGCTGCCGGTGGCAAGCAACGTTCCGGGAAGGTCGGCGATCTTCTCCGGGGATAAAGTGAGCTTTCCACTGGCAAACGAAAGTCCGAACGCGGCGGGGGGACCTTCCTTTGGCCAGACGAGACACTTCCCGGCACTCACAATGGCGAGAACGGGTTCGAACGGGAGGTCGGTCCGACCCCTTTCTTTCCCGTCTGCCCAGGAAAGCGCGACGAGCGTTTGCCCGGACCGATAAAGAACCGCACCGCTTTCGGCCCCCACCAATTGGGCGTCGCCGGGGCAGGTGGATGTCCAGACGAAGCCCGTCTCCGGCGCAAAGCGGGCAAGGATTTGTCCCTCCGGTCGGGTGCGGGCAAGGACAATCAGGTCGCCCTCGCCGTGGAGACGGATGTCGCTGACACGTTCGATCTGAGGCGCGTCCTCGCTGCCCATCCAGTCGTTGAAGTGGAACGCGACCCCTTCGATTTCGACATCGTTGCCAAGCACGAAGCCGCGACCGACGTATTCCCCGGGAGGAAGGGGCTCACCCGTGTCGCCCCGGCCGTCCCACTCCGTAATCAACCCGTTGAGTCCGACGCGAAATGCGGACTCCGGGGCATCCGCCTTAAGCACGCGCACGAGTTTTCCATTCGAGTCGAAGATGCCCAGCGTGTACCGACCCTCCAACTCCGGAGGGAGGAACGCGATCCTCACGGGGTCGCCCGCCTGGATCGGGATCGTCCCAGTCAGGAGGGCGGCAAGAAGGATCAGGTGGAATCGTCGACCCTGGCGGAAACCCGCAGTGGTCAGCCGGCGTAGTGTTTCCAATTGAGGTTGGGGAAGATGTTGTCGCGTTCTTCGCAGGGGCCGAGGATCGTGCTGGAGGTGTCGCCGCGGGAAAGTTCGTCGAAAAGTCGGTTGAATCGCAAGAGGTGATCGCGCGTCCTTCGCTCCGCGTATGGGCGGGCGGTGCCGGTTTTCATGAGAAAGGCCCAATCGCTCGATTGTGCGAGCAGGAGTTCTCGCGCGATTTGACGGAGCATCCGATCCTGAAACGCGGTTGGCGTCGTCCGTGTGTATTGCTTTGCAAGGTCGGTCATTCGCCGCGCCGCTGCGTGCAAGTGGGGGTAAATCCAGGAATTGCTCTGGTCGAGCCAGACTTCCCAATAGCCTTTGTGACCCCAACTCGAGGCGCATGGGGAAACGATTTGGGCCACGGGGTGGCTCGCCAAATAGGCCGTCGGGGTGGTGAATTCGAAAACCTTCTGGTCAAAACACGCCTTGCGGATGAAGAGGTCCAGGAATTCGGGGCCCTCGAACCACCAATGTCCGAACAACTCCGCGTCGAACGGACTGAGGACGATGGGTTCGATCCCCATCATGCTGCGCAGGTGTTCAATCTGGCGCACCCGGGCTTCCATGAAGTCCTTTGCGTGGGCATCCGCCGCTGCTTCGGCCCAGCCTCGCACGTAAAGCTCCTTCGAACCGCCGCGGCCGGTGATGCGGTGGTATTTGATGCCGCTGTTGCGCCGTGGTCCCTCGGGAAGGAAGCCCCGGAGCGCCTCCTCGGGTAGCTCCAGTCCAATGTCCCGATAAAAATCGCGATACGCCGGATCCCCGGGATAGCCCTCTTGCGCACTCCAGACCTGCTTGCTCGACTCCCGATCCCGTGCGAACGCCGCAGGCCCGGTCGGCGTATAACAGGGGGCGAACATGGCAAAACGCGGCCGAGGTTGCGCAAACATGAGCCCGTGCGCATCGATCACAAACCACCTTAGGTTTGCCGCCAGGAGCGCGGATTCAATCCCCGCGACGTAACCACATTCCGGAAGCCAGATCCCGAGGGGGTCCACCCCAAAGCACTCCCGGTGGTAGTCGCGTCCAATCAAAACCTGCGCCCGCAGTGCCTCGGGAAACTGTTCCATGAGCGGAAGGAACCCATGCGTTGCGGCGCAGGTGATGATTTCGATATGACCCGATCGCTGGAGGTCGGCAAACGCGCTCACGACGTCGCGCCGGAGATCCTCAACGTAGAACCGCAGGGCCTCCGAGAACCGCGCAAAATAGAAGCGGGCGAGTTCGTGTACGGGCGGATTGTCCTCAGTTCGCGCGATTTCTTCCTCTGCCAGAGTGGCGCCGCGGCGCAGGTAACGCTCCGCGCGGTCCTGCAGGAGCGGATCCCGCAGCATCGCGCAAAGCGGGGGGGTCATCGTCATGGTGAGACGAAAAGGCACTTCCTCGGTTCGCAGCCGACGAAACGATTGCAGCAGAGGGATGTAGGTCTCCGCAATGGCTTCAAAGAGCCAGTCCTCCTCGAGGAAATCCTCGTGTTCGGGATGCCGCACGAACGGAAGATGGGCGTGGAGGAGGAGTGCGAGGAAACCGGAGGGCATGCCGGGAAAAGGATAACGGACGAGGTCGGAACATCCAACATCGAATCCGGCCCGTGCCGTGGTGGTTCGAATCGAACAAAGTTGAATTTTTTTCGATCCGCCCGGAGGATGCAGCGTAATGATTAGCCCCCGGCGCGCTCTTTTGGCTTCCTTGTGCTTCCTGCTTCCGTGTGGTGGAGCGGAGCAGCTTTGCGCCCAAGCGCCGACGGACTCGGTGGTCGAAGCCCCGGCCCCGGCCGAGCCGGACGCGTCGCCGTCCGAGAAACCCGTAGCGCCCGGCATTCTGGAGGGATCGCTCCCGAGCTTTGCCGCCCCGCCGCCCCCGCCGCCGTCGGGGGACCCCGTCCTTTCCCCGGAACCATCCTCCACGACGCTCACTGAACCGATCCCCGCCGCCGGACCGGCAGATCCCATTCCGACGACGGCGGAGATTTCTCCATCTGACACCAAACCGCAGGATCCCCTCCAGAACGCCCGCTTCCGGGAGAGTCTGATCCGTGCGAACCAGGCGATCGAAGACGGGAAGTTCGACGAGGCCTTGCGCTTCGTGGAGCAGGCGGAATCGACGATCCCCGGGACTCCCACCGTCTTGAACCTCCGGGGTGCGGTCGAAACCAAAACCAAGGACTACGCGAAGGCCGATGCATCGTTCGAGGCGGCTCTTCAGATCGCGCCGGAATTTTTCCCCGCCGACTTCAATCGCGGCGAGGTGCTCTTTCTTCAGAAAAACTACTCCGGCGCCCGGGAGTGGTTTTCCCGAATGCAACAGGCCCTGCCCGGGAACGAACTCATCCAGTTTAAAATCTTCCTCTGCCTCTTGAAGGAAGGTCGCCCGCAGGACGCCGAGCGGGTCATGCGCGCCATGCGCTACCCCAGCGATTCCCCGGCGTGGTACTACGCCCACGCAGCGTGGGAGTTCGAAAACAAGCGACCCTCCGACGGCCGAAAGTACGTCGAAAGCGCAAAGTTTATCTTCGGCGAAGACAAAACGAAAATGTACGCAGAGACATTCCGCGACATCGCCATCGACGCGAACTGACGATGGACCCCTCTCACGAGCGCCTACAGGGTCGCATTCTTGTCACGGGCGGGGCCGGATTCATCGGCAGCGCGCTCGTTCGAGCACTCAACGAAGCCGGTTCCTCTCGAATCGTCATCGCTGACCTGCTCGGACACGACGAAAAATGGAAAAATCTCGCCCCGCTCGCATTCGAGGATTACGTCGAAGCGGACCGTTTCCTCGCGGCGATCGAGTCCAACGCCGCCGCTTTTGGCCGATTTGACGCCATCTTCCACCTCGGGGCGTGTTCATCCACCACAGAGACCGACGCCGCCTACCTCATTCGGAACAATTTCGAGTTCACGAAATCCCTTTGCCGCTGGTCGCTCGCCCAGGAAGCGCGATTTGTCTACGCATCCTCCGCCGCCACCTACGGCGACGGCACCCGCGGGATGCGCGACGACGTCGACCCCTCCGTTTTCCGACCGCTGAACATGTACGGGTACTCGAAACAGTTGTTCGACCTCTGGGCGCTCCGCGAGGGTTTGCTGCCAAACATCGTCGGCTTGAAATACTTTAACGTGTTCGGTCCCAACGAGTACCATAAGGGATCGATGCGCAGCCTCGTTTGCAAGGCCTTCGAACAAATCGGCTCGACTGGCGAGATCACTTTGTTCCGCAGTCACCGTCCGGATTACCGCGACGGCGAGCAAATGCGCGATTTTGTCTACGTGAAAGACGCGGTCGCCATGACGCTCCATCTTGCCGGCCACGCAACCGCCGGCGGGTTGTTTAACATCGGAACGGGCCAACCGCGGACGTGGTTGGATCTCGCGCGGGCACTCTTCCGTGCGATGGGAGTTCCGGAAAAGATCGAGTTTGTCGACATGCCCCCGGCGATTCGGGGTCAGTATCAGTATTACACCGCAGCGGACATCACGCGGCTGCAATCCACGAACTACCGTTCTTCGTTTTTCACGCTGGAGGACGCCATTCTAGACTACGTCACCCGTTATCTGATCCCCCACGCCCGCCTCGGAGACGAGATCGATCAGGGGTGAGAGGGACAGACGCTCCCTTTCACAACTTCGCGAACTTAAGACGCTGCGAGCTCAGTAGGCCGGAAACTTAAAAAGCCGAGAACTCGGCCAATTGAGCCACGTTCACGTCAAACGGCACGCGATCCGAATATGCGCCGACGAGTGTGTTCCCCTCTCCGCGGCGGAGGATCATTGTGTAATGGGTCTTCGCATCGTGCTGAATCAACAGGTAGGCGCGGCTTCCGGAAACGACACCCGAAACGTTGTATCCACCCATGACCCCTTCGATCTTCCGTCCACGCTGGGAAAGCGCCGCCCCGCCCCAGTCGGTCGAGACCCAATTCCCCGCGAACACCGCGGCCGGTTTCGTCCGTGACTGGGCTGCAATCCACTGCTGGCTCGCGGCGGAATTGGCCTCAAGATCCTTCGTCGTGGTGCAGGCAGAAAACGCAAAGAGGGAAACGACGGCCAGCGCTGCGAATCGGAGAGTCTTCATGGGGACGTCTGTCTCCCGAAAAGCCGCAGGAGTCAACCATTTCCCGGGGCAATCCACATGCAGTCGCCGTAACTGAAAAACCGGTACCGCTCCCGCACCGCCACCCGGTACGCCTCCAGGATCCGTTCCCGACCCGCCATCGCACTCACCAACATGAGGAGCGTCGACTTTGGGAGGTGAAAATTGGTCAGCAGCGCGTGGACGTGCCGGAACGTGTGCGGGGGTCGAATAAAGATATCTGTTGATCCGCTGCATGCCCGGATGGGCCCGGGCGGCTGTGACTCCAAAACTCGCGTGACCGTCGTTCCCACCGCAATCACCCGCCGGGCGGCGTTGATGCGATCGGCGGTTTCCTGCGGGATCACGTACTGCTCGGAGTGCATCCGGTGGTCCTCGATCCGCTCGGCCGTCACCGGACGGAACGTGCCGACCCCCACGTGCAACGTGAGGAACGCATGCGGGATGCGGGCGAGGAGTTCTGGCGTGAAATGGAGCCCCGCCGTGGGAGCGGCGACTGAACCCGGATCGCGCGCGAAGACGGTCTGGTAACGCGCCTCATCATCGGCCTCCGCGGGTCGGTTCATGTAGGGGGGAATCGGGAGTTCGCCGTGTTGTTCGAGGTCCACTTTGGAGTCGAACGCGATGGTGCGTTCGCCGTCTTCGCCGATGCTGATCACTTCGCCGCGGGCGCTGGCGATTTCGATCCGGGCTCCCAGGCGGAGGCGTTTGCCCGGTTTCCCAAGGCAAATCCAATGGCAATGGCCCTCGGGACTCTCGCGAAGGAAGAGCAATTCGACCTTGCGGTCATTGGAGAAGATCCGGGCGTGCAGGACGCGGGTGTCGTTAAGCACCACGAGATCCCCCTCCCGCAGGTACCGCGGGAATTCGGTGAAATGGGAATGCTCCAGCGCCCCGGTTTCCCGATCCACGACGAGCATCCGCGCCCCATCGCGTTGCGGGACGGGGTGCGACGCAATCAGTTCCGCCGGGAGATCGTAAGCGTATTCGGAGGTGGACCCGCTCACGCTGCCTTGGCCGCTTCCGGCTTCGGCGCGTCGGCATCCAGCCGGGGAGAATCAATCCGCGTACCGCCCTTGATGATGCGGATCAACCTCAATCGCTGCGCGGCGGCCTCCACCAATTCCGCGACCCGCATTTTTAACCTGTGGCCGCGATAGAGCAACATTCCCACGAACGCCAGGTACGGAATGATGAGAATGAGGTCGCTCCCGGGGACGAAAAATCCCCGATACGCGAGGAGACTCAACGCCAGAAAATTGACCAGCAGAGTCGTCGCCACCATGTGCGTCGAAAGATTTACACGGGTCAGAAACTTCGGACCCCCGTGGTACTCGGTCACGCTTCGCATCCGGACGATCCACCAAAAACTTCCGTAAATCTGCACGTCCCACTCGTTCCACCCCGTGTCCGTGGAGTAGCTCCAGCCCTCGGACTCCAACGCGTCCACCACGCCGGCGATCAGTTCGCCCCGACCCACCGCATCCTCGCTCCAAAAGTCGAGATTCGAGCTGCTCCCCCGCCGCGTGGGTTTGAAATCCTTCTCGTGCGTCGCGATGACTTCCGGCGGCGTGCGTTTGAATTTCAGCCACGTGTAGTAGCGCCACCAACCGCGGACGAGCGGTTGGGTCAGCGCGAGAAAAGCCACCAACAGGCGCGCGAGGACCGTGTCGAATTTCGACTCCAGTTTCGCATGGATCATGTACGATACCGCTACGAGGAACGTGCCCCCAAACATGAGGTACGGCACCATGCGAACCTCCGGAAATGGGACGGACAGGACAAAGATGAATGCGGTCAGTGCCACCCATTCCACGCTGCTCAGATAAGCCGCCACCTCCGATTGTGGCGTCGGATAGATGGACTGAAACAGCCCCTCACCGAACACGCCATGGTAGATAATCGGACGGTTGATGAGCCAGGTAAAGCGCGGCGCACCGTAGATCTGACCCTTCCATTTCGCGGTTCCGGTGGGACCGAAGAAAATGAGGTGTTTGAAACGCAGCATCGACTCCGCCTCGCCGTAGCCCTCCTGTTGCTTGCGAAACGCGGTGAGTGTGAAACGCCGATAATGCCAGACAATCGCCGCAGGGCTGAACGCGATCACCTCATTCAATCCCTGCAGCCGCCAACAGAAATCGACGTCGTCCCCCGCCTTGCGGTACTCGGGGTCAAATCCCCCCACTTTGTCGAACGCCCATTTGTGGAACGCCATGTTGCAGCCGGGAATGTGCTCGGCGACGACGTCGGTCAGCAGGACGTGGCTGGGTCCGCCCGGAGCCGCGGACACGCAGGCCTGCACCCAGTTTTCCGCTGGAGGGGAAATGTTGGGTCCGCCCACGCCGGCGTAGTCGCCACTCATCAGCGTGCCGATCAAGTAGTACAACCAGTCGGGGTCGGCCATGCAGTCGCTGTCCGTGTAGGCAAGGATCTCTCCGGTCGCCGCCGCGGCCCCGACGTTGCGGGCCACGCTGAGGCCCTTGTTGACCTGACGAATATTGCGCACTTCCGGGAAGCGGGCGGCGATTTCCTGCGTGTCATCCTTGGATCCGTCGTCGACGAGGATTACTTCGTAGTTTGGGTACTGGACATGCCGAAGGGATTCGAGGCATGCCTCGAGGGTCCGACCGCCGTTGTACGAGCAGACGATCACCGAGACGCGGGGATAGGTCTCCAAGCGTACCTTCTGCGTCATGGGTTCCTGACCGGCAAACAGCGCGCGTACGGTTTCGTACGCAAGTTTCGGAGTGCGGTCCCGGGTCGTGATGCCGAAGTCCCAGTCCAGGATTTCTCGTCCGCCGCGATTCCATTCGTCCGTCCACGCGTAAACGAACGTGCCTGCCAGGCCGGCGCGGACGACGCTTTCGATGTTCCATTTCAGCATCTCCGCCTGTTCTTCCTGCGGGTGTCGAACGGTATCCATGCCGAATTCGCCCATGATCAACGGGCGATCTTCCGCGAGATTTTGCAGTCGGGCGAGGTAACGGTCGAAGTCCGCCTGGCGGTGGAGATAAACGTTGTAGGTGTAAAAATCGGCGTTCGAGGGGATGAGGTATTCCGTGGGGGGATAACTGGCGTACGAGAAGAGCGCGGTCGGATCCTCCGCGCGGCCGATGTTGATGAGCGTCTCAACAAACTCGGTGACCCGGCGTGCTCCGTACCAGCGGACCATCGTGCTCTCGATTTCATTGGCGACGAGGTACCCGAGGATTGCGGAATGTCCGGAGTTCGCACGGACGTCGCGGCGGACCTTTTCGCAGACCGCAGCGCGCTGCGCCCGGGTAGTGAGAAACTCGAGATCCTGACCCCACCAAAGCGTGATCATCACCCGAATCCGATGTTCGGCGCACAGATCCAGGAACCAGCGCGGCGGGGCCTGGTAGATCCGGACCGCATTGATCCCGATCTCGCGCATCATTCCCAGATCGCGGCGCGCCTTATCAGGCGTACCGACGTAGTACTGGTCGGCGTCGGGAGCGAATGTTCCGTACGTCACCCCCTTGATGAAAAACTTCGCGTCGCCGTCGAAGAAAAACTTTGCCCGAACGCGGATTCGGGCTAGGGGATCCTGAGCGGATTCCATCGGGGAAAGCGGCGCCACGCTCATATCCGTCTTCCGATGGAGTCCCGCAGTTTGATCATGCCCCGGCGAATGCGGGCCTTCACGGTCCCGAGCGGTTCACCGAGTCGATCGGCGACCTCCTGTTGTGTCAATCCGGAGAAAAACGCCATTTCGATGGCTTCCCGTTGCTCGGTAGAAAGCTTGGCGATCGCCTCGCGAACCAGCACGCCCAGTTCTCCGGCGTCCACGTCGTCGAAGGGTTGACGGTCCTGGGTGGTCTCATTCGGGCTGTATTCCTGCTCGACCTGATCCTTCAGGCGGAGTCTGCGCTGCAGGGAGCGAACCCGATCAATCGCTTTGTTGCGAGTAAGGGTGATCGCCCACGTGAGCGGTTTGCCCCGCGCGGGATCGAACAACCGCGCCTTTTCCCAGATCTGCATGAACACGTCCTGCGTGACGTCTTCCGCATCCGCCTGATTGTTGAGGACCTTGTAGGCGGTCGAAAAGAGTACCCCGCTGTGACGTTCATAGAACGCCTCGAAGCTTCGCAAGTCTCCCTCCGCTATCTTTGCGATCAGTTTGATGTCTTCTTCGGGATCGTGCATGAAAGTTCGCAGACCTGCACATTGGCAGACTGCGGAGAGTTCGTAAACGCCTCAATGCGACCTGTCTTGGATCTCCAGTGTGCAAAACGATGAATGGCTATCGGGGATCCGTGAAGGCGATGTTGCTGATCAACATCTCACCACTTCCGGCAGATGTTCGAAATGGGTGTCTGAAGTGCAGAGAATGAGGCTGTGCTGGATGGCCAAAGCGGCAATCCAGAGGTCGTTGGTAGGAATGGAAGCCCCTTTGCGGCGAAGTTGAACGTAGATTTGCGCGTAGTGATGGGTGGTCTGCTCGTCGGGAAGCAGGACGGAAACCCGTGGACTGTGGAGGAAGCGATTCAGGTTCGCAGCGTTGGTAGACTTCTGGCTTCCTGCGGCGAATCCGGCCCGAAGTTCTCCCAGTACCACCAAGGGGAGGTGAATCTGACGTGCTTGACGAACAATTTGGACACGCGAGGGGACTCCTCGCATGAAATCGCTGTAGGCGTTTGTATCGAGCGCGATCTTCATTTCCCCATCGCATCGTCCACGCGTTCAAAATCCGCGATCGCGAGATCGAAGGCCTTGTCCTCCTTCCATGAACCGATCAAGCCGTCGAGGTCGGTATGCTCGACGGACTGGGCGTCGAGTTCCAAGCCGCGTGCCAGGGCTTCGACGGTCACGGCATTGAGGCTTTTCTCCTCCTGTTTGGCACGGCGACGCAGGGCGCGGTCAATTGCGACGGGAATCGTCCGGATGGTATATTGTATGTTTGCCATGCAGGCACTGTAGGCACGCGATGCAGGCGCGGCAAGAGAGACCTACTGCTGCCCACAAGACCTGTCGTTTCGCCCGAGCCTGCGCGCCGCGATTGAAATTTACCACGAAGGGCACGAAGGACATGAAGGGGCTATGTTGGGGGATCGGATATGGAAAAATCTGGTTTGGCGCTATTCGCGCTCTGAACTTCCTGTTCTTTGTGCTTCATGGTTCAAAATCCGTTTTCGGATGGAAAATGCTGAGCCACGCCGAAGGCATGGGCGTGGACAGCCCGGGGTGCAGCCCCCGGGGTGATGCCGCGACGCCACCGGTACTCCGCCCCAACGGGGCGGACGGAGGCGTTGTTCGGCGATTGGATCCGCACCGCCGAGGACGTCCATGCACCCCATTGCGGCTTTAGGCATCCACCGCTCAGTAAATTAGCTCACGCGCAGAGAACCTCGGCCACGACTCCGGCGGTGGTTTCGATGTCCTCCGCGGTGTGCGCCACAGAGAGAAATCCCGCCTCATACGGAGAGGGGGCGAAGTAGACGCCGCGCTCGAGGCACCCGTGGAAATACCGGCGGAAGGCGTCGGCGTCCGCTCGTTTCGCATCCGCCAAATTGAGGACGGGTCCCGGGGTGAAATAGAGGCAGAACATGGATCCGATGCGCTGGAAGCACAGTTCTTTGCCGCTGCGTTTCATGGCATGGCGCATCCGGTCTTCAAAATTCGCGCCGATTTCCTCGAGTTGGTTCCATCCGTTGCCTTCTTCAAGCGCCCGGAGTTGTGCCAGGCCTGCGGCCATGGCGAGGGGGTTCCCGGAGAGCGTTCCCGCCTGGTAAACCGGGCCGTCCGGGGCGAGGTGGTTCATGATGTCCGCCCGACCCCCAAACGCTCCGACCGGGAGTCCCGCGCCGATCACTTTGCCGAATGCGCTCAGATCCGGGGTGATGCCGTACACCTGTTGCGCCCCGCCCGCGGCAACGCGGAAACCGGTCATGACCTCGTCAAAAATCAGCACGGTGCCTGAAGCTGTGCATTGCTCGCGGATCGATTCCAGGAAGCCGGGCTCGGGAAGGTACAATCCGGCATTTGCCGGGACGGGTTCGAGGATCACTGCGGCAAATTCGTTTCCGTGTGCATCGAATGCCGCCTTGAGCGCCGCGGGATCGTTGAAGGGAATCGTGGTGGTGAGGGCGGCGAGGGCCGCGGGAACCCCGGCGCTGTCCGGTTGACCGAGCGTGAGCGCTCCGCTGCCTGCTTTCACGAGCAGGGAATCGACGTGGCCGTGGTAGCAACCCTCAAACTTCAGGATGCGATCCCGCCCGGTGAACCCCCGTGCGAGCCGGATGCATGACATGGTGGCCTCGGTTCCACTGTTCACCATGCGGACCTTCTCGACCGAGGGCACAAGACGCCGAATGGTACCCGCCATCTCCACTTCCAACGGATTGGGAATGCCGAAGCTCAAACCATGTTCGGCAGTTTTTTGCACCGCATCGATCACCACTCGCGGGGCGTGGCCCAGGATCGCGGGTCCCCAGGTGCCCACATAGTCGATAAGTTCCCGGCCCTCCACCGTGCGAATGCGGTCGCCTGCCGCGTGGTTCACAAAAAACGGTTCGCCCCCCACCCCGCGGAATGCTCGGACCGGAGAATTCACGCCGCCGGGAATCCATTGCTGCGCCGTCCGGAACAATTCATGCGAAGAAGACATCCCTCCCCTTCGAACGAAACCGTCCGAGCGGAAAGAAAAAATTTGGCACATCTCGTTTGTTGACCCACGCCGCCGGTTTGGGGTGAATCGCGCTATGAGCATTTTTCTGCGATCGATTTTTGTTCTGACCGCGGTTTGCGCGGTTGTCGCTCGCTCGGAAGACTCCGCGATTCAGCCGTGGCCACTCCCTCCGAACGACACGTTTCTGGCGGTCATCCCGCCGCCGCCGAAGCCGGGCGACCCCCGGGACATCTCCGATCTGGACTACACCCTCGCGGTTCAGGCGGCTGCCACACCGGAGCAAATCGCGCATGCGGTCAAGACGGCGGGGTTAAACGTCTTCACCTTTTCGGAAGCGATCGGGCCGCGATTTACGGCAGAGAATTACCCTCGGACGGAGGCGTTTTTCAAGCGGTTGGAGGTCACGGCGAAAGGCCCAACCAATTATATCAAGGACACGTACCAAAGGCTGCGTCCGATCGACGGGCACAAAGGTGTTGTCAAACTGAATGCGCCGTACGAAGCCGGTTTCTCCTGTCCCAGCGGTCACTCGACGCGCTCGTGGTTGTTCGCGTTGGTGCTCGGGCAGTTGGATCCTGCGGCCCGCTTCGCGTGCATCCGCGCGGCGGCGCAGGTGGGTGAGGATCGCGTGGTCGCCGGTCTGCATTACGAAACCGATGTCATCGCCTCCCGCGCCCTCGCGCAGCAGATTTACTCGGACTTGATGAAAGAACCTCTTTTCGTGAAGGACTTGGATGCCCTGAAGGCGGCCGAGTGGCAAAATGCGGTTTCCGCCGCAAAACGCGGTCAGGCCGTCGGCTTTGCGATTGAATCTCCGCGCCTTTGCGCGTATCCAACCACTCGATGAACGTTACACGCTGGCTCTGCCTCTTCCTGCTGGTTTTCATTGGGGTTCCTGCGCGCGCGATCGAGTTGCCCACGATCACGGTGAAAAAAGCCGAGGGCGTCAACCTCGCGTTCGCCGGTGTGGGTGGTTCTGACGGCCCGGCGGTTTCCAAAGTGCTCGCGAACGATCTCAGTCTTGCCGGTTGGTTCACGATCGTCCCTGCCGCGCAAGCCGCCTACACGGCCTCCGGAACGGCTTCCGGGGGGTCCCTTCAGGGAAAAGTGGTGGACCACGCCGGCACGACCCTGCTTTCCAAAACGTACACCGGCAATCCGAGAACGGTCGCACATCTGTTCAACGACGACATCGTGGCGACCCTCACCGGATACGATGGGATCGCCTCATCCAAGATCGCCTTTGTTTCCTCCCACACAGGTCACAAGGAGATCTACACGGCGGACTACGACGGTTTCAACATCCAGCAGTTGACCCGCGATAAAACCATCAGTGTGGCCCCAACCCTGAGCCCCGACGGCACGAAACTGGCCTACACAAGCTACCTGACCGGCTACGCGGATATCTACCTGATTGACCTCACCAGCGGCGCGCGGCTTCCGATTGTGAAGTTTCCAGGAACGAACTCCGGAGCCTCTTTCTCTCCGGACGGCAACCGACTCGCCTGCACGTTGAGCAAAGACGGGAACCCCGAGGTGTACGTCCTCAACGCCTCGGGCGGTGGTCCCAAGCGGCTCACCAACTCCCGGGGAGTGGAAGCTTCTCCGACCTGGGGGCCTGGCGGAAGAGAGATCATCTACGTCTCGGACCAGAAGGGCGGACCGCAGTTGTATCGCATGCTGTCGTCGGGAGGCGGCTCCAAGCAGCTTCCCACCGGCTACGGGTATACCACGGAGCCGAACTGGTCGCCTGACGGTCGCCGCGTCGCATGCAGCGTCCGCACCGGAGGAGGTTTCGCCGTCGCGACAGTGGACGTTGTCAGCGGCAGCACGCGCATCGTCAGCCCCCCCGGCAACGCGGAGGATCCCGTTTGGGGCTCGGACTCGCGCCACATCTTATACAGCACAGGCTCTTCCCTCATTCTCCTTGACGTTCCGTCCGGGAAGACGACTACAGTGATTGGTAACTTGGGTAAGGTCTCAGAACCGACCTGGTCCCGTTGATTTCCTTTGTGAACTTCCTTTTGATGAAACATCTTCTCTTTCTCGCTGCTGCTTTGGTGTTCGTATCCGGTTTTGCCGGCTGCGCAAAAAAATCGGACCAGCTCACGACCGGCGTGGACGGTGACTATGTCGTGGGTACTCCCTTGTCCGAGCGCCGGGACGGGTCTGCGTTTTTCAGCGACAAGGTCATCAAGGGCAAGTTCGAGCCCGTCTACTTTGGCTACGACAGCTTTGAAGTCTCCGATCAACAGTTGGTGAATGTGGGTCAGGTCGCGGATGCGCTGCGCGGAATGAAGAATGACATCATCATCGCCGGATTTACCGACGACCGTGGCACCGAGGAATACAACCGGGTGCTGGGTGAAAAGCGTGCCCTTGCGGTTCGCCAGGCGCTGATCGGGTTGGGCGTCAATGCGGGTCGAATCCAAACGGTGAGCTTCGGCATGGAAATGCCTGCAGATCCGGGTTCCGGCGACGCGGCGTGGGCCAAGAACCGGCGAGCAGAGTTCGGGATCATCAAGTGACCCCGGCCGCCACGGCGGCACGGCGATCGGATCCTTCGATCGCGACGGAAACCGGGGCATGGTGGTATGGGCGTTCGATCGACTCCTTTCTCGAGGGGCGGGATAACAGTTTCAATCTCCTCCGGTTCCTCGGGGCCTTGACGGTCCTGTTTTCTCATTCGTTCGTCTTGTCCGGCGGCGTTCAGGCGAAGGAACCCGCGCAACCGATCATTGGCGATCACCTGAGCGCGCTCGGCGTCCACGCGTTTTTCGCGATCAGTGGGTTTCTGATCACATTGTCGGCGATGCGCCGACCGAACGCCGTCCGATTTGTGGTCGCCCGGCTTCGTAGAATCTATCCAGGTCTGATGGTGTGTGTGGCCCTCACGGTGGTCGTTGCGGGGTTTTTCCTTACCTCCATGCCGGCTTTCGACTTTTTCCGTTTGGGTGCGACGTGGGAATTTCTTTGGGGCAATGCCAGTTTGCTCGGCGTGCGTGCGGCTGTTCTTCCCTGGGTGTTCACCGACAATCCGCTTCCGGCGTGGGTGAATGGGTCTCTGTGGACGCTGCCTTACGAGATGATTTGCTACGGTCTGATTCTGGGGTTGATCCTCATTCGCGGCGCGACGCGTCCCGGGATTCGGCTCGGCTTTCTCCTTGCGGGTTGCATCGTTCTTTCGGTGGGCGTGGCGAATGCGGAGAGTCTCCAGCAGTGGCTCCCGATGGCACCGGGACCCGCGGTCGGGTTGCGGTACATGCAGACGTTTCTTGCGGGGGCCCTGCTTGCAGCGGCATCGAAGCGACTGAGGCTCTCCGGGGCGATGCTGACATTGGCGATCGTGGTCGTGGCGGGCTGTCTTTGGTTTCATTACTTCGGGTGGCTGTTCAAATGTGCCTTTGCGTATGCCCTGATTGGCCTAGCCCTGCTCCCTGGTGGTCCCATCCGGGCATTCAACCGATTGGGTGACTACAGCTACGGGTTGTACATCTATGCGTTCCCGGTGCAGCAGAGCCTGGTTTTCTGGTTTCCAGGCGTTTCCGCGATCGGATTGTTTTTCGCCGCTGCGGGGATTTCGCTTCCGCTGGCCGTTCTCTCATGGCATGCCGTTGAGAAGCCGATGCTGCGCGGGAAGCTGCGAATGACGAGCAACCCCGCGAAACCGGCATCCCTTTGAACTCCAGACAGATTTTATGAAAATCGACCTCACGAACAAACGCGCGCTGGTTGCCGGCGTTGCAGACGACGCCGGATATGGATTTGCCATCGCCAAAGCCCTCGCAGAAGCGGGTGCCAGTGTGGTGGTCGGTACCTGGCCACCGGCGCTGGGCATTTTTCAGAAGCTGCTCGAGCGCGGCAAAATGGACGAGTCCCGAATCCTCCCAAACGGATCCAGCCTCGATTTTGAAAAAATCTACCCGCTTGATGCGGCGTACGACTCGCTGGAAGACGCACCGGAGGAGGTGCGCACGAACAAACGGTATGAAGGCACCGGCGATTTTTCCATCGCAGGCCTTGCCTCGCGCCTTCAGGAGGATTTCGGCGCCGCCCCGCTCGACATCGTCGTTCATTCCCTCGCGATGGCACCCGAGATTAAGAAACCGCTCATCGAAACGTCGCGCGCCGGTTACCTCGCCGCCATCAGCATCAGCGCGTACTCCATGGTCAGTTTCGCCCGGCAGTTCGCACCCCTGATGCGTCCCGGCGGCTCCTTTTTGTCCCTCACCTACATGGCCAGCATTCGGACCATCCCCGGCTACGGCGGCGGGATGTCCACCGCTAAGGCAGCTCTGGAAAGTGACACGCACACGCTCGCTTACGAACTCGGACGCAGCCATGGCTTCCGCGTCAATGCCATCTCCGCGGGACCCCTCGCGTCCCGGGCGGCCAGCGCGATCGGCATCATCGAGCACATGGTGGAGTACGTCGCCAAGAACTCGCCCATCAACGCCCCCCTCGAAGCCAGGGAGGTCGCCAATACGGCGGCATTTTTGCTCAGTCCGCTCGCAAGCGGCGTTACCGGCCAGGTGGTCTTCGTCGACAAGGGCTACAGCACGATGGGAATGAACGGATAAGCGTTGACCGTTTTCCGCGCGAGGCCGGAACGCAGTTCGCGCCGATCCCTTAACCCATCCCGCCAAATGGCCGACAAGGAACCCCAATCGCCCGGGCGCGCCTTGCGTATCCTGTCGATCCTGCTCGCTCTCGTCACCACACTCCCCGCGTGCCGGAAGTCCAGCCCACCGGACCGTGCCCTCCAAACCGTTGAGTTTGCCACCGCCCGCTCCGGCGACGTTCCCCTCTACATCGACACCTTTGGCAACGCCGTAACGATCTCCTCCGTCACGATCCAACCCCAAGTCACCGGGATCCTCAAAACCACGTCTTTCGAAGAAGGCAGCTTCGTGAAAAAGGGGGACGTTTTGTTCGAAATCGACCCCGCCCCGTACAACGCCGCACTTCAGCAGGCGGTCGGTAATGTGGAAAGCGCCAAGGCCACGCTAGACAACGCCAAGATCAACCTGGTCCGCCAGCAGGAACTCCTCTCGAAACGGGTGAGCGACCAGCAAACGGCGGATAATGCCCAGGCGGATGCCCTCTCCGCGCAAGGAGCCTACGACACCGCCATCGCTCAATACGAGCAGGCGAAAATCAATCTCGGATACTGCACGATCCAGAGTCCAATCGAAGGGAAGACCGGCGTGTATTTGGTTAATACCGGCAATCTCGTGAACCAAAACCAAACGCAATTGGTTAATATCCAAACGATGCAGCCCATTTACGTGGACTACACGATCTCGGAACGGGATGCGGCGAAAACGGCGGCATTCCTTTCTGCGGCGGACCGCGAGAATCTCGAAGTTCGCGTGAGCATCCCTGGCCTCCCGGATTCCGCAGAGGTGGGTAAACTGGATTTCATCGACAACAAAATCCAGCCGGACACGGGAACGGTGAAATTGCGGGCGATCGTCCCGAACGCGAAGCTTTCGTTCTGGCCCGGCATGTACCTCGACGTGCGGCTGATTCTCCGAACGGAAAAGGATGCCGTCCTGATGCCGACCGCATCCGTCATGTACGGGCAGGACGGAGCATTTGTTTTTGTGCTCAACCCAGATCAATCTGTCACGCAGCGTCCCGTGACACTGGGACAATTACAGGGCTCGGATGTCGTGGTAACCGGTGGCCTGAAAGCCGGGGAAAGCGTCGTCACCATGGGCCAACTCGGTTTGGTCAGCGGGGTTCGAGTCACGTCGCGTCCCGCCCCGACGCCATCCAACTCGCCGGCGCCCGGACGCTGATCCATGAACCTCTCCGAACCGTTCATTCGGAAACCGGTCATGACGACGCTCACCTGCCTCGCGGCATTGGTGTTCGGAACGTTTGCTTACCTGCGCCTGCCGACCAGTGCCTTGCCCGATGTCGCCTATCCCGTCATCACGGTCACGACGTCGTACCCAGGCGCAAGTCCGCAGATCATGGCGAACAACGTCGCCACCCCGTTGGAGCTCCAGATGATGCAGATCGAGGGACTCGAACTCGTCACGTCCGAGAATGTCCAGGGGTCTTCCGCCATCACCCTTCAGTTCGCACTTAATAAAAGTCTCGATTCCGCCTCCACCGATGTTCAGGCGGCCATTCAGCGGGCGATGGGAAATCTTCCGGCGGATCTCCCTGCTCCACCGTCGTACGAAAAAACGAATCCGAACGAACAGCCGGTCATTTACCTTAACCTCGCAGCGGATAACATGACCGCCGCACAGCTCTATGACTACGCCTTCAACGTGGTCGCCCAGCGCATGGCGATGCTGGAGGGCGTTTCGCAGGCAAATGTTTACGGATCCCCCCGTGCCGTTCGTGTGGAGGTGGATCCGAACGCCGTCGCCTCGCGAAACATCACGTTCATCGACATCGCAGACGCTGTCTCCGCCGGCAATGTCTTCCGACCCGGCGGTCAGTTGAATGGCCCGGATGTCCAATTCATCGTCGATCCGGCGGGTCAACTTCTCACGGCGGATGCCTACAACAACCTGATCGTTGCCTACCAACAAAACGCTCCTGTGTTCCTGCGCGACATTGCGCGAGCGGAAGAGAGCACCCAAAATGAATATCTCAGCCGCCATTACTGGGTCCGCGGAGAACCGGTTCACGCCGCAACATTAACCATTGCGGTCACCGCCGCCCCGGGAGCCAACGCGGTCGCGGTGGCAGAACGCGTTCGTTCCACCCTCGCCGTGGTCGGTAAATCCCTGCCTGCCTCAATCGAGACGTCCGTGATCTACGATCGATCCATCCAAATCACGGACTCGATCGACGACGTCAAGTTCACGATCGTTCTGGCCTTTGCGCTGGTTGTGCTCGTGATCTTCCTTTTCCTGGGTCGCATCAACGAGACTCTGATCCCCAGCGTCGCCTTGCCGATCGCGCTCGCACTGACCTTCGGTGTCATGTACCTCGCAGGCTTCAGCCTCGATAACCTCTCATTGATGGCCCTGACGCTTTCGGTGGGATTCCTCGTGGATGACGCCATCGTCGTCCTGGAAAACACCGTGCGTCACTTGGAGATGGGCAAGACTCCCCTCGAAGCCGCATTAATCGGTGCAAAGGAGATTAGCTTTACGGTTTTCTCGATGACGCTCTCCCTCGCAGCGGTGTTTCTACCTCTCGTGTTCATGTCCGGGCTGACGGGTCGGATGTTTAGTGAATTTGCGCTCACGATCGTCACGGCGATTCTCATGTCGGGTGTGGTAGCGATTACGCTCTCTCCGATGATGTGTTCCCGGATGCTGCGGCACCGGGCACCTTCGGAGTCGAAAGGAATCGAAAGAGCGGTCAATCGACTCTTTGGCTCCCTGCGAGGGCGTTATGCCGCGTCATTGCGGTGGATCCTTTTACGCAGATGGATCGCGGTTAGCGCGTGGGTCGCCTCGCTCGCGGGCACGGTGTTCCTGTTTCTTCACATTCCCAAGACATTCCTGCCGGTTGGGGACAGCAGCTTTATCTTCGGCGTTTTCCTTGCCCGGGAGGGAAGTTCGCCCGCCGCGATGCAGCGTCATCAGGCCGCGATCGCGGAGGTGTTGCAGGCAAATCCGAATCTGAACCAGGTCCTTGTCATCACCGGGTTGGACGGAGCGAACTTTACGCAATCCACCGGTCTTGTGGCGGGCTTCCTTCCCCCGCCGAATCAACGGCAGCCAATCGAGGAAGTGAACCAGCAACTCCGTGCGGCGATCGGCGAGAAGGTGCCCGGAGTGATCCCCCTCTTCCGGCCTTATCCCAGTCTGAATATTAGCACCGGGGCGACATCGAACACGCAGGGAGAGTACGCCTATCAACTAACGTCCACCGACCCCAGCCTTCTTTACCCTGCGGCCAACCGCATGGTGGAGAAACTTAGCGCGGTCGAGGGGTTTGCCCAGGTCTCCAGCGACATGCGGCCGACGGCGCCGTATCTTAAAATCCGCATCCTGCGGGACGAGGCGTCCTCATATGGGGTATCTGCCGATGATATTGAGCGAACCCTCCAACTTGCCTATGGCGGCGGTCGGGTGTCGCAGATCAAGACCGCCCTGAATCAGTACGACGTGATTGTGGAAACCGACGACATCTGGCGTTCCGTTCCCGAGAACCTCCAGACCCTGCGGGTCAGGGGAACCGACCCCTCCGTCCTCGTTCCTTTATCGGCGGTAGCGGAGTGGGCTCCGGACATTAGCTTCGAGGCCATCAACCATATTAACCAAATGACCTCCGTGACGCTGTTTTTTAACCTTAAGCCCGGGTTTCCCGTCGGAGATGCTTCGGCTGCGGTGGAGCGCGTGGCCGGCGAGGAACTCCCCCCGGGCGTGTCCGGATCGCAGGCGGGCGCCTCGCAGGAGTTCGAGAAAACCGTGGCAAGCCTCGGTTGGCTGCTGATCGTGGCTGTGTTTGTGATGTACGTCATCTTGGGCGTTCTTTACGAAAGCTACGTTCATCCGCTGACGGTTTTGTCGACTCTCCCCACAGCGGGGGTTGGCGGACTCCTCACGCTTCAACTCCTTAACATGAGTCTCTCGATGTACGCGTACATCGGCTTGTTTCTTCTCATCGGAATTGTCAAAAAGAACGGAATCATGGTCGTCGATTTCGCGATCCAACGACTTGCTGACGGATTAACTCGCGAGGAAGCGATCGTTGAGGCCTGCGTCGAGCGTTTGCGGCCGATCCTGATGACCACCTTCGCCGCTGTTTTGGGTGCCGTGCCGATTGCTTCCGGTTTCGGGGCAGACGGTTCCTCACGGCAACCTCTCGGGATGTGCATCATCGGAGGTTTGCTTGTGGCGCAGGTGCTGACACTCTGTGTGACGCCGGTGATTTATTTGTACATGGAGGGTTTTCAGGAGAAAGTGCTCGATCGACTTGCCTTCTTTCAAAGGGAGCTCCCGTCAACGACCTCCACTCCTGCCTCATGAATACCGGCGCATTGCTGCACTACCGTAAACTAATCATCGAACCGGACGAGGGCGTCGAGCCCGTCGTTCGCCTGATCGAATCGGCTAAGAAGTTCATACGCGTGAAGCAGTTCACGTTCACCCATCCCGCGCTGCTGAATGCGGTGAAAGCGGCTCACGAGAGGGGGGTCGAAGTTCGTATCATGTTGAACCCCGCGCGTTCTTCTGGTTCCCGTGCGAATGATGAGGCGTTTGCATGGCTGCAGAAAGCGGGGATCGCCGTTAAGTGGAGCAGTTCACGATTTGTCGTGACCCATGAAAAATCGATGCAGGTCGATGGTCTCTTTGCACTCATCGCGACGTTTAACTTTGCCGAGAAGTATTTCACGCTCACCCGGGACTACGGCGTGCTGATTGAGGATGCGGCTCTGCTGGAGCAGGTCGCCGCTGGCTTCGAGGCGGACTGGAACGGGTCGAGCTTTGTTCCCGACGCGACCTCCGACATCATCTGGAGCAACGTGAATTCGCGGCGTCGCATCTGCGATTTGATTGACTCCGCCTCGCGCACCGTGGAGATCCAGCATCCCAAGCTGGTGGACGCCGTGGTGCTGGACCGGCTTGCGTCGGCTGTCGATCGTGGGGTTCACGTGCGGTTTCTGTGTGGTGGCAAACATGGCATCAGTGATTACGACGTGCTTGATACGTTCTCGTCACTGCGGCTCTTGCGGCGCGTGGGCGTTCGCGTGCATCGGCAGCGCAATTTTCGACTGCACGCAAAGTTGGTGATCATTGATCGTGAGATCGCCCAAACGGGTTCGATGAACCTGGACCGCAGCGCGTTCGACTTGCGGCGCGAATTGGGGGTCATCCTGCGCGAACCTAAGATTGTTCAGCGCTTGTGTGAAATCTTCGAACACGACTGGGAGTCCTCGACGTCCTACCACGCACCGGATCCCCTGGATCAAGAACTGCATTTGGCGGAGGAAAACTTCCCGCACGATTCAGATCTTCAGCATGAATAACGGGTCGCCTGTTCCGCTTCGAACGCTGGCGTGGGAGTTTAATCGCATTTCGATCTCCAGCTTCGGCGGTGGCTTGTCGGCGTGGTCCCGCAAGGTGATTGTGGAGGATCGTGGCTGGTTGAATGACGAGGAGTTCCTAAGTGCCTTGACCATCTGCCGCGTGATGCCCGGGGCGAATCAGATCAATCTTGCGATCTATGTCGGTGCCAAGCTCCGTGGTCCCTGGGGGGCGTTTATCGCGGTGTTCGGGCTGTGTTGCATCCCTGTTCTGATCACCCTCGGACTCGCCGTGGTGTATTTCAAATACCATCACGAGCCGTCCCTCCAGCGGGTGCTCCAAGGCATGGCCGCGGCGGCGACGGGGATGTCCCTTTCCATGGGATTCAAAACCGGTGGACGGTATCTCCATCAACCGATAGCGCTGACCCTCGCCCTCGCAGCTTTCCTCGCGAGCGGGGTTTTCCATCTCCCTTTGCTCCTCGTCCTCAGCATCCTGGTTCCGCTCGGCGCGCTGTGGGGACTTCGGGAAACCGAGAAAGGAAAGACGTCATGACCGACGAACCCGCCAACGATCACACGCTTTTCCGCATCATCACCGTATTCTCCACGCTTTCCGTCCTCTCGATCGGTGGAGCGAACACCGTCATTCCCGAGATGCATCGTGAGGTGGTGAGCGTTCATCACTGGGTGACGGGATCTCAGTTCGCAGACTGCTTCGCCATCTCGCAGGCCGCCCCGGGTCCAAGTATGCTCATCGTCGCCTTGCTCGGATATGGAGCCAAAGGCTGGCTCGGAGGTCTGCTGGCAACGATCGCGATGATCGTTCCCGCCGCGCTCCTCATGTACTTTATAACGCGAGTTTGGCAGAATGCGGAGGAGTCGCGATGGAGGATTATCCTGCAGCGTGGAATGGCACCGATCACCGTGGGGCTGGTCTTTGCGAGCAGCTACCTGATTGCCCACGAGGCGGACCATTCGTGGAAGGGAGTTCTCATTACCGCCGCCGCGGCGTGGATCCTGACGGCCACAAAGGTCAATCCGTTGATTGTCATGACGATCGCCGGTATCCTCGGAGCGGTCGGCTGGGTATGAGTCGACGCGGAGATTCTCCAACGATGTGAAAGGGGCTGCCAGCCCCTTTTTCGGGTTCTTCCGAGAAGTTCATGCCTAGGACCGCAGATTTTCGCCGATGCTCGCAGATTTTATGAAAAAGAACTTAGCCTACGCCGTGCTCGGTGCCGCGACGGAAGGGCATCGCGAACTTTGCCGTCTCCTCGTTGGCATACAAGAGCCTGGTTTTGAGCCGGGAGAAAATCTGCGCAAATCCTGGGAATCTGCGGTTATCCCACCCGTCCCCGGAACCACGCTTGACTCATCAGTAGTGAAGATCTTTGGGCAATGACCTTGATTTCATTAGCCTTTACGGTCTTCCAACAGCCCCAGTTGGGAAAGTCGGGCTTAATGTCCATTGCGCCTCCGGCGCACAAAGCCTCGCAAAAGTCGGAAACCACAGCATAAGCATGAACTTTCCGGATGATCCCTTTTTCGTCTGCCCAAACAGGGGCAAGCTGCCCCTGTCACTTTCACAACCTTCTACGGTCGGAGCGGCATGACCTTCGTTTCGGGTGCCGCGAGCGGCGACGCGGGGAAATCCCTGCGCTCTGCATCACCGAAGAAGATCCACTTTGTCCCTGGGAGCGCAGCGGCGGCGGTCTGAAGGTCCCCGGTTTCAAACAGCGCCTTCTGCGCCGCGTACACGCGCTTGTAATCGAGGCCGTGGCTCCAAAGATGTCCCTCGTAACCCGCACTTACCGGACGACCAATCAGCAGGAGCGGATGGTTGTACTGGGGATCGACCGCGAAGCGGTCGGTCGGGGGGATGTCTTTGACAACCCACGCGGCGCGGTCCAGCTCCTTCCGGGACGCGATCCGGTAGCCATGCCGACCGTCGATCCCGCCCAGAACCGAGATTGCCCCAGACGCAAACAGCACCGCGCAAAGTCCCACCCGAGCGCCCAGCGAACGAGGCGTCAGAACTTCGGTCCATAGGAAGGGGGCCACGATGATCCACGACCAAAGCAGAACCTTCATATTGTCCCATTCCCAGGGCGAAAGCATCACCGTGATGCCGACTGCGAAGAGCGCGCAGGACGTCCAGACAAAGTAGCGGGCGGCGGTGGCGGAGGAATCGGATGGTGTCCGGCGCGGGATGAGTTTGACCGCCAACCATGCGCACAGCGGAAGGGCGAGCCCGAAGTTTTGAATCCAAAACCACGCCGGGTTGTCCCCCTGCATCCACCCGGGTTGCCATCGGATGTGGCTGGGCATGGAGAAGAAAGCCGTGGATAGCATCATCGACAGCGCTCCGGGAATCAACGCCGCCACGGCGAGGCGAATCGCATGCCAGCGCAACGCGCCAACGAACACTCCCGCCGCAAGGAGGAGCGAGAAGAAAAGGAAAGTATGGACGCTGAAAAGCGGCAGCGTTCCGTACAGCAACACCTCCGCCCAGAGCGGCGCGCGGAGGCCGTTCCCGGTGATCCGGGAGCGCCACGAGATCAGCAGCGCGAGTCCGGCCGGAATCGCATAGAGCAGGCTTCGCTGCGTAACGAACACCGACAGAAAGATGTTTTTCCAACCCAACTCCGCCTGGAAATCCTCGAGTAGACCACTCGCGAAAAACGCGAATCCAGCGAGGCCTCCGTTGAAGAGAAAGCAGGCGATCGCAAACGCCCCACCCCACCGCCAGAGAGCTATCGCGGTGAGGAGGGACATCCAAAGTCCCACCCATACCAATCCACGGATGGTGGGCACGCCGCAGAGTTCCAACAGCGCATTGAAAAGATCCGTGCCGACCGGATACGCGAGCGGCGTTCCCTCCAGAAGCGGACTCTGCGGCCAGAACGGAATGCCATTTGCGAGATAGCGGATAAACGTGAGGTGAATGGAAGCGTCGCCCACGTTGTTAGGCGAAAGGACGCGAATTTCATCGTCGACGACGTACACGACCCAGATGAATGCCCGGAGGCAAAGCAGTCCGAACACGGCGAGCAGGATGGCATCCGCTATGGAGATGGGTTGAGGGCGATCGTCCACCGACCGCGCGGCGAGGATGGCCACGATCAGTCCAACGATTAAGCTGGTGATCGAACTCCACACCGAAAGTCCCCCCAACGCCATGCCCCCGGCTGTGGCAACGGTCGTTGCCGCCGCAACGAACGCGCTGCCTCCCCAAAGGATGCGCCCGGCGGTCACGGCGTTTTCTCCCCGGGAATAAACTCCGGTTTCACATTAGGGAACCACTCCGCGTACCGGCTGACTTTGAAGTACGCGAGGGCATTATCCATTCCGTCGCGAAGCTTAAACTCGCGCACGAAGTAAGGCTCTTTCAGGAGCACTTCGACCTCCTCCCGTCGGTTGCCCTCCACCAGGATGAAGTCCCCATCCAATTCGGGCGGCAGCATTTCGTTCCCGTAATATCCCACGTTGGTGAAATCCCCCAGAGTCCACGGCAGCGGGTAATAGCTCTTTAGCAGGATTTGACCCTCCACATGGTAAAACTCGGGATTCCGCGAGGCCATGCCCAACAGCGGTTCCGTGGCGATCCTGATTCCGGGATCCGTTTGAACGTACACATACGGATGCGAGTGATCGGCGTAGTCGAAGTAACTTAGTTTTGCAGAATAGACCCCCGAGCACGCGATGACGACGACGGCCACTCCGAGTGCGGCGGGTTTGCTTCGTTTCGCTGCCTCTTCAATGACCGCCCCGAACACGATCAGGAATGGCCAAAGGAGCGAGACAATGCACCACGGGGTCTTGTAGGCGACGAGCGAATAGCCTGCGAGGGTGCCGGTGGCATAGATTGCGATCCATCGGATATCGCCACGCCCGGGAAGGAGGTAGCGGATCGAACCCAATAGTCCCGCGAAGGCCGGCCACTCGAAGCGGGCGAAGAGCAGGATCCAATAGTAGTTAAGGAACCACTGACCCCAGAGATCGTAGGCCGTCTTTGCGTGCCCGCCCGCCTCGTGAACCCCGGTTTTGAACCAAGCGGCGTAGGTTTGCCAGAGTCCGTTCAGGCTGCCCCAGTCCAGAAAGTTCCCCGAATAAAAGAAGACGATCACGATTGCTGCAAGGACGAGCGGGGTGACGATTGCCCACCGCGGCCATTGCTCCACCGTCCGGATGCAGGTGTAAAAGAGTGCCGGAGGAGATGGAACGCGCTCCCGGTGCAGGGCGGCGAATCCCCAGGTGAGCAGACCGGCGAGCGCGAAACACGTGAGATGGATGATGTATGTTTCCTTTGTGAGGATCATCCCCGTGACGGCGACAATCACGAGGGTGGCGTCTCGCGAACTCCGTGTTCGCCACAAGCCAAGGGCGCCGTACGCGAAAAGCATCAGGAAAAAAACGAGCCACGCCTCGTGGATGGCGTAGCGTCCGTAGAAGAGGAAGGCGGGGGAGACGGCCATGGCCCATGCGGCGACATTCCCGGTGGTTCGACCGAGGCGTTTTCCGAATTTCCAGCAGAGAAAAACGGCGGCGAGGCTGACGAGCACGGTCGGCAGGCGCAGCGCCCAAAGGTTTCTGCCGAAAAGATTCTGCGACAAAAAAACCGCGTAGAAGTGAAGGGGGCCGTGGTAGTTTGTGGGATCGTACCGAAAATAACCGTTCGCGAGCAACTCGTCTGCAAACCAACCATTGACGCCCTCGTCGAAGTGCGCGGGCTTGATATCGAGGAACGTGAAACGCAATCCTGCCGCCACGATCATGAGGAGCACGAGATTCCAGGGAATTTGTTGGAGACGAAAGCTCATGCTGCGATGCGCAGAATGACGAACCAAGAACGTCCCGGCGTGTCAATCCCCATCCCCCTTTCGCGCCCATGAATTTGCTCTTCCTCCAACCGGCCGCAGCGTGGGCTCTGATCGCGCTTCCTTTGATCGTGGGGATCCACCTCCTGCGACGCCGGGCAAAGGTGATTCGGACGAGTACCCTGTTTCTCCTGGAAAAAACAGCGGCTCCCCCTGCGGGCGGGCGACGTTTGGCTCCACTGAAGAATTCGCTTCCGCTGTGGCTCCAACTGCTCGCCGCCTCGCTCCTCGCCCTCGCGTTGATGCAACCGATCCTGCGCACTCAGGGAACCGGGGGAACGCGGGTGATCGTCCTTGATGACACTGCATCGATGTCCGCATTCCGGGAGCCGGCGCTTGCGGCGCTCGAGCGAGTGGGAAAGGAGGATCCCGATGCCTCCGAGTGGATCCTGCTCGACACCTCCCGGAGGCGGATCTGGTCGGGGGCGCGATTTGCCGAATTGGTCACCAGCGCCCGACGCGAGTGGGTTCCCCGATCCGGGGCGCAGGACCCCTCCGCAAGCCTCCGGTTGGCAGGTCAACTCGCGCAGGACGCGGGTCGCGTGGTGTTCATCACGGATCACCCCCCCGTCGGAAATCCGGCGGAACGCTGGATTGCGGTGGGGCGGCCTTTGCAAAATGTGGGTTTCTCCGGCTTGCGGGTCGATCCCTCCACGCGCGAGTGGTCGGCGCTGCTGCAAAACTACGGCGATGAAGCCATCCGAACCGCATGGACGGTCGCAGCCGCGGGGCGAACCGAAGAACCCCGCGCCGTCGACGTTTCGGCGGGGGAGGGTCTGATGCTCAACGGGGTCTTTCCACCGGGTGTGGATCAAATGGAGGTGCGTCTGACGGGCGACGCCTTCGCGCTGGATGACATCATTTTTCTCCGCGTACCGGCGGCCAAGCTGCTGCGTGTCCGGTTGCCTCCCGAAGAATCGTCGTCGCCCCTCGGTGCCCGTTTGATCCGCGCCTTGGGGGATTCCGTGTTGCCAACCGGGACGGACGCGGACTTGGAGATCTCCGTTTACGACGGCCTCAACCCTGTTCTCCCGGTGGGGCCAGCGGTCGTTTTTGTTACCGATCTTGGAGCTCCGCAACGGCTGGCCACCGGAGAGATCGTCGCGGAAGAGGATCCTCTCGTCGAAGGGTTGGATTGGAGCGGGTTGATCCGCCGCGAATGTCTCACGGTCCCGGCCGCTCCGGGAGATCGCGTCCTCGTTTGGCAAAATGGAAAGCCGCTGCTCTTTGTGCGCCAGGGAACCGGGGGGGAAATGCTCATTTGGAATCTTGACCTGGCAAAGTCGAATGCGATCCGGTTACCCGCGTTTGCCGTCGTACTGTACCGCTTCGCGGACCGCATTCGCGCGAGGCTCGTCCGGTCCGAGGTCCGTCTCGTCGAAGTCGGTCAGGTGTTGGACGTCGCGGGAACTCCCCCCTCGCGTGCGCCGCACGAAGCGGGATTTTTTTCGGTGAAAGGTGCGGACGGCGAGGTGTTGCTGAGCGCGGCGGCGAACTTTGCCGACGCGCGGGAGGCGGATTTCCGGAAGGCAGGGGAGTTCGACCGAACGGTCGAAAACGGGGAATCGGACCGGCCACGGCCTGCCGATACCGACCTCCGCGCCTGGCTGATCGTTGCCCTCCTCGCGTTGCTCCTCGGGAATTGGGCGGCAATGGCGCGGGAGTCTCCTGCATTCGCTGGTGGAAAATCCCCGGTTCCTGTGGATAAATGACGTCATGGCCAGTTCGTTTGGAGAAATTTTCCGCATCTCGACATGGGGCGAATCCCATGGGGGAGGGGTCGGAGTGGTCGTTGACGGCTGTCCGCCCCGTCTTCCAATTTGTGCGGAAGACCTCCAGGTCGATCTCGACCGCCGCCGTCCGGGTCAAAGCGACATCGTCACGCCGCGGAAGGAAGCGGATCAGTGTGAGATTTTGTCCGGGGTGTTTGAGGGGTTGACGACTGGCACGCCCATCGCGGTGCTGGTTCGCAATACCGATGCCCGGCCGGAAGCGTACTCGGAGATGGAAACGCTGTTCCGTCCATCCCATGCGGATTTTACGTATCAGGCGAAGTACGGCATTCGCAACTGGCAGGGCGGGGGACGTGCTTCCGCGCGGGAAACCATTGGTCGGGTTGCTGCGGGCTCCATCGCCAAGAAGGTGCTGGCCTCGATCGCCCCTGCGATGCAGATCGTGGCTTACGTCAAGTCCATTCAAGGGATCGAATCGTCCGTGGACGATGCCACGGTGACCCTTGCGGACGTGGAAGCGAACGCCGTGCGTTGTCCCGATCCTGTCGCGGCGGAACGCATGATGGCGCGCATCCGCGAAGTTCGCTCCGAGGGGAATTCCATCGGCGGCACCATTGAATGCGTGATCCGGCACTGCCCTGCGGGGTGGGGTGAGCCGATCTTTGACAAGTTGGATGCCGATCTGGCGAAAGCCGTGATGAGCCTGCCGGCGACGAAGGGATTTGAGATCGGATCTGGCTTCGCGGGCACGCGTCTGCTGGGGTCCGAGCATAATGATCCCTTCGAGATGCGGGACGGGCGGGTTCGCACACGGACCAATCATTCCGGCGGGGTGCAGGGAGGGATTTCCAACGGGGAATCGATCGTATTCCGAGTCGCCTTCAAGCCGACCGCCACGATATCCCGGTCGCAGGATACGGTGAGCATTGATGGCGAGGAAGCGGCGCTGGCGGCGCGGGGCCGTCACGATCCGTGCGTGTTGCCCCGGGCGGTGCCCATGGTGGAGGCCATGGCGGCTCTGGTGCTCTGTGATCACGCCCTAAGGCAGCGGGCGCTGGCGGGGATGACCATCGCCGTGGCCTGAATTCCCGTGAGCCCGACCCCTGGATCTCCCACCTGGCAGCTCGCGCTTTTCGGAGTCGCGGCCGTTTACCTCTTGTTTTCGATGTGGACCGGCTGGCGCCGCGGTTTCATCCGCAGCGGGGCCGCTCTCGCGGGAATGCTGCTGGGTTTTGCCGTCGGATGGGCTCTGTTCAAGATATCCGAAGGGATCTTCGCCAAATCCCTTCCAGGCCTCGGCGCCGTGTTGGGAGTCGGTCTCGGTTTGCTGGGGTTTCTCGTCGTTTACGGCGGCCTGCAGATCGTGTCCGGGCTGCTTTTCAAAAAAACGGAACACCAGCGCTCTGGATTGGTCCGGTTCCTCTACGGAGCCGGCGGGGCGGTGGTCGGTCTGGCAATCGGCTTGCTCGTGGTCTCCGGGGTGGCATCTGCCATCCGCATCTTCGGCGCCGTGGCGGAATCGCGAACCGCCGATGGAACCGACCACCGTCCCGCATGGACAAAGCCCATCCTCGACGGCGTGGCAAAAGCGAAAGAATCGCTGGAAATGGGCGAATCGGGTCGGGCCATGGAGAAAAACGACCCGTTGCCCGCGGAGTTCCGCGACATCCTCGTCGGCGTCACGCAGATGTCGTCGGATCCCGCAGCCGCAGAGCGGCTTTTGGAGTACCCGGGGATCCGACCGGTTCTCGAGGACGCGCGGATGGTGGAATTGACAACCGACCCTGAAATCGCGGACGCTGCTTCCAAGAAAGACTTCGCCCGCCTGTTTTCCAACCCCAAACTGTGGGCTGCCGTCAACGATCCCGCGTTTGTTGCCAAGCTGCAAAAAGTGGACCTTCGGGAAGCTTTACAGTACGCCTTGACGCCTCAAAAGTCGGACCGCCCGGCGGTTCCTGCACCCACTCCCTGAGTTTTCCATGAGTTCCCGTTACATCGCCACCGTAGGTCTTGAAGTGCACGTTCAGTTAAAGACGCGGAGCAAAATGTTTTGCGGCTGCGCCAATGAATTCGGCGCGGAGACCAATACGCATTGTTGTCCCGTCTGCCTCGGTCTCCCCGGTGCGTTGCCGGTGATGAACGAAGAAGCGTTGCGCTTAACCGTGCTGGCCGGGCGCATGCTCGGATGTCGCATCCCGGATGTCTGCAAGTTCGACCGCAAGAATTACTTCTATCCGGACATGCCGAAAAACTACCAGATCTCGCAGTACGATCTCCCGCTGTGTCTCGGTGGTGCCGTGCCGCTGCACGACCTCGCGTATCCCAAAGATGCGCAGAAAAGCATCGCGACCCCGGATAAAACGGTCGCCCTTACGAGGATCCACCTCGAGGAGGACGTGGCGAAAAGCTTCCATTTTGAACAGACCACCGGGATCGACTTCAACCGCGCCGGCACGCCATTGCTGGAGATCGTGTCGGAGCCGGATATCGCTTCGCCCGAGGAGGCGTTCGCATATCTGACGGCGCTGAAACAGATCATGATCTACGGCGACATTAGCGATGCCGACATGGAGAAAGGCCAGATGCGCTGCGATGTGAACGTGTCCGTCCGACCGGTGGGAACCGATGCTCTTGGCACGAAGATTGAGCTAAAGAACCTCAACTCCATCAGCGGCGTGCGACGCGCGCTGGGCTATGAGATTGCCCGCCAGATGGAAGTGCTTGATGCCGGGGGCACGCTTCAGCAGGAGACGCGGCGGTGGGACGATGTGCGCGGCGAGACCGTGTTGATGCGCATTAAGGAATCCGCGCACGACTATCGTTACTTTCCCGACCCCGATCTGCTCCCGGTGAAAACCGCCGTGTTGCTCGATGCGATTTCCGGTCGCATGCCGGAGCTTCCTTGGGAAAAGCGCAGCCGCTATGTGGAACAGTACGGGGTGAGTCCTTATGACGCCGGGGTTCTCGCGGACGATCTTGCGTTGTGCCGGTATTTCGAGGCGGCGGCTGCGGGTTCGCGAAAGCCGAAAAGCGTTGCGAATTGGATCCTCAATGATCTTCAAAGCGCTCTTTCGGAGAGTTCCCGGACGATCGGGGATTGTCCCCTTCCACCCGATGCCCTGGAAGAGTTGGTGAATCTCGTCGAAGACGGGAAGATCAATGGTCGCCAGGCGAAGGAAGTGTTCTCCGACATGTTTGCCACCGGCCGCCGGGCGGGCGTGATTGTCGAGGAGAAAGGCTTGAAGCAGGAGAGTGATTCCGGCGCGATCGAACCACTTTGTGATCAGGTGATCGCGGCGAACCCCAAATCCGTTGAGGATTTTCGTGCGGGGAAGGTCGCCGCTTTGAACTTTCTGAAGGGTCAGGTCATGAAGCTGAGCAAAGGCAAGGCGAACCCAACCGTGGTGGACGAGCTTTTGAAGAGCAAACTCGCATGACGAACACCGTGGATGTTGGGATTGTCGGGGCCACTGGCTACACGGGAGAGGAACTCTGTTCCCTGCTGGCGGGTCATCCTGGCGTTCGCGTTGTATCCGTGACGTCGCGACAGCACGCGGGGAAATCCGTCACTTCGGTGATTCCGCGGCTTGGTCGTCGGGCGGCTTGGGATGCTCTGACGTTCATCGAACCGGACATCGATGCGTTGCTCGCTTCCGACGCCTCATTCTTCTTCCTCGCGCTGCCTCATGGTCAGGCGGCGGGCTTTGCCTCTGCGCTCCATGCGGCGGGCCGTCGCGTGTTGGATCTGAGTGCGGATTTCCGCCTGCGCGATGCCTCGGTGTACCAGGAGTTTTATCACGACGTCCATCCCGCCCCGGAATTGTTGCGTGAGGCTGTGTACGGCCTGCCGGAAGTGTATCGCGACCGCATTCGGGACGCCCGGCTTGTCGCCTGCCCGGGCTGTTACCCCACGAGCATCCTGATCCCGCTGCTGCCCCTGCTGCGCGGAGGGTTGGTGGAAACGACCGGCATCCACGCGTCGTGTATCAGCGGAGTGAGCGGTGCGGGTCGCAAGGCGGAACTCACCCTGCTTTTCGCGGAATGCAACGAAAGCGTCCGGGCATATGGCGTTCCCAAACACCGGCACCTTTCGGAAATCGAACAGGAGCTTTCTTTGGCCGCCCGCGAGCCGGTAAAACTCACCTTTGTTCCCCATCTCATGCCGGTGACCCGGGGAATGCACACGACGCTTTTCCTCAATCCCCTCGCGGGCGAGTTTGAGGTGATGCGTACCCTGCGCGCTGCTTACGCAGACGAACCGTTCGTTCGGGTGGGCGATGCGCTGCCGGATACCAAACATGTCGTCGGTTCTAATTTTTGCGACGTGACGAGTCGCCTCGACCTGCGCACGGGTTCGTTGATGATCTTTAGTGCGATTGATAACCTGACCAAGGGCGCGGCGGGGCAGGCGGTTCAGAATTTTAACATTATGGCCGGATTCGAAGAAACCACAGGACTGCGTTCATGAGCGCTCTCAGGAAAATTTCGGGCGGGGTTTGTGCCCCCGCGGGCTTTGTGGCCTCGGCGGTGGCGTGCGGCATCAAGACGGGCACGGCTACGCGCGACGACCTCGCACTGATCGCCTCGCGGCATGAAACCGTTGCCGCGGCGACGTTCACCACGAACCGGGTAAAGGCGGCCCCTGTCATCGTTTCCGGCGAGAATCTCCGGGGCCGCGACACCCGTGCGGTGATTCTTAACAGTGGGAATGCGAACGCCTGTACGGGCAATCAGGGTCTGGCGGACGCTCGCCGCATGACCTCCGCAGCGGCCTCCGCGCTGGGTCTGCTCGACGCGCAGGTGCTGGTATGTTCGACGGGAAGGATCGGCATTCCCCTTCCGATCGATCGAATCGAATCAGCGATTCCGGAGCTGGTCCGTTCCCTCCATCGCAAAGGCAGTGAATCTGCCGCGCGCGCGATCATGACGAGCGATACGGTTCCGAAAGAGGCCGCCGTTTCCGTGTCCGTGGGCGAACGCACGTTCCGGATCGGGGGTCTGGCCAAAGGGGCCGGGATGATTGACCCCAACATGGCCACGATGCTCGCCGTGGTGACGACTGACGCTCCCGTTCCCAAAGCGGTTTTGCGCTCCGCACTTAAGGATGCGGTCGGACTCTCTTTCAACCGCATCACCGTCGACGGGGACATGAGCACGAACGACACCGTTTTGATTTTTGCCAATGGCGCGGCTGGGGGGGATCCGATTGCGGAAGGGACGCCGGAAGCCGCAGCGTTTCGTTCCGGTGTGGAGTCCGTTTGTCGCACGCTTGCGCGAAAGATCGTCGAAGACGGCGAGGGTACCACCAAAGTGATCGAGGTATTGGTTCGCGGCGCGGCCCGTTTGTCGCATGCCCGAACCGCTGCGGAGGCCGTGGCGAATTCCACTCTCACCAAGTGCGCGTGGGCCGGCGGCGACCCGAACTGGGGTCGCATCCTCGACGCCGTCGGTTATTCCGGTGTGAAAATTCACCCGGAGAAAGTGGACATTTTTTATGAGAACCTTCCGGTTGCCCTCGGCGGCGCTCCGCCCTCCACCCCCGCGGAATCGCTCCGCGCCATCGCTGCACGGGATGCGTTCCGCGTCACGATTGACCTTCACATGGGGGACGCGGCATATGAAGTTTTGACAACGGACCTTACCGAAGAGTACGTCCGCCTCAACCTCGGAGAGTAAACCCACCATGCGAAACCAGCTGACCCCGGAAATCCGGGCCGAGACGTTGATTGAAGCTCTGCCGTTCCTTCAGAAGTTCCGTGGGCAGACGTTTGTGATCAAATACGGCGGGTCCGCGATGGATGACCAGCAGCAGGTGGATCGGTTGTTGCGGGACATCGTGTTTTTGGAGGCAGTGGGGATCAATCCCGTGGTGGTGCATGGCGGCGGCAAGGCCATTACTTCGCGGATGCGCGAGGCCGGGCTTACGCCTCGCTTCGTGCAGGGTCTTCGCGTCACCGATGCGCAATCCATTGAAATCGTGCAGACGACGCTCGACGATGCCGTGAATCCACGGATTGTGCAGACCATCCGGGACTTCGGCGGTCGCGCGCTGGGTCTTTCCGGAACGACCGTGTTTGAGGCGAAGAAAATTGCGCCTCAGCGAATCGAAGACGGAACCCTGCAGGATTTGGGATTCGTGGGAGAAGTCGCCAAAGTCAGTGCCCGTGTCATCCGGCAGGCCATCCGGGCCGAGCAAGTACCGGTCATCTCGCCGATTGGGGCCGACACCTCCGGCGTCGTTTTTAACATCAACGCAGACATCGCCGCTGCGGGCCTTGCGACCGCGTTGCGGGCATCGAAGCTCGTTTACATTAGCGACGTCCCCGGGATCATGCGGAACCCGAAAGCGCCCGACTCGCTGATTCCGACCGTTACCGCCGAGCAGGTCCAGGTTTTGATCAAGGAGAAAGTCATCGACGGCGGGATGATCCCCAAGGTTCAGTCCGCCGTTGAAGCGCTAAAGAAGGGCGTCGCAAAGATTCACTTCATCAATGGCGCGCTTCCTCACGGGCTGCTTCTCGAGATCTTTACCAACGCCGGCGTTGGGACGGAAATCGTCGCGTAGCAAATCGGTTCCCCGCAGGCAGTCCCTTAAACCATGAAGGGTATGAAGAGCATGAAGATGAGCTACATGTTCTGACCGGGTTTGATTGCATTCACCGAATCGAAGAAATCACTCAGTGGATTTATCCGCGTTTTTCGGCCCTTTCCTTCATGCCCTCCATGCTCTTCATGGTGAAATCCCCCGTCCAACCTCAGAACGAAATGGCGATCTGACCCGTGATCGTCTGGGCCAGCACATTCGACGAATTTTGTAACAGATAGCCGGCCGAGACGGTCGCGCGGTTGCGGAAGGTAAAGGCGATCGCTCCGCTGGCGACTAGCATGTTTCGGTCACCCGCCGGGACGTTCACATCAAAGTTCGCCCCGGGAACATCCGTCAGACTCACGGGAACAGATTCCGCACCATTCAGCATCTCGTACTGCCACCTCGCGCCGACACTGGGAATAATCGCCCACGAATCGCTGAGATCCCATCGGTGCGAAACGGTCAGGCCGAGATTCGATTTGAAGCTGTTCACCGTCTGGGTTCCGACACTCGCGTCCAGCCCATCGCCGCCCGTTTCGCTGTAGGCGCCGACCGTCAACCATGTGTACTGAAAGCCTCCGTCGATGCCGAGGAGCCAATTCCCGAGTTGCCACGTGTAGCCGGAGTTCAGCGCGCTTTGGATGACCCCGCCGGTCGGTTCGGAGCTCGCGGTCGCGCCGGCTCCCGTTTCCCTGAACAGGGAATAATCGTCGAATCCGCCGGCAACCATTCCGGATGCCCAGAACCCGCCGCGATGGTAGGTGGAATGAATGCCGAAGCGTCCACCGTTGGAACTCAGCTCCGACCCGTCGCTGAACGTGCCGTAGTTGTAGAGATACCCGGTAAATGCGCCAACCGCGAGGTCATCTCCGAAGCGGTAGTCCAATCCTGCAGTCACCGAACCCGTTTCGGAATTGAACGAAGGGAGGTCTGAAGGCGCGGTCACTCTGGCGAACGTTCCGCTTCCGGCGACCCATCCCGACCAGCGATTGTCCTCGCTGATGCGCAGAGGATCCTTGGGATCCGGAGCCCCCTTTACGTCGTCGCCGCTCGGCATCAGGACATCGCCCATGCCATAGGCTGCGAATCCGGTTTCGCCGTTACGCAACGCGGCCGAGCGGGCGCCAATGGTTGCGTAGAGGACGTTCGCGTTCACCAGGCTCAACTGCTGCCACTGAAGGAGGGTGGGCTCGATCGTCGCCGAGAGCGCTGCCGCGGCGGTTGGAGAAAGGACACCCGTGCCGGGAGTCGAACCCGACGCTCCCGGCGCCCCTGGTGTCGAATCCTCGCTCGGCGCAGCCACTCCGAGCGCGACGTTGTCCGCGTTGTATGTCAGCGTGAAGTAGCCCGGTTGCAGCACCGACGCGAAACTGCCGCTCACCCCGCCTGCGGCAGTGAGGATCCGCAGCGTGTCCCCAGGGGTCGGCTGATAGCTTGTGGATGCCAGAACCTGCAGCGTGCCCCCGAGGTTGGCCCGTCCCGCGATGGAGAGCACATCGAACACCTGTGCGCTGGAGACGCGGATCAATAGCAGGCCCGCTCCGGTGTTGGTGAAGTTTCCCCCGACACGCAGCGTTCCCTGCGGGGAAAGCACGCCTGCGTTGACCAAATTGCCTGCGATGGAGCCCGAGCCCGAGAGGGTGGCTCCGGAGAAAATGTTTACTTGGCTGGTGGACAACTGAGCGGACTCCAGCCGCAGCGTTCCTTCCGCGACTTCGGTTGTTCCCGTATATCCCAGGGACGCGGCGTTGTTGAACGTGAGGGTTCCGCTGCCGAGTTTGACCACATTTCCCGTTCCGGTGATCGACCCTGTATGGGTGATGGCATCGGATCGATGGAACGTGAGGGTTCCGTTGTTGACGATATCGCCGATGACCGACCCCGTCGTTCCGCCTTCGCCGAGCCGGAGCGTCCCTGCGGAGATCGTCGTTCCGCCCCGGTACGAGTTGTCCATCGCGAGTGTCAGCATTCCTTCGCCAAGTTTGTTGAGGCGGCCGGGGCCACTCAACGCGTTCGCGAAAGCGACATTGTTTCCATTCGTATCCAGCGACGCCCCGTTTGCGGCGAGTTCATTTAGGCGGACGGAGATATCAGACGTGTTTCCCGCGGCCCATTGGAGGCCCCCCCCATCGAGGGTAATGTTTCCTGTTCCCAAATTGCCGACATTTGAAAAATTGATGAGCCCGGCGGTCACCCGTGTTCCCCCGGTGTACGAGTTGGCTCCGGTCAGGACCAACGTGCCGGCAGACGTTTTGGTGAGCATGCCAGCGCCATTGATCGAGCCTTGGTGTAACAAAGTCCCATTTGTTACATCGAACGTGGCGCCTCGCGATCCGATCGTCGTGGCGCGAGCGGTGGTCAGAGAGGCGGTTGTTTGGAGGGTGGCACCGTTCACCGCGAGTGAGCCGGAGGAGGCGCCGAGGTTGCTGTCGCTGGAAATGGAGAGGGTGCCCGCGTTGATGGTGGTTCCTCCCGTGTAGGAATTGCTTCCGCTGAACACGAGTGTTCCGGCCCCGGTTTTTTCGATGCCGAAGCTTCCTCCGCTTTCGGAAATGGCCCCGCTTTGAGTGGCGCTGCCGACATCTTCGTTCAGCGTCGTGGTGGCCATGAGGACGAGAGGGTTGGCGATCGTGATGCCGTTGGCGTAATCGAGCGTGGGGTCGATGAAAAACACGGCACCCGAGCCGAGCGCGGCGCTGTTTTCCACGCGGATGGTGCCTTCCTTGACGTACGTTCCGCCGCTGTGGGTGTTCGCGGTGGAGAGGATGAGGGTACCGGCCCCGCGTTTGGTCAGGCTCCCGGTGCCGGAGAGCGGCTGAGCGAAGGTGATGTTTGCACCGTTCGTATCGATGACCGCTCCGTTCGCACCCAATGGGGCGAGGAAGGGGGAAATATCGCTCGCAAATTCCGCCGAGTAGAGAATTCCGCCGCCGTTGAGGGTGATCAACCCCGTGCCCCAGCTTCCGAAGGCCTCGAACTCCACGAAGCCGTCATTGACGACTGTCCCGCCCGAGTAGGAGTTCGTCGCGGCGAGGCTCAGCGTTCCGTCGCCGTTCTTGATCAACGCTCCGGCGCCGCTGATGGACGACGCGAGGGTGACATCGTTGCCGTTGGTATCGAAGATTCCGCCCGAGGCGCCGAGTGGGTCGAGGCGACTGGAGATATCCAGGGTGTTCCCAGTTGCCCACTGAAGGCCGCCACCGTTGAGGACGACGCGTCCGGTGCCGAGATTGTTTCCCGCGCTAAACTGGATAAGCCCCCCATTCACCGTCGTGGGTCCGGTGTAGGCATTTGCTCCGGCAAGGGTGAGAGTGCCGGAGCCCACCTTCGTAAGGGAGCCCTGAGTCGAGGCAACCTGCCCCGCGATAGCTGGTAAACCGGGATTCGGCGCGAGGATCCTCCCTGCGAAGGTCGTGTGGGAGTTGTTGCTCCCGACGGTAAGGTTGCGGGTTTGAAGGTTGACAATGCCGGTTCCCTCCAAGGATCCGATGTTGAGGGAGGCTGCGATGTGGTAGACCACGGCCAACTGTCCGTTCCCAAAGACTTTCACACTTGCGTTGGATCCGGAGGAGTTGCCCTCGAAGGCGATTAATCCTCCACCCCCTCCGTTGGTCCCGGAGTCTGCTTGGAGGATCGCTGTTCCCGCCGAGGCATTACTTTGGAAGAAGATACTCCCCCCTTGGCCGGGGCCTGACGCACCGTTCGCGGTAATTCTCGCCTGTCCGGCATTTGAGGCGGTCAAGAACTGAGTTCGTGCGCCTTGGTTCGAAACCACTGTCCCGTCCGCCGCTGTGGTAAATCGCGAAGCCTCGTTCGTGATCGTCGCGTTTCCGGCGCTCGAAGTTTGGTCGAAAACGACGGATCCGCTCCCTCCGCCTCCGGTAGGTGCGCGGGAGGTAATCGTCGCATTTCCCGCGGTGGAGTTTTCGTTAAACGTGGTCCTCCCCCCTTGCGAACCGTTTAGGGAGGCAGCGTTCACAATGCTTGCGCTTCCGCCGGTTGAGAAGCCGTCAAAGAGTGTGCCGCCTGGATTCGGCGCCGTCCCTACGGTGCCCGAGTTCGTGATCGACGCGTTCCCCGCCGTTGCCTGATTTCGGAAGTAGGTCATTCCACTGCGGGCACCGCCACCGCCCCCCTCATTCAAGACCGTCGCGTTTGCCGCCGTAGCGGATTCGCGAAATTCCAGCGATCCGTTGACGGTTCCCGGTTTGTTTACAATGGTCGCGGAGTCGGCACTGGAGGTGTCTCTGAAAAGAATGCTACCCCCGATGAGCCCGGCGGCACTCTGGGCCGGCGTGGCGGCGAAGCCGTTATTGGTGAACGTGGTACCGGAACCGGCCGATCCGGAACCGATGAACCGGAAGCCGTTGGTGGGGGTTCCCCCGGTTGTGACAAAATTCTGCGTTAGACCTGATTGGTTGATGATCTGGCCGACGATTTCAAGCCTGCCGTCCTGCGCGGTGGTGACGGTGTAAGCACTGGCACCCGGCAGAAAGCTGACTTGTCCGAATTGCAGGGTCGCGCCGGCGGGAATTGAGGGCGAAGCGAATGTCGAAGTGCCGAACGTCGCAGTGGTTGTAGAGATGGGAACACTGCCCGGATTCCAATTCCCGGTTAAGTTGAGCTGCGTGCTCTGAGCCGCTGAGAGCCCGGTGACGGCTGGATTCGGATTCCAGGTTTGCGCAGCAAGAGGCGCGGCGGTGAGCGCGAGGAGAAGCGCGGCGGCGGATCGGGGCGAGAGCATAGCGCAAGTAAGCTTGGGTCGTGTGCAACGGAGATGCGGGAATTGTCAATTTTCTGTAACCAATGGCGGTCGCGCAGCGGCGCAGCGGCGCGGCGGTCGGCATGCGGCGCCGTACCGAATTGCTACGGCACCGAATCACACGGACCGTTTGCGAACTTTTAAAGTGGCCGCAGCGCCGCGGCGGCGTTGCGCGATGCTTGTCTTCCCCGATTCCGCGCGTATCTTTCCCTTTCCATGGCACGCCGGTCCCGGTCCACTCTCCACCCCGCCTGGATTGCAGGCGTCATCGTCCTCCTCGTCCTCGGCTTCCTCGGCGCGAGATCGCTGATCGGCACAAATTCAGAACCGTATCGAACGGCGCAGGCCCTCGACGTGTCTTCTTATCTTGAAAATGCGAACAGCCTGCGCGGGAATGTGTACAAGTTGGAGGCG
>Ga0247836_1001232_pt1 | contig 42411 bp, 33 predicted proteins | sample LaCruzMarch2015__4_FD_187116 | JGI IMG/M metagenome (GOLD analysis project Ga0247836, IMG submission 187116) | Freshwater microbial communities from meromictic Lake La Cruz, Castile-La Mancha, Spain - LaCruzMarch2015_14m | ecosystem: Environmental > Aquatic > Freshwater > Lake | place: Spain... | reverse complement strand
CGTCTTCCGGTTCAAGGATGGAACAAACGCTCTCACCTTCGGAATGCGAGGCTCGGACCGACCCCTCCCCTCGCATCTGCGACTTCGGATCGGGGAAACGGAGTTTCGTCCCGCTTACGCCTCACTTGAAGCCGGCGGGCCGTCGGGGGAAAGCCGCGGGATGCTCATCTTCCGTAACCCCCCGTTTGACTGGGACCAACCCTTCCGAATCGTATGCGAATGAGCCGGAACCACCTCCGGTTGACGGCCTTTTTGCTCGTGGCGATCGGACTCGCGGCCGCAGCGTTCTGGCTGGCTCCGCGGACCCTGTCGAATGCCCGCCGCGCGTACGAGGCACAGCAAAACAGACCGGTCGAACAACCATCCCCCCGGATCGGAATCGATGACAACGGCCTCCCGGATCGCCCCACCGTGCTGCCGAACGGCGACCCAACGCCTTCCGCGGCGACTACGGCGATTCCTGAGCGGCCAGGCGTTTCATGGGCGGAGGCAACAAAGAAAGTCGAACCCGAGATCGTCCAACTGCAGACTCCCCCTCCGCCGCCCGTCCCCGAGACTTTGCTTCGCCCGCCCATTCCCGCAGACCGCAGCACCTCGCCTCGCAGCCCGGTTCGAACCGAGATTGCCCCCCTGCGTTACCTCTTTAACAATCTGTCTCCGGAGAGCACACGCGCCCAACCCCTAGTTTTCAGCCAGACCGGAACGGCGATCCACCCGGAGCACTTCGCCCCCGAGGGGGAGGCCATTCAGTTGGCGCTGCTGGATCACGCGATCTCGAACAGAACCCGCACCGACGTCGTGGCCGCGGTCTGGGAACCCTTCCAGTTCCGCGGCAGGGTGCTGTTGGACGTCGGCACGAAGATCCTCGGGACAGCCGCACCGGGAAAGTATCGCGACCGGTTGGAAGTCACCTTCTCCAAAATCGTCTTCCCGGACGGTCGGTCGCTTCCCATCCAGGCAGTAGCCCAGGATGTGGACGGATCGACCGGCGTGCGCGGGACCACCGTAGGCAACCTCGCGCTCCAGGCCGTTGTCCCGATCCTCCTCGATGCGGCGGCCTCCTTCTCCGGAAGTTTTAAAAATCGCGTCCTGGTCGGTTCATCCGTTGGATCGGGAGGATCGCTCCAGGAACTCCCGGACCTCCGAAACGGAGCGATCTCGGCGGGCGAAGGAGGAATGGCAAAGCTCAACCGCATGGTGGTGGAGGAAATGGATCAGAATCGCCCCTATCTCGTCGTCTCGGCAGGAACCCGTTGCCGCGCGCTGCTCACCCGTCATCTCGACGTTTCCGGAGCGGATTATGGAAAATAGATTCTCGCTTGCCCTGCTCTTGCCCGCGCTTCTGGTGGGATGCGCTTGGAACAAGAAGGCGCCGACCCCAACTCCGCAAGGAGCGCGCGTCGTCGTCGGCACCACCCGCCCGAAGGCTCCTCTGGAAACTCCGGTATGGATCCAGCCCGTATTCGGAACCGCGTGGAAAGAAGCGTCCACCGACCCCGCCACGGGCGACTTTATCGGGGGTCACTACGTTGCCACCATCGTGGAACCGGGTCGTTGGGCTACCCAGGAAGAGGCGGATACACTCGGACGATCGTTTTTGAGGCCTGGGGAAAACCACCCCCTGCCCTCACCCGACGCGGTGCGTCGAAAAATTTCCGGGGCATCTCATCCCTCCGCCGTGAGTCTGCACAACCAGATGCCGGAGACAGCAGCGGCGGGGACCGGGGCACCTGCGCTTCCACCCGCACCTGCGATCGATCCCTCCCCGGTTGGAACCGACGTTTCGCCGTCCGCCAGTTTCCTGCCTGGGACTCGCGAAATTGAGATTCGGGGTCAGCTACCGGAGAGCGGCGCGTTTTCGATTCCCACTCCGGACGGCGATGTGGTGGTCGAGTTCCTCCAACACACGGTGCGCGTCGAATACAAGGGGCAGGCGCAGGAAGTCGACCGGCCGGGCGAGGAATTGTTTCGGACCACGCTTCCGCCGGACGCATGATCCTAAATGGGAAAATAAGAACTATTTTTCGGAGTTAGGTTACTCAGTATGAGGATATTACACAAAAAACGCCTGCCACCTATTTGGTGAACACATCCTCGTCGACTTCACAAAGCGAAGTTCCTCCAGTCCAATGCTTTATCTGTGTAAATCCTGTAAATCTGTGGTTCCATTCCCGTTTTTAGGATGATGGTTCCGGCGGTGATCGTCGGAGAACGCAGCCGAAACCAACGGCATTGATGTCCATCCGACGGGGTCGAGCGACCCCGGCTCCATTCCCGGGCAAAACACCTCGCGGGGGGGTGTGTAGAGATCTGCGTTGCTCAGGGCAGAGGAATCATCGGCACGGAAATCCGCACAGCGATGGGGTCGCGACTGCGAGGTTTGGCGGGAGTTGGGGGGACCTCGGCGGGTGCCGCTTCTGCCGGACGATCCGGAATCGACTCCGTAGCCGGCGCGGGAAGTTCATCCGGAACCACCCTGCGTTTCGGAGAGAATAGAAACTCGACCCTTCGGTGGTTCGCAACCTCGGATCCAGATGGTAGGCCGGCCCCGCGGGACAGCACTCCGATCGAACCCTCCGGAACGCCCAATCGAACGAGTTCGGAGCGCACCGATTCTGCCCGCCGATAGGCAATGTTCCAGTTCGTCCCGTTGGAGCGCGCGCTCGTTTTCCCCGAGGCATCGGCGTGGCCCTCCAGCAACAGATCAAACTCCGCGACGAACGCTGCGGCGGCTTCGCGGATCACATCCAGATTTCTTCGCACCGCCAGCGGCATGCGCGATTCTCCGGACCCATAACCCGCCGCGGGAATTCGCACGGCGACGAAGACCCCGGCCGCATAAACCTCCACGCCCCTGCCTTCAAATCGCTCCTGAAGAAAAGCCGCAAGTCGCGCCGAGGTCGGCGGCGTGGCGTCGCGATGGGAGGGGATTGGTTCGATTCCGGAGTGGGGAGACCCGATGGCGGCGGCATGGATCGCGAGGGCAACGGCAATGGATGTGTGGAGTACCTTCATGTCAAAGATTGAGGATTGAGTGCGATCGTGCCGGGGCTACCGACTCATCAGAAGCCCTGGTCGGCGGATGCGTCCCGTTTCCACCGATTCGTCACCAGCGCAGCCACTCGTAGCGAAGCATCGCGCTCGAGATTCTCCCGACTGGATCGCACGGAGTCCGCCCTTGCCGATAAAATCGCGTGTTGTTCCAGCGCCAGACGTCCGCATTCCGATCCATAGAATGCGACCAACTGCTGAATGTAGAGGATGAGGCTGTCGCAGTTCTGGACCATCATGGGGACTGCCTCGACGGCATTGAGGGCCGTTAGGGTTCCCGCGATTCCATCCAGCGCGGCGCGGAGAGACGAGGCCGCTTCGAGCGCGGCTTGGGAGTAGTTGAGCATGGCGAGGCTCACCGCGGTTTGCCGCCGATTGTTTCGCATCATGCGATCGCTGGCGGCCAACCGCTGTCCGTATTCCTCGCTCTGGCTCGCCGTTGGCTTGATGACCACCACGGATCCTCCGGTACCCACACGTCGCCAGTCCAGTTGACAGGAAGTCCAAAGCGCCACCGCCCAGTCCTCGAGCGACGATGCGGTTGCGGAGAGCGAGGGAAAGCGAGAAAAATCCACGTGCCTTCCGGATGCCGCCGCGACATCCGCCGCTCCCAAGCGGAGCGGTTGCCCTGCCGACACCGCGAGAGATTTCTCGCGAACAACCGGGGCCACTGCCCGGGCAAATGAGGCGAACGGATTCTCGATCGCCAGCTGCCGATCGGCCAGAAAGCGATCCACCGCGCCCCGCGCTCCTCCGCTGAGGCTGTTGTTCAAATCCGCGGCGCTCACCCGGTCTCCATCGGGAAAGTACCCCACGGACGGCTCGTACACGATGCCATGCGAGTCCGTCAGCGCACTCGCAAACTCCATCGCCCCCGCACCGGTGCCCTTTTGCACCAGCATGGCATACGCCCCATCCAGACGACACTCGCGGCGCAGCCAGATTCCGTCCGCAACCGCATACCGTCTTTGCCGCACCGCGGATTCCGATGACGCACCGAACCACCCGCCGATCTGACCCGCCACCTCACCCGCCTCCTGGTACACCGAAGTGCCCCGCTGAAGCATTTCCATGGTCTGCTGATAGCCCGCACGCGCATCTTCAAGCGTTCTCGCCAGTCGGCCACTGACGGGAAGAACCAGCGCGGGCAGTTCCCGTTCCAAATCCAACGTCGTTCCGAGCAAACCCATGATGCTATCCACGTCCGTCCAGTCCGTTCCAATAAAGCGCCTTCCCGTCCAAACCAGTTCATCGACCTTGTAGACAATTCCTGCCGTCTGCCCGGTCAATTGGTCGAAGCCATCGAGCACACGCATCCCGCTATCCACCACGTCCAGAATTCCCCAGGGACTCTGGAGACCCGAGACGACGGATTGGAAGTTCTGCAACGAAGTCAGAAAACCGACACCCTGTTGGTAGAGGGATTTGGCATCGTCGAGCAACGCCTTGAAATCATCGATAATCGCCATCGGCGACGTGAGCGACGGCATGGCGGCGATCGCGAGTTCCTTTGGTTCGTCTGTTGACCCCGTCAGCATGCGCTCGGCCTCCGCAACCACGCCCGCGGCAGGACCGACTTTCATCAACACCAAACCTTGGTCCTGCAGTAATCGCATCTGCGCAAGGGCAAGAACCACCTTCTGTCGGCACTCCTGAACCATGCGAATCTGCGCAATATTGGCGTCGGTCCGGGCCGCATGGGACAGGATGGAATCCACGTCGCTCTCCATGGCCATTGCGGAGTTCATGATCGCATGCGTCTTCATGTCCAAAGGACCCTCGGGCACCTCCATGGTCACAAGCTGCGCCCGGCACCAACCCGACCAGGCAACCATTAAAACCGAAAGCAGGACTCCGCGCATCGCGATCACAGCGAGGATATAACTTTACATGTAAAGGTTGTCAATCGTACGGTGTCCGCTGTGCTTTGGTTTGTTTTGGCCGTCGGAGCGGTTGCGATCTTTGCGTTGTGGGTCTGTTTGCACCGTCGCCGCCTCGCGGCGCGTTTCCGCGGACTGCCGCCTTCCGACTGGCTTTACGTTTATGTCGATGCTGAGGGGGAATCCGCCATGCGCCTCCGGGCGTTTCGTTTGGCTGGCTCCCTGTACCGCCTTCCGCGCACGCAGGACGCGCTGATCCTGATCGACAGTCTGAATCTCTGGTCCGGGGTCATTGATTCCACCGAAGCCGTGGACCACCTGGCGGCGGCTTTTCAAAGCGCAAGCTCGGAACGGTCATGGGAGGCGGACTTCTCCGCCGCGTTCGCCCGAGAGGACGTGAGCCCGTCTTGCGCAGACGGCGTTAGAAATCGGTGATTTCGAGGGTTCGAGTGCCCGCGAAACTGCATAAACACCATCCACTCCGCGATTTTTAACCGCAGATTTTCGCCGATTCTCGCCGATTTTATGAAGCAGAATCCACAAACCTACACCGTGTGCGGTGCCGCGATGGAAGTGCATCGCGAACTTTGCCGCCTGCTCGTTGGCATACAAGCGCCTCGTTTTTTGAGCCAAAAGAAAATCTGCGAAAATCCTGTCAATCTGCGGTTATCCCACCCGTCCTAGGGGACGACCTCACCTACTCGTAGCGCAGGGCTTTGACCGGATCGAGTCGGGCGGCGAACCATGCCGGAATGAGCGCTGCGACCGCACAGATGAGGAAGGCGCTCACGCAAATAATGGCGACATCGGACGGCACAACCTCGGCGGGAATCGCGGAAAACTGGTAAATCGAAGCAGGGAAAACCTCGATGCGGAACGTATCCGCCAGCCACTGACGGAATTCGTTCCGGTACTGCACCAGCGTCATCCCGAGCGCCAGGCCGGTAATGGTTCCGAAAATCCCCACCACCACTCCCTGAGCGAGAAAGACCCCGATAATCTGGCCCGTCCGCGCCCCGAGCGCCTTCAGAATTCCAATCTCTCTCGTCTTTTGAACGGTCGTCGTGATCAACGTGTTCATGATTCCGAATGCAGCGACAATCACGATGAAGATCAGGAGGAAAAACATCACGTTGCGCTCGGTTCGGATCGCTTCGAAAATCTGCCGATTGAGATCGATCCACGTAAGGACATTCAATGTCTCACCCACCTCTGCAGCGATCGCCAACTTTACATCTCCCGCGCGGTAAGGATCATCGCAACGGACGCTGAGCCCGTGGACATCATCGCCTAGCGCATACAATTCCTGACCGATGTGAAGCGGCACGAGGATGAATTCCGCGTCGTAAATGTAGCGTCCGGAACGGAAGATTCCGGTCACCGTGAGTTCCATGGGTAACACCATGTTCCGCAACTGCCGCAACTCCTCCGGCTTTGCCCCATCCTTTTCCATGCGGTTCAGCTCATCCATGAGAGCGTCGAGATTCCCCGGAGAATAAATCGTCAGCGTATCCCCCACATTGAGACCAAGCGCCGTGGCCAACTCGCTGCCGACCACGCACGTGTCCCCGGAAAGATCCAAGTCCCCCTCAATGACAAACTTTCCCAAATCAGTCACTTTCGACTCCAAGTCGGGATCAATTCCGCGCACCTTCGGGGTCAAACGCCGATGCTCGAATTCCGCGATCACGGGTCCCATCACGAATGGGGCAGAGGCCACCACGTGCGGCTTCGCGTCGACGATCCGCTGCAGACCCCGCCAATCCTGCATCAGCGCGTTATTGGTCACCACCACGTTCGCGTCGAAGCCGATCACTTTCTGTTCCAATTCCCGTTCAAAGCCGGTCATTACCGAAATGACGAGGATGAGGACGGTGATGCCGAGCGTGACCCCAAGGACGGAGATCACGGTGATCAGGGAAAGGAAGGTTCGCTTCGGTTTGAGGTACCGCAGCGCAAGAAAGAGACTAATACCGGGCTTCAAGAGACGGGACTGTGTCACGCCGGCAGGCCCGCTTCAAGCCCCAGGTGCGTCTGAGTGCGGCGGCAGGAAGCGCGCACGCAGGTCGTGACGCGGCAACCGAATGGTTACGGTGAGCCCGCGAGACGGGGCGCTTTCCATCATGACCTCGCCTCCATGTTCTCGAACGATTCGGCGGACGATGAGCAAACCCAGCCCGCTCCCGCCCGGCTTCGTGGTGAAATAGGGTTCGAACACCCGGCTCATGTCGTCCGGAGCAATACCGCCGCCGGTATCCGAAAAACCCACCCACACATGACCCTCATCCGCGCCGGTGCGAACGTGGAGGATCCCCCCGGTCTTCATCGCCTGGAGGCTGTTGCGGATCACGTTGTAGAGCGCCTGTTTGATTTGATCCCGGTCCATCGGAACCGAAGGAACCCGCCCGCCGAGTTCCATTTCGACGATCACGTCGCGATTGCGCAATTCGGGTCGGAAAAACTCCACGGATTGCTCAACAACCTCGTTCAGGGGTTCGAGCGCCGTTTGGAGAGGAGTCGGTCGGATGGCACGAAGGAACTGCGTGATGATGTGATCGAGGCGGTTGACCTCCTCTTTTGCGATCCGGACGGAGTTCGTGAGTTCCTTGCGAGATTTCTCCGGGATCTTCCCGAGTCGCCGCTCCAGCAAGCTGAGATGGATGCTCAGAGAATTCAACGGGTTGCCAATTTCATGGGCCACGCCGGCCGCGAGCAGCGTGAGCGCAGAAAACCGTTCGCTCTCGATCGTTTCCTCGGTGGCCCGGCGGGATTCGGTCACGTCCCGCAGGATGATCGCCCGCCCCACGAGATCCAATCCGTTGTCGCTCATGAGCGGACTCACGTAAAAGCTCACGAAGAGATTCTTCGGATAAAAGATTTCCATCTCGCGCGCGACCGCGTTCGAGGTGTCCGTGAGACAGGACCAATCGAGTCCTTTCACTTGATCCGAGAGCTTTTTGCCGACCGCGATTTCTGGTACCAGCGCGAACATTTCACACGCGGAACGGTTTAAGTAGAGGATACGGCTCTTGAGGTCGGTAACGACGATCCCTTCCTCGAGCGCGTTGAAAATCGTCTCGAGGAATCCCTTCTCCCTGGCGAGGTCTTCCAGATAGCCCTGCACATCCGACGCCTGCAGGAGCGGGATCCGGTCGATCAGTTTTTCAAGGAAACCGGCTTTCACGTCGCGGTTTGCACAGCTTGTTCGTCGCCTGCAAATCGGATGAATCCCCTTCCTCCCGGGTGACCGTTTCCGGAAAGCCCCACGCCTCCGAACGGCAGGGTGGATGGCGAAAACGTCGTCGGGATTCCATGGTACAGGTTCCCGACCCGAAGAGTGCTCCCGACGGTTTCAAAACGAGACCGACTGGCCGTGTAGATCGAAGCCGTGAGCCCAAAGCCCAATGCATTAAAGGTCGTCACCGGTTCGCACGGGTCGTTGAAGGGAACCAGCGCCACGAGCGGCGCAAAGATCTCGTTTCTCGATAGCGGCGAAGCCTGGTAGGCCCGGCAATCGGCGAATTCGGCAATCGCCGGCGTGACGTAATTTCCACGGCGTCCGTCCACGTTTCCCACCACCTGGCCATGGACCCTCCATTTGCAGTCCTCTGCACGGCAGGCCCCGACGAAGCGGTCCACGGCGGCCTGATTAATGAGAGGTCCCAGCAGGGTATCCTCCATCTGCGGAATGCCTGGCACGTACGGTGTCATGGCGTGAGTCAGCGCAAGAGCGAATTCCTCAAAACCCGAGCGTTCGACCGCCACCCAACTCGTGGCGTTGCAACGTTGTCCGGCTCCGAGGCAGACCGACTCCGCCACGCCTTTTGCGGCAACGACCGGGTCTGCGTCGGCAAAAACAAAGGTCGCGTTCTTCCCGCCGAGTTCCAGCGAAAGGACCTTGCCATGATCTCCGGCGATCGATGCCGCAATCGCATGCCCCGCTGCGATGGAACCTGTGAAACACACGGAGCGCACCCGGGGGTCGCCGCACAAGGCAGCACCTTCGGCTGCGCCACCCTGCACCAGTTCGAGAACGCCCGCCGGGAGGAGAGTCTTGAAGACGTCGAAGTACGCCGCGACGGTCCAGGCGGCGAGAGGCGACGGCTTCAGCACCACCGTGTTACCCGCAAGCAGGTAGGCCAAGGTGGCGCCGTGACCAAGGTGCAGCGGGAAGTTAAACGGGGACACGACCGCAGCGGGCCCTCGCGGACGCAGGCGGACAACCGCCGGAAAGGGTCCGCCCGTCACCAAACGGCCGTCCACGACTTCCCGCGCATCCGCAAAGACGAAGTCGAATTTTGCCAAAACGGCATCAAACTCGCCGCGCGCCTCGACAATGCGCTTCCCGGTTTCGGCAACAATGCGATCGATCATCGCGCCGCTTTGATCCCGCAACGCCTCGCGGCATGCACTCAGCTGCTCGATTCGTTCCTCCAAGGGCGTGCCCGCCCAGGCAGGGAACGCCCGCAGCGCCGATCCGACCGCCTCGTCGACATTCGAAGCCTCGATTTCGGGCAGAACAGTGTCGAGATCCCCGGGCGAAAGATTGCGCCATTTCACCGGAGTGCTCACGCCAGCAGTTCCTCCAGTTCCCCAACCCGCCGGGCAAACAGCTCGAGCGCCGTATCCACGGGTTCGGGCGTACCCATGTCCACTCCGGCCGCCTTGAGTGTCTCGATCGGGAAGCGACTGCCCCCGGACTTCAGGAAGGCGAGATATCCCCCGGCGTCCCCGCTTTCTTGCACAGCCTGCGACAGCGCAATCGCCGCCGACAGACCAGTCGCGTACTTGTACACATAGAACGCGTTGTAGAAATGCGGGATGCGAAGGCATTCCAGATCCAATTCCGGATCCAGGACGACGTCCGGACCGAAATAGCGCTCCAGCAGGGCGCGATAGACCTTTTTGAACGACTCGAGCGTCAGTGCCTCATCCCTCTCTTCGATCGCATGGACCTCGCGTTCAAACTCGGCAAACATAGTCTGCCGATAAAGGGTGGAGCGGATATCATTCAGCTGTCGGCTAATGATGAACGCCCGCATGCGGCGGTCTTCGGTTTGCCGAAGCAGATGATCTGTGAGAAGGCACTCATTGAAAGTCGATGCGACCTCCGCAAGGAAAATCGGATAGTGGTAGTTCTGATACGATTGATTCCGCTGGGAGAACCACGTGTGCATGGAGTGACCCGCCTCGTGTGCGAGCGTGTACACATCCGAGAACACGTCCTCCTTGTAGTTCATCATGATGTAGGGCGGACTCGAATACGTGCCGTAGGAAAATGCCCCGCTGCGTTTCCCCTTGTTTTCATAACGGTCGCACCACCGACGTTCCGCAAGGCCTTCACGCAGGGTCGCGACGTAGTCATCGCCCAGCGGGGTCAAAGCGCCACAAACTTTCTCGATCGCCTCGTCAAAGGAGATGCGAACGCGAAACTCCGGAACCAGCGGCACGAAGGTGTCATAGGGATGAATCTCCGGGAGCTTCAGCAGACGTTTGCGAAGGCTGTAGTAGCGATACAACGGCTCGAGGTGGCTGTGAACCGAGCCAATCAAGTTGTCATAGACGGCGACCGGCACATCGTCGTGGAAAAGAGCCGCCTCCAGGGCACTCGGATAATTCCTCGCCCGGGCGTGGAACACGTCGGATCGCACGGAACTCGCAAAGGAGGAGGCAAGCGCAAACTGGTGATCGGTAAACTCCGCGTAAAACTGTTTGAACGCCCCGCGGCGGACCTCCGGTGATCCGTCCTCCAAAAAGCTGGAGAACGAACTCTGCGTCAATGTGCGGGTGCGCCCCTCAGAGTCCGCAAGCTCCCCGAACTTCATGTCGACGTTGGTCAACTGCGAAAAGGTTTCCTGATGGCCCTGAAGGGACGCGGAAGCCAGAGCGAGAAGGCGCTCCTCGCGGGCGTGAAGCGTGTGAGCCTTCAGCCGTCGGAGCTTGCGGAGCGGGATGGTCCAATCGGAGAGTACCGGGTCCGAAAGGAAGCGTTCAAACACCTCGTCCGGGATCTCCATGATCTCTGGCGAGATGTAGGAAAATGCTTCTCCCACTCGCGTGAAAAGCGCCTGGAGCCGCGACTCCCGCGTGAGAGATTCGCCGTTCGAACTGTCCTCGGTAACCCGCAGCGCAGCGTACTGATTGAGCTGCTCCATGCGCATCGACACCGATTTATCGAACTCCATCGCGTCGCGCAGCGTGGAGGCGTCGGTTCCGAGTCGACCCCGGAAATCCGCGATCCCGCCGAATTCTGTGCGTACGGCCTGGAACTCCGCCTCCCAGGCGGCGTCATCGGTGTAAAGTGGGGCAAGGTCCCAAGTGTCTTCGGCCCGCACTTCCGCGCGAAGCAGGAGAGTGCCGGAACCGGTTTCAGACTCTTTCCAGAGAGGAGACGTGAGTGACATGGGGGCCATCATAGCATGGACTCCGTCGGCTGCCAGTGCTTCGACGTTCCTCAAAACACCGCTTATTCGGTGAGACGGACTGCGGGCAGGAACGTCGCCCTTGGCGTACTCTCCCACCAGGCACCGGTTTGCGAACGTTCCGCGGGCGTGGTGAAGCGGTAATCGTCCAACTGCGCCCGAATGAACCGAGGAGGAGTCTGTGGGAACGGATTGGATTCCAGAAGCGCCAGCACATCCGGCGACCCGCGCAGGAGATGCTCACAGAGTCGGAGGAACCAGGGGCTCTGCTCCGGCGTCCCCAAGGCAGCGAACCACATCTGCCAATCCAACCGCGGCATGTACGGGGCCACCTGGGGCGGCATGCGATCGAGCGGGCCCGGTTTAAACCTAAACACGTAAGTTTCCCAGCGAATGCCGTCCTCGCTGCCTTGAATCATGATTTCCGGCCTCCCCGGGGTCATCACCGCAAACAGGCCGTAGCCATTGACCACGCGAAACGGGGCGGCGGCCAGGAAGGGGGATTCCAAGCAATCAAACGGGGTCCGTTCCTTTCGAAAGGTCTGTTGCAGCGGGTAGAGCGATAAGACCAAAAGCGGGATGCCGACGACCCACGCAGCAACGACGGCACCGCGGGGGGGCCGGTCGCCTGTGGGTCGAACGCGCTGCCAAATCCCGCGCGGCCACATGCGATCGTCGATCAGGAGTACCGCGAGCAGGACAGAGAGGAGATTGAAATAGCCGTAATTTCCGGTGGCGAAGATCACTCCCTGCAACGCGACGATGCCGAGGAGCGCGATCTTTCTTCCATTGCGCGGCAGAAAAACGAAAAAGGGCAAAACCAGCTCGGCAAAGAACATCGTCACGGCACCGACTTTCGCCGCCAGAGGGGGTGCGAGATTCGCAAACCACGAGAGCGGATTCGGAATCGGCTGCGTAAAGAAATGATCCTGCAGCGCGGTGAGGCCCGCCCACATCGGATCCCCGCTGGAGAGCTTCACAACGCCCGAGGAGAACAGGAGGCGAAACAGGAGCCAAACGAGAAGCCACCTTGCCACACGAGGAGGCGGTGGGGCGGAGAACGTGGGACGGATGGTCGACGGCGCAAGGAAAATCGCCAGAAATCCCAACTCAAGCAGCAGACTATCCCACTGAAATTGGAAAAACACCTGACCCGCGACCACAAAGGAAAGGTGAAGGACCCAGAGGATCACACAGAGAATGCGCGGCGCCGCCCCGACGACGAGCGCCCCCGACAGCAGAACTCCCGCCGCGCAACAAAACGCGAGAAATGCATCGCCGGAATGAAGCCAAAACAACGACGGGGCCTTCCCAAACCATTCCAAACCCTGACGATTTAGCGCACCAAACAACTCCGCCGCAGGCAGAATGCCGCGACTCCCGAAAAGCCCCTTCCACTGGACCGCAATCGACAGGAAGGCAATCAGGTAGATCAACCCAAGCCCCCGCAGAAAAAGAAACGACGCAATGCGATACTCGGGAATCTCCACGCAGCCGCCAAAGAGCAAGCGCGTCAACCACGAAAACGTCGAGCGATTCCGCGCGACGAACCCGTACGCGAACTCCGTCAGTACACGAAACAGCGTCACACGGCGGTGCAGCCAAACGAGGAATCGACCCTGAATACCGCCCTCCGCTGCCATGTAAAAAACGGCCTCCGCGCCCCGACGTCGTACGCCGTCGCGACCGATCCATTGCACCGAGGACTGGAACTCCTGAGCCGGTATCTCCGGGTACTGCCACGCGATCTCCGACGCGGGCACCACCTCGACCCGACCGCTCGCCGAGCGTTCCCAGCGCTTTGCCCACAGGGTGCAAAAGCCACAATCTCCGTCATAGATGAGAACCGGGCGAGCACGCATGCATTCAAAGAGCGCGAAGGAGCCTCGCCTCGCAAACCCTTTTTGAAGCCAATTCCTTCATGCCTTTCCTGTTCCTCATGGTGAAATCCGCTGTTCCCCAGATTTGCCGGCCGGACTACGCTAGCGAGCTCCCCGGTTCCTTTGCGGCCTCGCGCAGCGTTTGCAGCACGCGGAGGGCGCGTCCGGAGTCGATTGCCTCGTTTGCCCGCTCGCAGCCCTCCTGCAGCGTCTCTGCGCGTTCGGCGATCACGAACGCCGCGGCGGCGTTCAAGACAACGACGTCCCGATGGGCCCCGCGAAGCGTGCCCGATAGAATATCGACAATGATTTCCGCGTTCCCTGCGGCGTCGCTCCCCTGCAACCCGTCGTCCGCAGGGCGATGGAAACCGAGTTCAAGAGGATCAATTTCGAAATCGGAGAAAGCCCCGAGTGAGACCGCGGAAACCCGCGTTGGAGCGAACAGGGACACCTCGTCCTCTCCTGCCCCACCGTGGACCGCCCACGCCCGCGCGCGGCCCAGCGCAGCCATCGCGCGGCAAAACATGGAGGTAAGTGAGACGTCGAAAACCCCTGCCAACTGAAGCGCGGGCCGCGCAGGATTGAGCAAAGGCCCCAGCAGATTGAATACGCTGCGACCGCCCCGCGACGCGAGCCATTGACGCACCGGGGCCACTCGGCGGAAGCCCGGGTGATAATCCGGAGCGAACAAAAACGTGCAGCCGCTCCGACGCAGGATCTCCTCGTTTTTCAACGGTCCGGCATGGATATCGACACCGAGAGCCTCCAGCACATCCGCCCCGCCGCATTTCGACGTGATGCTCCGATTCCCGTGCTTCACCACCGAAACCCCACCGCCCGCAACAACAAACATCACGGCAGTGGAAATGTTGAAGAGATTCCGACCATCTCCCCCGGTTCCGCAGACATCCATGATCGGACCGTCGACGCGAAGGGGATCTATCCCCGGGTCGACAGCCTCCGCAAGAAACACCTCAACAAACGCCGCGACTTCCTCAGGCGTCTCCCCCCGACGGTGCAGCGCCTCCAATGGAAGCCCCCGCTCGGGAATTGAGCGCATTTCATCCATCAAGAATGCGCAGAATTCCGGAGCGACCGGTGCGAGAGAGCCCGAGTCGATGCGCGCCAAAAACTCTGCGGAGGCGTCGGACGTCATAATTCGAGCAGGAACCGCCGGAAGTCCTTCGCCGGCCACTGACCCGGCACCTGCGGCGCGGCAAGCCAGCCGTAATTGAGAACAGAACCCGCCTTGGCGAGGACAAGACGCGAGATTTTCCCCAGGTCCCCCATGCCCATGACGGCCAGCGGCGGGCGGGGGGTCATGTCGAGGAGCGCCAGCAGGCGGGCGAGATCCGATGCGGAACTGAGGGTCGTGGCAATCTTCACCACATCCGCTCCGGCACCGGCGGCTCGCTCCACGACGCCGCGCAGCGTCGAAGCGGCGGGGGTCGATACGAAATCATGGAAGGAAACGATCAGCCCCACGCCGCTTTCGCGGGCCGCACGGATCGTGGATTGCATGGATCGGACCGCCCTCAATTCCAGATCCAGAAAGGCGGCCGCACCCAGGAGGGGGGCGATGCGGTCCTGCCTGTCCGCGTCGGAGAGCTCCCCGTGTCCGCCTTCCTCGGGGTGACGGGCGGTCAGGATGTAGGGCAGGGAAAGCCGGGAAGCTCCGCGAGCACTCGTTGAGGGAGGGAGACAATCTGCCCGAATTTCGACAAAATCGATCACCGTTGCCGCGCGACCCGCAGCGGCAAACCCCGCCGGCGTGTGAATGGTTCCGACAATGGACCCCGGCAATGGAACTTCGGCGTTTTTCCTTTGTTGAATCATAGCGATCGTTATGGTGTCGTCTCTCCCTTCATGTAGTTCGTTCAGTCCGAGTCGCGCAACAGCGGGTCCCAGATGCTTGCGAGAAAACAGGAAATATTCCTACAAATCAACCAGTTGCTGGATGCCCTCATCCTGGGGCTGACGCTTTGGGTTTGTCATTCCTTCCGGATGGAGATCGACCCACACTCCGCAAAACCGTTCACGGAGTTCTACTGGCTGCTCGCGGTGATCGTCCCGTTCGGCCCGTTCTTTCTCGAGATTCAGGGGTACTACATGTACCCGCTCGAAAAGACGCTGCTCAAATCCTTTTCGCAGATCACCCGCGCCGGGTTTGTCCTCGCACTGGTCATCGGCACCTGCGTGATTTTCCTGCGCCTTGAGGTTCCCAGTCGCGCCGTTCTGCTCCTCTTTTTACTCCTCGCTCCGATCGGACTAATCGCGCGGGAACGACTGATGGCAACGATTCACCTCCGCCGCCTGAAGAACGGCGCGAGCGGCGAGAAGATTGTCGTCGCAGGGGAACTTTCCAAAATCGACGAGGTCCTTTCCTCCTTCACTCCGTCGCAAAAACTCGAAATCCAAGTCGTCGAAGTACTGGATCTAGAAACACGCCCCCTCAGCGATCTGGCGGATACCCTCCATCGAACATCGGTCGGCCGCGTCATCCTCGCGTTCCTCAAGATGGATCTCGAACGAGTCGAGAAGGCTATTCAAATTTGCGAAATCGAGGGCGTCGAGGCGTGGCTCACGTCGGACTTCATCAAGACGTCCATCGCAAAGCCGACCTACGAGTTTCTGAGCAACCGTCCCATGCTCGTCTTCCGGACCACACCCGACGTCTCGTGGTCGCTCATGGTCAAAGCCACCCTCGACCGGGTCGGTGCCGCGCTTGGATTGATCGTGCTCAGCCCTCTCTTCCTCGCCATTGCGATCGCGATCAAGGTACGCATGCCGGGTCCGGTGTTCTTCACCCAGACGCGATGCGGTCAGTACGGACGCCCTTTCCGTATGCACAAGTTTCGCTCCATGATCACCGATGCCGAGATGCAGCGCCTGGAATTGCAGGCGTTCAATGAGATGAGCGGTCCGGTTTTTAAGATCGCGAATGACCCCCGAATCACGCCGCTAGGCCGCTGGTTGCGCAAGACCAGCCTCGATGAACTTCCACAACTCCTCAACGTGCTGCGGGGTGAAATGAGCCTGGTCGGTCCCCGCCCCCTTCCGACCTACGAAGTCGAAAAATTCGAAAGCACCTCCCACCGTCGCCGCCTCAGCATGAAGCCGGGACTGACCTGCATCTGGCAGGTGGAGGGTCGGAGCAATGTCACGAAGTTCGACGATTGGGTACGGCTCGATCTTTGCTATATCGATACCTGGTCGCTTTGGCTGGATTTGAAAATCCTGATTCGCACCATCCCCGTGGTCCTTGGTGGCTTGGGCGCCCGATGAGTTTCCGGCTGCATCCGCACCGTTAATCCTATAAACCGCAGCTTGAATTACCATGAAGCACTTGAAGATCATGAAGAGGAATGAATGAGGCATGTTCCCGGGCTCCACGGGTCTTCCCCTTTTGGGTGAAGTTGCGGGCCAATTTTCTGAGCCGTCTATTCCTCTATCCCTTCATGTCCTTCATGAACTTCATGGGGAATCTGACCATTTCTTGGGTTTGAACTGCGGGATTTAGGTTAATTCTTCGATCCGCGCTTTCCCCGCCCGGATTTTTCTCGCCGAGAATCCCCGCGGCCGCTAGGTAACCCCGTTTACATGTCAGCGTCCTCACCCAAAACCAGTGTTGTGACCGGCGGTGCCGGGTTTCTCGGCTCCCATCTCTCCGACCGTCTCCTGAAGGAGGGTCACCGTGTGATCGCGATCGACAATCTGATCACCGGCAATGTCGCCAATATCGAACACCTCGCGGGGAATACCCACTTTCGATTCATCCGCCAGGACGTCACCCAGTACATTTACCTCCCGGACGAGGTGGACTATGTGTGGCATTTCGCGAGCCCGGCGAGTCCGATCGACTATCTTGAGCTCCCGATTCCGACGCTGAAAGTCGGTGCGCTTGGCACGCACAACGCGCTGGGTTTGGCGAGGCACAAAGGAGCGGCGTTCCTGCTGGCTTCGACGAGCGAGTGTTACGGCGATCCGCTCGTCCATCCCCAAAAAGAGGACTACTGGGGCAATGTGAACCCCATCGGGCCCCGCGGCGTGTACGACGAGGCGAAGCGCTTCGCCGAGGCGATCACCATGGCGTACCACCGCTTCCACTCGATGGACACCAAGATCGTGCGCATTTTCAATACGTACGGACCTCGCATGCGCCTCCGCGACGGACGCGTGGTTCCGGCGTTCATCGGCCAGGCGCTGACGGGTCAGCCGGTGACGATTTTCGGGGATGGCTCGCAAACGCGCAGCTTTTGTTACGTATCGGATCTCATCGACGGGATCTACCGACTGATGATGAGTGACTTCCACGAACCGGTGAACATTGGAAATCCGCGCGAGATGACGATCTTGCAGTTTGCCGAGGAAATCCTCCGCATTATCGGTTCGGGGTCGAAGATCGAGAATCGTCCGCTGCCCGTGGATGATCCGAAGGTTCGGCAGCCGGATATCACCCGGGCGAAGGCCGTGCTCGGGTGGGAGCCGAAGGTGCAGTTCGAAGAGGGCATCGCCGAAACGATCGCCTACTTCCGCACTCGCGTGGAGCGCGACCTCGGTCCTGCGGTTCATTGAACGGATTCTGTTCGAGAACTGCTTGCGGGATCCACCGAAAGACGCTTTACTTTCTCACTTCCCTCCAACGACTTGCCTCAATGAAGAAGCAGATTTTTCCCAGCCTCCACGGTCAGAGACCGAGCCCCCTCCTCACCTTCGGGAACACCTTCCGGACCGGACTCGCGGTGTCGGCGGCGATGCTCCCGATGCTCCTTTTTCCGGTCACGGGATCGGCCCAGCTCAACCAGGAACTGGAGGTCACGACGATTGCTCCGGCTTTCATCAAATCGCCCGAGTTCAGCATCGGCGTGGGTCCCCAGAAGCGGGCGAAAAGTGAGGACTGGCTGGAGGTTGAAGCGGAGTTTTCGTTTCAGCCTCGCGGCGCTCAGGAGATCCCGTTCGCGGACGATCTCACGTTTACCTACTATATTCTGCTGAACAACAAGGACGCGAAGAACCCAAGGGGCAGCCTCTTGGTCGGCCAAGTCTCGCACAACGCGGTGGCGATCGGGAAGGGGATGCGGTCCGTGATGTATTTGAGCCCGCGCACGCTGCAGCGATTTTTCGGCGGGAAAGTCCCCTCCACCGCAGCAGCCGCCGTGCAGGATGTCGCAGTGACCATTACCCGCCAGGGACAGTTGGTGGCGGCGAAAAACTGGAAGTACGCAGGCAGCGAACAGTGGTGGACCACCCTCCAGCAGACTCAGGGATTCGTGCTCAACAAGAACGAAACCCCTTTTGCGCCTCTGTTCTGGGACTACTATGAGGCCATCAAGGCAAAGCCACCCGGCCTCTAAAATTCGACTGCATGCCGAAAGCTTCACGCATCTTTTGCCTTAATCTTGGAATGCAGCGCATCGGCGCTGCGGAGTTTCGCCCCACCGCCGAAGGAGGACTGGCGCTACACGCGTTCGAGCAAACAGAACTGATTGCCGACCCCGGTGCGGACGCGACGCGATCGGGTCAGTTGCGCCTCGCCGTTGCAGAACTCAAAGGGTTGCTCCACATCAAGGGCCATGCGGCGGTAAACTTCGCGCTCCCGTCGCAGGCGGTGTTTGCCCGGTTTGTGAAGCTGCCGGCGACCTCCCACGAGCAGGTGCAGCAAATCATCGGTTTTGAGGCGCAACAAAATGTCCCGTTTCCGATCGACGAGGTCGTTTGGGATTATCAGGTCATCGGAGAGCCGCTCGATGGAAAGATCGACGCCGTGCTGGTGGCGATCAAGGCGGATCAACTTACCGAGGTCAACGATGCCGTGGAATCCGCAGGGCTTCGATCGGGGTTCATCGATGTCGCGCCGATGGCCATCTGCAATGCCTTTCGATTCAACTACTCTGGGGAAACGGGTTGTTCGCTCCTGATCGACATCGGAGCGCGGACGACGAACCTGATTTTTGTGGAGGGTTCGCGGGTGTTTAGTCGGTCCATCCCGATGGGTGGCAGCACGATTTCTGCCGCCGTTGCGAAGGAATTCCTTGAGGACTTCGCGGTTGCCGAAGCGTTGAAGAAGCAAAAGGGCTTTGTGGGGTTGGGCGGAGCGTATGCGGAGCCTGAGGATCCGAAGGTGGCGAAGATTTCGAAGTTGATCCGGAATACGATGACGCGACTGCATGCGGAAATCGCGCGTTCAATCAGCTTCTACCGCACCAATCAGGGCGGGAGCCAGCCCGTGCGTGCGCTTCTCGCGGGCGGGACGGTTTCCCTCCCCTACATGCGGGAATTTTTCAGCGAGAAGCTGCAACTGCCCGTCGACTACTTCAACCCGCTCCGCAACGTGATCGTTGCGCCGAATGCGAATGTTGACGTTCTTGCCCGGAACGCGCACACGCTGGGCGAACTCGTTGGAATGGCTCTGCGTTCGTGCACGGATGCCCCGCTCCAGCTCAATCTCCGCCCCCGCAGTGTCGTCAAAGCCCAGGAACTCGCGCGGCAGAAACCCTTCCTCCTGGCCGCTGCGGCCTGTCTCCTGATTGGCTTGGGAGCCCTCTGGTTCTACTTCGACAAGGCGGTCCAGGTGAAGACGGAGATGCGGGACAAGGTGGCCGCCGAGGCGGGTGCCCTCGATGCCCTGGCTAAGAAGCTGGAGGAACGGAACGCCCGCCGGAAGCAGCTCAAAGACATCGCGGACCCTCTTATTCTCGCGAGCACAGAGCGCGCCGTCTGGTTGGAAATCGTGAATCAGCTAGGGGCGAAACTCCCGAGACGCTCGATCTGGATGACGCGGATGACGCCCATTGTCGGAGATCGCCCGCTTTCCTTCCGGATCGGCAACACGTCCGGTGCCGGAGCGAACGCCGCCCCCGCCGCTAACCCCGTCCCCCCTACCCCGGCAGGTGCCGCAGGCGCAAACAAAAACGCCGTGCCACAGATCACGGGAATCCAGATCAAGGGCCTTTATCTCGACGATCCCAAGGTCGTGGAGGATTTTGTCACCAACCTTTCCCAATCCCCTCTGTTTGGCATCGATCCCAAAGACCGGGCGAAGCACGTCAAACGCAACCAACCGGATCCCGACACCTGGGCCTTCGAGTACACGATTGACCTTCCGTTGAAGACGCCGATTAACCTGAAATGAACTGGTTCAAACAAAATCCCTTTCTTTCGGGCCTGCTCGCGGTGGTCGTTGTCGCCGCGGGCGTCCTCGGCTACATGATCTTCGGCAAGAGCTCGGAACTCGATCTGCTCAACCAGGAATACGCCGCAAAGGTCACGCAGCTTCAGGATCTTCAGGGTCGGACGCCCTTCCCCAGTCAGAAAAATGTCGACGCCACCGATGCCGTCATCAAGCAGTACGCGGCCGCCATTCAGGCGTTCCGCGATCAGCTCGTGGCGTTCGAACCCGCCGTCCCGGAGATTTCCCCGGAGGCATTCCAGGACCGACTCCGCCTCGTCGTTTCAGAGGTGGAAACTCGCGCGTCCAAGTCCGGCACGAAGCTCCCAGACAATTTCTACATGGGTTTTGATACTTACAAGACCACCCTCCCGAGCCCCAAGGCGGCCGGCCTTCTGGCCCGGCAACTGAATGTCATTCTTTCGGCGGTGAATCGCCTGTTGGATTTGAAAGTCGAATCGATCGCCGGGGTCGTTCGCCAGCCGCTGCCTGAGGAATCGACCGGTGCCGCTGCCCCAGCGCCGCCCGCGGGAGGACGCCCTCCGGCCGCTCCTTCCACGCCGCTTGTGGTGAAGTCCGCGTTTGATCTCGCGTTCCGCGCGGACCAGGCAAAGGTGCGTCAGGCCGTGAACTCGATCGTTACCTCAACCGATGTCTTCCTGATCCTGCGCGGGGTGTTGATCGAGAATTCGGATCCCAATCCGCCCTCCCGCAAGGATAAGTCGGCAACGCCGAACGCCCCGACCCCTTCCGCTGCGCAGATCGCTCTCGGCGTGACCGGCGGCGAGCCTGGCGCAGATGCGCTTCGCGTCGTGGTTGGCCGTGAGGCCGTTCTTGTGGAGATGCAACTCGAAATGGTCGATTTCAACATTCCAGAGGTAAAACTCTAATTTCCATGGATTGGCTGAAGAAAAACTACGAAAAGGTCGCGCTCGGCGTCGTCGCGATTCTCGTGCTCGCGATCGCCGCATTCGTTGCCCTCCAGGCACAGGACTTTACGTCGAGTTTCGGCAGTCGAAACAGTGCGAAACCGCCGAATAACAAAATCGAAGAACCTCCGATCGCCGCGGTCGAGTCCGCTGCAAAGCTCCTCGCATCGCCGCCGGTTTGGACCCAATCCGAGGGCTCCCCCTTCGTTTCCCGCACGTACATTCTCAAAGGGGAATCGCTCATCGATCCGCTCGAGGGCGACGTTCCCCTCCATCCGCCGGTGGACAATGCGTGGATCATGAAATTTAACCTGGATCCCGCGGATCAAACCCTGCTGGCCGCCGACCCCGATAATGACAAGTTCACGGTGCTCGAGGAATGGAACGCGAAGACCGACCCCACCGATGATCGATCCCTTCCCCCTTACTACACGAAGCTCCGCCTGAAAGAGTTCGTGGTCGTTCCCTTTCGATTAAAGTTCACCACACCTGACGAAGGTCAGACATTCTCCATCAACACGATCGATCGCCGCAGCCGCACGCAGTTCCTCAAGATCGGCGAAATGATCCAAGGGACGCCCTACAAACTCGTAAAGTATTTGCCAAAGAAAGAAACGGACGCAAACGGGGTCGAGAAGGATGTCTCCACCCTGGAACTCGAAAACATGGAGAACGGAGACAAGGTCAGCCTGCTGCACGACAAAGTGGTCGACTCCCCCTCCTCCTACGGAGTGTTTGATTATCTCTACGACGGATCCAATCTCAAAATCAAACGGGGCGACACCTTCTCGCTGCCGCAGGATGAGCAAACGAAGTTCAAACTTATTGACATTTCGAAAGCGGACGCGGTAATAGAAAACCTTCAAACTCAGGAGAGGGTCCGGGTCCTGCCAACGCAGGTTGAGGTACTTCCCGCCGCCGGAGCGCCGGCGGGGGGGTAACCCCTCTCATTTCTCCAGTTCAGCAAGGTAGTTCGACACTTTTTCTTTTTGTAACCAACCGCCCACCACGATCCCGCCGAATCCCAATTTTCCATCGTGTTGTCGCCGACTCCGCCAAACGCTGTGCCTTTGATTTTTCGATTCCCTCCCATGTTATCCGCAGCGACTATCTGTTCCCGCCCCGCCCGTCCTTTCCTGACGCTTCTGGCATCTCTCTCGATCGGAAGTCCTCTCGCGGTGCACGCTCAACAACCGGGCGTTCAAGGGACCGTCGAGCGGGAAATCATGCGGCGTCAGGCTGTCGCCGAGAGTTACTCTGCGGAGTCCATCCTCAAGGGGGCAACCGCGATGAACAACAAGGACTACGAGTCTGCGTTCGCCTACTACAAGAGTGCGGTGGACAGCCTTCCTCAGTCCCCCGCCACCGCATCCGAACGCGCGGACGCCTTGGACGGCTTCTCCCGCGCCGCTGTCAAGCTGGCTCAGCAGAGAATCTCCGAGGGCCGATTCGAAGACGCACAGTCGACAATTTCCGTTGTTCTCGAAGACCGCTACAATCCGAAGTACGGTCCCGCACTCGCAATCTCGCAGCAACTTCGTCAGCCTGACTACTACAACAAGACCATCACCCCCCAATTCGTGGGACGGGTGGAGGAAGTCAAGCAACTGCTCCTGGAGGCGGACGGGCTTTATCAATCCGGCCGTTTCGATCTCGCGACCCGCCGCTATGAGCAGGTCCTGAACATCGATCCCTACAACATCGCCGCCCGTCGCGGCATGGAACGGGTCAATCAGCGCCGGATGGACTACACCTCGGCGGCCCGCAACGAGTCGCGCTCACGCATGATCGAAAAAGTCGACAGCGGATGGGCCCTCCCCGTTCCGCGCTACGATGTCGGAGCATCCGCCATTGTCGACCAACCGAGGATCGACACCCGCGCAACCGATTCCATCCAGCGCAAACTCGATTCCATCATCATCCCTTCGATCGAGTTCAACGAGGCCAGCGTTCGCGAAGCGCTCGATTTCCTCAAACAGCGCGCCGCTCAACTCGACACCTCTGAGACGGACCCCACCAAAAAGGGAGTGAATATCTTCCTGAAATTGGATTCCGCCACCGCAGCCGCAGAAAGCGGGATCCGGATTAATCTGAGTCTTAAGGAAATACCGCTCATCGATGCCCTGCGCTACATCGTGACGGCAGCGAATCTCAAAATGAAGGTGGAACCCTACGCGGTCGCCATCGTCCCTCTTTCAGAACCCACGGACATCCTGCTGACCAAGGAGTACACGGTGCCGTCTGGCTTCATCAAAAACATTCCCACTGGTGCAGCAACCGCGACGCCGGGCGGCGGTGGCGGCGGTGTCGCTCTGCGGACGAGCGTTCGCGATTACCTCGAGCAGCAGGGCGTGACGTTCCCGCCTGGAGCCAGTGCGAACCTCCTGCCCAACAGCAGCAAGCTGATCGTAAAAACCACGCAGGAAAATCTCGATCTCATCGACCTTCTCCTCGAAAGCACGAGCGAAAGCAAATTCACTCAGGTCGAGATCGAGACCAAATTTGTCGAAGTTAATCAAAACAATCTTCAGGAACTCGGCTTCGATTGGCTGGTCGGCCAGTTCGCCCTCGCGGGCGGTTCGGGCGTCTACGGCAGCGGCGGCACCGCCGGAACACAGCCCGGTTACTCATCCGCAAACTACCCCATCCAGAATCAGACCGGACAGGCGATCGGTCTCAACACGGTCAACAATTCCGGTCAAGTCACCGCAGGCAACCGATCCGGAACGACCGCCATCCAAGCCAACGCCATTGACGGCCTGCTCTACGGAGGCCCGCTCGGGCCCGCCGCGGGCGTCCTCGCAGTGGCCGGGGTTTTCACCGATCCCCAATTCCAAGTGGTCATCCGCGCTCTTAATCAAATGAAAGGCGTCGACCTCATGTCCGCGCCCCGCGTGACGGCGAAAAATGCCGAACAAGCCCGGATCCAGATCATTCGGGAATTCATCTATCCCACGCAGTTCGACCCGCCAACCCTCCCTCAAAGCGCGGGCACGGCGATCACTCCGATTACGCCCACGACGCCGTCCGAGTTCGAAACGAAGAACCTCGGCGTGGAATTATTCGTCACGCCCAACGTCGGAGCGGATCTGACCACGATCAGCATGGAACTCACCCCAAGCGTCACGGAGTTCGACGGCTTTATCAACTACGGCAGCCCGATCGATATCGTGGCAGCCTCTGCCATCGGCATCGCCCTCGGCAACACTATCGCGTATGCGATCGGGCCGTCCGCGACACTGCGCGCAAGCGATAACACGATCAACCAACCTGTCTTCAGCGTTCGTAAGATCACGACGAACGTGACGATCTACGACGGACAAACGGTCGCCATGGGCGGATTGATTTCCGAAAACATCCAAAAGACGGAGGACAAAACCCCGATTCTCGGCGACATCCCGTACGTCGGCCGACTCTTCCGTTCCTCGGCGGAACAGCACACGAAGAAGAATTTGATGATTTTTGTCACCGCCAAAATCATCGACCGGGCCGGGCAACCGCTGGTCAAAGATATTGAGAACGGTGAAGAAGTCATGATCCCCGACGCGACAGCGGTCGCCAACGAAGCGGTGTTCGGCGATGCAATGTCGGCACCAGCCCAACCCATTCCCACCCGCTAAGTGTTTAACCCGATGTCCCAGGTCCGCCGCTCCCCTCGCCCGATCCGCCGCCACCCCGGCGCCATGCTCGCCGTTCTGCTCGCAGGTGCTCTTCCGAGCGGGCAGATCGATGTCCAAGCCGGGAATGTCGGCAGCGGCTCTACGGTCTCTTCGACCGTCACGCGCGAAATCGTCCGCCGTCAGGAAGACCTCGTGGCGGCACGCAAGCTGATCTCGCAAGGTGACGCGGCGATGAAGGAGGGAAACTTCTCCGAGGCGTACTCCCGCTATCTGGAAGCGGTGGACATCATCGGTTCGGGTCCGGATGTCGCTTCCCTGCGTGCCGAGGCGCTCGACAAGTTCAGCCGCGCGGGCATTGCCTATGCGGAGAAGCTGATTGCAGACGGGCGTTACTCCGATGCGGAAAAGGTCGCGAAGACCATCCTGCTTCCGCGCTACAATCCGACGTATCGACCCGCGATGACATTGTTGTCGCACCTGGAGCAGCCCGGCTATTTCAACAAGACCGTGACGCCCCGCTTCGCAGCGGATCGCGACGAGGTGAAGCAGCTTTTGGTGGAAGCTCAGGGATTTTACGACTCCGGACGCTTTGATCTGGCGATGAAGCGGTATGATCAGGTCCTCGGGATCGATCCCTACAACATTGCCGCCCGCAAGGGACAGGAGCAGATTAACAATGCCAAAATGAAGTACGACCGCGCGGCGTACAATCAGACGCGCAGCCAGCTCCTCTGGCAGGTCGAAGACAAGTGGCAGCAGCCCGTCCGCCGCTACGGTGGCGCGCGCACCAGCGTGAATGAGCGCACGGACGACGCGAATGGCACGGAGCGGATGACCGCGAAGCTCAACAGCATCATCATCCCCCGCCTCGACCTCCGCGACGTCACCGTGCGCGAAGCGGTGACTTATCTCCAGCAACTCAGCCGGCAACTCGACACCCAGCAGCCCGAATTGCAGAAGCGCGGGGTCAACATCTTCCTGAAGCTGGATTCCGGAGCTACCGGAGCTCCGGTAGCCGGGGTTGAGGCCGGCGCACCCGGTGCCGGTGCCCTGCCAGGCGCTCCGGGCGACGCCCCCGCCACGCCAGCCACCTCCGCAGACACGCTCATCAATCTCCAACTCAACAACATCCCGTTCTACGAAGCCCTCCGCTACCTGGCTTCGCAGGCCAACCTGAAGGTCAAAGTCGACGCCTACGCGGTTTCGATCGTCCCGCTCTCCGCCGTCGGCGACGAACTTGTCAACAAAGAGTATCGAGTCCCTCCGGGCTTCATCCCCACCTCCCGTCCCGCCGCAGAACCCGCAGGATTTCCAGGTGCGGCTCCAGCATCGGGTACATCCGTCGTCGGCCGGGCCAACGCGCGCGAGTACCTCGAATCCCAAGGTGTCCTCTTCCCACCCGGGGCCACGGCAAACTACAGCGCGGCCGCCAATAAGCTCGTCGTTCGCAATACGCGAGATAACATCGACCTCATCGACTACCTCGTCGACGCCGCCATGGGTGTCCAGCAACTGCGCGTCGAAGTGGAATCGAAATTCCTCGAAGTTTCCCAGGACAACCTGAAGGAGTTGGGCTTCGATTGGACGCTCGGTCCATTTGCGCTGGGGGGTTCTTCTTCCGTCTATGCTTCCGGGGCATCCAACCCCAGTGCCAACGCGGACTATCCGTTCATCGATCCAAGCGGCAACCCCGTCGGACAAAGTTCGCTCTCAAGCGGGTTGCGCAGCGGGCAGCAGGCCCTCACCCCAACGACCATCGAAGGGGTCATTGCCCAGCAAACTCAGAATCTCGCAGGCGCGGCATCCACACTCGCACCGGGAATCTTCTCGATCGCGGGCGTTTACACCAACCCGCAGTTCCAACTCGTCATCCGCGCTCTCAACCAGAAGAAGGGGATCGACTTGATGTCCGCGCCCAAGGTGGTGACGGACGACAAGCGCGAAGCGACGATCAGCATCGTGCGCGAGTTCCGGTATCCGACCCAGTTCGAGCCCCCTCAGGTTCCCCAGACGACCACATCGACGGAAGGAGGAACCGTGGCAGGCGTCATCGCCCTCTCCCCGCCGATCACGCCGAGCACGCCATCGGATTTCACGATGCGCGAAACGGGCGTCATCCTGCGCGTGACGCCTGATATTGACGATGACAAATACACGATCGGAATGGATCTGCATCCGGAGATCACGGATTTCGACGGATTCATCAATTACGGAACGCCGATTATTGGTTTCTCGGGCGGATCGCTCATCTCGCCGCCGACGACCACCGTGATTACCACGAATACGATCAACCAGCCCATCTTCAGCACGCGAAAGGTGGAGACCTATGTTTACATCTGGGATGGGCAAACGGTGGCTCTTGGCGGGTTGATTCGTGAGGACGTGCAGAAGGTGCAGGACAAGATCCCATTTTTGGGAGACATCCCCTTTGCCGGCCGACTCTTCCGTTCCGATGTGGACCAGAAGCAGAAGCGCAATTTGATCATCTTTGTGACCGCAAGGATACTTGATGCCGAAGGGAAGCCCATCCGGTCGTCGGAATTGCAGGAGGATGAGGTGGAACCGCTCGGCGTGCCGGGTGACTTGCCCGGGCCTCCGATGCCTCGCGTTAGTCTCGGAAAGTAATCGTTCAAGCGCCGCGCGGCAACCGGCAGACTGCCCCAGGCCGCGCCAACTGGTTCCATGGCCATCATCGGCATCACCGGAAGCATTGCGACCGGAAAGTCCACCTTCACCCGCTTGCTGCTCCAGCGGATGGGCGGGGATTCCTTTGATTGCGACGCGGAGGCGCGACGACTGTTGGACTCCGACCCGGCGGTCTCCTCGGAGATCCTGGCGTCCTTTGGAGCGGAATACGTAGATCCAGACGGCAAACCCATCCGCGCCCGCATCCGCGAGCTCGTGTTTGCGGACCGCGAGGCCCGCGCGCGCCTGGAGGCGATCCTCCATCCGCGTATCCGATTCGTCTGGACACACGCAGCGGCGGTGCATCGGGAAACGCACTCCTCTTATCTTGTCGACATCCCTCTCCTTTTTGAAACCCAGGCCGATGGGGAATTCGACGCCCGAGTCGTGGTGGCCTGCTCCCCTGCAACCCAGCGGCACCGACTCGAGAGCGGACGCGGACTCGATCCGCAGTTGGCGGAGCGAATGATCCGTGCTCAAATGCCCATGCTGGAGAAAATCCGCCGCGGCACTCACGTCGTGTGGAACGAGGGCTCCATCGAAACCCTCCGCCTCCAGGCCCACTTTTTCGCGTCATCGTTTTCCGCTCATGTCTGAGTCCATCCCCGAGTCCCAACCATCCGACCTCGTCGCCGCTCTTCCCGCGTTGCATCTGAACGATGTCGTAACCCTTTCGCATTCCGCCCTGCTCGAGAAACTGGAGGAAAGCGGCTTGCGCGCTCGCCGCGAGGCCTCGCGGTACGCGCTAGTCTTCGACCTCGCACGGGGACTACTCGCCGGGGGCACCCGGGTGACGGCGGAAGCCGTGCTCGACACCTCCGGCAACCAAACCATGCTGCGATGGGCCGAGGCGAACTTCCTGCCGGGGCCGATCGACATCGCTCTGACCCCACGGCAGGTATCCTCGCAATGGTTGCGCCCGGGACTGAAGATTCTCGGCACCCTCCGACTTCCCGAAGGGCGCGAGCGTCATCTCATCATGGAATCCATCGAGGCCATCGAGCGGGTGCCTGCGGCGGAATGGTCCGAACCGGCGGATTTTGAGAAACTCACCGCGATGTTCCCCACCCGGCGGATTTTTCTCGAACACATCGACGTGCCGTCGGTCAGCGCCCGGGCGGCGGACCTCATTTCGCCGCTGGGAATGGGGCAGCGCGGGTTGATCGTCGCCCCTCCCCGGGCGGGAAAGACGTTCCTCCTGAAGGCGCTTGCCCGCGGAATTCAGGCAAACCATCCGGAGATTGCGCTCATTGTTCTCCTGGTGGACGAACGCCCTGAGGAGGTCACGGATATGCGGCGGGAGCTCCACTGTGAGATTTACAGTTCCACTTTCGACGAATCCCCGACGCGGCACATCGCCGTGGCGGAACTCGTTTGCGAGCGGGCCAAACGTCTGGTCGAACTCAAAAAAGACGTGGTGATCCTGCTCGACAGCATCACACGCCTGTCGCGGGGGTACAATAACCTGCAGCCATCGAAGGGGCGCATCATGTCTGGAGGCGTGGACTCCAAGGCACTCGCAAAGCCGAAGCGTTTTTTCGGCGCAGCGCGCAATGTGGAAGAAGGCGGGAGTCTAACCATTCTGGCAACGGCGCTTGTCGAGACGCAAAGCCGAATGGACGACCTCATTTTTGAGGAATTCAAGGGAACGGGCAACATGGAGATTCACCTCGACCGATCGATCGCCGAGCAGCGGATTTTCCCGGCGATCCATGTGGTGAAATCGGCCACCCGCCGTGACGAGTTGCTTTTGCACCCGGACGAACTGGCTCGCGTGGTGGTGCTCCGCAAGCAACTCTCCGAACTCCCTGCGGCCGAGGCGATGGAGGTGCTCGCGGAGAACCTGATGTCGACCCGATCGAACGCCGAGCTTCTCTTGAAGGGATTGCGCGGGGCGTGAGTGCGGCGCGCGTTCCGCCGTGGATGTACGGCGCGATCGCCGTGGCCGGGCTGTTGGTGGGGTGGCTTTACCTTGGGGAGCCGCCGATGGGCGACGATCTCAATTATTGGGGGCTGGCATTTGACCTTCACCACGGGCTGGCCGGCGCTTGGAATCCCCAGTCCTTCCACGACCTCCGCTGGCCGGTATGGGGTCCATGCTGGCTGCTCCAGGGCATTTTCGGCCCCGGACGTCTTTCGTACTATCTCCAACCCTTGCTTTACCTTGCCGCGGGCGGCGTCATCGTCTTTGAACTTGCCCGACGCGGTGGACTGCGGCCCTCATTCGCGCTGGCAGCGGTGGGGTTCTTCTACTTCCACCCGCTGCTGGGCTCGAGCATTTCGCGCCCGATGCCGGATTTGTCCGAGGGGTTGTTCGTGTCCCTCGCGTTCCTGCTGTGGCTCGATCTGATGCAGGCGGAAAAATTTCGCCCTCTCCTTGCGGTGCTGATCGGTTTGGTACTTGCCGTGGGACAGGCGAACCGGATCACCGGTGTGTTCGCGATTCCGGTCCTCGCCGCGGGAACGCTGATGTTGTACCCCCGGCACTGGACTCGCGTGGCCGCCGTGGGGGTTTTCGCGGCGGGATTCGTCGCGATCGAGGGTCTCGTCTACCAACGCATCGCCGGCGATTTCTTTCTCACACTCCATGCAAACATGGGAGCGACGGGACGGAAGGGAACGGAGGCGATCGCGTGGTGGTTTCTGCCTTTCCGATTCGCCGATACCCTCTTCCGGAGGCTGGATGACTGGGTGTGGACCATCCTCGCGATCGTCGGAATGATACGGGCCGGGATGGGTTTCGGCACCGCTGGGCGCGCCCTCGTTCTGTTTGCCCTCGTTTACTTTCTCGCCTTCAGCGTAACTCCTCAGAGCTTGTTCCCATTCCGTCCGTTGGTACGAGACGGCGATCGATTCCTCGCGAGCATGGCATTCCCGCTCGCGGTGCTCGCCGGGTTTGGCTGGGAAGCCGCCGTCCAGGCGGTTCGACGCCGGTTCGCGGATCATCCGATCTTTAGTCAACTCCCAGTCCGCGGCTGGATCGTTGGGGTGGCGCTCGTCATCGCCATGTTCCTGTTGTGTTCGCGCCCGGTGTTCCCGCGCAACTGCCTGAACGATCTCGCGAGGGCGATGCGGGGCATTCCGGCGCACACCCGGGTCCTCTCGCACGACGCCATGCGGTACATGGCATACCTGGCGGATGCCCGGGTGGCCTCGCGACTGGACTGGACGCTCCGCCGCGACCTCCTGCGTCCCTCCGCGCAGACGCTTGCCGAGGCCGCGGCCACGCAGCAACTCTGGTTCATCCGAAAGTGGATCTGGACGACCACCCGCAAGATGGGAGAGCGCGGCGAACTCGCAGGATTCGACGATCTCGCGCCCTGGCTTCGCGATCCCTTCGAACGTTGGAGCATCCGCGCTGCCGTCGCCAACGGAGACGAACCGCAGTTCGTGTTGCTGGAAGCCAATCCGACGGAAGCGCGTACTCCCGCCACAGATGTCGGCCCGGAGATTCTCCACACGTTTGCCCGCGGGATCGGACGATTCGCCATGGAAACAGAGTGGGGCCCAAAGAGCACCAGCGCCCAACGCTACCCGCTCGGTCAGGGGCCGGTGCCCGAATCCATGCGGGGACGACCGGTTTTTGCGAGCGTTCTGGCCACGTCGGACAAACCGGAAGCCTTGCGGATCGCCGTTCGGATCGAGCGGCGGCGGGGTCGACCCGTCTTTCTCACCCTGAAGCCGTACCTGTTCCCGATCGCAAGCGGCGATTTCTTCTTCTTTGAAATGCCAGCCGATGCCACCACGATCGAGGCCACCATCCAACGCGCTTCCGGGGTTCAGACTCTCTCGATCGACAGCGGGGCGATTCTGGTCCAGTCTCTTTGAACCTACGCACATGGGTAAAACGATCCTTTCCCAATTACTGCGGATCCTTCTCATCTGCGCGCTGCTCCTCGTGGGCGGTTACTTCTTTTTCGTTCAAACCCGGATCGGGCAATCGATCGATAACGCCGCGTATTTCGGCCACGACGCCGTTCATCGCGCGGTGCTCGCTTGGGATGGGAAGATTCTCTCCACCGTCACGCCGCACACCCTGATTTTCGCGGCCATCGTTGTGATGGTGCTCTCCATCCTCCGGCGGCGGATTTCCACGGGGGTTCTGCTCGTCGCCGCGATGGCAGTGGCGGTTGAAGGGGCCGAACTGCTGAAACGTTACCTTCCCAGGGAACAATTGGTGGACCCCGCCGGGCCGGTGCCGCCGTACTTCCGGACCGATACCTATCCGAGCGGTCATACGACCTTTGGAACCTCCATCGCACTGGCGTTGTTGCTGGTTCTGCCGGCGGCCTGGCGTCCATGGTTCGCGGTCGTGGCGGCGGGCGGGAGTGCGGCGTATGCCGTGGGCGTATTGTTTGCGGGGTGGCATCGTCCATCCGACTCGATTGGCGGCATCCTGTGGGCAGCGCTGTGCATGGGATCTGCTGCGGCGGTGATCCTTTGGATTCGCAAATCCCGGGCCGTTCCCCGCAGCCCGCATCCCGCGGCAAAGGCCCTGCCCTTCACCGTCGGCACCGCCGCATTGTTGGCTGTGCTATGGTCGGCATCGCTCTCCGGCGGGAGATTCCCCGACGCAGACGCACCGTTTTTCATCGCCTCCGCATTGATCGTCGGCACGGCCTTTGCGGTGGGCGGGAGTTTCGGCTGGTTGCTCGGCGGTGCGGACGAGTTATAGGCCTCCCCCTAGTGCAGGCCGCTTAGAAGAATGCACGCTAAATCCCGCCGTTCAAATCTGGGAGCAGCGGATTTCACCATGAAGAACAGGAAGGGCATGAAGGATATGGCTTCGAGCGATACCAGCCCGAATCCGCCCTTAATCCTAAAAAGGAAAATGGGAGCTGTTTTTCGGAGTTAACCTGCTCAAGGTTAGAACATGACACGATAAGTGAAAGTCACCTATTAGGTGAGCAACTGCCGGTGGACGTCCCGAAGAGAAGCTCCTCCAGTTCAATGCTTTATCTGTGTAAATCCTGTAAATCTGTGGTTCCATTCCTGTTTCCAGGTTAATCCGCGCTTCGCAAAAAGCCCGTGCTCTCGCTCCAGCGTGATTCGTTTGTCTCGTTAAGCAGAACCGGACGCTCCGCAGCGCGCTCGCGACTCAGGGTGACCAGCCAATAGAACGTCTGACGTCCCCCCGAACCATCCACCGTCGCCCGGCACGTGAGCACCACATTGTCGATCGCGGCGGGAAGATCGAATTTGAAGAAGCCATCGGAGTCCGTAACCGTCGTCATTCCGGAACCCGGCAACGCCGCAAGGATCGCCTGAGGAGAGAAATCGGGGGACGAACGGGTCGCTTCAATCGCCGCGTCGACCGTGGAGGCGGGGTAAAGTCCCACCTGCACACCCTGGAAGGCGTATGCCTGACCCGCCGTGCGATAAAACACCCGGCCTTCCAGCTTGCCTTCTCCCACGCGCTTCATCGGATAGGCATCGAGCTTTGCCTGGGCGAGTTCCTTTTCCATGACTCGGAGCGCATCGGCCCGCTCGCGGGAGAGAACCCGGAGTTCCTCATTCTCGCCTCGCAACCACACAAAGGCGAAAATGAGAGCCACCAGCAGAACGGTACAGACCACCGAGAGGACCGCAACGGGAAGCCACGAAGCGTCGCGGTGGGGTCGGTAAGAATGCGCCGGGGGCGTTGACCTTCGGGATTCGCGCGACGCGGAGCCCGCTCGTTCCGTAGAAACGGACGCGGTCCGCGCGGGCGACGTTTCTTCCTCTGGCTTGTACTCGGAGACCAGGCGCCAGGATTTGGCTCCTTCTACGAAGAAATGATCCGTCGATTTGACCGTCCCGTCTGCGATGAGATCCGGCAGTTTTGCCGCGTCGTAGTCGCCTGTCGTCTCTCCGTTTCTTGCGATCCAAATCCGCCGTATTGCCACAATTTCGTCCTGTTCCGAATATCATGCGGTTGGAAGGCCTGAGCGTCCATCGGAAATCGGTGGATTGTCGCACGTGGCCCGCCGCAGCGGGGGTCGCTTCAGCCAGATCCCCACTCCTCGCGGAGCAAACGCGCGTAGGTTTCCGAGGGGCGATCCCCGAGATGATCCTGCACCTCCCGGCGTGCCCCGTCGGCGTAGTTGACGGTGTAAAGACCGAAGCGCGGCGTGAAGGAGCCCCACTCGTAGTTGTCCGCCAACGACCAGTGGAGATACCCGAGCATGGGGACACCCTGGCGGCGCAGACGGCGAACCTCCTGGACATGCGCCTCCAGAAATTCACTCCTCCGCACCCGATCCCGCCGCGGCTGGCCCGGGCTGCCGTCCGCCTTGCGCCGCAATGCCATCCCGTTCTCCGCAATCAACACCCCCTTCCCGCCAAAAGCCTTGGAATAATGCTCGCAGAAAAAGTGCATTCCCTGCGGCAGAACGTGCCAGTCCCACCATTTGCTGGAAAGGCTGTCGACCAGTCGCGCATGCAGGCTCCCCGAAGGAAACTCCAGATCCGCAAAGGAAGGGGGACGGAAGGTATGCCCGCAGAACGGGTCGTAGTAATCGATTCCGAGAAAATCCAACACGCACACCCGGGGGGAACGTTCGAGAATGTCCATCAAGAATCGAAAGCTCTCGCCGGATGCGGCCCGACGGGCAAAGAAGTTCGCCATGTGGTAAACGAGCCGACCCAGCGAAACGAAGGGATCGTTGCGAAAAGTCAGGTTCGCATGAACCAGCTCGCGCTCCAACGATTCCGCACGCTCCATGGCATAGCCAACGAAACGCGACGGAGTGACTCCATTCTCCCGCATACAGAGGAGGTCGATCAGGAGTTGTTCGGACCAATACACGTCGCTGCAGAAGGTGTTCATGGTCACCTGCGGGGTCGGCCATCCCTCCGCCTCGTAGAGGTCGTGGATCGCGTTGTAGGCTAGAACATGGGCTCCCAGCAGCCGATTGTAAGCGCGGATGCCCACGCGCAGGCCGGACGATCCTCCACCCGGGAAGGCACGGTTGAGGTAGGTATTGAGAACGAGCATGTTCGGCTCGTTGATCGTCACGTACCATTTCAAAGGGGTGCCGTCGAATCGCTCCACGATGGCCCGGTTGATATGGCGCACTGTGGTGGCGACGAACTTCTCGAAGAGCGCAGGCGTCTCGTCGTCCAGCCAGGCGTCCGGGCCAAGCCACGCCGGGTGCGTGAAATGGTGCAGGGTTAAAACGGGCTCGAGCCCGGTTTTCTGGCAGGCCGCCAACCGCTCGGCGTAGGCATCGAGCGCGGCGACGTCGAAGTCCGGAACCTCACTCCGACCCGGCCCGAACGATGGTTGGATCCGACTCCACTCCACGCTGAGGCGCAGGGCGTTGAGGCCGATGGATTTGGCATGCGTGTAGTCCTCGGCGTATCGATGCCAGAAGTCCGCGGACGAACCGGTCTTTGCCACACGCCCAGAAGCCTCCGCTTCCGCCCAGTTGTTGTGCGGCTGGCCGGGGCCATTGTAGCCCCCCTCGCTTTGGTAGCCAGACATCGCGGCACCCCACAGAAATGGCTCACGGGTGGCGCTCATTCCTCAATCCGTTTCCGGAGAACTTTCTCCCGCTTCGAGGAAATGATGGCCGGTTCCCGTTTCTCCGCCTCCACCGCGATGCGGGACAAGTCCGTCGCGGAATTCGGTTTCCCGAGCCGCCGGGCATTGGCTGACATCGCCGCGATCCGCGCGGGATCGTCCAACAGCGCCGCGAGTTTGTGTTTGAGAACGGTCACTTCTGCGCATTTCACCGCGGCCCCTGCCTCGAGAAGGACGTCGGAATTACGTTCTTCCTGGCCTCCGATGGGATCCAAGATGACCATCGGCAACCCACACGCCAGTGTCTCTGCGGTGGTCAGGCCACCGGGTTTACTCAAAAGCAGGGTCGAGGAAGCCATCAATTCGTGCATTTTGTCCGTGTAGCCCAGCACGCGGAAGTGATCCACCCCGGCGGTCAGTGCCTGCACTTCGGTGCGCACCTCCTCATTGCGCCCGCACACGACGATCGCCTGAAACTTCCGATCCAACTGGAGCAATCGCTTCACCACCGCCGTCGCAGGACTGAGGCCCAGAGCACCTCCGGTGACAAGCAACGTGGGCACGGAAGGGTCCAATCCCATGCCGCTCAACACGGCAACGGGATCCGCCGGTTCGGCGAAAACGGGGTCAATCGGGATTCCGGTCACATGGATCCGATCCCGCGGAAGTCCCAGACCCTCCATGTGGATTTTGTCCTCTTCCTGGGCCACGAAGTACCAGTGGAACGCGCGGGTGATCCAAAATGCGTGGAAATGAAAATCCGTGACCACAATTCCCAACTGTGCTTCCAGGCTCCCCCGACGGATCAGGTAGGACAAGACTCCCGCGGGCATGAAATGGGTGCAAAGGATGATGTCCGGCTGAAACTCCCGAACGAGATTGATCAAAGGGAGGGCCTGCGCGAGGTCCAGAGCAACTCGCCCTTTGTCCGAAACCCAGGGATCGTCCGTGGACACATACCACCAACCCAAAAACTCCGGGAGCGCACTCGAAAGCTTCGTATAGAGCGTGGAGTAAAGCTGCTTGTGCAGGCCGTTCGTATGATCCAGCGAGTCGTCGCAGAGGACCTCCGACACGTCCGTCCGCCGGGCCATCGCCTTTGCAATCGCGTCCGCCGCCTTCACATGACCGGATCCCACCGAGGCCGACAAAATCAAAACACGCTTGCCCATTGCAAGAGATCGTATCCGATCGTTCTCCAGCCGTGAACCATTTCAATCCGGATTCCTCGCATCCGTGCAACTCCGCCTGAGCCTCCGACGGCAACCGAAAACCGCAACCGCCCCTACCTGCGGCCCGTATCCTTTACCGATGTCTTCTGACGATTCCCCACGATCGCGGATTCTTGCCGCATTCGCCGCTCATCTCCGCGAACACGGCGTCCGGCCGCGATCCGTCGGTTCGCTCGCGCGCGAACTCGATCTCCCCGAGCGCGAGTTCTATCGAACGTTCGCGTCGATGGATGCGGTCGAAGGAGCGCTTTGGTCCGACTGGATCGATCGAACGGCCGTCGAGGTTGCCTCGGGCGAAGCCTGGCAGGGCTTCGGTGCCCGCGAACGCTTGCTCACCTTCCTCTTTGCCCTTACAGAGGACGCACTCGACCAACGGTCCCTCCTTCTTTTGAGATGGCAGCCGCTGAAGCTCGTGGAACGCCCCCGTTGGATCGTTCCTCTCGAGCATCGATATGCGGCTTTTCTTGACCCATTGATCCGTCTCGGCATGGAAACCGGCGAGATCGCCGACCGTTACCTTCTCAATCAAGCCATCCCTCCGCTGTTCACGCTGCATCTCCGAGCGGTCGTTGCGTTTCACCTCAACGACGAAAGTTCGGGGTTCGAACGGACGGACGCCTTCATCGAAAAGTCCGTTCGCCTCGCGTTCGACGTCCTGCGGCCGCAGGCGGTGGATTCTGCAGTCGACTTCGCCCGATTTCTATCCAGCTGCTCATGTCGGAAGTAATTGACGGGACCGGGCAACGAGAGATCGCCTCCACACGCCTCACCCGGATGGCCGCCCTGGCGGGAACCGGTGCAAAGGTTGGGGTGAATTATCTCAAGTACTACGGACGCAGGACACTCACCGGAGAGACGGACAAGGAGTCGCTTCACGCGGCGAACGCGGCGCAAGTTTACAAGACGTTCAGTCAACTCAAGGGCGGACCGCTGAAGATCGCGCAGATGCTCAGCATCGACCAAAACTTGCTTCCGCGAGCGTACGTGCGGGAGTTTTCCCAGGCACAGTACTCCGCCCCGCCGCTCTCGTATCCCCTCGTCGTGCGCGTTTTCCGTCGGGAGTTCGGCCGCGACCCGCTGGATGTTTTCGATCAATTCGAACCCCACGCGGCGCACGGAGCCTCGATTGGACAGGTCCATCGCGCGGAAAAATCGGGACGCCGGCTTGCCGTCAAGGTTCAGTACCCCGGAGTGGCCGACAGTCTCCGGAGCGATCTCCGTGCGGTGAAGCCCCTCGCGCTTCAGGTTCTGGGCGTTCGGGAAGCAGATGTCGGCGATTATTTCCGGGAGGTGGAGGAGCGACTCGTCGAAGAAACGGACTACGCGCTCGAACTTCGCCGAAGCGTCACACTTTCCGCGGCGTGCGCGCACCTTCCGAATCTGCGCTTCCCCGAGTACTACCCGGAATGGTCGTCTCCCCGCATCCTCACCATGTCTTGGCTGGACGGCGTGCCGCTCGACCGCTTTGCGGACAGCGGTGCGTCCCAGGACGAGCGCGATACGGTCGGTCAGGCGCTCTGGGATTTCTACGACTTTCAGGTGCACCAACTCCATCTCTTCCATGCCGATCCTCACCCGGGGAATTTCCTCGTGGATGGAACGACGCTGTGCCCCCTGGACTTCGGCTGCACGAAGCAACTGGAGCCCGCTTTCTACCGCAAACAGTTCCGCTTTCTCGATCCCGCGCTGCTCTCCGATCCGCAGCTTTTGGAGACGGCCCTCGCGGACCTTGAAATCGTGCTGGCGGAGGACTCGTGCGAGGCTCGTCAGGAAATCGTGACGTTGTGCCAAAGTTCGCTTGCGCTGGTGGCGGAGCCGTTCCGCCACGAAACGTTCGATTTTGGAGCCGAGGATTTCATGCGTGCCGTCTATGAGATGGGCCTGGAAAATGGCGGCAACGAGCGGTTGCGCGCGTTGCGGGGTCGGCGAGGCTCCCCTCACAGTGTGTACGTGAACCGGGTGTATTTTGGTTTGTACACGCTGCTTTGTCGCCTTCGGGCCCGGGTGCGGGTTCAGTTGCCTGATTGGATTGGGCGTTGAAATCGATTGGCGACCCCGCCGCCCCTTGCGTATCCTTGTTCGATGGGTCGTCAATGGTTACTCGCCAAACGTGAAGTTGCATCGCTGCGCAAGTCGCAGGCCACCGGGAAACTCCTGCGGGAAATCTCCATGGCCGCCAAACAGGGCGGAGCGGATCCCGGGCTGAATGCTCGGTTGAGCGCCGCTGTGGACAAGGCCCGCCGGGAAAGCGTTTCGCGCGAAGCGATCGAGCGGGCCATCCAAAAGGGGGCGGGAACGGGCTCGGAGAAGATCGTTTTGGAGCACGTCGTTTTTGAGGGCTATGCGCCGCACAAGGTGCCGGTCATCGTGGAGGTTTACACGGACAACAACAACCGCACCGCACCGGAGATCCGCGTCTTGTTTAAGCGGGGTCAGTTGGGAACGCCGGGGAGCAACAAGTTTCTGTTCGATCATGTGGGCCTGGTGGAGGCGCACCATGCCGACACCTCGAAGGACATTGAGGAGGCGGCCATTGAGGCAGGGGCGAATGATTTTGAGGCCATCGATCACGCGCAGAACGACGACATTCCCGTGGGGCACCTCGGGGCAAGATTTTTCACGGACAGAACGGCGGTGCATTCCGTGTCGGTCTGGCTTTCACAGAATGGCTGGACCGTGGTGACCAGCGAGTTGGGGTATCGACCCAAGAACTTCGTGACGCTGTCGGAGGAAGATATGGGGGACGTTGGGGAGTTTCTCCATTCGCTCGATGAGCATGATGACGTGCATCGTGTGTGGGCGGGGCTGAAGTAGAGTCGGCGCGAAGGAGGCGCAAGAGTGTCGGTTCTTCCGAGAAGTTCATGCCTAGGACCGCAGATTTCTGCCGGTGCTCGTAGCTTTTGTGAAAAAGGACCTAACCTACGCCGTGCTCGGTGCCGCGACGGAAGGGCATCGCGAACGTTGCCGCCTCCTCGTTGGCATACAAGAGTCTGATTTTGAGCCGGGAGAAAATCTGCGCAAATCCTGTTAATCTGCGGTTATCCCACCCGTCCCCGGAACCACGCTTGACTCATCAGTAGTGAAGATCTTTGGGCAATGACCTTGATTTCATCGGCCTTTACGGTCTTCCAACAGCCCCAGTTGACTAAGTCGGCTTAATGTCCATTGCGCCTCCGGCGCACAAAGCCTCGCAAAAGTCGGAAGCCGCAGCATAAGCATCAACTTTCCGGATGAACCCCACACCTAACGATCTCCATGGACCCGTTTCAGAGCGTCAACTCAGGCTGATTGATCCCTCCAGCCGTGCTTGGGGCTAGGTTACAGAGAGATCATACCAGATTTGGTCGTAAAGCTGCACGATTTCGTCGACTGTCGGAACAACAGGGTTATTAGCGGGGCTGCCGGAAGAGAGTGCGTCCGTCGCCATTTTTCGTTTGACTGAATCGAAGCGTTCCCTGTCGCTTCTTGCACAGTGGGCCAGTGAGGGTATTCGGAGTTTTTGATTGAGTGCTTCGAGAGCGGGGACGAGTAGCGCGGCAGCATTCTCATCCGTCGTGTCCTGTCCACAGAGTCGGATGGTGCGCGACACCGTGGCGTATCTTGATATTGCACCTCGGATTGAGAACCGGGTCACTGCGGGGAGAAGCACTGCGTTGGAAAGCCCGTGGGGAACGTGAAAAATGGCACCCAGGGGCCGACTCATACCGTGCACCAATGCCACGCTGGAATTGGAGAACGCCATGCCACCGAGGGTAGCAGCCAACATCATTCCCTCCCGGGCTTTCTCGTCGCTTGGTTCGCGGTAAGCCTTCTCGAGGTGATGTGCAACAAGGGCTATGCATTGCAACGCGAGCGGATCGGTAAAAGGATTAGCTTTGCGTGAAACATAGGCTTCGATGCCGTGAGTGAGGGTGTCCACTCCGACATGAGCGGTGAGCGACGGCGGCATGGTAAGCGTGTTTTCGTAATCGACCAAAGCGACCGTCGGCAGCAGATGGCTGTCGAGCATCATCATTTTTACGTCACGCAAGGTGTCAGTAATGACCGCGACTTTGGTGACCTCGCTGCCTGTGCCAGCTGTCGTGGGGATCACGATCAGGGGGGCGCCGGGCTTGGGAACCTGGTGGTAGCCCTGATAATTTGAAAGGGGTAACGGGTTCGTCGTGAGTATTGCGATGGCCTTGGCGGCGTCCATCGGGCTGCCCCCTCCGAAGGCGACCACCGCCTGGCACTGGGCGGCCTGATAAGCGGTCAACCCGTCGAGCACATTGGCATCAGTCGGGTCGGGCTGAACACCATCAAAAAGCGTGGCTTGGATGCCAGCCTCAGAAAGAGCGTCCAAGAACCGTGCGGTGCGACCGGAAGCGACCATGAATGAGTCGGTGACAAAAAGGATCCGATTCGCGCCGATTCGCAGAAGCTGCGGGACGAGTTCATTTGATGCGTTTTTGCCTGCAATGATAGTCGCCGGGACGTTGAAATGATGGAGTGTCATTAGGAGCGCAATGTCGTGATAAGCTGTTAGTATCGTTGTCTACCAGCCCATGGATCGGACGTAGCTTTTGTCCCAACGCGAGAGAACAACGCGCTGGCGCGTGTAAAACATGACCCCTTCCATCCCTTGCACATGCAGGTCGCCGAAGAAGCTTTGGTTCCATCCCGAGAAAGAAAAAAGCGCCATTGGTGCCGGCACGCCGACATTGATGCCCAGCATTCCACACTGGATTTCGCGTCCAAACTGGCGGGCGGCAGCGCCGCTTGAAGTAAAAATGCTCGCACCGTTGCCAAAGGAGAGACGGTTCATAGTTTCGATGGCTTCATCGAGGGTTTTGGGACGGAGCATCGAGAGGACAGGGCCGAAAATTTCCTCTTGAAAGACCCGCATAGTCGGTTGCACGCGGTCGAGAAGTGTGGGGCCTACAAAAAAGCCGCCGCGGCTTCCGCCGGGTAGAAGTATCCGCCCGTCGAAGGCAAGGTCTGCACCCTCGGTGGGTGCGTGTTCGATGAAGGACTGGACGCGCTTCTGGGCTGCGGAATCAATGACCGGACCCATATCCGCTTGGTCATTTTTGGAAGTATCGTCGAGTCGGAACTGGGCAAGGGCTGCACCGACGCGTTCACGCCATTCATCGCCCGCGGAACCAACACCCATAAGGACGGAGCCGGCCATGCACCGCTGGCCGGCGCAGCCGAAGGAGGAGCCGAGAATGGCGCGGAGGGTCGAGTCGGGTTCCGCATCAGGCATGACCAGGAGGACATTTTTCGCGCCCCCTGCGGCTTGGACACGTTTGCCGTGGGCGGAGCCGAGGGTGTAGACATGTTTTGCGACCCCCGAGGAACCGACAAAGCTGATGGCTGAGATGTCGGGATGGGTGCAGAGGGCATCAACCACTTCACGCCCGCCTTGCACGATGTTAAATACTCCTTCCGGCAAAGCGGCTTCCAGCAGGAGTTCGCCAAGGCGGACCGCAGTAAGAGGCACTTTTTCACTCGGCTTGAGGATGAAGGTATTGCCGCAAGCGATGGCGATCGGAAACATCCACATGGGCACCATTGCCGGAAAGTTAAATGGCGTGATGCCAGCGCAGACGCCGATTGGTTCGCGCATCGTCACGGCGTCGATCTGATCAGCCACTTGGGGCAGGGATTCCCCCTTCGTCAGGTGCGCGATCCCGCAGGCAAACTCCACAACCTCGATACCGCGCCGAACATCCCCCTTAGCTTCGTCAAGGGTCTTGCCGTTCTCCCGCGTAATCATTCGGGCAAGCTCCTCAAAGCTCTGTTCGAGCAAATCCCGGTATCGGAAAAAAATCGCGGCGCGCTTGGGTGCGGGCGTGCTGCCCCAAGTGGCGAAGGCTTTGGTCGCTGCCCGCACGGCGGCGTCCACCTCGGCGGCGCCGCCCAGTGGAACTTCGCCGATGACCACGCCAGTTGAGGGATTGTGGACGGGCACAAATTGCGTAACGGCTGCTGGAAAATCCCAGCATGTGCCGATGAGATTGGGGACGGTGTGTTTCATGGGATTCAATTCGTTTGGAGT
>Ga0247836_1001228_pt1 | contig 42469 bp, 40 predicted proteins | sample LaCruzMarch2015__4_FD_187116 | JGI IMG/M metagenome (GOLD analysis project Ga0247836, IMG submission 187116) | Freshwater microbial communities from meromictic Lake La Cruz, Castile-La Mancha, Spain - LaCruzMarch2015_14m | ecosystem: Environmental > Aquatic > Freshwater > Lake | place: Spain... | reverse complement strand
CATCGCCGGCACCCACACGGGCGCGGCTGTTCCCCACGTTGCGGCCGGCTCAATGGACCTCAATGTGCGCCCGCCGATTGAGGCGACACGAGACTGGGCGCTCGTGCGCCTTGAAAGGCCGGCCTGCAGTGCCGGCGGATTGCCCCTCAGCGCGCGCCGGGCCGCAGATCTAACGGCTTTGCCGCCGGCGCAGCAGCTCTATCAAATTGGCTATCATCGGGATTTTCCGGCAGCAAAACTTGCCTTCGGTTCTCCATGCCGCGTCTCGCGCTCATTCTCGCGCGCAGATTGGAAGACCATCAGCTCAGATTTCAGCGACGCCTCCGAGTTGATCTTGCATTCCTGCGACACCGGCGGAGCCTCTTCAGGATCGCCCTTACTCATCGATGGCGACAACGGTCCTGAAGTGGTGGGGATCAACGTCGGCACCTACGTGCAGTCGCGCGTCTTGATGCTCAACGGCACGGTCACACATCGCTATCAATCGGAGAACGTCGCCAACACTGCCGTCGGGGTCCACGCCTTTCAGCAGGCCTTGCGCCTTCTTGATCAAACGCGCTTTATCTCAACTCGCAACGACATGCGCGAAGTACAAGCCCTGCTTTCCGGGATGGGCGTTTACTCAGGGCCGCGCACGGGCGCATTTAATGGGCAAAGCGCGGCTGCCATCAAAGTCTTCGAGCACATGCAAGGCTTGCCCATCACCGGATTGGCAACAGCCAAAGTGCTCGATGCCCTTCGCGCGTCAAACATCGCCACTGTGGCGAAACCCCAGCACGAAGCTGCTCCTCGCATCGAAACCGGCAGCATCAACGGTCTTGGTGTAACGAGTTCTGCGAAAACCAAAGTCGTGCCTTGAATAGGGCGAGAGCGTGATTAGGACGTCTTGGCTCCAGGGGGGCGATCACCATTTGGGGAGTTGGCGATCACATCGCGCAGTTGCCGCTCTTCATCCGCCGTCAGGCCTTGGCCGCTGGGCGTTTCACGCGGCGCGTTGATCGCACGTATTGCGAGAAGTGTCCCCCCGGCGAGCAACACCAGCGGCGCCAGCCAGAGCAAGATCGTCGATGTATTGACCGGCGGCTTGAGCAGAACGAACTCGCCAAACCGGGCCACCAGAAACTGCAAAACTTGTTCGTCGCTGTCTCCGGCTACCAAGCGCTCGCGAACCAGCAGCCGCAAATCACGCGCCAGCGGCGCATCGGAGTCATCGATCGATTGGTTCTGGCAGACGAGGCAGCGGAGCCCATGCGACAAGGACCGGGCGCGGGCTTCGAGCGCGGCGTCACTCAGGATTTCATCGGGTTGAACCGCAAAAGCTGGCACGGCTGGGGGCATCACCAGCATGGCCGCTAAAAGCAGCAACAGCCGCATGTTCTGCAAAAGTGACATCAGAATTCGAAGCATCTGCATCGCCTTGCTTATTCCGCTGGAACCGCAGCGCCCGTCTTGCGCGCCGCAGCCGGTGCGCCGACTCTCAAGCGGCGGTCGCTGAGTGAAACGCCGCCGCCAATGAACATGATCAAAGCTCCAATCCAGATAAAACGGACCAGCGGATTGAAATAGAGCCGCACGGCAAACCCACCATCGGGCTGCGGGTCACCGATCACGACATAGAGATCGCCGCGCCACGAATTGTGGATGCCGGCTTCGGTCGTCGGCTGCGGCGGGGCATTGTAGAGACGCTTTGCCGGCCACAGAGTGGTAACGGCGTTCCCCCCGCGCATCACTTCGAACGTGCCCGTCTGCTCGGCGTAGTTCGGGCCTGTGGTTGGTGCCACGCCCTTGAACGTCAGATTGTAGCCGGCAACATCAATGGTCGCGCCCGGCTTCATCACCACGATGCGCTCGGTCTGATAGGCGCTTGTGGCGACAATGCCGGCAACCATGAGGCCTACGCCGAAGTGCGCGAGCATCGAGCCATAGGCTGCCCGCGGCAGATTTATCAATCTGCGTTGGACTTCATCCCAAGGGGCCGCGCCAAAACGTGCGCGCATCAAGGGTTCGGCGATGGCACCCGCCATCACCCAAACACCGAGTGCCAAACCGAGGGGGGCGAGCCATGGACCGCGCACCGTCAACGCGAGCGTCACGACCAAGGCCACGGCGGCGGCGGCGAGCACCGGATACAGTTTGCGCATGGCAGCGCCCGCATCGCCACGCTTCCACGCGAGCAGCGGACCGAACGGCATGGCAAGCAGCAGCGGGATCATCAGCGGGCCAAACGTGGCGTTGAAGTAGGGCGCGCCGACGGAGATTTTTTCACCCGTGATCGATTCGAGGAACAGCGGATAGAGTGTGCCGATCAGCACGGTTGCGGTGCTCACCGTCAAAAGGATGTTGTTGAGCACGAGGCTGCCTTCACGCGATACGGGCGCAAAGAGCCCGCCTTGACTGAGCGACCCAGCGCGCGCGGCAAACAAAGCAAGCCCGCCTCCGGTAAACAGCACCATAATCGCCAAGACGAACATGCCGCGTTCCGGATCGACCGCGAAGGCATGCACTGACGAAAGTACGCCCGAACGAACCAAAAAAGCACCCAACAGACTGAGCGAAAACGCCAAGATCGCGAGTAGCACCGTCCACACTTTGAGCGCCTCACGCTTTTCCATGACGAGCGCGGAGTGAAGAAGTGCGGTGCCGGCAAGCCACGGCATAAAGGACGCATTCTCGACCGGATCCCAGAACCACCAGCCTCCCCAGCCGAGTTCGTAGTAGGCCCACCACGAGCCCATGGCGATGCCGATCGTGAGGCACATCCAGGCGAGCAGCGTCCAAGGCCGCACCCAGCGCGCCCAGGCGGCATCGATTCGTCCTTCAATCAATGCAGCAATTGCGAATGAAAACGCCATCGAGAAGCCGACGTAACCCATGTAGAGAAACGGCGGATGAAACGCCAAAGCTGGATCCTGCAGGATCGGATTGAGCCCTTGCCCTTCAAAGGGTGCCGGCGACAGGCGCTCGAACGGGTTCGATGAAAACAGCACGAATACGCAGAAGGCGACAGCGATTGAGCCTTGAACGGCAAGCACGTTGGCCCGCAGTGTTGCTGGCAGATTTCCGCCGAACACCGCGACCGCCGCACCGAAGATTGCGAGAATGAGTATCCAAAGCAGCATCGAGCCTTCGTGGTTACCCCACACGCCCGAGATTTTGTAAATAAGCGGCTTGGTCGAATGCGAATTGGCAAACACGTTGGCGACGGAAAAGTCCGACGTAACGTAGGCATGAGTGAGGGCCACAAAGGCCACGCACATTAGCAGCAATTGGCAAATCGCTGCGGGCTCGGCGACCGCCATCATGCGGGCATCGCGGATACGGGCACCCCAGAACGGCACAACCATCTGCACAGTTGCGACAAGTAGCGCCAATACAAGGGCAAAGTGGCCAAATTCGATGATCATGTCAGGGCTGTCCTTGTGCAGGCGTGGCGGCGTCGGGATGGGGCGCGGAACTCTTACCGAGCTTCACGCCCCTCGCCTCAAGCGACTTGGCGACTTCGGGCGGCATATAGTTTTCATCATGCTTGGCAAGAACGCTGTCGGCAACGAATAAGCCATCGGGCGAGAGCACGCCTTCCGTCACCACACCTTGGCCCTCGCGAAAGAGATCGGGCAGCACGCCTTCAAAACTCACGGGTACACTTTTCATCGTATCGGTGACCGTGAAGCTGACCTTGGTCCCTTCACCGCGTTTCACGGAGCCTGCTTCGACAAGTCCGCCGAGCCGGAAGCGATCGCCTTTGTTCACCTTGCCCTCGGTTACGTCGCTCGGCGTGCGAAAGAAAACGATGGAATCTTGAAACGCAAACAGCATCAAAATCGCAGCTGCCGAGAGTACGGCAACGGCAGATCCAATCAGCACTCCGCGTCTCTGTTTGCGTGTCATGTCGGCGTATCTGCTCGCTGTTTGTGTGAGTGCGGCTTTTATAGACCCAGGCTCTTGGCGAGTTCTTCGAGTGCGCCAAGTGCGTCCGGTTTTCCGGCGAATTGTTTGCGTGCCGTGTCGAGAGCGGCCACAGCATCGTCCTTACGGCCCATCACCTGATAGGCCCGGACGAGACGCTGCCAGCCGCCGAGATCGTCTCCGTTAGTCTTCAAGCGCGTTGCCAGCCCCTCGACCATAGCAGCAATCTGCTTCTGTTGTTGTTCCAGGGGTAATGCTGCAATCGCCTCGGCAGACGGCCGCGCGCCGCCGTCAACGGGGGCCGCCGGTGGCACACCTACCGGTCTGGTGTCAGCCACAGCCGCCGGGCTTTCCAGGCGCTCCACTTGCTTCTTGATGGCAGGAACCCAAGGGGCATCAGGCGGAGACGAGGCAATGACTGCTTTGTAGTCGGCAACGGCGCCTGCAACGTCGCCGTCCTGTTCTTTTCCGAGCGCCAGCCAAAACTTGGGCTCAAGGCGATCGGGCTTCAAAACAAGCAGCCGCGTGGCCGCTTGTTTCACACCGTCATTGACGATGCCCTTGTTCGACATGAGCACGGCCTCGGCATACCCAATGAGAGGTTCGGCCGATTCGCCCTGAAGCCTGATCACTTGCGAATAGGCGTAGGCCGCATCGTCGTAACGCTTCATTTGCATGTAGACAGGCGCAATGACCTGCCAACCGCGGGCATCGCCGGGATTCTTTTTGAGTTCTGCTTCAACGCGGGCAATGAGGTCCGCGTAAGGCGTTGTTGTGTCCGGTGCTGCCTGACGCGATGCCAGCGGCTGAGATGGCTGGTTGGGCGAGCCGAGCCACAAGTAGATACCGATGCCTGCAACCGGCAGCATCGCAAACAAGGCCTGTACGGAGCGCAAAGATGTTGTGCCTGAACCAGGAGGCTTCATTCCTCCCTGCGCCAAATCTGCGCCAGATGGCCGTTTCAGCTGTAAAAGCCGGCGGGCAACCTCGGCGCGCGCCGCATCTGCTTCCGTGCCGCCAATGAGCCCTCGCTCGCGGTCGCTGTCGATCTCCGACAATTGATCGCGATAGACGGCCATGTCGGCCAATTGCGCATCGGACACCGGCCCAGTGGCCCGGCTCAGAGGACGAGCAAGAGCCAGAATCACGGCGGCCGTCAGCAACGCCAAGCCAATCCAGAGCATCTGCGACCCACAACCTCTTTGCTGATAGCTGGTTGATCCAGCAGCACCAGTCCAGTTGTTGAATAAGAGTGCGCCCGACTCATGACAAGGCCCACTGTCTTGATCAGCCCTTGTGTCGCGGCTTTGTGATGTTAAGTGCTGGCAGCGGAACACAAAAAAGCGCCTCCAGGTTTCCCTGGAGGCGCTCCTGGCATTAACTTTCAGACAGAAAGACCCTCGTTACGTCACATTGGTCCAAGTCCCGTCGGGATTGCGGCAGGCCGTGCCCCGCATCGATTGCTGTTGACCGTCAACGAAAATCTTGTGGGTGTAGTCGCGGCAGTCACTGGCGCCCCGCTTATAGGGCCGCGTCGGAACGACTTCGCCATAGCGGCCATTGTCTGGATTGCGCCACTGGCGCGAAACGCCCGATTGGCCACGCTCCAGTGCGTCGAATTCAGCCTGCTGAGCAAGCATGCGATCTTGCTGATCCATCGAGCGGCCGATTTCGCTTCCGACAATACCGCCGAGAACCGCACCGATTGCGGTGGCGGCAATCTTGCCCGAACCGCCGCCAATCTGGTTGCCCAGTATGCCGCCAGCGACGGCGCCAACGGCAAGACCCGTATCGGCCTTGTTGGGACCGTCGGCACCGCATGCAGCGAGCGAAAGTACAAGCGTGACGGTGAGCGCGGCGCGCATCGAGCGCATGGAGAACCTCATTTTTATCGAGCCCCTCTTTAGGACGGGCTTTTTTGATTTGCTATCGCATACCATAAAGTGTCGGCAGCCCAACAGGCTAACGCACTTGTCTGGTCTGATTCAGGCGAAATTCCGGCCCGGTCGATGCAAATTTGAACAAGCACCCGCGTTAAGTTGCTGGCAAATCTAGACTGACCGAAAGCCCGCCCTTGCTGGCTTGGGCCAACACCATGGTGCCCCGGTACGATTGAACAAGGTCGGTCACGATTGACAGTCCGAGTCCCGTTCCGGGCTTGGTTTCATCGAGCCGCAACCCGCGTTTGCCAATGCGGGCGCGTTGCTCCTCAGTCAACCCTGGACCATCGTCCTCGACGCGGATCAATAAGCGCCGGGTGTCGGTCCGTCCATCGCGCACCACCGATTGCACAACGAGTTCAACGTCTTTCTTCGCCCACTTGCAGGCATTATCGAGCAGATTGCCGAGCATTTCTTCAAGGTCCTGCTTTTCGCCCTTGAACCGCAAGCCGGGGCTGCAGGCCGCCGATATGACAACGCCCTTGTCCCTATTGATTCGCTCCAACGCCCGCACCAGAGAATCGGCCACAGGCGCGACTTCGGTCGATCTGCCGATCACAGCGACGCCCGCCGCCACCCGCGCCCTATCGAGGTAATAGTTGATCTGGTCACGCATGATTTCTGCCTGGCCGGCCACCTTGGCGCCGAGCGGGCTCTTATCCTCGCGCGCTTCATTGGTGATCACCGCCAACGGCGTCTTGAGGGCATGAGCCAAATTGCCGACCTGGGTGCGTGCCCGATCGACAATATCCTGATTGGACAAGATGAGTTGATTAAGCTCGTATTGTAGCGGCTCGATTTCGACCGGCAGTTCGCCATCGAGCTTGGCCGCTTCGCCCGAGCGAATGGCGGCCAAACCGCGCTCGATCTGTTGCAACGGCAAGAGGCCAAACCTGACTTGCACCAGAGTTGCGGTAACAAGCCCGATGCCGGTCAAGGCGAGTGCGGTGGAAAGCCGTGCGAGAAAACTCGACAAGCGGCTATCGAGCCAATCGAGCGGGCCCGCAACCAAGATCGAATAGCGCGGAGCGCCGGTGACATGGTTGATCGTATCGATCACTTCAACCATGCGGAGGGGCTCTCCGAGCGGACCCTTGGCATTGAGCCACCTGTTGCCACCGGCATCGGCCTCGACCTTCTTTTCAAACGGCACGTCGAGCGTGGCGGTTGCAAGCGATGCTGAAACGAAAGTGCGCGCGAGTGGGTCATCGAGCGGCTTGATCTGCCAATACCACCCCGAGTGAGTCTCCTCGAACAACGGCTCATAGCGGTTGTTCGGCACGACCGGCTCGGTGCCAGCGGCATTCATACTGTCGAGCGCAATGGCGTTGACAAGCTTTTCCAGCCCACCATCGAACGCCGACTGCACATCGTCGCGGTAGAGCCGGTAGATGAGCATGCCAGCGAGTGGCAACACCAGCAGCAGCCACACCGCCGACGTCGCAATGAGGCGCGAGGCAAGTGAGTTAAGCCGCATCGGGAGTGGTGTTCATGCGATAGCCGAGTCCGCGCACGGTCTCGATCACATCGACGGGGATTTTCTTGCGCAAGCGTCCAACGAACACTTCGATGGTGTTGGAATCGCGATCGAAGTCTTGCTCGTAGAGATGCTCGACAAGTTCGGTGCGCGAAACAACGCGGCCGCTGTGGTGCATCAAATACGCGAGCAGACGATACTCGTGCGAGGTGAGCTTTACCTGCTGGCCATCGCATGTGACGCGCGCCGTTTTGGTATCGAGCCGCAGCGGCCCGCATTCGATTTCACTTTTTGCATGACCCGAGGCGCGGCGCACTTGCGCACGCACGCGCGCCAGCAATTCTTCCATGTGGAAGGGCTTGGCCAGATAGTCGTCGGCGCCCGCATCCATGCCCGCTACTTTATCGCTCCAGCGATCGCGGGCCGTGAGAATAATGACCGGCATGTTGCGGTTCGTCCGGCGCCATTGCTCCAGCACCGACAGCCCATCCATCTTGGGCAGCCCAAGGTCGAGGATCACCACATCGTAGGGCTCGGTATCGCCGAGAAAGAATGCTTCCTCGCCGTCAAACACAGTATCGACGGCATAGCCGGCATCGCCCAGCGCCGACACAAGTTGCCGGTTCAGGTCTTTATCATCCTCGACGACCAGAATGCGCACGGGGCTCCTCGTTCAGGTTCGTATGGCCTTGGGTTTCAGTCTATAGCCCGGCAAACTTGTAAATCCTAGCCGCCGAAAGGGCTTTTGGCATTGACCGTGACCTGGGTCAGGCGGCCATCGGCGCCCCGCAGCACAACTCGGTAAACGTAGACGCCGTTTTCCCTGCACAGTGTGGTCTTGAGGATGTCGCCCTTGAGTTTGGCGCGGGCGGCAAGAGTTAATGCCTCGACCGTGGCGAGCCCTTCCTGCTTGACGATGGGGGCAGCAACCGACCAATCCGCATAGCAGGCCACATCGCCAGCAGCGGCCGCCCGGGCATCAACCCAGGCAGCACAGCAGACGGCGATGATGGCGGGGTGCCAGCGCACAGTGGTTGATCCTTTCAGCGTTGAGGCTAACCGATAACCCTGGCCGCCTGAACCCCTTATGAACAGCGCCTCTCAGATCTTCAGCCTGACGGCACGGCGCTCCAACGGCTGTGTCGCGCGCAGACGCCCGTAAATCGTGACAATCGTTCCGATGAGAGCCACGGCCGCCTGCACTGCGGCGGCTGCATGGGTGCCGAAATCGCGAACGAGATCCGGCGTCAGTGTGATGCCGCCAGCCGATGCCAGCACCGGCACAACGGTGGCGAGGGCCGAAATCATCGCCCCCCAGATGGTAATCGAATCACCCCACCACTTCGGCTTCACCGATGCGGTGGGAACAGTCGTGTCAGGCATGGACGATGTCGGCATGGGTGTTGGACCTTTCTCGGTTGGGGAAAGTTTGGCGGCGCGTTCGCTGTTGGCGGCGGCGAGCGTTGCATCCACGCGCGCCAGCCAGCCGCGCCCAAACCGCCAGAAGTGGTTCAGCGACCGGTAGCGCTTGCGGCGGACGGCGGCGTAGCGATCAAGTACACCGGGCACGGAACATGCGGCGGCGGCCGCCAGCGTGTTGGGCCCTATCTCACCATCTGCGACAACGCCGAGTGCCTCTTGTAAGAACCTGTTCGCGGTGCCCACGCCATGGTTCACCGCCGCATCAAAATGCATGAGCGAGAGCCCACGCGGCAGCGAGGGGCACGAAGCCGTTTGCCAATAGCGGGCGTGATAAATGTCGCGAGCTGCTCTGTCGGGGATGCGCTTCAATTCTTCCTTTAATTTGGCGAGCGACGGGGCATCGGCCGTGACACCCTTCCATTCGGCAAACACCCGCAGCGTAATGCCCTTGTTGGTCGGCCCACCGGGATCGTAGGGATCGTCGTCGTAGGTGTTGTCGCCGGGAATACCGAGCAGCATCGGCGGCACGCCGAGCGCCAGTGCGATCTCGCGCGCGGCGGAGTTCTTGGCCTCGATGAAGTCCATATCCTTGGGCGAAAGAGAGAGCGGCTTCCAATCGAGTCCGCCTTCCAGCAGCAACGGACGGCCCGCGTTGCTTGCGCCCGCAAAGCCTTGCTCCAGTTCGAGCTTCAAGCGCTCGAATTGCTCCGGGTTCAGGCGTTGGCCGGCATTGCCGTAAACCAGCGCGCCAGAGGGCCGCGCCGAATTGTCGAGCAAGGCCTTATTCCAATTCGATGCGGTATTGTGAATGTCGATTGCGGTCGCGGCGGCCTCAATGGGGCTCATGCCGTAGTAGTCGTTGACGGGGTGAAACAGGCGCATGTGCAAGATCTGGCGCACGCCAGGCAGCGCTTCGCCCGTAAAGCGCACGCTTTGGCCACCGGCCGTGTACTCGTAGCCTTCCGGCCAGCCTTCAGCACCGGGAACAACTTTCATGCGGTCGGGGCGCAGCACGTGCACTTCACGCAAAGTGCCGCCCGCGCTCACGACTTCCGCGTAGGCATTGCCGGAGACCAGCAAAAAGCCGAACCAGTTTTCGAGAAAATCAGGGCCGGTGTGATCCGGGTTCGGGCGCGCCAACAGGTCGAGAAGCGGATGGCTGTCATGCTCTTGGTCGCCTTCGTAGAGCAGAAGCGGCACCGTGGCGGCGGCTTCCGCGATCATGCGTACGCAGCGGTAGACGATGGCATTCTGCATGAAGCCTTCGCGCGCAAATGCAGAATAGTCCCGCGGCGTCCAAACCGGACGGCCAAGAGTCTCGATGGCGATGAGCGCGCCGGTGCGGCTTGCCTTTTCTTCGCCAGCCGTACGGGCAGGCGGCGTTGACCAGCGCGGCATCAGCCGGGCCAGCGCGTCAGTGATACGCGGCATGAAGTGAACTTTCTTTACTCTCCCCTCTCCCCGTCGCGCTGGATAGCGCGCACGGGGAGAGGGTTAGGGTGAGGGGCGGCAACGGCAACGAACATCCAAGGTAGAACTGCAAAGACGCGAAGCGGCACGCAATAGTCTTGGAGCAAGCGGTTGCCCCTCACCCCAACCCTCTCCCCGTTCATCGCGCGGCGATGACAGGGAGAGGGGCAGGACGCCACTAAAGCTGCCGCACACTCGGCTTCGCTTGGCCGCTCAGCATCAGATCGGTGATCGCCCAGACCAGCGCATCCAGCCGGTCGGGGCTTCGCCCGCCTGACAATCCATCGGCGCCAAAGCAACACATCTGATCTTCGAGCCGGTCGAATGTACCGGCGTGCACGATGCGGCCCTCCGCATAAAGTGCTGCAACCGGTTCGGCGCGCAACCACTTGCCGCGCGTGGCACGTACCTGTTTCACTGGCACCGCATCATCGATCTGGCGCAACACCGAGACGACAAGATCGCCGCCCTGATTGGTTTCGGCAACGATACAGTCGGCCTTGTAGTCTTGATAAAGTGCGATGGCCGCGCGCGCCCACACGTGCGGCTCGCGGCCCTGCAACGTGCAATCGGCAAGCACATAGGCGCGGCGATCGGCACCAAGCCCAGCGACAACCATTCCGCAGGCATCCGACGCCGCCGTTGCCGTAACGGGCGGATCGAGCGCCACCACAATGCGGGTGAGTTCGGGTGCCGCCCTAACGCGCGCCGTCTCGATCCAATCACGCCGCCACAAGGCACCTTGCTGTTCAGTGATGATCTCGCCCATCAATTCCTGGCGCCCGAGCACCGTACCGGCATAGCGGCGCGACATCTCGGCGATGAACGACGGCGCGAGATTGGCGGCGTTGTCGTGAGTTGCCGCGTGCGTCACCACACAAGAGATGTCGCCCATCAGCTTTTGCAGCAAAGCAACCGGCCGGGGCGTCGTCGTCACCACCACTTGCGGGGCGTTGCCGAGACGAAGCCCGAACTGAAGCATATCCCACACCTGTTCGCCGTCGCGCCATTTGGCGATCTCATCGCACCACGCGGCATCGAACTGCGGCCCGCGCAAACTGTCTGCGTTGTCGGCGGAGAAAATCTGCGCCACAGCCCCGTTCGGCCAAGTCAGCTGCTGCTTGGAGCTCTCATAATGCGGGCGCTCGCTCTCTGCGTGAATGGCGAGCAAGCCAGATTGCCCCTCAATCATCACACGGCGAACTTCGCCCAGCGTCTCACCAACGAGCGCGATGCGCATTGCTGGCGCGGCCGTCAAGCCCAGGGCCTTTGCCCGGATCCACTCGGCGCCTGTGCGTGTCTTGCCGGCTCCCCGCCCGCCGAGGATCAGCCAGACGCGCCAGGGATTGGCAGGATCGGCAGGCTCTGGCGGCAGTTGATCGTCACGCGCCCAAACCGCCCAATGCGTTTTGAGAAATGCGAGCTGTTCAAAGCTGAGACACCTCAGGCTTTGATTGAGCGTTCCATTGCGCGTTGAGGCGCTCAAGGCGTTCCGCAATCTCGCGGCGGAGTTGCTCGGCTTTGAGACGTTTGTCACCGCGGTCTGCTCCGTGTGCTTTCTCCGCTGCTTTTTCCAACGCGCACGCAGCCTCAGTGACTTTTTCGAGGTTGGTCACGGTGATGTTCAAGGAGCGCGACTGGCGCGCCTGGTCTTCATCGGAGAGGGGCTCGCCGGATGTCATTCGTAACTCCAAATTGTCGAGGTGAAGATCTATGATGCGGAACAACCGCGAGATGCGCACCGCCGGGGCATCCGCCCGGGTCCGCGCCGGACGTTGCGGTGGTGGTGCGGTAGCGGCCTTAGTGACTGGCTCGTCCGGGGCTGCAGGCTGCACCGTCCTAACCGGCTCGCGCACGCAACGCGGCGGCCGCTTCCAGCCTTCCTTGTTCGCTCGCGCGGAAATCGATGAAGCGGCGATACCGAACCGCCCGGCAATCGACGTTTGAACTTCCTGCGTTGTTTGAAAGACGAGACGGATTTCCGCCCACGTGGCATCATCGATCCTCATGCCACACGATCACTTTGATTGGGGAAGCCGGCCGTAAACTCACACAGCCAGCTAAAACTTGGGGTGGCTGGCTGAAACGTGACGTCTCAGCTGCTCGTGTCGAGGAGTTGCAGTGCGGGCCTGCAAGGGGCCTAAGCACTGCGCCGGTCGAGAGAGCGTCTCGCGCACTCTTATGACCATACAAAAATACTATCTCAGGAGCGCCGCGCTGTCAATTGAAAAAATACTTTTTCTCGTTTATTTTCAACGTGTTGCAGTTGACGCTCCTGCAAACTCCTCAGAATACACCATCAGACTACGGCGAGGATAACTTCAGGCCCGCGCGCCCAACCCGAGAAGATGGCCGAGGTCCTTGAAGAAAATCTTCACGTGCGCTGCAGGCTTGGCGCGGACCAGTTCCTTATTCATGTATGCCTGCCACGTCAGCTCCTGCACGTCCTTGTCTTTGCACATGGCCACGAAGCCCTCGCGCCGCTTGTCGCTCGAGTACCAGAAGTACTGCATGATCCCGAGCACCATAAACACCCGGCCGTGGGCCTTCATGAAATTCTTGCGGGTCATCGCAAGATATTTTCCATCGGCGTTGGCCAATGTCCGCTCGATGGCATCAGCCGCAAAACGGGCGCAGGCCATGGCGTAATAAATGCCTTCGCCGGATGCAGGCGCTACGACCCCCGCCGCATCTCCCACCAGGATCACATCGCGGCCGTTGTCCCACTTTTTGAGCGGCTTCAGCGGAATGGGCGCGCCCTCCTTGCGAACCGTTTCACAGGCGGACAGATCGGTCCGCTGCCGCAGATCCGCTACGGCGTTGCGCAGACTGAACCCCTTGTGTGCACTACCGTTGCCGATGCTCATGGTCGAGCCATGCGGGAACACCCAGGAATAGAAGTCGGGCGACATGCTGCCGTCATAGTACACATCGCAGCGCGTTTTATTGTAGGCGTCGCTCGAACTCGCGGGCGCTTTGACGATCTCGTGGTAGGCAAAAACGAATTTCGTTTTCTTCGAATTCGGGATGGCCTGGCGCGCGACGGCCGAGTTGGCGCCGTCTGCTCCAACCACAACGCGCGCGCGCACGGTGACATCGCCGCCATCCTTGGCGCTGTAGGTGATCGTCTGCAAACCTTCTCTATCCCGCACCATCGTCGAAAACGTGCCCGTGCGCCGCTCGGCTCCGTTCTCGACAGCACGCGCACGCAGGAACTCGTCGAAGATCTCGCGATTGACCATACCAACAAAGCCGTTGCCAACCGGCATATCGACCGCAACGCCTTTCGGCGAAATCATGCGCGCCGACGTGATCTTGGCACAGAGCAGGCTATCAGGAATTTCGAAGTCTCTGATCAAACGCGGAGGAATGGCCCCGCCGCACGGCTTGATGCGGCCCGCCCGGTCGAGCAGCATGACCGAATGACCGCGCAACGCCAGATCGTTGGCGACGGTCGCACCCGACGGCCCGCCGCCGACAACAACTACGTCAAATGTCTCGGGCTGGCTCATTGTTGGATCCTAACTTTGTAAAGCGTTTGACGTGAAGCACGCGCACCGTTTGTCAGCGAGCCCGGCTCTTGGAGAGAAGCGGGAGACCAAAGCGCGAAGACAGCGGCGTCGCCGACTTCGACAGCAGCGGCATGCCGATCATTTTAGAAAATGGCGCGATTTCTTTGGCAAGAAGCGGAAATCCGAGCCACTTCGACAAGCCATTCGATGCTTTCACCACCGACGGCACATTGCAGATGACTTCCATCGGGCGCTGTGTTTTGAGAAGCACTGGCATTTGCAACGCACTCGACACCGGAACCGCCTCATCCCAGGCGCAGGTTGGCTCTACCGGCTCTACGAGGCCTGACTCAATCGGGCTGTGACGGTCGAGAATTGTTTGAGCATTCCTTGCCGTGCCAAAAGGTGCATGCACCGTGACCAGCGATCCGCCTTTACTGACGCCTTTCGCGTAGACCATGGCGTGGGGCTTCCAGACGAAGCCGTCGGTAATGGATTTGACGATTCGGTCGTAATCACCAGCAGCGGCCTCCGCTGCGGCATCGCCACCGGATGGGCTGGAGCCCGCCACCATAAAGACGTTCTTGTAGCCTTTGGCCCTTAACTCGTCAGCGGCCCGGGAGGCTTGCGCCAAGTTTCCATACATCCTGCTGATGGTCTGCGTCATGATTGCTCCGTACGGGTTTTGAAGTTCAGATCTGCGCGCTCCATTTCAAGATACTGCCATCTTGGCCTCGGCGTTGCCAATCCGGCGCATGAGCGGGATCATGGTGACGAGCGCGACAAACAGCAACGCAATCTCACTGCAGTAGACAAAGTGATACCCGGCCGCCTCGCCGAGACCATAGGCCGGGGCGAAAGCCCCACCAACGTCTCTTAGAATGCCGCCAAGCGCAATGCCTAGCCCAGCGCCCGTTGCTTGCACCGCACCCCACGAGCCAAGTGCCAAACCTGCTTGATTGCGCGGCGCATCTCGCATGGTGGCGGTCAGCGTGCCGTGCCCGAACAGGCCCGCACCAAAGCCGATCAGCATCGTTCCTGCTGCAAACAACGGAATAGATGATAGCGGCGCAGATGCTATGACGGCCATGAAGGCGGGTATGCCGGCAAGAGCGCCATAGCCCGCCATGCGGAAGGGGTCTGCGCCACGGCTTAGAACACGAGAGGCCCATCCAAAGCCGGCGAGCCCGCCCACTGCCAAAGCTGCCGAAAGTGTGGTCGTGCCGCCTACGGTGAGGTCGAGGATCTGGCCACCGTACGGCTCAAGCAAAACCTCCTCCATACTGAAGGCCATTGTTCCAACGCCGACTGCCAGGAGCCGGCGGATAGCCTGATCTTGGCGAATAAATTCAGCCCAGGTTTCGCTGAACGACGGGGCGCGCTCTGGCTCCACAGGCTCCAGCACGCGCCGCCGCGGCTCCTGCTTCCACAGTGCAATTCCGTTGAAAACGATGGTTGCAACCGCGCAGCCCTGAATGACTTGAATAAGCCGGCCAGGACTGAAATCGGCCAACAGCGCTCCAAATATGAGTGCGCTTGCGATCGTGCCGGCAAGCAGCATCACGTACATCAACCCAACCACCTTTGGCTGGGATTCGACGCTTGCCAAATCCGTGGCCAGCGCGAGGCCAACCGTTTGCGTGGTATGCAAACCGATCCCTACGAGCAGGAACGACAAGGCTGCCGCGGATTGGCCGATCCAGGCCGGTGCCGATCCGGACTGACCAGCACCCGCCAGCACCAGCAAAGCAAATGGCATCAGCGCTAAGCCACCGAATTGCAGCATCGTGCCACGGTAGATGAAAGGAACGCGGCGCCAACCCAGTGCCGATTTATGCGTATCGGAGCGGAACCCAATGACGGCGCGGAAGGGCGCAAAGAGCAGCGGCAGCGAGATCATGATGCCGACAAGTGAAGCTGGAACATTCAGCTCGACAATCATGACGCGGTTCAACGTGCCGATGAGCAGCACCAGGCACATGCCGACCGAAACTTGGATCAGTGAGAGGCGCAAAAGTCTTGAAAGCGGCAGGTCCGGAGTAGCAGCATCCGCAAATGGCAAGAAGCGCGTGCCCATGCTGAGCCAGGCGTTCATCAGGTTTTTGCTGACGCGATTCATCGCTAGAACCACTCCATCGAGCCAATCACTGAAACGCTTTCCGGCATTCCCCGATTTGAATTCACGTCATGTAGTCAAGACCCGGGATCTTTGAGATCCCGGGTCATTCGCAGTAACAATCCTGCTACTATTTCGCGGTCGTTACAGCGAGTGCCAGATTGCCGGGTTTGGTGGCTGCTGGTGATTTTGGTGTCACAGTCACGACAAACGAAGCAGCGCCGTTACTGGCAGATCCTGCCGCAGGCGCCACGTTGATGACGAAGTCGGACGCACCGTCAGCCGCTTTCAGCGCAACCGGCGACACAGATTCCGCCTTAGCAACCTTCGCTGGCGCTTTGCCGTTGAGGAATGCTGGAACCCAAGTCGTGTTGTACAAAAGCGCTTGGTGAACCGTCATCGAAGTCAGAGCGACGGCACCGAGAAAAATGGGCAAGCCGACTGTCGGGCTGACCACGCACCACATTCTACCATTGTTCATGATCTAGCTCCTTTATTGCAACCATGGCGAATAGATGTAGGCGAGCGCATGAGCCAAGAGCGAGATCACGAAGAACACACGCGTGCCATCGATCACCTGCCTGTGCAGCTCTTCGGATTCCCGTATCGTCAGACCTGTCGGCCAGACTTTGTTTGGATCGTCCACCATCAACAACCTCCCTGAGTAACGCACGAATGATTTCGTGCTGGCCCCACGTGTGGGTTCTGCTTCGCTGAGGCCACCCGCAAGTGCGAACCGCCTCAGATCTATTGACGGACTGCCCCCCGCGCCGCGCCCGCGCGGTATCAGACGCCTGCCCAAACAAATCGGCTCTCATCCAGGTTCACACAGGAAGCTCAAACCTTGGACGCCATTGAGTGATGGCGCACCGGCTTTCGACTGTTGACCGTAGACGTTATGTCAATTTGAAATGACACTTAAGACTGTCAAAACATTTTCACACTTTGTCAACCCTGTCAACTGCCACCCGCGCCTTCATCGGCATACTGATGTCACTTTCGCGCCAAGTGCGAAGCAGCATGCCGGGGGGATGTCAGGAGCTTGCCAGGGAGCGCGTCGAGACCCGCAGGTTTGGTTGGCTCGGCCGGGCGCTGACGTCATCGCGGCCCGGCGTTATCGTGGATCAAGAGCCGCTTCAACGCACCCACGCGCGTCTCTTTCTTAGCTGTCAATAAAATCAGCAATAATGTATTTGTAGAGCGTCGTCGGCTTCACGCGCGCTTCGCTGCGCGTCTGCATCGAGCGCACCGAGATGCCCGCCTCATGCACGGTATCGGGTGAGCCCGACACCAGCGGGTGCCACCAGGCGAGACCGCGCCCCTCATCAATCCGCCGGTAGCCGCACGAGGCCGGCAGCCATTCAAGGCTGCGCACCTTGGCCACGTCGATCGATAGGCAATCGTGCACCTTTTCGTGACGGTTCGCGTAGTCTTTGCAACGGCAGGTGCCCTGGTCGAGCAGACGGCACGTGAGCCGTGTCAGATAAACCTGACTGGTGTCTTCATCTTCGAGCTTCAGCAGGCAGCAGCGCCCGCAGCCGTCGCACAAACTCTCCCATTCCGCGCTGGTCATTTGCTCGAGAGTTTTGACCTCCCAGAATGGCTTGGTGTCCACTGTCAACGCCGTCCGTCTCCTCAACTTTCCTGCAACCCGGTTTCCGCAGCATTCTTTGAGGGAAAGCCGGGTCTGGCGATGATAAAATGCCACAATCGGGCTGTGGAGTGATTCTGCATCGCAGACATGTTGTAGAACGGTATCGGTGTCATTCCAACCGCTCGCCTGCAGTTGCACGATGCGATAAGATCGTGCGACTCCGGCAGGCGCCATAGTGGCAGCTTCTGGTCAACACCTAACACCGGCAAGGTTACGCTTTGAACGACTGGTTTCTCAAACAAGGCAACCGCGACAGGCACCCGTTGCTGCTGGAGCTCGACTCGCGGCTCAGCGCCTTCTTCGCGAACCTGTGGTCGGGCTCGCACGCCGCCTGGAACAACGCATCGAGCTTCTTTGCCCGCTTCAAGCTGACGGGCTGGAAGCGCATCCTCAACGAACTTGCATCATCAGCCTTCACCATCGGCTTCGGCGGCATGCTGGTTCTCTATGCCCTGGCACTACCGGCCTTCCAGGAATTGGACGAGGGCCGCTTTTTAACCGGCGAGTACTCGGTCAAATTCCTCGACCGCGACGGCAACGAACTCGGTCAGCGTGGCATTCTGCACAACGACGCTGTGCCGTTGGAAGAGATTCCCGACGCCATCATCAAAGCAACACTCGCCACGGAAGACCGGCGCTTCTTCGAGCACTTTGGCATCGACGTGCTCGGCACCTCGCGCGCGCTCATTGAAAATCTGCGCGCCAACGACGTGGTGCAGGGCGGCTCATCGCTCACCCAGCAACTTGCCAAAAACCTGTTCTTGTCATCGGAGCGCTCACTGCAGCGCAAGATCAAGGAAGTGTTCCTTGCGTTCCTGCTCGAGTCGCGCTTCACAAAACGCGAGATCCTCAAGATGTATCTCGACCGCGCCTATATGGGTGGCGGTGCGTTCGGCGTTGAAGCCGCCTCGCAGTTCTACTACGGAAAATCGGTGCGAGATGTCAGCATTGCCGAGGCGGCGCTGCTGGCGGGATTGTACAAGGCGCCGACAAAATATGCCCCGCACGTCAATTTGCCGGCCGCGCGCGCGCGCACCAACGAGGTGCTGACCAACCTCGTCGAAGCCGGATTCTACAGCGCGGCGCAAGTTCACGAGGCGCGATTGCACCCCGCCAAGATCGTCGAAACTCGGATCTCGTCCAGCCCCGATTGGTTCCTCGACTACGCCTTCGAAGAAGTGCAGCGGCTGATGGAAGGTCGCAACCAATACATTCTCACGGTGCGCACGACGGTAGATCTGGCTCTGCAAAAAAAGGCCGATGATGCCGTCGTGTCGCTTATCCGCCAGAAGAGCAGAAGCCTGCGATTCAATTCTGGCGCGCTTGTCGCTTTGGAAACCGATGGCGCGGTGCGCGCCCTCGTCGGTGGACCGGACTATGGCGAAAGCCAATTCAACCGGGCAACACAAGCTAAGCGCCAGCCCGGTTCGTCGTTCAAAGTCTATGTCTATGCGGCCGCCGTCGATGAACTCGGCTACAAACCCGAAACATCGGTTCGAGACAGCTCGCGCAGTTGCGGCAATTGGAGTCCGTCGAACTATGGCGGCGGCGGGGGCTCGGGCGGGCGCATGCCGCTGTGGCTGGCGCTGGCAAAATCGCTCAACACCGTGGCGACGGAACTGTCGTTCGTGGTCGGGCGCGAAAAAGTCATCGAGCTGACCAAGCGCGTGGGCATCAAGAGCATTCGCAAGTCTTGCTCAATGGCGCTCGGCGACTACGGCATCACGCCGCTTGAGCATACGGGCGGCATGGCGTCATTTGCCAATGGCGGCAAGCGCGCGCTGCCTTACGCCATACTCGACGCCGTGAACTCAAAGGGCGATCTTGTCTACAGCCGCGAGCGCGACGAGCCGCCGGCGCCTTTCGTCATGAAACCTGAAACCGCCGCCGTGATGAACCAGATGATGCAGAAAGTGGTGACCGACGGCACGGCCGCCGCCGCCCAGCTCGATTTCACACACTCGGTTGGCAAGACCGGCACCAGCACCGGCCCGAAAGACGTCTGGTTCGTAGGCTTCACCGGAAAGTACGTCACCGGCGTCTGGCTTGGCAACGACAACAACACGGCCATGGCCTCCAGCAACACCGGCGGTCACTTGGCTGCCCCGCTGTGGCACGACTTCATGGCCGTTGCCCACACCGACATGAACATCCCTCAAATTCCGGGGCTGACAATTCACCCAACCCAGATCGCCGAACAGGAACGGCTTGCCGAACTCAAGCGCGCAGAACCCAACCTGGCCAGCGGTCCAACCGATGGCAAGCCGGCGGGCGCGATGCCGGAGCCAACGCGTGACAGCCTCAGAAAAATCGCCGCCGCTTTGCGTAAGGCCGGCGGCCTGGCCGAGCCTGCCCCCCCCGCAACAGAACCGCCGCCCACCACCGGCCCTGGTGGCACGCCCGCAGCGCCGTTGTCCAAACCGGGTGGCAACCGCGCATTGTTCGAGCCGCAAAAGACGTTCAACCCGAAGGTATCGGTAGCCCAATGAGTTTCGCGCTCCATCAGTTTAAAAAGCGCCTCGTCTACCTGACCCTGAGCAGCGCCCAGACGATCGCCTTTTGCGGCGCGGTGCTGGCTGCCGGATCGGTTTCGGCTTGCTATGCTGTCAACACCGGCACGTCCCTGACGACACAGAAAGTCGGCCCGTGGGTGACTTGGCTTTCGGCAGGCCAGCAAGGCGCCGATCCCTACACCCGCGCCCACTACGCAGCACTCGGCGCTTTGCCGCTGAACTCCGAAACCGCACAGCTTTATACGGCGCGCACCGACAGCGACGGCAACCGGCTGCACTCATCGTGTGATTACGCCATCGAAGGCCGCGCCATTGCCTATCATTGGTGGAGTGTCTCGGTGTTCGACGATGCCGGCCGGCTGATCGCCAATCCTGCCGACCGCTTCGCCTTCACCAGCGACACGATTGGCTTGCGTGCCGATGGCAGCTTCATTGTTTCGCTGTCGCGCGACGCCCGGCCGGACAACTGGCTGCCGACCGGTGGAGCAGGCCGGCTTGCCATCACATTTCAAGTTCTCGATCTTGGCGTCAGGGCCGTGGCCCGTGATGACGATACAGTCGAAAAAACACTCCCCACCATCCGCCGGATCAGCTGCAAATGAAGGGCCTGTTTAGAGGATTATGGCCGAACGCCCGCTGGGCTGGCGCGGGCCTGTGCGCTATCGGCGCGCTGCACATTCTCGAGACCCTGGCGACCCCGTACCTCCTGCCAGCGCAGGCCTACAACAGCCTGACTGCGGGCGCCGCCGTCAACACCATGACCCTTCTGCCGCCTGTTAGCCCCACCGCACAAAAAGTGCCATTCATGTCGGCCGATGCGTCCTATGCGATCTGCCCCTTCGACACGCAAAAGGGCGCCGTTGCCGTTACCGCCAGTTTGCCGGCACCGGGCTGGGCGCTCGCCCTCTATTCACCGGAGGGCGAAAATTTCTATGTTGCCGTAGCACAACCCGGCCGCCCGACATCCGTCTCGCTGTTGCTCGTTGCCCCCGACGACCGCTTCACCGGATTGACACCGCAAGCCCAAGGTCTTTCGGCAAAAGACGCCGCCCAGCTGAAGGTGCCGGCCAGCCAGGGTTTCGTGTTGCTCAAAGCCCCCGACCAAGGTCAAGCCTACAAGCGCCAGAGCCAAGCCACGCTGCAAGCCGCGCGCTGTTCCGCGCAAGCACAGTAGGCACCAGCTGCATTGGCCAGCCGCTCGGGAATGACTGTCAATCTTGAGCAGAGTTGTCGGCGGACTTGCGCCGCCCTTGCTGCCTCGATCGGGCAGATGGAACGGCTTCCACCCAACGCTCATAGCGCACGCCTGTAAAGAGCATGACTTGAGCTGACCCCGCGTGCGGGGCGGAGCGCGGTTGATGTGCCGCGCGCGTTTTCAGATTTTGAAAGTCTATCACGTTCGCCATGGACTGCCTCGAGGCGCTCTCAGCGCCAGATGCCGTTGCAGGGGCCTTTAGACTATACGCGACGTTCAACTTTTTGATCGTTCACAGCACTCGCTTTTGGCCACTCCAGCACAGCCCCGTTGTGCTGCGAATCGCCATAACACCATCAAACGGCCCCACTCCTTAACAACTCGTTAAGACCCGTGCAGCCCCAATCCGAATACGGAAGAATGACAGTTTTCTGACGTGAAATGTGCTCTTACGCCTTCTCCGGGTCCTGAAGCCAGCCTTCGAGAAAGTGCCGCCCTGCGCGGTCTTCGACTTCGACGATCCACAGATCGCGGTCAAAACTAACTTCGCGTTGCAGGTAGGCATCCACGGCTTGGTCGGTGCCGTCTGGCGGCACAGCCACCCGCACCCACTCCCGATCGAGCGCGCCATGATCGATCCCAGCGGGCGCTGGACCGAAAAGCTGCGAATGGCCGTTGAGCCTGTTGATGCGAATGAATATGGCGCCCGCGTCGTCATCACCGTGGCGCACGACAAGAGCCGCAACACCTGCGACAGCGCAGCGCCGGATGTAAGCCTTGACCCAAAAATCGCTCTTCAATCGCATGCCGCACCCTAGCCCAATGACCGCGCCAGTCAGTTGATTGCGCGTTCTAGCGGCCAGCGGCAACACGTTTCTCACCCGAAAGACGCAGGATGCGCGCCGCAAGGGGGCCCGAGATGCGGCCGGTTTCGGCCATGCCCTCGCGGACTTCAAAAAGCCGGATAGCGCGCTGCGTCTCGGGCGTAATTGTGCCAGTCACCTTCACGCCGCCAACGCCCAGCGTGGCAAGTCCGTGCTGCACGGTCTGAATGACACGCACGGCCTCCGGCCCAGGTTGCCCGTCCGGTGGAGCACCCGCAGCCGTGTTGCCGCCATGCCCAAGAAGCAATCCCTGCAGGATCTGCTGCGAGGGTTCGGCGCTCAGCGGCAAGCCATTGTCCCATTCAAAAGCCATGATCGCGGCCCGCGTCGTGACGCCAGCAACACCATCGACGGCACCAGCTTCGTAGCCGAGCACCTTCAATTCGCGTTGGACAGCGCGGACAAGATCACCGTCGATAACCGAGCCTGTCGTCACTGGTACCACTACGGGCGGCGTGGCTTGGGCATCGTCGGAAGTAAGCGTTGATTGTAGGGGCGTCGTGGCAGGCCTGCCCATATCTGCAACGGAGCTGCCCGGAAAGACGATCCGCTTTGAAGAGACCGCCGAAGTGCCAGTCTGGAAGACAAGCAGGTTTGCCCCCAGCATCACGCACAATGCGAAGAAAACTCCGAACCCGGTCTTCAGTCTTTGCAGCGGCATGTCACGCAACCCCACATTGCCCGCCTTTAACAGCGGAACCCCAGCGAGGTGACTATGCAAAGGCAACCGTTAATGACGTGTTAACTGCGACGTATCCCGAATTGACAAGACGTAAAGAACGGCCATGAAATTCAGGCAAAATACGCCGAAAAACGTCACACGCGAATGCGCGCTTCCTTGAGGTGAATGCGCTAGCTTGGTTGACATGTGAGAACCTCTCAGGGCGTTCGCCATGTCATTATTGAGAACCGGAATAGTCATTGCCTGCGGCGCAGCCGTTTGGCCCACCGATCCCGCTCAGCGCGAGCATATTATCGCGCAAGCGGGCGAGGCTGCGGCTTGGGTACAAACTTTTTGTGAGCGCGAACCGGGCAAGTGCGAGCAAGCCTCGCAAGCCTGGGCCAACGTCACCGACAGAGCCATCTTGGCCGCCCGCGTGACACTGCAAGCCTATCAGAACTATGCCGTCAGCGAGAACATCGACCGCTTCCCCGTTCTCGCTTTCGCAGACACTGCCTCTCAATCTCAGGGCGATTCACCCGCCGCACATGCCCTCGCTGCGGCCAAACCGGCGGCCTCGCGCGCTCGCACCCCGGCACTACCGCTCATCGATACGTTGACACGGGAAGACATTGCTCCGGCCTGGCGCGGCACAAGAGCGGGGCGCGGCGCCATCTAAGCGGCGACGGCAAACCCTTGCGCCACCCCCACCTTGCCACCTATGTGTGGGGCGCGCGGACACAAGCGTTCAACGCGCATGAGGATCTATGCCGCGATGACCCTAGCCGAAATCAAATCGGATTTTGCCCTGCTCGACGACTGGGAAGACCGCTATCGTTACATCATCGAGCTTGGCCGGGCTTTGCCGCCGATGCCCGACGACCTCAAAACCGAAGGTACGAAGGTGCGCGGCTGCACCAGCCAAGTCTGGTTGCACGCGCGCGTCACCCCGGGAGATGCCGGTCCGGAATTGACTTTTGAAGGCGACAGCGATGCCCACATCGTGCGCGGGCTCGTTGCCATTCTCTTGGCGATCTATAACGGCATGCCCGCAGCGCGCATGGCCTCTTACGACCCGGCGGCAGATTTTTCTTCGATCGGCTTGCAAGATCATCTGACGCCACAGCGCTCGAACGGACTGGCGTCGATGGTCGAGCGGGTCCGTGCCGACTCGCGCGCGGCGCTCGCGAACTAGCCCACTCTAAGCCGCGTCATTATGATCTCCGCTGCCAGGACGATAGTCTTCTGATCCCCAATGCCGGATTGGGTTGCGCGGCCTTGACGTGTCACCGGCTGGTGGCAGCAATCCGTAGTGCCGGGCCAGCCGGTTGAGCGCCAGTTGCAGCACGACCTTACCCGACCGTTGCGGCCATCCAGCCTTGCGCTCGACGGTTTCTAGGCCAATGAGCAGGCAGCAAACATCAAACAACATCGATTGGAACTCGGGGCCGGCAGCGGCCATGGCATGGCGCACGCGCATCGATGCGGCTAAGGCGTTGTCGCTCATGTCCGAGCCATGAACGCGCCCACCGGACGCCCCACCCGTTGCCGACCAATTGGTGGTGACGCGCGGGCTCATGCCGGCGAACCAGAAATCTGCGCGCAGGCGTTCTGCGGCAGCCAGTTGCTCTCTCGAGATCATGGGCTTGCCGTCCCTGTCGCGGCGGCTCGCAAGCCAGGCGACGGGGCTTTCGTTGGGATTGAACCCGGGCCGCTCGCTCCGCGCGGCTGAGGGGTGCTTCGCCACTGGGGTGACTGCTGGCGCAGGTACCTGCCCACTGCTTAACAGCCGCCGCACCTGCTCGCGCCCCTTCGCAGACAGGCGCCATAGGGCACTCTCGCTTTTGGCGGCCAACTCGCTTGTGGAAGGATTGATGCTGCACACCCAATCCTTTGTGCGCCACAGCAGCCACGACTCCTCAGAGATGATCGCCGTCCACGCGGCGCCGTTGGCATCTTTGCCGTGCAGTTCAATTCCCGCGCTGGTTGGCGCAACACTTATGCCGGCGGATGCGGATTTTCGCACCATCAACCGCAGCGCGCGTAAAGCCTCGCCCCCGCCGGTCATCCCGGAGGGCATCGTCGAAGTGTCTGACATAATGGTCTCGCTGAGGGTCAGTTGGGGGGATATGGGATCCGGCCGGACCGCGCCAGAAGTTCCGGCACGATCCATTCGAGGAGTTCAAGAACACGGTCAAATACCGGATCGTCCCGGCAATCTTCGATCACCGCGCAGGCATGCGAGACTGTGGTGCGGTCGCGGGCAAAAAGCTCGCCGACGTCCGTGAGATTCATGCCGCACGAGACGTGAGTAACGTACATGGCGACTTGCCGGGCGCGGGCAGCAGGGGCGCGGCCGCGTGTTGGGCATTCAAGCTGTTGGGTCGTGAGCCCGAAGATCTGGGCGACGGCTGCATCGATCGCGTTGCGGGGAGTTCTTGTCAGATCACGGTCATGGACGCCGCTTGCGTCTGCCGCTTGCACATGTGCGTTGGTCTCAATTGGCACCATCCATGTCACCTCTACTTGAGCGCAGGCTGGAGTTCGGCGGTAAACCGGAATTCATCCGGCCTCAAAACATAACGGCTGGCGAAGCCCTCCGTGAGGCCAAACTAAAACTGCGGTGAACGGCGGGGATAACTTTCAACTTATCCCCGCTGATGGGGACGGGCGCATGCTGCGGAGCTTTTCGGCTTTTACGGAAAGGTTCGCCCGTGCCGCACCACCCGCCCATCACGACACTCGAAACAGCGCCGTTGTCTGGCCGCCCGCGCTACTGCCGGTTAACCGATTTGCCCAAGTTGACCGGGCTCTGGCCATCGGAACTCGCTGACACGTCGCACGCGGGACGCCAGCGGCTCATCGCCAAGCTGGAGCGTGCCTTGCGCCAGGAGCGGATGCGCGGCTTGGCGGGCCATTGGACATATGATCTCGCCCGCCACAGTCAACTGGTGGCGGCGTACCGGCAGGAACTGCGCGCGTTCACTGAAGAAAGTGCCCCCGCGACGGGCAGAACGCCGCCTATATGCCACCGGCCGGCACCGGGTTAACAGAACTTTGAATGGCCAGATTGCTCAGGTCTCGCCATCGCGGCGCGTGCCCAGCCCCATTTTCTTGGCAAGATCCGAACGCGCGCGCGCATAGTTGGGCGCTACCATCGGATAATCGTGCGGAAGATCCCACTTCTGGCGGTACTCTTCCGGTGACAAGTTGTAGTGCGTGCGCAAATGGCGCTTGAGAGATTTGAACTTCTTGCCGTCTTCCAAGCAAACGATGTGGTCGGGCATCACCGAGCGTTTAACCGGGACTTTGGGCTTCAAGTCCTCACGCACAGGCAAGCCGGGCGCATCGCCGGTGGCCCGTGTGAGCGCGGCGTAGGTCTCGTGGATGAGTTGCGGCACGTCGCTTGCAACAATAGTGTTGTTGCTCACGTAAGCCGCCACAATCTTGGCAGCCAGTTCCATCACGTTAGGCTTTTCTGGCTCATCCATCGTCCGTTCCTTTGACGTCGCCATGTTGTATCTGTCGCCTGCTCCGGGCTCTTGCAACGCATCAACTGCCCAGTTGGCATCGACTCCTTCGACGGTCAGCATGAAGGCAACATACCCATGTCTTTGTCAACTATACGTGAAAGTATTTCGATTTTAGCAAGCTCTGGCGAATACCTGAAATAAGTATATGTCTGCCGAAACCTGGGAAATTTCAGGAAGACGGGTTCAGATGACTGAACTTGTATTTCTTGCACACAATGGAAGTGCCAGAATTGCGTGAAATTTGGGCGCGCCCAGTCATTGAGCGCAGTCCGCATTTGACATGGCGTCCTGTTGGGCCGATCTCAATCGCCTAACCCTTACTCTGTTCGCCGGAGACCGTTTTGCCAGCCCCCCAGAACTCGACGCTGCCGCCCGTGCCCGCCCCGATGGCTGCCAAAAAGCCCGTGGCCGCTCTCCACCACGGCATCACACTGACCGACGACTATGCTTGGCTGCGGGCTGCCAACTGGCAGGAGGTGATGCGCGATCCCGCCACCCTAGAGCCCGAAATCCGCGCCTATCTCGAGGCGGAAAACGCTCACACCAAAGCGGAACTGGCCGACACGGAGGCGCTCCAAGCAGAGCTGTTCACCGAGATGAAGGCCCGTCTCAAGGCCGACGATCGCACAGTACCCACACCCGACGGGCCATTCGAGTACTTCTCGACCTACGTCAAAGGCGGGCAGTATCCGCGTCTGATGCGGCGGCCACGCGGAGGCGGCGAGGAAACGGTTCTCCTTGATGGTAACATCGAAGCCGCCGGCAAAGCCTACTGGGACCTCGGTGCCTCATCGCACAGCCCCGACCACAAACTCTTTGCCTACTCGACCGATGAAAAGGGCTCCGAGCTTTACTCAATCCGCATCCGCGATCTGGCAACGGGCAAAGACTTGCCCGACGTGATCGCCGACGCACGCGGCGACCTCGTCTGGGCCAACGACAGCCGCACGCTGATCTACGTGCGACTCGATGGCAATCACCGGCCGCTTTACGTCTACCGCCACACCATCGGCACACCGGCCGAGGCCGATGCATTGATCTTCGAGGAAAAGGACACAGGCTATTACGTCGGCATCGGCAAGACGCAGTCGTCAAAATACATCCTGATCAATGCCCACGATCACCAATCGAACGAAGCCTATCTGCTCGATGCGGATGCCCCAGCTTCGGACCTTGTCATGGTTGAGCCGCGCGCTCACGGCCACGAATACCACGTCGAACACCACACAGACCGGCTGATCATCACCACCAATTCCGGCGGCGCGGAAGACTTCCGCATCGTTGAAACCGCTGTTGCCACGCCCGGACGCGGGCACTGGGTAGAGATGATCCCGCACAAGCCGGGCCGGTTGATCATTGAAGCGACCGTGTTTTCGCATCACCTCGTGCGCCTTGAGCGCGAGGACAGCCTGCCGCGCATCATCATTCGCGACCTCGCATCAGGCGACGAGCACGCCATTGCTTTTGACGAAGAAGCCTATTCTCTCGGCATGTTCTCGGGAGATGAGTTCGACACCGAGACCGTGCGCTTCACCTATTCGTCGATGACAACACCCTCGGAAACCTACGACTACAACATGCGCACCCGTGCGCGCGACTTGCGCAAGCGCCAGGAGATTCCCTCAGGGCATAATCCCGCCGACTACGTCACGCGCCGGTTGTTTGCAACTGCGCCCGATGGCGAATTGGTTCCCGTGTCACTGCTCTACCGGCGTGATACGCCGCTCGATGGGTCGGCACCTGTCTTTCTTTATGGCTACGGCGCTTATGGCATCTCGATACCGGCATCCTTTGCCACCGCGCGGTTTTCTCTTGTCGATCGCGGTTTCATCTTTGCCATCGCCCACATTCGCGGCGGCAAAGACAAAGGCTATCGCTGGTATTCGCAGGGCAAACACGAAAAGAAGACCAACACGTTCACCGACTTTATCGCGGCGGGCGAGCACCTCGTCAAAGAGGGCCTGACGCAGCCTGGCCGCATTGTCGCCAACGGGGGCTCGGCAGGCGGCATGCTGATGGGCGCGGTTGCTAACATGGCGCCAGACTTGTTCCTTGGCATTATCGCGGGCGTGCCGTTCGTCGACGTTCTCAACACGATGCTCGATGAAAGCCTGCCGCTCACCCCGCCTGAATGGCCCGAATGGGGCAACCCAATTGCCAGCGCCACAGACTTTTCGGCAATCAAAGCCTATTCGCCCTACGACAACGTCGAGGCCAAGGCCTACCCGCATATCTTCGCCTTTGCCGGGCTCACTGATCCGCGCGTGACGTATTGGGAGCCCGCCAAGTGGATCGCCAAGCTGCGCGACAAGAACACGAGTTCCAATCTTGTGCTGCTGAAGACCAACATGGAGGCCGGCCACGGCGGTGCATCAGGCCGCTATGAAGCCCTTAAGGAAGTCGCCATGGATTATGCCTTTGCCCTGAAGATCGCTGGCAAAACCTGACCGGATCAATGCCGCCCCACTGCAACCGGATAGGCGGGGGTCGGTTGCAGGGGGCTGGCCCAGTGTTTGCTGGCATAGACACCGGTTAAACGGGCGTGCCGGTGCTCCCCACCGTGCGGCGAGGGGTGTCATAAATCTTAAGCACAGGGTGTCTTGCGTGGCGGCGCAAACCTGCCTATACCCTCCCGCAACGCTCCCTTCGTCTATCGGTTAGGACGTCAGATTTTCATTCTGAAAAGCCGGGTTCGATTCCCGGAGGGAGCGCCATATCGCTATCAAGACGATAGCTTGCAGTCTGTAGTACCGCGTTCTGCTTCCAGCGGGACGACCATGACAGCTTCGTTCAACATCGACGCGCGAGACTCGTCCTCGCTTGCAGAGGCCTTCGGGGAGCGCGGACTCGATCTGTCTCACTTCCCTACCCGAACAGCCCGCAAACAAGCCAACAACGGCTTGGAAGAAGAGCTTTATGTTCTGCGGCGCTACCTTTTCACGCTAGACGCGGCGGGATTGCTTCCGTATCCGCTCAGACTATCGAAGTCTGAGACCCCAGACTTCGCTGGGATCGCTCGCGGGAATGCGCTTGGCATTGAAATCACGGAGGCCACATCACCCGGCGACCAGCGGGAAATGACTATCTCAGAGCGCTCGGGGCGCCCGGCGCTGCTAGGAACCCATGGCGGTCGCTACAAGGGTGGAATCCGAGATGGTGCACCGCCCGAGCGGGGGCGCAGAGCTGATCGCGACCTGACGTCTGACGTTCTCAGAGCAATTCGAAGGAAGTGGGGGCTGCCTTTCGAGACGCCAAGCGTAGACTTGGTGCTCTATGCCAACGGGAATGCGAATATGATGTCAGACTTTCCGACTTTCCATCCGCTCGTCTGTTCGCGGGTCGATCGTTGGAGTGGACCCATTGCCAAGCGTGGCAAGGTACGGCGGATCGCGATCATAAAGGAGCCGAAGCTGATTCTCTGGAACGGCCCGGGGCGCACAGACGTGTTGGAGTTGCGGGAGAGCCTGTCCCATTGGAATCACACCGCTACTTCAATCATATAGGTGTTCGCACTTTTATCGTGTACGGCGCGCCATTTACTTTCAGTTCCGATGGCAAGAGCAGCCATCGAGCATTTCAGCCTTTCACAGCCGCTTTGATAGCCGCAACGTCGATTTTCGACATGCCCATCATGGCTTGAAAAGCGCGCGCCGCTCCTTCGCCGCCGCCAGCAATTGCCTCGGTCAACACGCGAGGCGTAATTTGCCATGACAGGCCCCACTTGTCCTTGCACCAGCCGCACGCGCTTTCTTGACCGCCGTTGCCGGTGATCGCGTTCCAGTAGCGGTCGGTTTCTTCCTGATCCTCGGTCATGATCTGGAACGAGAAGGCTTCGCTATGCTTGAATACCGGGCCGCCATTCAAACCAAGGCAGGCGACCCCGGCGACGGTGAACTGCACGGTGAGCACGTCGCCCTTCTTGCCTCCTGGATAATCGCCGGGCGCGCGATGCACGGCCACAACGGCGCTCTCGGGAAAAGTCTCAGCATAAAAGTGTGCGGCGGCCTCGGCATCATTGTCAAACCAAAGACAAATCGTGTTCTTAGCCATGGTGTGTGTCCTTTTCGCTCGCGGGCGGTTGCCGGATGCTGACACACGCGCCGCGATATGACCACCTAGGCTTGCGCGACTAACGACCGCTCCCGCCACGCGCGCCATCCGCCCCATGATGTGATGTCGGTCGCGCCACCCACGGCATGGGCCTCACAGATGAAGCCTTTGACAGCAGTTCCGTCTGCGAGCGCCAGCGTGCCGATGCCGAGGGGAGCCGGGATGAGCGCCACAAACGACCCGAACGCCGCTTCGTCCATGTCCCACACTTCCACTTCGATTGCGCCCTCTCCCGTGCCGTCGAACACCAAGCCGGGCTTGGGCGGCACAGTGCCTGGAAGTTCGTAGAAGCTGTAACCCGCTGCCGTCCGCGCCGTGCGCACGAGGCGGGCGTTGCGCTCGATCAGCTGGCTGTTGAGCGGCTGGCCCGTAAGATGCGCGCCCACCACGGCCACTTCGATCCGGCGCTTTGCAGGGGCTGGGGAGACGGCCGGCGTTGCCGCGAGCGCGCAAGTTGTTGCTCCCAGCTTTGCACTCGACCATGTGCGATGCAGCGCATCTCCCGCTGTCGCCAGCATTCCGTCTTCGAACGCGCGCGCAATCAAAGTCACGCCAAAAGGCAAGCCATTGGCGTGGAACCCGGATGGAACCGCGAGCGCGGAAAGATCCATCATGTTGACGAAGTTGGTGTAGAGGCCGAGATTGGAGTTGAGGCGGACGGGATCGGCAACCACATCTTCAATTCTATAGATTGTAGGCGCCGTCGGAAGCAGCAGAATATCCATGTGCTGCCACTGTGCCTCGGCGGCGCGGGTGAATTCAGCCAAGCGATAGAAACCCTCGAAGGCCGCAACAGCGGAAATCTTCTCCGCCCCGAGAATGATGCCGCGGACGACGCTGTCCATCGCGTCCGGTTTAGCCTGGGCAAAGGCGTGAATGGCGGCGAGCCGCTCGGCCACCCACGGGCCAGAGTAGAGCAACTGCGCCGCATCACGGAATGGTGCGAAGTCGATCTCGGCGATCGAAGCGCCCAGGCCCTCCATGCGTTCGATGCTTTGCCGATAGAGTGCTTCGGCCTCGCGATCACCGAAAAACTCCATCGAGCCAGACGGCACGCCAATGCGCAGCTTGGCCGGTAACGGCGCAGCCGCAAACGAACCCGGGCCGGAACGAGAATAGGCGTCGTCTGCATCGAACGCGGCAGCGGATGCCATCACGCTGACTGCATCTCCCGCCGTCAGCGCGAATACCGACACTGTATCCTGCGTCCGGCAGGCTGGCACAACGCCGCGCGCGCTGAGGAGGCCCTTTGTCGGTTTCAGGCCAACAATATTGTTGAACGAAGCGGGCACGCGGCCAGACCCAGCCGTGTCGGTCCCGAGCGCAAAACTCACAAGGCCGCTGCCAACGGCCACGGCCGAGCCAGAACTTGAGCCCCCGGATATGTAGCTGTCATCGAAAACGCACGACGGGATGCCGTAGGGCGAGCGGGTGCCGACAAGGCCCGTGGCAAACTGGTCCATGTTGGTCTTGCCAATTAAGATCGCGCCAGCCGCTTCAAGCCGCTCCACAACGGTTGCGGATCGCTGCGGCGTGTAGGCAAATTCTGGGCAGGCGCATGTGGTGGGCAAACCCGCCACATCGATGTTGTCCTTGACGGCAAACGGAACGCCAAAAAGAGGGCCCTTTGGTGCGGCCTTGGACTTCCTCAGCGCCACCTCGCGCGGCACGAGCGTGATCCAAACGTGTTGCTCGCCGCGCGCTTCAATTTCATCGTGGATTGCATTGATCATATCGGCCGGAGAGAGAGCTTCGCGCCGGTAAGCGTCTTGCAGGCTTGCAATGTCGAGAGAGTGTTTCATTGAACGGCCTCTGCTGCAAATTCGGCAAGCACCAGGAGCGTCTGCCCCAAGGAGACGGGCTTGCCTTCGGCGCATCGAATGTTGGACACGATGCCGTCATGCGGCGCGATAACGGCCATCTCCATTTTCATAGACTCTACGACGACCAATACATCGCCCGACGCAACGCGCTCGCCTTCCCGCACCATGATCTTCCAGACGCAACCTGGCGCTGTGCTTTCAACCGCTGTCGAGCCCGGCGGAATGGCATCGCTGGTGTCGGGCTCCGTTGCGATCTCGATCGGAGCTGCCGACTGGTCGGCCGCTTGCCAGCGCGCACGCTCGGCATCGAAGGCAGCCTGCTGCCTCGCTTTGGCTGCGGTGATTTCCTCGGCATTGGTGGCCAGGAACGCGCGATAGTCCTTCAATGAGAAGGTTGTATCGGTGATATCGATCTCCGCCGTGCCGTCGATCACACCTTCGCTGATGGCGTTGCGCTCCTCCGTCGTCACCAAATAGAACTGAACCTGATCGAAGAAGCGCAGCAGCCACGGCTTGCCATCCCTGAAGGCTTGCGTGGCGTTGTACGAGTTCCAGATGGGTACCGTGCGGCCAACGAGTTGATACCCGCCAGGGCTTTCCATGCCATAGATGCACATATAGGCGCCGCCGATGCCAACGGTGCAGTCGGCTGTCCAGGTGCGCGCGGGATTGTACTTTGTTGTCACCAGCCGATGGCGCGGATCGACTGGGGTGGCAAGCGGCGCGCCGAGATAAACGTCACCCAGACCCAGCACCAGATAACTCGCTTCAAACACGATGCGGAAGACATCCTCCACGCTGCCAAGGCCGTTGATGCGGCGGATGAACTCGATGTTCGAGGGACACCATGGCGCATCGGGCCGCACCGACTGCATGTATTTGGCAATCGCTTGCTGCGTCGTTGGATCGTCCCACGACAGGGGCAGCCGCACGATGCGGCTTGGCACTGTAATATCGCCGGCATCATCGAGTGCCGTATCAATGCCGCGCAGCGTATCGAGAAGCGTTTCCAGCGGCAGCACGCGGCTGTCGTAGTGGATTTGCAGCGAGCGCACGCCGGGTGTTAAATCGATGATGCCGGCAAGGGCTCGCTTTTGCAGCTCTGTCATCAATCCATGAACGCGGAAGCGCAGTTCAAGATCGAGAACGATCGGGCCATACTCGACCAGCATGTAGCTGTCACCGGCGCGGCGATAGACAACGCGCGGCTTTCCAGGCGCATCGGGAATGCCGCCGACGATGGCCTCGTCCACTCCCAACCCCGGCACCTTCTTTAGCGTTGCCGCATCCACCGGCCGCAGCGTTGCGATCTCTGCTTCGCGTTGATCCAAGATGGATCGCGCGTCGCCCGGCGTCAGCCTGACAAAGCGGATCTTATCTCCTGGCCGCAGTTGCCCGATCTTCCACAACTCGCCTTGGACAATCGTCACAGGGCACACGAAGCCGCCGAGCGAGGGGCCATCCGGCCCCAAGATCACCGGCATGTCGCCCGTGAAGTTCACCGCGCCGATGGCGTAGGCATTGTCGTGCAAGTTGCTGGGATGCAGACCCGCCTCGCCGCCGTCGGTGCGCGCCCACTTTGGCTTCGGCCCGATGAGCCGCACGCCCGTGCGGCTTGAGTTGTAGTGAACTTCCCAATGCGCCGCAAAGAACGTCTCCATATCGGTGCCAGTGAAAAACTCTGGCGCCCCGTGTGGACCATAAAGAACGCCGATGTCCCACGCGTGCGTGAGCGCTGGTGTCACGTCTATGGGCAAGGCTTGAAGCGCTGCGGCAGCCTTTGGTGCCGGTGGCGAGAGCACATGCAGAATATCTCCACTGCGCAGCGCCCGCCCGCCATGCCCACCGAAGGCCCCGAGTGAGAACGTCGATTTGCTGTCGAGATAATCGGGAATATCGAAACCGCCTTGCAAAGCCAGATAGGTTCGAAGGCCCGCACCAGAAATCGTGCCGCACTTCAAGATCTGGCCCGGCGCGACGTCGAACGGCTGGCCATTGACAACCGGCGCGCCATCCAGTGTGGCGCCCATATCGGCGCCTATGAGACACGCAACGCTGGTGCAATGGAACTTGATCGCGGGGCCTGACAGCGTCAGTTCGAGAGCGGCTGTGCCTTCGTCATTTCCAACCAGCCGGTTGGCGAGGCGGAAAGAGCGAGCATCCATCGGCCCCGATGGCGGCACCCCTACGTCCCAATAGCCAAGGCGCCCCGGATAGTCTTGAACTGATGTCATGGTTCCCGGAGCGAGGATCTCGACAGTCGCAGGTGCATAAGGGAACGTCGCCAATGTCGCCGTGGTCACCTCGCCCTGAGCAAGAACGGGCGAAGCGGCAAGGCTCGCCAAGTATTTAAGATTTGTTTCAATGCCGGCAACCTTCGTCGCCGCGAGGGCATTGCGCAACTTCGCGAGAGCTTCCGGCCGCGTCGCCGCTGTGACGATGATCTTTGCAATCATCGGGTCGTAGTACGACGACACGTCACTGCCGCTCTCAACCCACGTCTCGATGCGCGCGCCTTCGGGCCAAGTGACGTTCGTCAACAGTCCGGAACTAGGGCGGAAATCGCGGGCAGGGTCTTCTGCATAAACCCTGACTTGGATCGACGCCCCGGCCGGATCAGGCAGGGTTTCGGGCAACGGCTCGCCAGCTGCCTGACGCACCATCCATTCGACGAGGTCGATCCCGGTCACTTCCTCGGTAACACCGTGCTCGACTTGCAGGCGCGTGTTGACTTCAAGAAAGTAGAACTCTCCGGAGTCAGCATCGAGCAGATATTCGACCGTTCCGGCATTGGCGTAGTTGACGGTTTGGCCGAGCTTAATGGCGGTATCGAAAAGCCTGGCCCGCGTCTCCTCTGACAAGCCGGGGGCCGGTGTTTCTTCGATCACCTTTTGATTGCGCCGCTGCGCCGAGCAATCGCGCTCTCCAAGCGCCACCACACGGCCCTTGCCGTCGCCGAAAATCTGCACCTCGATGTGGCGGCCACGCGCGACGTATTTTTCTACAAACACGCCGGCATCTTTGAAGTTGTTGGCGGCCAGCCGCGTCACGCGTTCAAACGTGGGCGCAAGCTGGTCTTCACTCTCGACAAGCTGCAAGCCAATGCCGCCGCCGCCTGCAGTGCTCTTGAGCATGACGGGAAATCCGATGCGGCGCGCTTCGCGCAAGGCATCTTCGGCGGTGGCGACGAGGCCCGACCCAGGCGCCAGCGGCACACCGGCCTTCTCTGCCAACTCGCGCGCTGAATGCTTCAAGGCAAACGCACGCACATGATCCGGCTCTGGTCCGATGAAGCAGATGCCGGCCGCAGTGCAAGCCTCGGCAAACGAGGTGTTTTCGGATAGAAACCCATAGCCGGGATGAATGGCTTGCGCCCCGGTTGCTTTGGCAGCCGCGAGAATGGCGTCCACATTGAGATACGACTGCGCCGCCGGTGCCGGGCCGATGCGAACCGCCTCGCCCGCCAGCCGCACATGGCGCGAGTAGCGGTCGGCATCGGAATAGACGGCAACGCTTTTGATCCCCATACGGTCGAGGGTGCGGATGATGCGGCATGCGATGGCGCCACGATTGGCGATCAGAACTTTTGAAAACATGCGCGTCAGGCCTCCTCAGACCAGATGAGCACCTCAATGGGCGTCGGGTTGTAGTCGTTGCAGGGGTTGTTCAGTTGCGGGCAGTTGGAGATCAGAACGATGACGTTCATCTCAGCGCGCAGTTCGACGTATTTGCCGGGGGCTGAGACGCCATCGGCGAACGTCAACCCGCCATCGGGTGTGACGGGAACATTCATGAAAAAGTTGATGTTGTGGCCGATGTCGCGCTTTGAGAGCCCGTAGTGTTCATTCTCCGTTACAGCCAGCAGGTAGCTGTCGCGGCAGGCGTGCATGGTCTTTTTCTCAAGTGCGTAGCGAACGGTGTTGCTTTCCGTGGCGCACGCGCCGCCCAGCGTATCGTGGCGGCCCACAGTATCGGCCACAACGGTCAGCATGGGCCGGCACAGATCAGACCGGATCACCGTGCCCGCGCTGATGTAGACGTTGCCCTGCTCGCGCAACGTGTCGATGGCGGAATACCGCTCCGTCGGATTGTCAGCGTTGAAGAACAGCGTATCGGCGGCTTGGTTGCCTTCGACATCGACGAGCCGCAGCGTCTCGCCCTTCTTGACTTCGTGCATCCAATACGAGCCTGCCCCGATGAGCTGCCGGTAGGCTGCTGCTTCGGGCGCGCGGGTGCTTTCTTTGGTTCCAAGACTGGTTTGCATCAGCAGCACCCGCAGTGAAAGAGACGGTTGTTTTCAAACGCGCGCTGGTTCTCCGCTGCAAAGCGCACACAGGCGTCGCTGTCAGACGGCTTGTCGCCCTCCAGAATGCCGTAGCGCACAGGCTTGCGCGGATATGCCGTCGCAGGATTGAGAGGATGCGGACACGTATGCAGCAGAACGAGCGTGTCCATCTCGAAGCGAAGTTCGACAATGGCGCCCGCATGGGAACCGGCAGGATCGAAGGTCATGGCCCCGCTGCCGTCGATCGCTACCTTGCTGAACCAGTTCACATTCGCAGCAAGGTCGCGCCGCCCCATGCCGTATTTGGCCGCCTCGACCAGAAAGCTATCAAAGCCATTCTGCTGCCAATCGTTGCTGTGCGTTTGATAACTCGTCTCACCCCATTTCGAAGCCACCAGCGCCTTGTTGGCATTGCCGCACACTGTGTCGTGCCAGCCGGTGGTGTCTTCGACAATCGAGCACAGCACGCGGCCCATATCGGAATAGAGGCAATGCCCCTGACGCAGTCTGAAGGTGTGCTGCCCCTTCAGGGTGTCGGGCATGTTGTAGCGCTCGGACAGGTTCGCCGGATTGTAGAAGAGCATGCCCACGTTGGCGCCACCCTCGACGTCGGTCAGCCGCAGCCGGGTGTGCCGCCGCATGATCATCGACCAGTGCTTGCCACCCGGCAGCGTATCGCCGTAGATCAAATCATTCATCGTGCATCACTCCCGTTGTGATCGCAGCAGCTCGCCGCGAGGTGTTCCGGGCCGTCCCGGCGGATGCAGACTCTGGCGGGGCCGTCCCCGCTCAGGCGCCAATCGGCGCTGACATTCAGGCCAGCGCGGGAGCCGCGTGCCCGCCTGCGCCATTGCCGTTGATGTGCCGCGCCTGTTTGCGCGGCCACACGTCGATATCCATGCTAATCTTCGATCCATAGCGCTGGATTTCTTCAGGCCGGGAGCGCTGCCGGTCGAGCGAGATGACCCGCGAGCCAAGCCGGAAGGCTTCGGACAAATCGTGTGTGACCATGACGACGGTCATCGCGCTGGAGTTCCAAAGCTCCAGCATCAATGCGTGAATGTCAGACCGGATGCCTGGATCCAGCGCGCCGAACGGCTCATCGAGCAGCAGAATTTTCGGCTTGCAGATCATCGCTTGGGCAAGCGCCAAGCGCTGCTGCATTCCGCCTGAGAGGGCCGTGGGGTATTTGTCTTCGCTACCGCCGAGACCAACGGCGGCGATCATGCCTTTCGCTTTCTCGAGCGCTGCCGAACGCGCGGCGCCGCTCAAGCGTCCGCGAAGGGGCGATGCTTTCAGCTCGAGCCCTATGAGCACGTTGCCCAGAACGGTCAGGTGGGGGAATACCGAGTAGCGCTGAAACACAACGCCTCGCTCGGCGTTGGGTTCTGGCACCAACGGTTTGCCGTCAACAAAGATAGTACCCTTAGTCGGCCGCTCTTCTCCAAGTAACATGCGCAGCAGCGTCGTCTTCCCGCATCCCGAAGGGCCCACGAGGGCGACAAACGATCCCGGCGCGATCTCGAGGGACACTTGCTCAAGCACAACTTGATCGCCGTACTCTTTCCAAACTTTATCGAAGACGACCGCTGTCATTTTGTCCGCTCCGGCTGGAACCACGGAAAGGCGCGCCGTTGCAGCAGTGCCAGAAGCATGTCCATCGTCCAGGCGATCAGCGTGATCCACACCACATACGGAAGGATCACATCCATCGCCAGAAAGCGCCGGACCAGAAAGATGCGGTAGCCGAGCCCGCCGGTCGCCGCGATCGCTTCTGCTGAAATCAGAAAGATCCAGGCCGGGATCAGCGCGAAGCGCGTGGCAACGATCAGCTTTGGCAGCACTTGGGGCAGCACCACACGCACAATCATCTGCCACGTTGAAGCGCCGAGCGTTTGCGCCTTGACGATCAGCTCTTTGGGGATCTCGTCAACGCCAAGCGCGACAGCGCGCAGCATGAAGGGCGCGGTGCCAATGGCTATGAGGGTGATTTTCGATATTTCATCGAGCCCAACGATGATGAACAAAATCGGCAACACCGTAATCGGCGGAATGAGCGAAAAGGCTTCGACAAATGGTGTCAGCATTGCCTTCACCCACGGGATGAACCCCATTGCAACGCCGGCAACCAGAGAGATTACGACGGCAATCGCCAGTCCCGTGCACAACCGCCACATGCTGATGAGGGTATCAGACCATAGAATGTATTCGCCGGAGCGCTTCTCGGGCACCAGCGCATACTCATGCATCGTCGCCGCCATCTGTGCGAAAGACGGCAGGATCTTGTCAGCAGGATTGATGGCGAGGCGTGCGTTGCTGCCAATGATGTAGGCGATCAGAAGCGCCAGGAAAGGCAGTGCTGCCAGAAACACAGACAATCCGCGGCTGGGATGCCGGTTGATGATGCGCATCAGGTATTGCTCCTCAGGCTGATGCGAACGGGATCGACCAGGCTGTCGCTCTCGGTCTGGAGCCACGCGAGGCGATCGGCAGCAACCTCCGTCGCCAAAGGAAACACCACGCTGCCCTCGAGGCTGTCGATCTGCCACAGGCGCGAGGCGACCGCTGGATCATCGCTGATCTTTTGGACGACGTGATTGGCTTGAGGCGCTATTGCAAAGTCATCCGTGAAGTCCGCCGTGGTGCCCTCACAGCGCGGATCGGTAGACAGCGCGATACGAAATGCACCGTTGGCCCGGCTTGCATAGCTGACACAGCATTCGAAGACGTGTTCGAGTGCGGCGGCCGGAGTGCTGCTGGCGCGCACGTAGTCTTGGGCACGCACACCGTCGGGAAGTTCGTTCCGCCGTGCGAGCGAACAGATCGCGTGATCGCCAGCGACGACGAGGCCGCCGCGCCGCGCAACCGTCTCACCGCCATGTCCCGTCTCCGATACGAGGTGCAGCCCTGCCAGAACACCCGGGTTGCTGGGTTGAAATCGCCAGTCTTCAACGTAAATGCCCGATGGTGCAAATTCGATCATGCAATCGCCGATGCGCTGCATGAGGCCCGGCTCGGGATACTTGTCGTACACTTGAAACCCGATCCAGTCGTTCCACCCCATCACCCCATCCGCCCAACTGGTCGCCGCCACGCCGCCTTCGACGCTTGCGAGGAGAACCATTTCTCCCAACGATAGATCGGCGAGCTTGCTGCTTTTGGTCAGCGCGGGACGCTGAGGGTGAACGCGGATATCGCCTGACATGCCATGCGATTGAACCCAGACGACGCGGGTGAGTGCATCGCAAAACCCACTTGCAAAGGTGATGGAGCGGCGCTGCACCGTTCCAAATGCCCACGAAGGAACTCTCGGGCACGGCGCAAGGCTGAGCTCTTTTGCGATTTCTTCTAAGGTCACTTGGAGATCACCACTTCCCGGTCATACCGCTTGGCGCACGCGCGCCTCTTGCCCAAAGCTCGATAGCGCCAGCGAGCTCTGAGGCATCTTGAACGTGCCGTCGGCCACCTTGTTCTTCAGGTATGTGAAGGTCTGCGCTGTCTGAGCGAGCAAGTGCTCGCCCGAAACAATCGGCGTATATTTGGCCGGCCGTTCCTCACTGACAAATTGTGGGAGCGGCGCGACGACGGTGTGATAATCGCACGTGGCGAAGTACGGGAAGGAATAGCGCTCTTCTTGGACTTTGCGGACACGGTGCGAGGTGGCGGCAAAGGTGCCATTGGTCCACGCTTCAAGCATGTCGCCGATGTTAATAACAAAGCCATCTTCGATCGGGGGCGCATCTATCCATTCGCCGGCCCCGTTCATGACCTCTAAGCCTGGCGCCGTCGGCAGCAGAATTGTGAAGCACTCGTAATCGGTATGAGCTCCGATACCCGGAAGATCCGCAGGTGCGTTCGGATTGAAGGGATAATGAATGGCGCGCAGTTGGCTGCAAGGCTTCTTCAGATGCGCTTCGAACCAATTTTCGGGCAATTCCAGTGCGAGCGCAAATCCAGCGAACAGTTTTTCTGCCAACTGCGAGACTTCCACGTAGTACGTCGCCGCTGCATCGCGAAATCGCTGATCGTCTGGCCATTGAACGGGACCTAACAATGGCGTCTTTCCATCCAGCACGTCTGGATCATCGGCTGGCACATCGAGGGGAATGTCGAAGGCTTCCTTCTGATCCGGCTTTTGCCCGTAGAATGTTTCTTCACCGGGCGGCACGTAACCAGAATGATTGGTGGAATTGCCGATGTAGTGCGCCATCTTTGTTTCCAACGGCGCATCAAAATAGGCCTTCGTCGCATCAAGCAACGCAGTGCGCACGTCACGGCTGATCGGATGGCCGGTGATGTAGAAGAAACCTGAATCGCGGGCAGCCGCCCCCATCTGACCGGCGACGGACTGGCGGTCTGAAAGTTCGCTGGAGTACAGCCGCGACACGTCAATGACCGGCAAGTTCTGGAAGGCCGACGTCATGCGTCATCTCCTCGCTATTGTATTCGGCATCGTCGCGCGCTGGCCGGTACGCCCCCTGCGTCAAGGCCAGCGCGCAGCGCTAGACAGGATTAGAGCTTTCCGTCGGCGCCCATCTTTTTGTAGGTCGCGTCGAAACGCAGCTTGATGTTGTCCTTCGAGCCGAGAACCGATCCGTCGGGGAATTCGATCCCGATGTCATCGACACTTTTGGCGGCCTGACCGTAGAGGCCTTTTTCAAAGGAGAACTTGCGCACGCTATCGAACTTCGCCTTTTCGCCTGGATCGGTTACAAATGCGTAGGCTTCGGCTGGCGTGACAAAGAGCTTTGTGCTTTTGATCTGCGCGTCGAAGCCGGCGAGATCCGTTCCCGAAGCTTTGCCCATGCTTTCGCGTGCTGCCTTACCCTCTGCGTCGTCTTTCATCATGATGCCGAGTGTCTCGAACCAAGCTCCTGTCAAGGCCTTGCCGAGTGTCGGGTTGTCTTTGAGAACTGCGGTGCTGGCGATGAGCGCATCGACGATTTCACCCGGCAGCTTCGATGAGTCGTACACGAGGTTCGCATCCGCCTCGGCATCGATTGTCGCCAGAGCGGGGTTCCATGCGACGATTGCCGAAACACCGCCTGACTTGTAGGCAGAAATCCAGTCAACATCCGACGTGTTGACGATGGTGACATCCTTCTCGGTCAAACCGACGCTGCTCAAGGCGCGCGCGAGGAAGTAGTGCGAGACGGAGAGCTCAAGCAGGTTGACCTTCTGCCCCTTGATGTCTTCGAGCTTGGTCTTACCCTTCAGGATAATGCCGTCGTTGCCGTTCGAGTAGTCTCCCGCAATCAGCACGGTCGTATCGACGCCGCCTGCCGATGGGATGGCAAGGGCGTCCATTGTTGTCGAGGTGGCCGCGTCAAACTTTCCAGCGGTGTACTGGTTGATGCACTCGACATAGTCTTGAATCTGCGTGACTGAAATTGTGATGCCGTATTTGTCGGCCCACTTCTTGATGATGCCTTTTTCGTTGGCGTAGCCCCACGGCATCCACCCTGCGTAAATTGTCCAGCAAACACTGAAGTCCTTCTTTGGCGCAGCAGATGCAGAGCCAGCAGGCAGCATCGCTGCGGCTGTCACGGCGATCGCAAGGTTGAGTATGTTCTTGAAGTGAGGTCGCATAAAATTCTCCACTGTTCGACGGCACAAAGCCAATCGTCGCTGATAGGCATTGGAGAACGGATTTCGGGCCACTTACGCACTAGAGAGAGGCCACCCGTCCGAAAGCCAAAGCTCCTCGCGGTCCAACTCTCCCGGGCTTTTATCCCGCCGTGGCTCCGGCCAGCGCGAAGGGCGAGACCGGGAGTACATCTCTCGGTCCAGACACCGCAGCATGCCGCAGCCGGAACCCTAGATGAATTATACAAAAGTGGATTGCAGGGGCCGTGCCAATTCAGAAACCCCTTCAAACAGGGCATTTCTTTGCGCCAACGGCCAGCGTCGTGGTTGTTTTTTCATCTGCTCGCACAAAACTTGTGCGGCCGCGAGCTGGCGGCGCACT
>Ga0247836_1001206_pt1 | contig 42967 bp, 32 predicted proteins | sample LaCruzMarch2015__4_FD_187116 | JGI IMG/M metagenome (GOLD analysis project Ga0247836, IMG submission 187116) | Freshwater microbial communities from meromictic Lake La Cruz, Castile-La Mancha, Spain - LaCruzMarch2015_14m | ecosystem: Environmental > Aquatic > Freshwater > Lake | place: Spain... | reverse complement strand
AACTGCTTTTTCATGCTCATGCAATGCTACGCCCGATTCTTGAGTCTGGGGACCGTGACATGCAAAGCACTGTTTCGCGAGAATCGGCCGGATCTGGCGACTGAAATCGACTTCCGCCACCGCCGCAGTGGGTGAGTCAGCAGTGGGTGAGTCTGCAGTGGGTGAGTCTGCGGTGGGTGAGTCTGCGGTGGGTGAGTCTGCGGTGGGTGAGTCTGCGTCGACCGTCTGCCCGGCCACCGCAAGCAAGAAAAAAAACAGAATCGAATAAACGGAAACGAGGTCGCTCCATGAATGACACGATTTCGACATGCGATGAGTTTTCAATGACATAGTTGAACGAATCGGCAAGTTGCTTGAGGCGAGAGAAAGATCCGGCGAATCTTCCTGTCCGAAAATTAAGGATCACTTGATTATAGCAAAAAAAAAAGGAGGAGCCACAAACGCGAAAGCGAATCGGGATAATCCATTTCAGCAGTCGGTGACCCAATCATTTGCCGATTGCGAAACTCTTCCCGTCAGCGATCGCAAAAAAGGATCCGAGAAATGTTGAAACTACTTTGCTTTGGTTGTTGTGGGTTTTGCGGGTGGTGCTTCACGCGGTGTTTGCATTTCAAAAAGCCGAGTTTCGTCGATCGAGCAAGGTGCTCCCGATTCGGGGATGCTTGCTCCGGCTGACCACAAAACGCCATTGACAACCAACTGTCGCATGCCCGGCAGCGACCAAGCAGAGTGCGCATCCAAGCCCGAGAAAGAGAAGGAACGGCCTCCATCCGGACGGTCGTAGGCGAATGCAACGATGTCCGCATCCAATCCCGCTCGGCTGCCAGCATATGTCTTTCCAGACCAAACCAAGGGCGTGATCCGTTTCATGTCCTTAACGAACTGCAATCCATTCAGCCAACCATCGTTGATCTCCCAAGGGACTACGCCGTTGGCGATGGGATGATTAGGAAAATCGACGTGCTTACTATCCCAATGTCCGCGGCCCGACGGACCTTGGAGGTAGACGCCTCCGGACCAACTTTTGGCTTGTTCGGCAAACTGTTCCGGAAAGTCCAGGGCTTGATGGATCAATACGATTCCCGTCCCGCTATTAACCAGCTCTTGAACACGTGCGATTCGTTCCCGATTTTCTAAGAAAGCTTGTTTACCGCCACCGTCCGTGTAGAAGACGACGGAGCTTGTTTTCGCGAAAACACTTTCGTCTTTTGGCCACCCCTCTTCGACCGTTACGGTTTCTACGTTTTGGGTTTGATGGAGCAGTTCTGCCAAGCACTTGCAACCCCCAACGTAGTCATGGTGTCCGAGCTTGTCTTTTTTCGCGGTTTCGCCCGCCACCAAAACGATTCGAATGGGTTCGTTGGCCATGATGTCGTGAATAGGAGCCATGGCAAGCAAAATCACAACGAATGGAGTCGCCGCGTGAAATGGTGTTTGCATAATGTGACCTAGATATTTTGGAGAAATGGTTTCGTCGTTCAATTGTAACTCATTGTAGCCCTGTTTTGGAATTACTTGACCGACAAAGGTGCACCCTAATAATCCCTACGGTCACGACATACCTACATCTTCTGCTGCCGCGAAATAATTTGGCTTGCAAAACCGATACACGCTCAGTTGATCTAATCGAGTCTCAGTCGCAAACAACTTCCTCGTTTCAATCTTCCGGTGAGCCAAAGAATGCTAGAATCCCTCAGTATTATTTTCCCCGTACGCGATCGGCAAGCCGAGATCGAATCGCGTGTCGTAGGGCTCCTGGAATTGCTCTGCGAATTAACCCGAGAAGTTCAACTGATCGTGGTTGACGATCAGTCGGAGGACGCGACGCCGGAAATTTTAGACAATTTGAGACGTCAATATCCGCAAGTCAATGTAGTGAGGAACAACAAAGCGGTTGGTCCGGCTCAATCCGCTGAATCGGTTCTTTGTTTGGCAAAAGGGGAGTTTATCTTCTTGCATCCATCGTACGAATCGATCGACTTCGAAGAGATCCAACAGTTGTGGCAACTCCGCAAGGACGATCAACTCGTGATAGCGCGTGCGGCGACTCGAGTCCGTCGTATCGACCAGCAACTGCTTCAAAGACTAAATGAATGGGGACGAAAACTAGAGGAGCATTGGCCTGTTCCTAAAGCGGTGGTGAACGGATTGCAAATGATGCGCAAGGAGGGGCTAAAGTCTCTTCCCCGGATTAAGGATAGTTCCGAGGATCTCGAAGTTACCCACCAATCGCATCGGCGGATCACGGCACCGAAGTTCATCCAGGGCGCAACTGCCGCAGCCCATCAGCCTGCTGAAACGCGGTAGGATTGCTGAAACGCGGTGGGCTTGCTGAAACGCGGTGGGCTTGCTGAAACGCGGTAGGCTTGACTGTGCGGGACGAACCCGGCCTACTTGTTCTTGATTCCGTCCAGCATCTTAACAAAGCCTTCTCGCATGCCTGTCACGATATCGGACGGCCCAGTGGCTTTGATAAAGACCTTCGAGCCATCTTTGAGCTCAAGAATCGCGCCGAGCATTTTGTAGTTTTCCATTTTCTTCATTGGAGCGGCCGGCCCACCCATCGATTCCTTAAAAGTTCCAGCCATCTCGACAATGTTAATGGTGGTCTGGTCGACCACCTTCTTTTCAATTTTAGCATCTTCTTTCTTGCCACCGTCGAACTGACCTATCCAACGTTCGATATTGCTTTCGGTGCTGCCACCGGCTGACATGATCGTGACGCGTGCGGATTTTTCACCTTCTGCCGGGGCGCGGAATTCGTACTGGATCATTTCCGATTTCTTGGGCATCGTCTTCCAAGCTTCCGGCTTGGCTGCGACTATTTTGCCACCTGCCATTTCAAGCATTTCGGGTTTAGCTGCTTCCTGTTTTTTATCCGACTTTTCTTGAGCGAACGCGGATGAGAAAGAGAGGCATAGGACAGCAAGAGACAAGAAAGTTTTCAAATTCATGCTAGAATCTCCGAGTTTGGGTGGTAGAAAACAGGTTGGCATTCGACGCGCGAAACGCTCAGTCCAGTTACACTATACGATTGGCCGAATCCTGACCAGTATCGCTCCTGTAATTCCATTGTGTTTCAGAATTCTCACATGCTCACCGATTATCGTTCTCAAACAATCGACGCAGCCTTGCTCGACGACCTTTCGCAATTGGTCCGCTTGGCGATTCGCGAAGACTTAGACCGGACCGCGGATTTGACGACCATGGCCCTTGTGCCTCAAGGAATTCAGGGGTCCGCCGTTATTTTGCCGCGCGCGTATGGCGTTGCCGCCGGTATCGATCTGATTGAAGCGATTCTGCAGGAGTTAGATGCTCGCATCACGTGGACACAGCATCTCGGTGATGGGGAATGGTTTCAGCCCAAACTACCTCTCGCAACCCTGACGGGTGAAACTCGGGATCTTCTCACTTGCGAACGGACAATATTGAATTTTCTGGGCAGGCTGTGTGGTATCGCGACATTAACGAGCAAGTATGTGGCCAAGACCCAAGGGACGAAGTGCCGCGTTTATGACACACGCAAGACCACGCCAGGATGGCGAAGGCTTGAGAAGTATGCAGTCCGCTGTGGCGGTGGTCGAAACCATAGGCTTGGCTTGTTCGATGGGATCTTGATCAAGGATAACCATTTGGCGTGCCGAGCAGCCAAAGACGGGAAATTGCTTGATCCAGGAACTGCGGTCCAAACCGCCAAGGACTTTATCGCCAGCGGAGCCTATCGCTTTGAAAACCCACCGATGATCGAAATCGAAATTGACCGCGTTAGCCAACTGGAGTCTGCGCTGCGGGCACTGCCTGATATCGTGTTGCTCGACAACATGAATTGCGAACTATTGCGAGAATGCGTCGCGATTCGCGATCGTATAGCGCCTTCTGTCGAACTGGAAGCCTCGGGGGGCGTTACCTTGGAGACGATTGAAAACATTGCAAAGACGGGGGTCGAACGAATCAGCGTAGGAGCCCTTACGCATTCGGCAACCAATCTCGATCTAGGGCTTGATTGGATTTTGAATCAATGAACAAACATCGTTTTGACGCAAATAAATTTCGGGTCAAGGAGAGCGAGTCCATCAAACTTCGCAAAATCTCGACCAAAGCTGGCGATGAGCTTGCCAAGAAGCAAGGAGTTGAAGCGTTGACTGTGGACACCAACGCCCTCCAAGAATCACAGAACCGACTCTTCGCGTCCGGACATCAATCCCTGTTGATTGTCCTGCAGGGGATGGATGCGTCCGGAAAAGACGGGACGGTTCGGCACGTGATGAGTGGAGTCAATCCGCAAGGCTGTCGCATCTATGGCTTTCGCGCACCCAACGCGGAAGAGTTGCAACATCATTTTTTATGGCGTCCGATGCGTTTCTTGCCGGCACACGGAATGATCTCCATTTTCAATCGCTCGTACTACGAAGAAGTCATCGTCGTTCGCGTTCATCCGGAGTTTCTTGGCCCTCAAAACCTGCCACCTTACAAAACGCTTGGCGACCTATGGAATCGCCGTTACGAAGAAATTCGAATGTTTGAACAAACGCTTGTGAACGGTGGAACGAGTGTGCTGAAATTTTTCCTGCATGTCTCCCAAGACGAGCAGAAAGCCAGGATGTTGGAACGCTTGACTCAACCGGCAAAGAGATGGAAGTTCAATGAACGCGATCTGGAAGAAAGGAAACTCTGGAATAAGTACCAAGAAGCGATCGAGGATGCGTTGCCAGCGACCAGCACCAAATCGGCCCCTTGGTATGTTATTCCGGCAGACGACAAATGGTACGCTCGGGCGGCAATCGCGGACATCATCGCATCTCACCTAGAATCGCTAGATCTAGAGTATCCCAAGGTTTCAGAACAGGACGAAGCGAAGTTTGCATTGCTGGCCGAGCAACTCAAGAATGAGTGATCGACTCGCCTTAGGCGAGCGGCAGTTCAAAAACTACCAGTCATAACCCGAAACGTGAGTGAGGGACCAGCGAAATTATCCCTCGCTAACGCGCTAACGCGTCGGGTTGGGATAACGCAAGCCGCCGCTCGCCTTAACGCGTTAGTAGACTGCGTTTTTCTTGGATGGTTTGAATCAATTGCTTCTGCGGTGCGACGAATTTAGCGACCCCTTGCTCCATAAGAGTCTTTTCTAAATGCGGCACATCGACAGCGGCATCCAGTTCCTTGGCAAGTGTTTCGCTTGGCATCGCATCCACTTGTCGAGCAAACGTCTGACCGCTTGCTGCAACGAGGGCATTGGTGTCAGGTGGGTTGGTTTGGATATCCGAACCGGCTAAAGCGGCCACATACTTCCAAGGTGAATCGGCGGCACTCTTGGTTCCAGTGCTCGCGAAAATGATTTCTTGCTTGAGTGGCGTTGGATTTGCTTTCCAAAACTGTTGATTTGCGGCCCAGATACGCTTGGCATTGAGAATGCCATAAAGACCTTGCGACGCGGGTGAAAGCTGCTTGCAATTTTCGCCCGTGTATTGATCGATGCGAGAAACGAATATGCTGTAGACGCTTTTGAATTGGCTCAGCGACTTGCGACGTTTCGCTCCTCGCCAAACTGCATCTTTTGCGAGGTTGTATTGTCGCATCGTAAAAATGAGGGTGACGTTAAGTGTTACGCCCGCCGCCGCCAGTTCTTCTAAGGCGTCCAGTCCGGCGGGCGTCGCCGGTACTTTGATCATTCGATTGTCATTTCCGGCAGCCCAATGCTTGCCGAGCGATATGTATTTTTCAACCCGTTGAGTGTGAGGCATATCCACCTCGGGATCTTCTAAGAGTGGATCCAATTCGAAGCTAACCCAGCCAGCGTTTCCGTGGGTAAGCTGCCAAATCGGATGGAAAGATTTTTGAGCTTCTCGCACGAGTTCGTCTGTAAGATTCCAAGCAATCGTCAGGTCGTCTTGCCCAAGAGCAATGTAGTTTGCGATGGACGCGTCGAATCGCCCACTGCGAATCAAAGCCGAAACAATGATCGGGTTGCTGGTCGCCCCCACGGCTCCCCAGGCCAAGTTTTGGGCGACAAGCGTGGGGTCGACCGAGTCCAAGTAGAGGTTCGTGCCGCTGTCGATTAGCGATTGGATCGATGAATTACTCATGCAGTTTCCCTGTGCTTTGGACGATAGGTGCTGTTGAAAGTCAATCGATATAGTAAGCTTTTGTCGATTCCTACAATACCCCGCTAGTCGAGTTTCGGGGGCCGCTAACAAAATGTTTGAAACGAATATGCAATTTATCGATTTGCGCAGCGATACCGTAACGAAACCGTCCGAAGGCATGAGGGCCGCAATGCTGGCTGCACCGGTCGGGGATGACGTCATCGACATCGACCCAACGGTCGTAGCCCTTCAAGATCGCATTGCCCGTTTGCTCGGAAAAGAAGCGGCGATTTTCATGCCAAGCGGAACCATGACCAACCAAATTGCGTTGCGGGTCCATTGCAGTCCAGGCGATGAATTCCTTTGCGAATCGGGTTGCCATATCTACAACTACGAACAGGGTGGGTTTGCCCAATTGAGTGGACTTGTCGCAAAGACGATCACAGGGCAAAACGGATTGATGGACGTGGAGCAATTGGACGGCAGCGTTCGGCCAGACAACGAGCACATGGTTCACACTCGCCTTCTTTGCATCGAAAACACGCACAACCGAGGGGCGGGCAAAGTGTATTCGCTATCGCGAGTCCAGTCGCTATGCGAATGGGCTCATTCGGCTGGCCTTCGAACTCATATGGATGGTGCCAGGTTATTCAACGCGAGTGTGGCCACCGGAGTTTCGTTGGAGGCATATTCCGAACCCTTCGATTCGATCAGCGTTTGTTTTAGCAAGGGTTTGGGGGCGCCTGTTGGTTCTTGTTTGGTTGGCTCTCGAGATTTCATTAGCAAAGCCCGTCGAGCTCGTAAGCTATTCGGGGGCGGCATGCGGCAAGTCGGTATTATTGCGGCAGGTGCGCTATTCGCATTGGAGCATCAAATGTCTCGCCTGGCGGAAGATCACGAACATGCACGTCTGCTTGCATCCGCAATCGACGAATGCAAATCTTTTCAATTGGCTGACAAAGTTCCCGACACGAACATCGTCATTTTTCATGTCGACAAAAATCGGGGGACAGCGATTCAATTGACCGAATCGTTGAAGCAAGACGGAATACTGTCGCTACCTTTTGGGCCGCAGAGCGTTCGGCTTGTAACGCATCACGATGTTTCGCGTGACCAAATCGAGCATGCATGCAAAGTGCTGCGCGGCCTCGCATAATCACCAGCACCGATCCGATCGGGATTCCACCTTCCGAAAGTCCCTTTTTTAGTCGCTTCGATGGACGCTTGCATGAATTCGTCCATGGTTTTTCCTTCTCGAAAAGTTTTTGAGTTTTTTTGTGGCGAGACCAGACGTGTCACCAGCTCCATTAACATTTTCTTAACCCTAGCCGCAATCGCAAGTTAGCAACAGCTTGACGTCAAAAAAAGCCAATGTGGTCTTTTCTGCCGTTGGTTCCAAAGCACGAACTGATAAGCATTTGCGCGCACGGAAACGGAAAATTTGACAGGAGGCTTGGAATCGATACACTGCTTCAAATGACGCAACATGTTGTGCATGCAAACCCCAGGTATACTACCTATAGTGGTTTGTAGGCTCCATGCTTGGTGGATGACTTTGCCTTTTCGACCGGGCAAATGATTCTGCGGTAATGCGTCGGAAGCTCCAAATTATGGGTACGAAACCCGGTCGCAATGGATTTTTCTTTTCACAGTAGCAAGGCAGCTCATTCGGTCGAGGGACCCCATCGCTGCTTTCGAACTCATCACCACACTATCGGAACTTTTTCGAGGAGTCTAACGAGCGAATGGCAACAGTAGAAATCGGACGCGAACGTCGCAACAAGTCTCGCACAACGCATGAAGCACGCGGCAATCGCAGTGGACTCAAGATTGAGAGTCGGTTCTGCCCAACGGATGTGGCAAGCCCTTTCGATACCGTTCAGTGGGAAACTCGCAGCGCTGCGATTAAAGACGAGAGCGGCAAAGTGCTCTTCGAACAAACCAATTGCGAAATCCCGTCCGATTGGAGCCAATTGGCGACCAACGTGGTTGTCAGCAAGTACTTCTACGGCGATCCATCGAACGTAGACGAGCGCGAGCGATCTGTTCGGCAATTGATCCATCGTGTGACTCGCACGATCGCGGATTGGGGCATTGCAGACGGTTACTTTGACACTGCGGAAGATGGCGAACGATTCTATCGTGACTTGAGCTGGCTGTGCCTGCACCAACACGGCGCTTTCAATTCGCCCGTTTGGTTCAATGTCGGCCTGTATCAACAATACAATGTGACCGGAACGAAGTGCAACTGGCACTACAATGTGCAGTCGGGCCAAGTCGAGCAACCCGAGAACCCTTACGAGTATCCACAAGGTTCCGCGTGTTTTATCCAGAGTGTCGATGACAACATGGAGGACATCATGCGCCTCGCAACCAGCGAAGCCATGTTGTTCAAGTTCGGTTCGGGCACTGGGACCGATCTTTCTACGATTCGTAGCAGCCGTGAGAAGCTCTCTGGCGGCGGTAAGCCAAGCGGACCTCTCTCTTTCATGCGAGTTTACGATCAAATCGCGGCAGTTGTAAAATCCGGGGGCAAGACACGACGGGCTGCCAAGATGCAATCGCTCAAGGTGTGGCATCCAGACATTATGGAATTTGTCGAATGCAAGTGGAAGGAAGAACAAAAAGCCCACGCGCTCATTCGCGAAGGCTACGAATCAAACTTCAACGGCGAAGCCTATTCGTCGGTGATGTTCCAAAACGCCAACTTGTCGGTGCGAGTCACAGACGAATTCATGCAAGCGGTTGCAGACAACAAAGTTTGGAAGACTCGCTGGGTGAGCGATAAGTGCGATATCGAACCGCCAACCTACCAAGCCAAAGACATCCTTGCGCGAATGTCGGAATGCGCATGGCACTGCGGTGATCCAGGTGTCCAGTACGATACGACCATCAACAAATGGCATACTTGTCCCAACAGCGGTCGCATCAACGCCAGCAATCCTTGCTCGGAATACATGTTCCTCGACAACACAGCATGCAATTTGTCCTCCATCAACTTGATGAAGTATCGTCGCGACGATGGATCGTTTGATGCGGAAGGCTTTTCGGCAACCTGTCGACTGTTCTTTATCGCTCAAGAAATCCTCATCGACCATGCGAGTTATCCGACGGATCGAATCGCGCACAACAGCCATTTATTCCGACCCCTTGGATTGGGGTACTCCAATATCGGTTCGCTGATCATGACGAGCGGTGCGCCGTACGATTCGCCAGCCGGGCATTCGATGTGCGGTGCGATCACCGCGTTGCTTCATGGTGCTGCCAACCTCGCTAGCGCTGAAATCGCTGGAGTTGTCGGTCCCTTTGAAGAGTATCCGGACAATGCCGAACCGATGCTGCGAGTCATGCAAATGCATCGCAATGCAGTGGAACAAATCGATCCAAGCGGTCCGTCGTATCTTAAGGATGCTGCTCGCAACGTTTGGGACAAAGTCCTGGAACTTGGAAGCCGCAACGGTTTCCGGAATGCACAAGCAACCGTACTTGCCCCGACGGGAACCATCAGTTTTATGATGGATTGTGATACGACTGGGGTTGAACCAGATATCGCCTTGGTCAAGTACAAGCAGTTGGCCGGAGGTGGCATGCTCAAGATTTTGAATCGCTCGGTTTCGCTGGGTTTAAGGAATCTTGGCTACAGTCCTGCACAAATCGTCGAGATCGAAAAGTTCATCGGTGAAAAAGATACGATTGAAGGGGCGCCGCACGTCAAGGCGGAGCACTTACCGGTGTTTGACTGCGCGTTTACGCCTGCCAATGGTACGCGAAGCATTCGGTGGCAAGCGCACGTGGAAATGATGGCTGCAGCACAACCCTTCTTGTCGGGGGCGATCAGCAAAACAGTCAACATGCCAACGAATAGCACAGTGGACGATATCGCCCAAGCTTACTTCTGGGGCTGGGAATTAGGACTCAAAGCGATCGCTATTTATCGCGACGGATCCAAGCAGAGCCAACCACTCTCAACCAAGAGCGAAGGCCAAAAAGCTGAGGATGCGGCTGCGGCCGCTGTTGTTGAGAAGATTGTGTACAAGCCTCGTCGCGAACGACTACCAGACACTCGCAATTCGGTTACGCACAAGTTCAGTATCAGCGGTCACGAGGGTTACTTCAACGTTGGCCTCTATCCAGACGGTCGACCTGGAGAAGTTTTCATCACCATGGCCAAAGAAGGGAGCACTATCGGTGGTTTGATGGATAGCTTTGGTACGGCCATTTCCATCTCGTTGCAGTACGGTGTGCCGTTGGAGGTCCTTGTCAACAAGTTTAGCCATACTCGATTCGAGCCGATGGGGCATACAACCAATCCCGATATTCGGATCGCAAAGAGTTTGGTCGACTACATCTTCCGTTGGCTAGGATTGACGTTCCTCGAAGGCTATCGTGAAGAGCACAAGGCGAAAGTGGATTTGATGGCCACGCCAAAATCAGGTGCAAGTTCAACTCCGTTGGTTAAGGTCAAAAGCAGTTTGACATCCACGCCGGTCAATGGAAATGGTGCCGAGCTCGCAATGCAAAGCAATGGATATACCAATGCGCGTTTCATCGGACTTGGCGATACGGGCGAAATGACATCCAATGGCAGCGGTCAATCCGGTTCGAAAACGGAATCTCGCGGTGGACAGTTTGCGGGCTTTCAAAGCGATGCCCCGAGCTGCGACAATTGCGGGTCGATCACCGTCCGAAGCGGCAACTGCTATCTGTGTTATAACTGCGGTAACAGCCTCGGTTGCAGTTAGGCCATCTGCAACTGCCGCGACAGGTAGCACAGGCTGCCAGCCTGTAATAGTCAAAAAGCACAGGCTAGCAGCCTGTGCTACGGGTATATGTTAGTTGTGCGACGCTCCGCGTCGCACAAAACACCACTGGAGAGCATGGTGCAGCTTAGCCTACTTTTCGGCGACGGCCATTCGGGCGGGCCGGTAGAGGCGAATGTCCCAGTCGATACCTTCTGGCAATAGGTCCAAGGGTGTGGCTTCCTCAAGTTCTACTGCAAACAAGGAGCCCGTTGGAGCTGCATTCCACCAGAGTTCCAGCATCGACTTCAATTTTTGGCCGTCCGACTCCCAAAGAGCATAGGGCGGACTGCAAAAAATAACCCACAATTGTTCGGGACGGAGTTTAAATCGTTCGCAATTGGCTGGCAAGCCGCTCGACCATTCGATCACATCCGTTTGCAATACCTCGATTTTGTCAGAGATTCCGAGTGTTTTTGCGTTGTTTTGAATCTCGCGCGTGGCAGACTTGAGAATCTCAAAGACGATTCCTTTGGTGGCTCCTCGGGAAACAGTTTCGAAAGCCAAAACCGCCGTTCCCGCAAATAAATCGAATGCAATCGCGTCGGGAAACTTCCCTCCGAGTAAACTCATAACGGCTTCTCGCGTACGATCTTTCATCGGGCGAGTTCTCGGGTCGACTGCAAATTTAATCTTGCGAGTTCGCAGGTTCCCGGAAATGATCCTAAGTGTGGTCGTTTCCAAGTTAAGCACTGTCCTTTAGAGTTTTAGCGTCGCCAATTTGTAATTTTTTTCCCATCCGGAACATACAGAGTATGCCAACCGCCTCATTCCATCCAGTCCTTCGTTCCTTGGATCAGCCATGCGGACCAACACCATTTCAATCAACTTTGATTGATTCGCTCACCGCTCGATTCGCCGCAGTGGTGGGCTTCGCCCTGGCCGCGAGCATCTGTTTGTTCGCTTCGGTTGGCTTTGCTCAAGAGCCTTCCGCAAAACCAAAAGCCAAACTGACTCCCGAACAACGTGCGGTCGCCAAACAGAAACAAGAGGAGCGCAAAATGGAGGCGGCTGAAAAGCGTCGGCAATCCTTTGGCATATTGCCTCCCAATGACGATTCGCCATTGGGAAAGGAATACGAATCCGCCTACGCTCGATTCAGGGATTCTTTGAGCAATCTAGATCAAATTCAGTATCGCCAACAACTAGCGACGGATCGCACGCCTGCCAAGCGTAATGAGATTCTAAACGAATGGATGCAAGCGATCTCGCAAGGCACCTCGACATTACAGACTTGGCTTGCCAAAGCTGGCGAAGTTTACGCAAGCGATCCGGACAAGTATCAACAGATCGGCGAAGCGCTGGTGGAAATGCTGTTGGCTGACGTTGAGTTGGATCGGTTTGACCCGTGGCTTGCACCCGCCAAAGCATTGATTCGTGCGAAACGGTTCGAAAACGACATGCTTTCGTTATCCGCAGGAATGGTTGGATTGGCAAATTTGGATTTCGATTTCGCCGAGGAATGTTGGGCTCCATTAAAACAAGCAGATAAATTGCAAGGACTTCAACTCGCCTACTTTGAACAGCTAGGCTCTTTGAAAGAAAAATGGAAGCGTGAGCTAGAAATTCGACAAAAGGAATCCGAAAAGAATGACAACCCGATGGTCGAATTGACCACCTCCAAAGGGAGGATTACCGTCGAGCTTTACGAAGATTCGGCTCCCGAAGCGGTGGCAAGTTTCATCTTCTTGGTGGAAAAGGGATATTACAACTACAAAGCATTCTTTCGAGTCGAGCAACATATTTGTGCACAAACCGGTTGCGAAAAAGGGGATGGAACAGGCAATGCTGGATACAGTTTCCCAGGCGAGGCCCATCGTCCAGAGCATCGGGATCATTTTCGGGGTTGCGTTTCCGTCGCCCTGGGTTCCGATAAGAATTCGGGACAACTCAATGTTGATTCTGGCGGTGCACAGATCTTTTTTTCCTTCGTACCAATGCCCTTTCTAGACGGAAACTACACGGTCTTTGGACGAATCGTCGAAGGACAACCGTCGATCAACCTCTTTCAAGTATTAAACCTTGCAAAGGAAGAGGAACGCAAAGACACATCGAAACGGCCCGACACCATTTTTTCTGCTAAAGTTGTGCGGAAACGAGACCATGAATACAAACCGAATATCTCCGCCGGCAGACTTCCACGCTAAGGCGACACAGCAGACAAAAGTCAAAGTAGTAGGCACATTCCATGTGCCGTCCACCTAGAATCCTGGCAAAAGCTTGCCTGCGAGCGGCACGGCGGAGCGTGCCTGCTACTCAGTCCAAACCGCGTGAACCCTATTTCCAATAATTTGCTCCGCACCTGCGTAAGACTTCGATGACTTGCTCGCACTGAATTATCAGGGTTCCATTTCGCGGATAACGCGGATAACACTGAAATCACGTCTCCATTTTACAGGTCGTTCTATGCTTTATTACAACACCAGGCAAAGACTCTTTGCAATCTTATGCATAACGCCAATTCTGATCCCTGCACTATTGTTTGCGGCCGATACCATCCCGTTTGAACCGACGCCAGCAAAAGTCGGCTCTGTTCCCCAGAATCTGCTGAAACTTGTTCATTCACCCGAAGTGCAAAAAGAACTGGAACTGGAAGGTGACCAATTAGCTTCGTTTGAGGAATCGCTTGCCAAGATCGATGGTCCATGGTGGAAGTCTCGCATCAAGCCAGAGTCGGAGCAGCGAACCATCATTGCCGCACAGGAGGCTTTGTTGATCAAACTGTTGAAGTCGACGATTTCCCCCGAGAAACTGAGGCGGCTCCAGCAGATTGAACTACAGTCCCAAGGCACACGGCTTTTTGCTCGCCCAGAAATAGCGCAAGCCTTGAGCCTTTCGAAATCACAAACATCCCGACTCAACGATGTGTATGCCAGCACGGATAAAGTCGCAAAGAAACTACAAGCTGCCAAATCTCAAGACAAGACATTGATTTCGGATCTTCAGTCCGCTCGCGAAGCCGAAGCCAAAACCATCGTAGAAGTGCTCACCGAAAAACAAAAAAGTGCCTTCAGCAAATTAGTGGGAACGCCATTTGACACGATGAAACTTTCGCGAGTTTATCCTCTCGCCCCTGAGCTCATCGACTCCGGACATTGGGCGGGTGCATCTGCCACCAACTTGGCGGACCAACGTGGCAAGGTAGTCCTGCTACACTTCTACGCCTTTCAATGTCACAACTGCGTCGCGAATTTCGAGCATTACAAACGATGGCACGAAACCCTTTCAAGTAGGGGAGTGAGTGTCATTGGAATACAAACGCCAGAAACGAACGCTGAGCGGGACGTTCAGCAAGTCCAACGGGCTGCGAAGGACAAAGGTTTCACATTTCCTGTTCTAGTCGATGTCAAAAGCAGCAATTGGGACGCATGGGCCAACACGATGTGGCCCACCGTTTATGTCATCGACAAACAGGGTTACATTCGATTTTGGTGGCAGGGGGAACTCAATTGGGAGGGTGCAACTGTCGACAAAACAATTGAGACACTCGTCGAAAATTTGCTCAAAGAATAGGCCTGGGGCTCCCTTCCAGTTGAATTTAAGGCTGTCCTATGCTTACGGCCTTGTGCCTAGCTACCACCTAGGCAAGCTAGGTGGTGAGCTTCATTCCACGCCGTTCGGATTGCGTTAGGCCACTTGCTTCAGGAACCCTTCGAGCATCTTGGCTCGGACTGGGTTCTGAAGTTTGGCGACCGCCTTGGCTTCGATTTGGCGAACGCGTTCACGTGTTACCTTGAATATTCGCCCCACCTCTTCCAATGTGTAGGAGTAGCCGTCCGTTAGACCATAGCGAAGCCGGATGATTTCTCGCTCGCGATACGTCAATGTTTTCAGCAACGAATCGATGCGGTCGCGGAGAACGCCGTTGCTCGCGTTGCGAACGGGATTGTCGCTGGACGGATCCTCGATGAATTCGCCAAACGCATTGTCCTCGCCTTCGCCGACGGGACGGTCCAAGCTGATAGGGCTGCGGCCGATGTCAAGAACGCGTTGTACTTCTTCGATCGTCAGCTCAGCCACTTCTGCAATTTCGTACATGCTCGGTTCTCGCTTGAGATCCTGCGTCAGCACCTTTTGAATGTTGCGTAACCGACTGAGCACGTCGATCATGTGAACGGGGATTCGGATCGTTCTCGCCTGGTCTGCGATGGCTCGTGTGATCGCTTGGCGAATCCACCAAGTGGCATAGGTCGAAAACTTGAAACCGCGGCGATACTCGTACTTGTCGACCGCTCGCATTAGACCCGTGTTGCCTTCTTGAATGAGATCCAAGAAACTTAGGCCTCGATTGCGATACTTCTTCGCGATCGATACGACCAAACGGAGGTTGCCGCTGGAAAGTTGTCGCTTGACGGCTTCGTATTCCTTGAAATTCTTCTTGAAGTCATCAACTCGCGTTCTGAGCGAGCGAGGGCTCTCCTGCGTGGTCATGATCAGGTGACGAAGTTCTGCAACGCAACGATTGAGCTCCGAGGGCGATCCCGTGGTGACTTTCAGGTGGGCTATTCGGCTTTGCAGATAATCCATTCGTTGCGAAAATTGCTCCAATTGCTTCATCAATGGGATAACGCGGCGCGAGCGCAGCGACAGCTCTTCGACCAATACCAGCGACTTGAGGCGTCGGCGTTGATAATTCATACGAGCCTGGTCTTTTCGACTCGTTGTCGTGCTCTTGCGAACGATGCTCTGAAAATCGCGACGATTGTCGTCCATCAGCGTGTCGAGCGTTTTCAAGTTATGAGGCATTCGTGCACCGACTTGCTCTTTGGTCAATCGCTCTGTCAACGAGACCTTGATCGTTCGGTCGAAAGGCAAGATCCCCGCAGCGACCTTACGCAAGACCTCCACCGTTTGACGCAAAGCAAAATCATTGCCGAGTACAGCGCGACGGAACTTGCGACGCGTGATTTCGATCTTCTTCGCCAACGCGATCTCTTGATCTCGGTTGAGCAGAGGGATTTCGCACATTTGACTTAGATACAAACGGATCGGATCGTTGGTCAGCTTTGGCATTTCCGCAGGCGCAGCGGGCATTGACTCTTCGCCATTGAATATCTTCAAATGAGGAGGCAGGTCTGTATCCGCTTCGTCAACAATTCCAACGCCAGCGCGTTCGAGCGCGACCAAAAGCTGATCCAGCTTTTCAGCGGTGTTGGCTTCGTCGGGCAGATAGTGGTTTACTTGCTCGTACGTCAGGAAGCCTTGTTGGCGACCGATCAAAACCAATTGTTCCAGATCAATAGATTGCATTTCCACGAGATCAACTCCTTTTGACAGTGGTACTCTGTTGTTGCCGACTACTCATCCAATGAGCAATCGCCTTGGGTCAACAACTTGAATAGGGGTTTTTGTAGTCGAGCGGGACTCGACGTTTTTCTTACTCTCCTTGCGGAGGAAATAGTCCGTGACGCACACGCGCCTGCTGCACAAAATCGTGCAAAAAGCTAAGCTCCGTCGCGTCGTCGAACTGTTTTTTCTCGAGGGATTGGATTTGGATGCGGCGTTGAGTCTTGTCGTCTTGACCACTCAATCGTTCGCACAAAGAATGCAATCGCTCATCTGCTGTCATCGTTGACAGAGGTGCTTTGCGGGCTGAGTGATCTTCGATACTCACGAGAACACTCTTTAGGCTTGGCTCCTCCATGGCCGACATTAGACTACTGAAGTCTAACGCGTGTCCCTCAAGTTCCAAGTCCAAATATGCCTGAAATAATCCTTTTGCAGTTCCAGTGCTTAAATCGGCAACTGGGAATCGCTCGATAGCGACCGGAGCCAAATCAGGATGCATGACCATGATTTCGAATAGCTCGCATTCGGTCGGCGTCATTTCCGAGTATTTATAGACGTTTACCTCGGGCGCAACATTTTGTTCGAAGCGGTTTCGATTTTCCGAAACGGAATGCGGTTGGATGGCAGTGGATTGCGAAACAAGCTCGGCTTGGGAGCGACGCAGTTCTTGGCGTTGACGTTCGCGATTAGCACTTTGACGCCGTATCGATTCGAGTCGAAGGCGAACTTCGGCCTGCTCAATTCCAAATTGCCTGCCAAGTCTTGCGATCAATTGATCTTGTCGCAATCGCATGGCCTCATTGGAAAGCAGGGAACTATGCGAAACGCGAGACATCGTTTCAAGCACATCCTCGATGGCTGTGTTCGCGCGATGCGTGTCAAGCAGTGGATCGAAGCCGCGGCAGACTTGTCGCAGTTTATGCTCTAATGCGTCGAGCGAACCGGCAATCTGTTCTTTGAGTTGCTCCCCGCTGTATTTGATGAGATAGTCACACGGATCAAGTCCATCGGGTAAGGTAAGAATTCGAAGATCCATTTGTGCCGTTACGAATAGCTCTAGTATTTCTGAAGTGCGTTTTTGGCCCGCTTCATCACCGTCGAGCAGCAGAACCACCGAATCGCACGAGTGCTTAAGCAACTTGATATGGCTCTCGCCAAGGGCTGTGCCACAGCAAGCGACTGCATTGTGGATACCATGCTGAACGGCCATGATCACGTCGGTATAACCCTCCATGACGACTGCTTGGCGCGTTTTACCGATGGCCTCGCGAGCCAAATCCAATCCATATAATTGATGACTTTTGTGGTAAAGGCGTGTCTCGTTGCAATTGATATATTTCGCGGAATCAGCGGCGGCACCGGGGAGCACGCGACCTCCGACCGCAATGGGTCTCGCTTGTGCATCGCTAATCGGAAAAATGGCCCTACCACGAAAGCGGTCGTATCGAGATCCACGCTCGCTTTTAGCGACCAAGCCGACCGACTCAAGCACTTCCGGCTTCCAGTTTTTTGCAATGCCGCGATCGAGCAACCAGGACCACGATTCGGGTGCAAACCCCAATTGAAACTTGCGGACACTCGCGTCGGAAATGCCGCGATCCGATAAATACGTCCGGGCTTGTTGGCCTTCGGGTGCGGTGAGCAGACACTGATGATATTCGTTAACGGACCACTTCATCGCTTCGAGAAGCAATTTCTTGTCATCACCTGAACCGCCTCGTCCCGATCGGGACTTTGGTTCTTCGATTTGAATACCGGCGCGCTCGGCGAGCATTCGGAGAGCTTCCGGAAAAGAAACACCCTCTTTTTTCATCACAAAGCTAAAAGCATCGCCGCCGATGTCGCAAACCCAGCATTTCCAGCTTTGCTTATCGGGATTGACCTGCATGCTCGGTCGGCGGTCATCGTGAAACGGGCAGACCCCAATGAAACCTCGACCTTGACGTCGCAGTTCCATATAGCTAGTAATCAGATCGACGATGTTAACCGCCAATCGGACTCGATCTTTGACTTCGTTGTCAATCGCGAAGGACACAGTTACTCCTAGCGGGGATTCCTGGCGGGGACTCCTAGCGGGTTCTAGGCGAACTCTTGCGAGCAAATTTGTGTCTCGACCGCAAGAGCATTTGAGCCATCCGTGACTCGGGGAAAAAGTATGCGATGTTCGGTTATGCCGCGTCAATAGCAGTTTTCGCGATTAATCGATTTGCCCCTCCTCACGTTGGACAAACCATAGTAACCTTTTGCTTCCAGCAAAACAGCCTTAAGCTGGTTTTTATCACCGATTCGTTCCATCTCTCAAAAATCAACCTGGCCATGTTCGAGTATCTACCCGTCGCACCCCCCGATGCCATTTTTGGTCTCAACGATGCCTTCCTTCGAGACAGTCGCCCCGAAAAAATCAACTTAACGGTTGGCGTTTACAAGGACGAACAAGGCAAGACCCCGATTTTAGCGACGGTTAAAAAAGCGGAAGAAAGCCTGTTGAAGTCGGAAACAAGCAAAACATACATGCCGGTTGAAGGGCATCCCGAGTATCTCAACGCGGTCGTAAACTTGATCTTTGGCAAGACGATGGACACGGCTCGCGTGGCGGCAGCCCAAACCCCGGGCGGCACTGGCGCTTTGAGAGTGGGTGCCGACACAGTGATCCGTCATTTCCCAGGAACACGTATTTGGTTGAGCAACCCAACTTGGGCCAATCATGGGTCCATCTTTCAAGCGGTCGGCATGGAAACGCCCATCTATCCGTACCTCACCCCGGACAAAACATCGCTGGACTTTTCGGCCATGATGCAGGAACTGATTTCGCAAGGCCGACGCGGTGATCTGGTTTGCCTGCATGCCTGCTGCCACAATCCGACCGGAATAGATCCAACACTTGAGCAATGGCAAGAAATCAGCGAGCTGCTTGCCAGCAAGCAGATGATCCCGTTTGTTGACTTTGCATATCAAGGTTTTGGCGACGGACTCGAAGCGGATGTTTTGCCCTTGAACGCACTGTTGGAAAAAAACCACGAAGTTATCGTCTGCAATTCTTTTTCGAAGAACTTTGGTTTGTATTCCGAACGCGTCGGTTCGGTGTCGTTGGTTAGCAAAGACGCTTCGACGACGGAGGCAGCCTTAAGTCAACTGCGTCTCGCTGTTCGATGCAACTATAGCAACCCACCGCGGCACGGGGCAGCAACCGTCTCGGCAATTCTCAATGACTCATCGCTTCGCACGGAGTGGGTTGCGGAGGTCGACGCGATGCGATCGCGGATCTCCAGGATGCGAAGCATGTTTATCGATGGGATGAAAGCAACCGGCATCGATCGCGATTTCAATTTCCTGAGCCGTCAGAAGGGAATGTTTTCTTATAGCGGTCTCAACAGCATGCAAGCAGACTGGCTAAAGAATGAACGCGGAATCTACATCGTTGGAACAGGGCGCATCAACGTTGCCGGCATGGCCGTTTCGACAATGCCGACGCTATGCTCGGCGATCGCCGAATGCATTCGAGCCACAACCTAGTAGAGAGAGGGGGCGATGGGGGATAACATACGCAAGTGGGGGTGCCAACCAATAACCAATGAAGAAATAGATTCCCGCTCCCTTCTCCCCGGAGTACCAGGGCGAGGAGGAGAACAGACTCAGGAGGTTCTACACTCCAACGCCGTTTGCATTCTTCATAGCAGCCAATGCGTTCAGCAACGCCTCGTTCGTCGGCCAATCCGAAGAATCGCGACCGTGGTAGACAAATCGAACCTTACCAGTGGTGTCGACGATGACAGTGCCTGGTAGCTGGTACTTGTCGCCAATAATGGCTCCAGCGCCATGCTTCCAAATAGACTGAAAGCCGGCTATCCAAACACTGGGCCAGCTATCTGCGACATGTTCCCGCGAGGAATACCGTAGGCCTTGTAAGCGATCTGCTTCTCATCCGCCAGGCACTCAAAGGGTAAATGATTGAACTCTCGAAATTGGGAGACTTGAGATGGATTCCCCATTGCAATCAGTGCAACATTTGCTCCGGCAGCTTCAAATTGATCACGTTCATCGCGTAATTCAGCGGAATGCGCTCGGCAAAGAGGGCAGCCTGCGTGTCTAACGAAGACCAGGACAAGTGGACGCTCTCGCCATAACGACGAAATCTCGACGCTCGCCCCTGTGTAATTAGGAAGCGAGAGGGTCGGAGCGGCGTCGCCTAATTGGAGGGGCATAGCAGAAAGCCGTGGTTAAAATTGCTGGTAAGAAAGCCAAACGTAGGTGAGCATAGCTTAGCACGCCGACGCGTGGTTGTTGCGATATGGAAGAATCTCGCATCAAATCGATCTCGAATGCGACCTGAAATCAGAAAACGTATTGACCAGACAAACGAACATCAGCTAACTTGATAGTGTTGATAGGGAGCGAAGGATCCGAAATGCGATGGATCGTCTCCCACATGTCCGATTGAAGTTTCAGTTTTTGTTCAAAGGTGATTTAGTGACAATTACGCGAGTTGGTACCAACGAGAAATATTCCTCTGGCTGGGAAGGAATCTTCGGCGGCAAGACTTCTAAAAAGGTGGCAAAGGCAAGTCCAGTGGCTGCTAAGCCAACCGAAAAGAAGGCGGTCAAGAAGAGTGCCGCAGTCAAGGCTGCTCCCAAGAAGGCAGCCAAGAAAGCCGTAAAGAAGGCAGCCAAGAAGAAATAACTCGGCGAACAGCATTCGTCGAAAGGCATCGCGAAATCAAGAAAATTTTCTGATTCCAGGACCAAACGTGTCACGGACATGTTTAAGTTGAGTCATTCTCAACTAATCTAGGTTTCCATGTCCACAAGCCGTTTTGCTACGTCCATGCGACGCGATAGTATTCGAACCTTTTTCGAAGCATCTCCGACTGCGAGATTGCTTCGTTCCGACAATGCGCCTCTGATTCTAGATTTTCTGCACCGCGTCTTTAAGTCTGGAGAATTGATTTCAATCGGGCAGACGGACTTTCGAACGCGCCTGACTGGCTATCAAGAGGAGATACACGACACCGAGCCAAGCCTGCTGCCTGGCCCTCCGGAACGTTACTTGACTCAATGGGCCGATGCAGGCTGGCTTCAACGATTTCTCGAAGCGGCATCCATCGAACCGCAGTTCCAACTCACTAGGTACGCCGAAGAAGCGATTCAATTTGTCGACTCGGCCATCGCCCGTGGATCGAACCTCGTAGGCACCGAAAGCAGACTTAGACTTGTCATCGATACCCTCGAGGACATCGTGCGAGGCGCGTCGGCCGATCCGGATCGTCGCCTTGACTACTTGCGAGCTCAACGCGCGACCATCGACCAAGAAATCCAAGCGATCGAGTCAGGGAAATCTGTCCAAGTCTATCGACCTGCCCAAATTCGCGAGAGATTCCAAAACGCGGTCGATTTGTTGCGGGCCCTTCAATCCGATTTTCGAGCTGTTGAAGAGCGTTTTCAGTCGATCGCTCGCGAAGTCCAACAACTGCAATCTTCTGGCAACGACTCCCGCGGGCAAATTCTCGGTCATGCGTTGGACTCCGAGGACCTGCTCAAGCAACAGGACGAGGGGATAAGCTTCTTTGCGTTCGTCTCGTTCTTGTTTTCGCCTACGCAGCAAGCAGCCCTTCGCAAAAATATCGAAGAGATCCAACATCTGGCAGCGCTCGCGGATCAGCATGAATCGTTGTCAAGGGTCCGACGCATGGTGCCATCTCTGTTAGCCGAGGCCGAAAAGGTCATGCGAACCACGGCCAGATTGTCCGCCACCTTGCGGCGACTGCTTGATGCCCGAGCAGCCGCCCATCGCATTCGATTGGCAAACGTGCTCCGCGACATTCGGCAACAAGCCATGAGGCTTGGGGGAGCGCCCGAGTGTCAAGCCATTCAATTGTCGGTCGATGCCGAAGCAGAAATCGGTTCACCTATGGCGCGTACCTTCTGGGTGCAACCGCAAGACTTTGATGCATTCCAGTTGACCGAACAAGTCATTGATCCGAAGCATGCTCAAGCCATGGCGTCGGCATTTGCCCGCATGCAGCGACTTGATTTGCGAAAGCTGCGAGGCCACATTCGAGAAGCGACTACCGACGGGGATGAAGAGCCCTTGCCAAATCTCCTCACAAAATGGCCTTTGACAGGTGGTGTCGTGGAACTGCTAGGTTACTTGCAGATTGCGCACGACGATTCGCATTCCATCGATCCAAACCATGTCGATCGTATCACCATCGCTCAGCCGCGTGGACGTAGCAGTCCACTCCGAGTCTCGATCCCTCGAATCGTGTTTCAGCCCAAAGCGTCCAGCCGCGACGTTTCAACCAAACCGCGTTGATTCGATTCTCCACTTCCTCCAAAATCTTTTTAAACCTCTCGTGGATAATCTTCCCTCCGATCCGAAAAACGCGATCCCACCGCCAATAGACTGGAGCCCGGTGGCTGTTCGACTTTTGCAAGGGGTTGTCTATCACGACGACAATCTCGAGACATGGGAGCAATTGCTTGAGAACGTATCTCCACTGACAGAGTACTTTGGCAAGCTCGGGTTGCTTCTGGTGGTCGATGAACCTGACGCGATGGCATACTTACGTCAACTTGACGAAGAAGAAATACCCGCTGACTTCCCACCTATTCCACGACTTTTTCGTCGAACTCCGTTGGGCTACGACGCAACACTATTATGTGTGTTGCTACGGGATGAGTTGCGACAATACGAAGAAGAAGATGTGCACAATGAACGCTGCGTGATAGCCCAAAGCGACTTGCTGGCACTCTGGGAAGCATTTTTTCCAGACCAACCCGATTCGGTGCGGTTGAACCGAACATTGACTGCCGCATTGCGCAAAATGGAGGATCTCAAGTTCGTTCGGCAATTTGAAAAGGAGCCGCCATCCTGGGAAATTCGCCGTATCATCAAAGCCCGCTTACCGCTCTCGGACCTTGAGCGGTTGCGACTCTCTTTGGCATCTGCTGTCGGCAAACTCGCAACGGATGTCAGCGAGGCTGAGGAATCGTGAGTAATGCACAGCTGATCGAAGAGCGACCACCCCTGTCAGGTTATCGGCTGGCCAAGCTCGAAGTTTATAACTGGGGCACCTTCGATGGCGGTGTCTATTCCGTTCAACCACGCGGCCAAACAACCTTGCTCGTCGGAGAAAATGGGTCGGGTAAATCCACGTTGGTCGATGCTTTGTTGACACTGCTTGTTCGTCCGCAAACTCGCAATTACAACGTTGCAGCAGGGGCCACGAAAAACGAACGAGACGAGAAAACGTATATTCGCGGAGCTTACGATCGAACTGTTGGAGAAGGAGGCCGCCCGCAAATTCAATACCTGCGAAGTGGCAGCGGGCACTACACGGCATTGCTCGCAAGCTTTTCCAACTCCGCAAAGCACAGCGTCTTCACCGTTTGCCAAGTGCTCTATCTCAACAACGAAAACGCAGTCGAGAAAGTCTATGCGTTTTGTGAATCAGAACGCGGTATCGTTCGCGATCTCGGCGAACTCGGCACGGGCGCGTCGATTGCTCGGACTCTAAAAGACCGAGGCTTCAAGACGACCAGTAGCTACAAAGAGTACTTTCAATGGTTGCAAAAAAAGACCGGCTTCCGAGCCAAGGCAATGGATATCTTCAATCAAACCGTCGCGGTCAAAGATGTGCAACGGCTCGATGAGTTCATCCGACAGCACATGCTTGAACGCAAACCTGTGAACGAGCGAGTGGGTCGACTACTCACACACTTCGGCGAACTGAGCGAGGCGCATCGCATGCTCGTTCGCGTTCGTCAACAAGACGAACTTTTGCGGCCAATCATCGAAGCCGGCGAGCGTTATCGGTCTCGTCTCGAAGAATTGAAACTTGCCAAGGAATTGCTAGGGGCCATCCAATACTTCTTTGCAGACCAGTCGATCAGGCTGCTAGAGCCACTTTGCAGTCAATGGCAACAACAGATTCACAATCTCAATGAAGACATCTTGAGATTGGAAAAACTTCAAGATCGATTACGCAATGAAATTGCGAGACTCGAACTGGAGATCGAACATGCAGGTGGGGACCGATTGCGGCAGTTGCCAGGCTTGATCGAGCAAGCGGATTCGATCGCCAAAAGCAAAGCCAAATTCCGAGCCATGTTTGAGTCGCAATTGCAATTGGCCGGTCTCAACATCCAAGTGACTTCGCCTGAGCAATTCGCCAAAGTTCGGAAGGAGAGTCATGCCCGCCGTGCCAAGATGCTCGACGAACGCCAGCAAAAACGAACGCAAGACGGCTCCCTGCAATTCGAAATAGGATCTTTAACCCGACAGTTGGCGGACGATCGCAGCGAAGCCGAAGCGCTCGAAAAACGCAAAGGCAACCTTCCCGAGTCCTTTGTCGCCGTTCGCGACGCAATGTGCCGCGACTTGAAGATTGCTCCAAGCGATTTGCCCTTTGCCGCAGAGCTGATTTCCGTGATTCCCAAAGAACGCGAATGGGAGTCGTCCGTCGAACAAGTGCTTCATTCGTTTGCTCGCAGCCTACTCGTTTCAAATGACTTTTATGCTCGCGTGGCGGGCTATGTCGATCGAACGCGGCTTGTGGATGGACGAGGTCATGGGCAGCGGCTTGTCTATCTGCGAGTTGGGTCGAAAGCAAAACCTGGAATGCAAGACAGCTTAACTCCCCAATCAACCCAAGAAAAGGAAACACTCATTAAGAAAATCGAGTTCCCAGACCACCCGTTGGTGCCTTGGGTGAGATTGGAAATCCAGCTACGTTTCAACTACGTTGCCTGCGAATCGATTGAGGAATTTCAAAAATGCGAATCCGCAGCCATGACTCGAAATCGACATACCAAGTCTGGCAATGCACGACATGAGAAAGACGATCGATCGATGCCTGACGACCGAAGGCATTTCGTTCTCGGATGGGACAATCGACAAAAACGCTTGAGTTTGGCGGAGGCGATTCGGAAGGGAGATTCGGACTTGCAGCAATTGCACGCGCGGTCCAATAGGCTCAATGCCGAGATCGATCGCATCACGGCCGCCATCGAGGCGCTGGATCAAGCTCTCAAGACCGACGATTTCGATTCGATCGACAATTCGCGTCACGAGTTCGAAGCGTCCCAAATGAGACTAGAACGACAACGACTTGAGGAATCGGATGATCGTATCCGCGAACTGAAGTCCCATTGCTCGGATCGAAGAGCGGAGGCGATGGGGCACCAACAGGACCGCGATTCTGCCATCGCCCAGCGAACGACCCGAGAGCGCGAACTGCGCGATGGCATGCGACTGCTGGATGTAGCCAGCGATAAAATACGCAAAGCGGAAGCCGATGGAAGTCTTGAAATTGCAAGCCAGAAGTTCGAAACACTGCAATCCTCCCTCAAAGAGCCGTTGACGATTGTCAACCTCGGTACGCTGCCATCGGAGACAGAGCGACAGCAACGCGAACAAGTCGAACGATTGCAGGAGCGACTCATCCCCATGGCTCGCGATGTAACCAGTTCCATGACACGTTTTCTCAAGAAATTTCCAGATGAACAGATTGACTTGGATGCGGATGTCGATTCGCTATCGAGTTTCGCGGCGTTGTTCGAACGGATTTCGTTGGATGATCTGCCCAAGCATGAAGAACGGTTTAAGCGTCGATTAAATGAGAATGTGCTCAACGAAATCGGGCTACTTCACGGCGGACTTGAAGACGAGCGGCAAGAGATTCGAGACAAGATCGAACAGCTCAATTCCGCATTGAAGCTGCTTGAATGGAAAACTGGGACTTTCATGCGGTTGGAGCCGAGCGACGTTCAAGACCGGGAGATTCAAGATTTTCGACGCGAGCTCTCTGGCTGTTTGACGGGCACCTTGGATGGCACTCCCGAAGCCAACGAAGCGACGTTTGTCCGGATTGAAAAGTTTGTGTCGAAGTTGAGGGACGATGGCAACACGCGATGGCGCGAGAAGGTGGTAGACGTTCGGAATTGGTTCAACTTCGCCGCTCGCGAGATCATCAAGAGCACGGGCGAGGCGAGAAGCTATTACGATGGCGGCACAGGACAATCGGGGGGAGAGAAAGGCAAGCTAGCCTTTTTGGTTTTGGTAGCTGCAATCGCTTATCAGTACGATCTCGATCCGGATGGTGTGCAAGGAGACCGATTCCACTTCGTCATGGTGGATGAGATGTTTTCACGAAGCGACGATGCACACGCTGAATATGCGCTCGATCTGTTCGCAAGATTTGGGTTGCAACTGCTCATCGTCGCGCCGCTTGACGCCAAGGCTCGAGTAACAGAGCCTTACGTGGGAACCTATTTGCATGTCGTCAAGAACAAACAAACGAACCGGAGTGAGCTGCTGTCGATCACGGCGGATGAGCTCAAGGATTTTATCGAGACATAATGCTAGCACAGGCTGCCAGCGCTGCCAGCCTGCAATAGTCTAAAAAGCACAGGCTAGCAGCCTGAGCTACGGGTATATCTCATACTGCAGCTCACCTAAGTGCACGGCGTAGCTTTGGCAAAAAAATCAGCGTCCAGAGCCTCAATGGCAAGACAATGCGATAAACTATTCCGGGAACAAACCGCAGAACTAAGCATCTAACGCAACTTGCATGGTTTCTCGTACTTTTTAGATCTGACCCAAAGGAATGCCCCAAATCCTATGACCGCGTTGACTGCCCGTGTCTCGTTGTCGTCCAACTCAAGCCAACATCGCGACAATGCCCAGTCGCAACTCTTCCAAGTGGAAACGGACTTTTCGCTCGAAGGCAAAAAACAATCGCTTGAACTACAAGTCACTCTAAATGGACTCCGTCTCGTTGAAAAGGATACGGGGTCCGTTGTGACTACACTCCATTGGAGCCAGATCGAGTCTTTTCGAACGGTTGCCGGGGTAGGATCCGGAATGCTGCAGGTGAAAACAGATAGTGTCTGGACGGACTTACTGCGTTTCTCCAACCGTTTGGCAACCCGTTTTCACAAAGTGGCGCGCGCGCTCGAGCGAATGCGAGAGGTCGTCAAAACGAAACCGGACGAGGGGACCGACGCCGACGAGCTTGTCGACGAGGCTGTCGAACTTCCTGTCGACCGGGATGCCGCGCTCCGTGAAATTGCCATCGAACTGACTCGCGATCCGTTCGATCCGCCTCGATGCAATGCCTGTTCGCTCCGATTACAAACGGTTGACGAGTCGTGCCCGCGATGCATGGAAAAAGGGCAAATCCTTCGCCATATCCTTCATCTGCTTCGTCCTCATAAACGCGGTGCGATGTTCCTTTGCTTCTTGACTATCGTTGGTGTCGTTGCCGAGCTGATACCGCCGAAACTGCAGCAATACATGGTCGACCACATACTCAATGGCCAAACCATCGAGGGGGTCAGCAATGGATCGAGCGTTCCGTTTCAGTCGGCATTGCTCGTCGTCGTTCTAGCCTTGGCTTTTTCCCGCATCCTGATGTCCGTGGTGAGTGTCATCAAAGGGCAAATCGCGACGAGAATCGGTACCGAATTGACCGGCACTCTCCGACTCGAGTTGGTTCAAAAACTGCAACGGATGGCTGTCGCATACTACGACCGCCACCAGGTCGGTTCGATGATCAGCCGCGTTGCGCACGATAGCGAGGTACTACACGGTCTCATGCATCAGCTCACCGGCGGCTTTCTGCTTCAGACGGCGCAATTGGTTGGTGTTGGAGCTATGCTCATGTGGCTCAACCCCAAGCTCGCGATGTATACGCTCATCCCGGTTCCATTGGTGTTTATTGGGTCATGGATCTTTTGGCAAAAGGTCTACCCGAGATACTATCGTCTCTGGGACGCATCCTCCCGACAAATGTCGATCCTGGGTGGCATGCTTCAAGGGATCCGAGTGGTAAAGTCGTTCGCTCAAGAGGATCGAGAGTATGAACGATTTCGGAAAACGAGCGATCATTTGCGACAATGGCGCCTCTGGGTTGAGAACACCAACGCTTGGTACTCAGCCTCGATGTCGATCGTCTTTAGTCTAGGGGGCCTCATCGTCTGGTATGTGGGGGGACGGGATGTCATTGGCAAAGAAATGTCTTTGGGGGAATTGATCGCGTTTCTCGCTTACCTAGCCATGTTCTATGCGCCTCTCGGCGCACTATCGAACTTCACTTCGTGGCTGACAAGCTTTTTGTCGGGAAGCAAACGGGTACTCGAGTTGATGGAAACGCCATTAGGTGTTCAAGACCCTGCGCACGCAAAGAAATGGGACAATCCTTGCGGCCATCTTCGCTTCGACCATGTGACGTTTGGATACGATCGAAATCAACCGGTGATCAAGGATGTTTCGTTTGAAGTGGCACCTGGCGAAATGGTGGGGATTGTGGGAAGGAGCGGATCAGGCAAGTCGACGATGGTCAATTTGCTCGGCCGGTTCTACGATGTTCAGGAAGGTGCTGTTTTGGTCGATGGCATCGACGTGCGAAACCTTTCTATGCAAAGTTTGCGAGAGAATTTAGGAATCGTGTTTCAAGATTCCTTTTTGTTTCGCGGAACCATTTGGAAGAACTTGTCCTACGGTCGCCCTCAAAGCACCATCGAGCAAGCACTCGTGGCGGCCAAGGCTGCGGGCGCCCATGATTTTATCCTGCGACAGAGCCTCGGCTATGAGACACTCCTCGGCGAACATGGTGCAGGACTCTCCGGAGGCGAAAAACAACGCCTGTCCATCGCTCGTACATTGCTCTATGACCCGAAGGTTCTGATCCTCGATGAAGCGACCAGCAATATCGACGCCGAAGCAGAACGTAGCATTCAAGAAGCCTTGGAAGTTCTCGTTCGAGGTCGAACCACGATCGCCATCGCCCACCGGCTATCGACGTTGCGTAATGCCGATCGCATCTTGGTCTTCGATCGAGGTCGAGTGATCGAACACGGTACACATGCAGAACTTCTCAGTGCGGATGGAACCTACGCGCGGCTCGTTCGGATTCAAACTCAAGTTTCCAAGGATCCAAACGTGGACAAACTCCTCTGGAATGCTGAGAACCCCAAGCCTAGCTCTGTTGTGGATGGCAAAGCCGAAAAGAATCAGGCCGAAAAGAATAAAGAGGGTGAAGCGGAGACGGGCGCAGCCAAGCAGAACGCGGCGGCCATCCATTGGCTTGAACCGCATCGCACAGAGCTACGACTTGGAAAACTGCATCGCACCGAGGTTTGGATCGACGGAGAATGCGTGGCGGATAGTGTCTTTGCCGTTGCTTCGTTTCCCGCGACGCAGCCGGATCGCTATCTGAGCCTCCGTCGCTGGAAAGATCATGGCGAGGATGAAGAGATTGGGATGATTTCCAACTTGAGTGAGTGGTCTGCGGAGCAGCAATCGTTGTTGACGTCTATGAGGAGACGCCGCTACCTTTTACGCAAGATTCAGAAGGTAACACAGGTCAAGCTTCGGCTTGGCTTTCTCGAATTCGATGTGGTTACCGATTTGGGGCGCGAAGTGTTTTCGATGCGTTGGACGCAGAGCCAAGCGATCGACTTCGGAGAGAGAGGCAAACTGCTGATGGACACCGAGGAGAATCGATACGTCGTACCAGATATCGAGGCCTTGCCCGCTGCGGACCGCGAGCGATTCTTGCAGTATGTGTACTGGTAGGGATGGTTTAATGCCAGTTTCGTTTTCAGGTCGAGGTCAATTTCCAAGTCATGCTTCCGGCTGGGTGCCTACTCCGGGGCGGGATGCTTCCTCGCAAGTTCGAGAAACAACTCGTAACGGGCCTTCATCTCGATCAAGCTATCCCCACCGAACTTTTCGACGAGAGCGCTTGCAAGTTCAAATGCAACGACGTGCTCCACGATGATAGCGGCTGCCGATATCGCACACACATCGCTCCGTTCATAGCTAGCACGATGAGGTTGTTTGTCTTCCATTCGAATCGAGTCGAGCGGTTTTCGAAGCGTACTGATCGGTTTCTTTGCCGCTCGCAAGATCAGTGGTTGTCCGTTGGTCATGCCGCCTTCGAGCCCGCCGGCATTGTTGCTAGGTCGAACATATCCAAGGTTTGGCAAATGACTTTGGGAGGCGTCGTAAAGAATTGGGTCATGCACTTTCGAACCGCGAGTTCGAGCGGCTTCGAACCCCATTCCGATTTCAACCCCCTTGATGGCTTGAACGGCCATTACCGCTTGAGCGAGTTTTCCATCGAGTTTGCGATCCCACTGCGCATGGGTCCCTAATCCAAAGGGAAGTCCGTCGACGCGCACCTCGATGATTCCGCCGAGAGTATCCCCCTCATCTGCCATGCGATCGATGTACTCTTCGGCTTGTTTGTCGCGAGTTGGATCGACGGAGTAGATACTGCTGGATTCGCGAAGCTTGCGAACCACATCCACGGTGTGCGACAAGGTATCGCCTCTTCCGATAGGCATTTCGCCTAGTTCGACCACGTAGCCAATCGTTTCGATTCCGAATTGAGATAGGAGCTGGCGAGCCAACGCTCCAGCGGCGACACGAGCGGCTGTCTCACGGGCGCTCGACCGTTCAAGGACTCCTCGAATGGATCCCAAGTATTTGATCGCGCCCGTCAGATCGGCGTGCCCTGGCCGAGGTCGTTCCAGTTCTTTGAGACGTTCCAATTTATAGTCGTTGTTGGCAACTTGAAGAGCGATCGGAGAACCTAACGTTTTCGACTGCCAAACGCCGGTAAGAATCTCGACAGTATCCTGTTCCAGCTTTTGCCGACCGCCTCGGCCATATCCGCCTTGCCTGAGCCTCAGTTCGTGATTGATAAGGTCCTGATCGATGGTTAATCCTGCTGGAAATCCGTCGATTAGTGCAAGAAGGGCTTTTCCGTGCGATTCTCCAGCGGTCCAATATCGAAGCATAAAAGGGTCGTGGTTCGTTCCGAGTTCTAACTACAAAACGCCTATTCTAGTTGACCGAGGCGTCAAGCCAAGCCGCAATTGACCGTCACTCCAAAACCCAGTCCCAATACCAGCGATCCTTCCACAAAATGACTGATCAAGAAAACAACGCCAAGCGACTCCCTATACGAATCGGATATTGCACGAATGTTCACGCCGGGCGAGACCTTCCCGCCGTTTTGGACAATTTGTTGCATTTCGGTCTGCCTATACGCCAGCTCGTATCGCCGGAGTCGTCTATGGGAGTTGGGCTATGGTTTTCGGAAGTTTCGGCGCAGCAGGCGATTCTTCCAGAGAACTTGCATTTGCTCAGGAGTCGGCTTGATGACTACCAACTCGTTCCGTTTACCCTGAACGGTTTTCCACAAGGGGATTTCCATAGTCAAATCGTAAAGCATCGCGTTTATCAGCCCACTTGGTGGCAACGGGAACGCTGTGACTACACGCTGAGTCTGATTCGCATTCTCGACGCGTTGCTGCCAGCAGGCGAAGTCGGGTCGATTTCAACATTGCCTATCGCTTGGAGTGTCCCGCCGCCGACGGACGATGAGTTGGCTCGGGCCACGGCTCACTTGATGGAGATTGCGATGGAGCTACACCAACTCTTTGAACGCACTGGCCGCAAGATCGTTTTGGCGATCGAGCCAGAACCCGGCTGTTTTTTGACCGACAGCGCCTCGTTTCGTGCGTTTTTCAATCGTTATTTGTCCGCGCCGAATTTGACGAGTCATCAATCGCATGTGGCGCGTGAGTATCTAACGCTGTGTCATGACATCTGTCATGCGGCAGTCATGTTCGAAGACCAAGTGCACGAATTGAACCAATTGGAACGTGACGGAATTGGGATAGGAAAGGTTCAAGTGTCGGCTGCGATTCGCATCGATTGGCAGTCCAAATCACTTGAGGAACGCGTTGTGGCTTGGAAACAGTTGAGTTCTTTCGCGGAAGATCGGTATTTGCATCAAACGACGATCCGACGAGACGCTGCTCAAGGAATCACATTATCCGAAGATCTTGGCGTTGCTTTGTCGACGGTTCAATCGGTGGAAGACCTAGTTGGACAGTGGCGAGTTCATTTCCATGTACCCATTTTCTTGTCCTCCTTTGGTTTGCTTGAGTCAACGCAAGGGGAAATCGAAAAACTGATCGGTATTCTCGGGGGCACAAGTAGCCAGCGCCCATCGTTTACAGGGCACTATGAAGTGGAAACGTATGCCTGGAGCGTATTGCCAGAGGCCATTTCTGAGACCAGCCTAAGCCAGGGAATTGCGAAGGAGATCGGTTGGTTCAAGAATAGTCTTCAGAGAGCTTCGTCCTCGTTATAGCGAAGCGGTTCAACATCACAGCCCGGGCTTTGACCGGACGACTTACGCGCCCTTACGCGTCGGTTTGTTTTTCATTCTTGCGTTTGCTGCGCCACTTTTCGATACGATCGGTTCGGAATTGAGTCGCAATGGCCGGTATTAGGATCGATTCGTTCTGAAAGCCTTGATTCTCGTGCAGTCTGAGCTGCCGAAAGTCATCGCTTGCGTCTTCGCCAGCAAGTCGAAATGCGATCAACAGCGCGACGTCGCGATATTCAATGGTATAGCGCTCGCGGGCCACGTTTTCCCTCTCAAAACAAACGACTTTGTTGTCCAGCCACTTTTCAACTTTAGGCAAATCCTCGCGTTGACCGAATCGATAGAGAGCATGCATGGCCAACAAGTAGGTATCCGGATCTTCGTCCGCAGTGGTTGATTCAAGAATTCCTAAAGCTAACTCCCTAGCATGCGACATATTCTTTTCCATAAAAAGCGCTAAGCAGCCTTGCTTCTCTTCCTTGACTTTGACTGCCCAATTAAACAGTAACCTTTCGAGCGGAGTGCGAAATTGTGGTTCACTGAGAAAAGGACCAAATGGAGCGACCATGAAAGTGGAAAGGCTTATTCGTTCCAAACGGAGATCGTAAAGATCTTCCGAAGCATTGATGCAATAGAGCAATGCGAGCCCATCCTCAATTTCCGAGTAACGGAGTTGCGATCGGTTTTCGCCGAGTAGTGCAGCGATAAGTTTCGTTCGGTCGACTGCGGCTTGCTTGGATTCAAGAGCCTTTTCGACCAATTCCGGATAGCGATCCAGCAACTTGAGGAAGAGCATTTTTGAGCTGCGGTTTTCGCCGCTGTAACGGGAAAAGCTCTTCCAACCTTCAAAGCCAAACGTCTCATTGGGGTCGCGTGAGCGGACGAAGCTTCGAATTTGGTTTTGAAGCCGTTCGTATCTAATTTTGCTGATGATTCCCGCCAAGCGAACTCGGGCTTCCAAGTCGGTAAGCGTTTTGGCAATCGCATCCATTTGCGGCAACATCGAATCGTCGAATCGCAATGCCAACTGCTCGGTCGCATCCTCACGGACCGAGAATTTATCGCTGGAGAGTTTTGCAACGAGTGTTTCAAGCAGCTCAGTTTGTTTCGATGAATCGGTTTCTTGGGCTGAACTGTGCGGAAGGAGTTCGACCAAGCAGACGACCCCTGCGACCAAAACGAAACGCGCGAAAATTGCTATTGCGGTGCTCATGCAACGGGGCTCTGAGAGTAGAAAACAACCATGGTTGGATGGATGTGGGGATGGCGAAAAACGAAACGACTCGGACCTTCGCGTCTCACATTTTAACATCTTGGATCGATTCCTGGTCCAAAGTCTTGGAAAAACTCCTTGAAGTACTTGTCGGGCGCGGCTAAACTTATTTGCGTTCAGGGATTTGCGGCCGCTTGCAGCCTAGTACTGCTAAATAGCCACTCACGACACTTTGCCCTCATGGCACAGATCGTTTCTAATGTGGTTGGCTACAAGGTCGCGTCTCTGAAGAGTCACGATTCCTTCTTTTAGTCGACCAACCATCCTATGGAAAACGCAACCATTGTGGATAAGCCATCCCAGTCCTCTTATCCATCCCAATTGAAGGCCACTTTGTCCGATGGCAAGCCTCTTGGAATGAGCACGACTAGCGTGCATGGCGGCGAAGCTAGGCAAAAACCTAACGATGCGATAACGGACTCCATTTGCTGCAGCAGCACTTTTACGTTTGAGTCAACGCAGAGCATTCTGGACTATATCCATGAGAAACAAGACCGCGAAGAATACGGTCGCTATGGCAATCCGAATGAAAAAGTTGTCGAGAGGAAACTGGCGGCCATGGATGTGGCAGAAGACGCGATCCTTTATTCAAGCGGAATGGCAGCGATCGTTGGACTGCTTATGGCAAAACTCAATTCGGGGGACGAAATCGTTTTCTTCGATCAATGCTATCATCGCAGTCGCGAGTTTTGCTCGAAGCACATGGCTCGTTTCGGCGTGATCACTCACCAAGTTAAGACAGGTGATTTCGCGGCGATGGAAGCCGCAATCAATGACCGCACCAAGATGATCGTTAGTGAATCCCCGACGAACCCACACTTGACCGTCATCGATTTAGAGCAGTTCGTCGCGCTTGGCAAAGCGCATCAAGTGGAAACACTCATCGATGCAACCTTGGCGACCCCCTACAACGTCCGGCCCATCGAATATGGTGTTGACTACGTCTGGCACTCAGCGACCAAATATATGGGGGGGCACAACGATTTATTGGCGGGTGTCATTTGCGGCTCGAAAGAAAAGCTGGAAGACGTTCGCAAGCTTCGGGGAATTTTGGGAGGGATTAACTCGCCGCACAACATGTACTTGCTTGAGCGCGGATTGAAGACATTTGCTTTGAGAATGGAACGACACAATCAAAACGGACAACGGATAGCGGAGTTCTTAGAGAGACATCCTCGTATCGAAAGGGTTTACTATCCAGGCCTCAAGTCGCATCCAAGTCATTCCATCGCCAAGCAAACCATGAAGGGCTTTGGGGGGCTCATCACTTTCTTGGTGCGAGATGCGGATTGGAAACAAACGGCCGCAGTCATCGACGCGTGCAAAATTCCAAGAATTGCACCGAGCCTTGGCGGTGTCGAGTCCCTCATCGAGCAGCCGTTAGTCATGAGCTATTTTGACTATTCGCCTGAAGATCGTCTGCGGTTTGGGATTTACGACAATATGATTCGCATGTCGTGTGGGATCGAAGATACGGAGGACCTAATCGCGGACCTCCAGCAGGCGTTGGAAGTATGAAGTTCCGAACGCGAGCGATCCATGTTGGAAACGAACCAGACCCATCCACAGGCGCTGTCGTAAACCCGATTCATCTTGCGACCACTTTTGTGCAGCCAGGGGCTGGGATTTGGGGGCAATTCGACTATTCTCGCAGCGGTTCACCCACGCGTGCTGCCGTCGAACGAACATTGGCGGATCTTGAGGGAGCGGCGGGTGCACTTGCGTTTTCGTCGGGAATGGCTGCGACTCACTGCGCGACGATGCTTCTCAAGTCAGGTGACCACGTGGTTGCAGGTTGCGACATCTACGGCGGAACCTTTCGGTTGCTGCACAAGATCTGCAATCGGAGCGGTGTGTCGGTGACTCTCGCTCCGGCCGATGATGCAGCTCAAGTTAAAGCAGCCATTCGGCCCAACACCAAAATGGTTTGGATCGAGAGTATTGGCAATCCCCTGATGACGATTCCGGATATTCCTGAAATCGCCGAAATCGCACATGCCAGCGGTGCATTGCTTGGTGTTGATAGCACGTTTGCGCCACCGGCGATTTTGAGACCGCTCGAATTGGGTGCAGACATTGTGATGCATTCGGCTACGAAATACCTAGGCGGGCATAGCGACTGCCTGGCTGGCGTCTTAGCAGCCCGTGATGCGGCGTTGCATAAAGAATTGTACTTTGTCCAAAATGCGACTGGGGCGGTACTCGGTGGCCTCGAGTGCTTTTTGCTGCAACGCGGCATCAAGACGCTTGAACTCCGATTGCGAGAGCAGTGCAAGTCCGCTTTGCAGATCGCCAAATGGCTCGAGGGTCATCCAAGGGTAAAGCGAGTCTTGTACCCTGGCTTGCCGAGTCACGCGAATCATGCGAGGGCAACCAAATACATGGGAGACCAGTTTGGTGCGATGATCTCGTTCGAAATCGATGGCGACTTTGCGATGACCAAGCAAGTCTGTCAAGCGACAAAGCTTTTCGGATTGGCGGTGAGTCTTGGAGCGGTAGAGTCGCTTATTGAACAGCCCTCATCCATGTCGCACGCAAGCTATGACGCACAAGCAAAAGTTGCGTTTGGAATTACGGACTCCCTGATCCGGATCTCAATTGGGCTCGAAGATCCTCAGGATCTGATGGCTGACCTTGATGCGGCTATCGGAGCCATGGAAGGCATTCGATGAAACGGTTCTATGCTTTGTTCAAGCAAACCTGGTGGCTTTGGACCATTTATTTGACTCTCAACATTGGCTTGATTTTTTTTGTAAGTCCGGTTTTTTTGGCCGTTCTGCCGATGATCGTTGTTGTTTTCATCTACTTCGCGTTGGTGCGTTACGACGATGAAGGCAATTTTACGGGTGCATAAGCCGTTTCAACGACGCAAAGCTGCAAATATTCTTAGTTATTTGCTGTTTCTGCGAGCGAAAAGTTGACACTTGGTACCGTGGTCCCGTACCTTAGATAGAGATCGTCGGTCAGAGAGCGTCGCTGCCGGTCACTCATTTCTTGTCCCCGCTGCTCCCTTCATTCACTCCGAGGTGGCCCGATGAGCCCACGAACCATGCTTCTTTCCTTGGTAAAAAAAACGAGTTTTGCAGCACTATTGCTTGCAGGAGCACAAAATCGGTTTGACTCCGTTTTGATTGCTCAGGAAGCTCCAGCGGAATTCAAGACCTTCGAACCGAAATTGAAGACAGACAAAGACATATCCGAAAAGCGCAAGGAGAAGGACCGGGCAAGGTCGGTCAAGACCGACAAAATCGACTTGGCTCCGATCGATGCGTATTATCTCGAATACATTTTGCCGCGTTTGACTCAGCAAGAGCCGGAAGTAATTAACAGCACTCGTTTTGACATTTTTGACGACATCAATACGATCGAAGGAAACCCGAGCCTACTTCGACCGTTCAACGATCGCCTTATCAAGTGGATGACCGGGTTGATCAATCGAGACGCCAAAGGAAAAACGTTCTCGCCTGCAACGCGAATCAATGCTGCGATCATCCTTGGACGTATCCACTCATCCGTCCCAAAGTCGGGTTCGGGGACTCCTGTTCCAGACGCTGCCATTCATCCGATCTTGCTGTCGCTTATCGACGCAAAAGAAATCGATGGACTATCTAGTGCTGCTCTCACCAGTTTGGCTCGACATCTTGGACGAGGAGCAGTCAAAGAAAACGTAGTCAAAGAAAGCGACAGAAAGCTATTCGTCGCAAAACTTAAGGAATTTATCGAAGCTCCCAAGCCAGTGATCCGATCGGCCGAGGCACAAAAATATCTGACCGGCCAAGCCATCGATTGCCTAACTTACATTGCGATGCTAGAGCCAGAAAAAGAACCAGCCAAGCAAGCCACGGAAATTTTGTCGCCCATGCTTGTCAAGCTTTTCGAGACGGAAGACTCCGAATGGTTGTTGGAGAACGCGTGCCTGAGTCTAGGCAAGATCACACCTGTAAACCTCACGCCGGAAGATATATCCAAGATCGAAATGGGGTTGGTGAAGTATGCAAGGAGATCGCTCAAAGAATGGAAGTCTAGAATCTTCAAGTCAAATGGAGGTGGAGGCGGAATGGGCATGGGCGGCATGGGCGGAATGGGAGAAGGTTATGGGGCAGGCGGCGGCTCGGGAGATGGCTACGGTGGCGGAGCACTTGCTAGCGGTTCCAGCGGTTCCAGCGGTTCTGGCAAAGGTGGCGGATCGGGTAAAGGTGGAGGTGGATCTGAGGGTGGGATGAGTGGGATGGGTGGAGCAGCACAACCGAAAAAAAGTGCATTTGATAGTCAGCCCAAGGAAGTCAAGAATGCTCGTCGAATTGCCCATCAAAGATTCGAGCGAATTCACTTTGCTCTCAACGGTGCGTATCGCAAACCATCGGCCAACGCTGCGGGTTCGGAAGTTAAGGGGCTGATGAAATTAATCGAAGCTGAGGACGAAAAAACCAAAGTGAAGAATCTCTTGGAAAAAATTGAGATTTTGCAGACCGACCTCAATGACGAATCCGTGAGGGACCTGTCGACTTTGATCACAGCGGTGGGCAAATCCAGTAAGGAACTTCGTTTGACTTGCGTAGAAATGATGGGGGAGAGCAAAGTTGAAGCAGAGATTGAAGATGCTTTTAGACAACTTGGCCCTTCCGGCAACGGAGCAAATGCTGGAAACGGAGCGAATGCTGGAAACGGAGCAAATGCTGGAAACGGAGCAAATGCTGGAAACGGAGCGAATGCTGGAAACGGAGCGAATGCTGGCAACGGAGCGAATGCTGGCAACGGAGCGAATGCTGGAACCACTTCTCCTTAGTTAGACACAGCCGACAAAAGTCTAAGTAGTAGGCACATTCCATGTGCCGTCCACCTAGAATCCTGTCAAAAGCTTGACTGCGAACGGCACGGCCGAGCGTGCCTGCTACTTTTGTCGGCTATGTATCCTTGGCGGGCGGCAAATGGCACTCACTTGCGGTTCGAACACTTGTACCCGCAGTGGCGGAGCGGCGAGAGCCGCCCGCTAAATTCCCAAGTGATTTTCGAATCCTCACAGGACAGCTTGCGCTATTTCGCACCAAAGTAGGCGAGTGGGCGATCAGGTCAGTTCTCCTTCCCTTAAAGAGCATCGAACTTTAGAATCTACGAACCCACACGTTCGTAGAATGCGAGTAAGTTCATGTTTAATCCATCCGCGCCAACGGTCCCTGTCCCTCACAGTTTGATCGATGCCCCGCCGATTCCCGACACTTGGAAGCATCAACATTTGCTCGGATTGCAGCACCTTGCTGCAAGCGAAATCACCCTGATTTTGGATTTCGCCGAACACTTACATGCAGCAACTGGCAACGGCCGAATCAAACTAGATCTGCTGAAAGGACGCACGCTCGCCAATTTGTTTTTTGAAAACAGTACACGCACTCGCAATAGCTTCTCGCTTGCAGCCAAACGGCTTGGTGCGGATACGGTTGAGTTTTCAAGCAGCGGATCGAGTGTAGCCAAAGGCGAGACTTTTATCGATACGGCCAAAACCATTGAAGCGATGCTCGTAGACGTTGTTGTGGTTCGGCACAGCTCGCCAGGCACGCCGCATATGCTTGCCAAGCATCTAGCCTGTAGCGTTATCAACGCAGGGGATGGTCCTCATGAACACCCCACTCAAGGTTTACTCGACATCCTTACCATCCGCCAGCACCGAGGTTCGCTCGCCGGCCTGACTGTGGCCATGGTAGGCGATATCGCACATTCGCGAACCGCACGATCCAACATATGGGGATTGCTAAAGTTAGGGGCGAAGGTGATTGTATGCGGGCCTGCTACTCTTGTTTCCAAGAACTGGGAAAAGCTTGGCGTCGAAGTTTCCTACAGTCTGGACAAGATCCTGCCACGATGCGACGTTTTGAATCTATTGCGAATTCAATTCGAACGTCAGGCGATTCGTCCCTTTCCATCCGTTCATGAGTACACGTTGCTCTACGCGATGACTCAAGAACGCATTCGGCGTAGCAAACCAGATATCTTGATTATGGCTCCAGGCCCGATCAATAGAGGAGTTGAACTGACACCAGAAGTTGCTGACGGCCCACATTCCGTCATCCTCGAACAAGTGACCAATGGCATAGCGATACGCATGGCTACTCTTTGGTTACTACTAGGACGCAGGGGATAAGGATTGAATGAATACAGATTGTAGTTGGCTGATTGAGAACGCAAGGCTCATCGATCCGAGCACAGGGCTTGATAGGATCGGTCGGTTGTTGGTCGTGGACGGTCGTTTCGCGGGCATCGATACGAGCGATGGCGACGTTCCAGCATTTGCCCAAAGATGGGACGCGGTGGGATGTGTTGTCGCTCCGGGACTTTGCGATCTATCGACCGAATTTGGTGAGCCGGGGCGTGAGGAGGACGAGACAATCGTTACCGGAACGACCGCTGCCTTAGCTGGCGGTTTCACAGCGATTGCACTTTCATCCAACACAGAGCCTCCGATCGACACTGCAGCCAGTGTCGAGTTTATTCACCAGAAAGGTGCTCGAGCCGACAAGTGCCGAGTTTACGCATTGGGTTGTGTCAGCAAACTACAGCTCGGGGAATCGTTGGCGGAGATTGGGTCGCTTGTCGAGGCCGGAGCAGTTGCACTCAGCGATGGCCCTAGACCGATCGAGAACACAGGACTTCTTCGGCGCGCTCTAGAGTATTGCGGGATGTTCGACCGAGTCGTATTCGATCATCCCGAAATAGCGTCTCTTTCCAAAGGTGGAGTGATGCACGAAGGGCTCGAACAATTGGTTTTGGGGCTCTCGCCAATTCCTGCCGAAGCAGAAGACTTGGCAACATCGCGAGATCTGCGTCTGGTGGAAGCCACCGGTGGAAGATTGCATTTGACGAGCATCAGTACGTCGGGAAGCGTTGAGCTTTGTCGGCGAGCCAAATCTCGCGGTATTCATTTCACCACTGGAATCTATATTGCAAATGTGCACATGGATGATTCGATGCTTAGGTCGTTTGATTCCAACTGCAAAGTCAGTCCGCCTTTGCGATCTCAAGAGCATGTGGATGCTTGTGTACAGGGTTTGCGCGACGGCACGATCGACATCATCAGCAGTGGACATCGGCCTTGTTCGCTCGAGAAAAAAATGCTTGAGATCGATGCGGCCCCTTTTGGAATGATCGCACTGGAAACCGCACTGGCTCAAGTCATCACGCACCTGATTCGTCCTGGTGTCTTGTCATGGTGCGAAGCGATGAAAAAACTCAGTTGGAATCCCTCAAAGCTGATTGGACAAACAGGCGGAACGCTTGAAGTCGGTAAACCAGCCGACTTTATCATTGTCGACGCGGATCGAAAATGGAAAGTAGATGCAACTTCATTGCAAAGCAAGTCATATAACACGCCTCTCAACGGCACCGAGCTTTACGGAATGGTGTTGGCCACGTTCGTAAACGGCCGCAAGCGATCCTGACTCAAGCGATCCTGACTCAAGCGATCCTGACTCATTGGCGCACCCGGCAGGTGCGACCATTGGTAAGGCTTCTTGTCGCTGCGGGATTGAGTTCCGATTCGGTCGTCAACTGAAAATATCCCGATCGAGCATACGGAAGTTAATTGCTTCCTGCACATGGTTCGATTGAATCGTGTCGACATTTTCAAGGTCGGCGATCGTGCGTGCGACTCGCAAGATTTTATCATGAGCGCGGGCCGACAATCCCATTTCGTTGACGGCGATTCGCATCAATTCGATTTCCCGTTTTCCTAGTGTGCAGTACTGACGGATCTGCCGACTACTCATCTGCGCGTTCGTTCTAGTCGTTGATTTTTCGAACCGTTTCGACTGTTTCTCTCGTGCGGAATTCACTTGTACCCGAATCTCAGCGCTGCTAGTGCCAGGCGGTCCGCTGGTGAGCTCATTGAATGGAACCGCCGGTACTTCGATATGAATGTCGATTCTGTCTAGCAACGGGCCACTGATGCGGGACATATAGCGCTCGATCTGGGGAGCCGTACAATTGCACGTTCGACGAGTGTCTGTTCGATATCCGCATGGACACGGATTGAGAGCAGCCACCAACATGAAGTCGGCAGGGAATGTAGTGCTGCGCATGGCTCGTGAAATCGTTACGACACGATCTTCCAGTGGTTGTCGCATGACTTCAAGAGTTTTGCGATTGAACTCGGGCAATTCATCTAAGAAGAGTACGCCGTTGTTCGACAACGAAACTTCGCCGGGAGAAGGGGGGCTGCCGCCACCAACCAGCCCCGCATCGGAAATCGTATGATGGGGCGACCGGAATGGACGCTGAACCATGAGGGGTTGCCCTGGCTGCAATCGTCCAAGGGCCGAGTAGATCCGAGTGGTTTCGATGGATTCGGCCGAAGACAGAGTTGGCAATATGGTCGGCAGCCGTTTGGCCAGCATGGTTTTGCCCGACCCAGGCGGGCCGAGCATTAAGAGATTATGGTTTCCAGCCGCTGCGATAGTTAACGCTCGTTTAGACATCTCTTGACCGCGCACATCGCTGAAGTCGACATCGTACTTGGAATAGGCTTCAAAGATCTCGTTGATGCGAGACGGAACAGGCTCAATTTGAAGCTTGCCCGACAAGTAGCCGACGGCTTCGCTAAGCGATCCGATTGGAATAATTTCTAAGTCTTCCACCACGGCTGCTTCTTGTGCATTCTCCGATGGAACCAAGAGGCCACGAATGCCAGGTTGTTTAGCGGCTGCCATGGCGATCGAAAGGGCCCCTTTGACATTTCGCATTTGGCCTTCCAGCGATAACTCACCAACAGCCGCGTATTTTTCAAGGATATCCGATTCAAGCTGACCTGAACCCACCAAGATCCCGATCGCAATTGGAAGATCAAAACTCGTGGCTTGTTTCGGCAAATCGGCCGGTGCTAAGTTGATGACAACTCGATCGTGGGGGCGGTCAAAACCACCATTAACCAGCGCTCGCTCAATGCGATGAATGCTTTCCCGAACCGCTTGTTCGGGGAGGCCAACAATGACGGTCTTGGGAAGCGGGGCGGGGGACAAGTCCACTTCGACATCGACTGGCATCGCATCGATTCCAAGCAGCGAGTATGTCTTGAGCTTGGCCAGCATGGGGCGTGAATCCTTGGTTGGTTGAACCGCGAGAATTGATCCTATTGTTATACCAAGCCCAAATCCGCTTTTGGCGGTGGCTGCCAAAAATCGGCACCGCTCAACTATATCGGCGGGAAAGTCGGATGCTGAAAGCCCCAATCGCTACGCCAACACCTCATTTGAGATCACGCGAATCAACCGTGAATGGACTCACGAACTCGCGAAACATCCCGCAGCTGCGTTTTGCCCTGGAACAAATTTGCGATTTCGTTGGGAAGCTG
>Ga0247836_1001196_pt1 | contig 43304 bp, 45 predicted proteins | sample LaCruzMarch2015__4_FD_187116 | JGI IMG/M metagenome (GOLD analysis project Ga0247836, IMG submission 187116) | Freshwater microbial communities from meromictic Lake La Cruz, Castile-La Mancha, Spain - LaCruzMarch2015_14m | ecosystem: Environmental > Aquatic > Freshwater > Lake | place: Spain... | reverse complement strand
GGGATCCGCTCCTCGATCGAGACGTAGGAGAACAGGGAGCCGCTGCGCTCCTGTTGGCCTCGCATCAACGAATGGGCAGTTGATGCATTCTCGCAGAGGTGGCCGGGTTTTTCAGCAAACTCTTAGGCCCTCACTCGCCGCGTTCCTCACCGCCGTTCTCGCCCTCTTCGGCTTCACCGCCGGAGCCGCCCGCCGCTGGGGTGCCCGCCCCGGGTGCGCCGGGGTCCATCGTGACGCCGAGCTCACGGCAGGCGCCGATCGGATCGACGCCCGGTGCCAGGCCGAGGGCTTTGCGCAGCAGATCGATCTGGCTCACCGACTGGAGGTCGATCGTGTTGGCCACCTGCTGGCAGGCGATGGTCTGCAGGGCCCGGCCATCGGGGCGGCCGCACCCGGCCAGGAGGCCGAGGGCCGCAAGGGCGGCGAGAGAGACAACCCGAGTCATGGGGATGCCGGAGAGAACGCCCGCCAACGTAAAGGCGCCGGGCTCACTCGCCCAGGGCCTCGGCCACGGCGCGCTGGAACACCGCCTCCTCGGGGGTCACGCCGGTCCACTGCTCGAAGATCTGCATGGCCAGCTGCACCAGCATCTCGACGCCATCCACCACCGGGCAGCCGTGCTGCCGCGCCGTGGCCAGGAACGGGGTGATGCGGGGGTTGGTGATCACATCCACCACCACGCAGGCCGGATCGACCGTGTCCCAGCGGACGGGCACCGGCTCCAGCTCCGGCGCGCAGCCCAGGTGGGTGGCATTCATCAGCAGGCTGGTGCCCGCCGGCAGCGACACCTCCCCCTGCCAGGGCTGCCACACCGCCGGCACGCCGGAGGCGCGGGTGACGGTGTCCGCCACCTCCTGGCCCTGCTCCTGCCGCCGGGTGACCAGGGTGAGGTGGGCCGCACCGGCCCAGGCCATCTCCACCGCCATCGCCCGGCCGGCGCCGCCGGCCCCGAGCATCACCACCCGCTGGCCCGCCAGGGGCGCCAGCTTCTCGATCGCCTTCACCACCCCCTTGCCGTCGTTGTTGTGGCCGATCAGGCGGCCCGCCTCGATCGTGAGGTAGTTGGCGGCGCCGATGGCCCGCACGTCGTCATCGACGGCATCGAGCAGGGGCAGCACCGCCACCTTGTAGGGCACGGTGATGGCCATGCCGCGGTAGCCCAGGGGCACCAAGGCCCGCACCGCCAGGGCCAGGTCCTGGGTGTTGGCGATGTCGTTCTTCCAGAACTGCCAGCACAGACCGTGGTGGGCATAGACCGCATCGAACATGCGATCGATCGGGTTCTCGGCCACCGGATGGCCGAGCATGCCGGTCATCTGCTTCTGGGGGGGGATCACGGCGAGCGGGCGGCAGGCCCCAGGCTGGCAGGGGGTGGGGGTGATGCGGCGCGAGCGTTGAGATCAGTCGGCAACGATGCAATCGCCATGGCCAAGCCCGAGCGGCGGCCAGCACCGATCGCAGCAACAATGGGGCGCGTTCGAGGCAGAGGTCCTGGTGAGGGTGCAGCAGGGCTATGGCCGCCTCCAGGCGGCCGTGCCACTCGACAAGGAGAGCGGGTTGGCGCTGCTCACCGGACAGTTGCTGCTGTCGATGTTGGAGATGGCGCTTCCCGTCAAGGTGTTGGCGCTGCAACAACTGCAGGCTCAAGGCCGCAGCCTGCGCGCTCACCAACGGGAGGAACCCGATGACCTCCAGCTGGCCCGTCAGGAACTCGAGGGCCTCCTGCAGCAGATCCAGCCCGAGCCCTACAAGTTCTATGAGCGCTGGGAGGTGCTGCTCAGCACGGAGCGCGGCAGCCGGCGAACAGCAAGCCTGATCCGTGACCTCTGGCGCCACTTGCCAGAACAGTTGCGGCTGCGGCCTGAGGGGGCTGGCGATTTACGGCGCTTCAGAGGACTGCTGCAGGAAGCAAGGGGACTGTGCATCAAGCTCCAGCAGGACCGCCACCACGCCTCCCATTCCAAGGCCGATACGGCCTTTCACTCGCTCTCCTGGCATGTCATGGGGCCTGCTACGCCGATGTCGCCGCGATCCGTGGTGATCTGGGCTGGCTGGAGGCCAACGGTTTCTGTAGCGCCGTGCCCACCTCGGCACCGATCCAGTTGGCCCCGCTGGCCAAGGGTGCCCAGGGCCCCCTCCATGGCGGCCTGCCGCCCATGGGCGATGGGCCGGTGTTCCTGCGGGTGATGACCCTGCTGCGCCACCTGCTGCAGGTGCCCTTCGATCAGCCGGCCGAGCGCGGCGGCAACCTGCACCAGCACCTGATCGCCGCCACCGAGTCCATCCCGGGGGCCTACCTGCCGGGGGAAACGGCCAGCCTGCGCAAGGACCTCGAGAAGATCCTCACCCCCTACGGCTTCCGCGACCGCAACGACAACGTGCGCCATGGCTACTGCCTGGGCACCGCCGTGCTCTCGCCGCCACGGCTGCGGGAGCTCCACAACCTGGTTCGCCAGACCGCCGGGCGCCTCGCCGATCCCTCCGCCCAGGACCTGCGCACCGAACTCGATGAGCGACTGGGCTGGGCCGGCATCAGCGCCGATGGCCTGCCGCCGGTGCGTAGCTAGGCCCGCCACACGGTGGTGGACATGGCCCTGGTCCGTCGTGATTCGTTGGCCGCACCGCGCCGCGCCGAGGCGATCGAGACGGCGATCGTGGAACACCGGCGCGTGCTGCTGCATCGCTACCCGGGGTGGGCAGCTTTGCGGACAGCCCAGCCGGCGAGCTGCGGGTGTGGCCGCTGCAGCTGATCTTCCACAACGTGGGCTGGTATCTCCTGTTCGAGGAGGACCAGGTGGGCCATGGGCAGAGGCTGATCCGCAGCGAACGCCTCGATCGCCTCGCCATGCGCCAGGCCCACGGCGACCTGCGCCGCAGCCCAGAAGCACACCAGGCGGCCCTCAAGCGGCTGGAGCGGTTGCTGCACCACAGCGGCGGCATCTACTTCGGGGCGGATCTGGAGCAGCAACTCGCCATCGCGGGCGCCTCCCCCCAACGCCGCAGCCAGGCGCTGGTGACCCTGCGTTTCTGTTGCGCCCCCTGGGCCTTCGCCTTCATCCGCGAGGGCCTGCAGCGCTACCCGATCGAGCACACCCGCTTCTCCAGGCCGCTCGCCGGTGACACCTGGTGGCACCACCCCAGGGCCCCCCACGTGCTCGACCCCGGCCCGGCCGGCACCAGCCACCCCTACCCGGTGGAACTCGACCTGCCGAGCTGGACCGTGGCGGCCGACATCGACCTGCGCAGCTGGCTGTTCGCCTTCGGCGGCGGACTCCGCATCGAGCGCCCTGATGCTCTCAGCCAGGAGCTGGTGCAGCGCTGCCAGGAGGCGATCGAGGCCAACGGCAGCAAGGAACCCCACCCTGAGGGTTTCAGCTTCCGGAGGCGCGCCAGGCCCGATTGAGCGCCCCCGGCCACCCTCACATCCGCAACGTCACCTGCCCGAGGATGGTGCTGGCGCCGGTGGCGATGAACTGAACCCCGATCGCCAGGGTGAACAGGCCCATCACCTTGATCAGCACCGTCAGGCCCACATGGCCGAGCATCTTGGTGAGGCGGGTGGCGAAGGTGAACATCAGGCCGATCAGGATCGCCATGGCCAAGATGGCTGCAAACAGTTCAATGCGGTGGTTGAGGGTATGGGCACCTTCGGCGTACACCGTGATCGTCGACATCGTGCCGGCGCCGGTGGTGAGGGGAAGGGAGATCGGCACGATCGCCGAGGAGGTCATCTGCCCCACATCCATGTGCGACACATCGAAGTTCTTCTCGTGCGAATCTCCCGGATCGGTGGCATTGAGCATGCTCAGGCCGCTGAATCCCAGCAGCAGGCCGCCGGCGATCTGGAAGGCACTCACACTGATGCCGAAGAACTGCAGCACCGCCGTGCCGAGGACATAGGCACCCAGCATGATCAGCAGGCTGGACAAGGTGGTGATGCGAATCACCCGCCGCACGTGGCTGCTGGGCAACCCCTGGCTCAGGGTGAGGAAGGGCCCGATGGCGGGGAAGTTGTTGGCCACGGCGAACAACCCCAGCAGGTAGTGCTGGAAGGTGCTGGGCAGGAGCAGTTCGGGAGTGATGGCCATGGTGCCCAGTATCGCTATGGGGCCTCAGGCTCCTTCCACAGCGGTGGGGTTGCGCCGGGATCCAGCTGGCGCAGACCCTTGTGCTTCTCCTCGGCGGGCTTGAGCGGCAGGCTGGCGTACTGAACCGGCTTGCTGCCATCCAGTCCGGCCGCCAGCAGGCTCAGGGTCTCACTCGGCGAGAGGTTGGTCTCCAGCTTCGGCTGCAGCTGGCTCACCAGGAAGGGCAGCTTGGCCAGCCGCTCCGGCTGCAGCATCCGCTCCCGCAGGCTGGTGGCCACCAGTTGCTGGTTGCTGCGCCGGCCGGTGTCGCCGAGCCACGGGTCACGGAAGCGCACCAGCTGCTCCACCTTGGCTCCCCCCAGTTGCTGCAGCCCGGCCTCCAGGTCGATGGTCAGCTTCTGGCTCTTGTCGGTGTAGCTCATCCGCCGGGGCGGGCTGAGTTCCAGGCCCCCCAGGCCGTTGACCAGATCCCTCAGCGCCCCCCGCGGGAGCACCAGGTAACGGTCGGGACTGGGGGGCTGCAGCCCCACCAGCTCCCGCACCGCCTCGGCGGTGAGCGCCACACCCCCGAGGCGGAACGCCTCAGCGAGCCGTTTCGGGCCCTTCTGGCCAGGCAGGTTCACCGCCAGTTCGGTGGGCAAGTTGAGCACCTGCAGGGGTCCCTCGGGGTTGATGCGCACCAGCAGCAGGGCATCGGCGTTGGCCGGGCCGGCGGGGGCGGCACCATTGACCGGCGAGCCAATCCGCTCGGCATCGCTGCCGATCACCAGCAGGGTGATGGCCCGCGCCGGCTTGGCGGCCAGGCTGGCCGGGCCGACCTCGGGCGTGGGGGCCAGGGCCCGATCCGGCATCGGCCAGAGCAGCCCCAGGGTGGCCAGGCCCACCAGGGCGCCGGCGGCGGTGATGCCGAGGCTCTTCAGCCTCCGCCCGGTCAGCAGGGGCCGCTTCGGGGCCGAAGCCGCCACGGTGGATGTGGCGGAGCCGGGGGTTTCGGCGGGGCGGCGGGGCTTCCGGCGGGCGGGCATCGGGGCCGAAACGGAGGGGTGCTGGGGGCACTCTGACGCAGGCGTCGTCTCCCTTCGGTCCTGGCGCTATCAGGGGCCGGCGGCATCGAAGCGCAACGACGGATAGCTTGAGCGTCGAGCCATCGCGCCCCTCCACCGCTTGTCCACCGTTCCTTCACCGGCGCCGTCGTCGGTGGCGCCGCACGATCGAGCCCGACCCCTGGCCAAGGGCAGCCCCAAACCCGCCAGGGATCTCTGCAGCGACTGCGGCCTCTGCGACAGCCGCTGGGTGGCCTACGTGCGCCGGGCCTGCGCCTTCCTGGAGCAGCGCTTCGAGGCGATGGAGGAGCAGGCCCACGGCCGCAGCCGCCGCCTCGACGACGAGAACGAGCTCTACTTCGGTGTCCACCAGCGCATGGTCACCGCCCGCCTGCGCCAGCCGATCGAGGGGGCCCAGTGGACGGGCATCGTCAGCCGCATCGGCGTGCGGGCCCTGGAGACGGGCCTAGTGGATGCCGTGCTGTGCGTGCAGCAGAGCCCGGACGACCGTTTCACGCCGGTGCCGGTGCTGGCCCGCACCCCCGAGCAGGTGCTGGCGGCGCGGGTGAACAAGCCCACCCTCTCCCCCAACCTGGAGGTGCTGGAGCAGCTGCCGGGCAGCGGCATCGAACGGCTGCTGGCCATCGGCGTGGGCTGCCAGATCCAGGCCCTGCGGGCGGTGCAGGCCACCCTGCCCCTGCAGAAGCTCTACGTGCTTGGCCTGCCCTGCGTCGACAACGTCAGCCGCCAGGGGCTGCAGACCTTCCTGGAGAGCGCCAGCCGCTCCCCCGACACGGTGGTGCACTACGAGTTCATGCAGGACTTCCGCATCCACTTCCGCCACAGCGACGGGAAGGAAGAAACGGTGCCCTTCTTCGGCCTCGACACCCCCGCCCTCAAGGACGTGTTCGCCCCCAGCTGCCTGAGCTGCTTCGACTACACCAATGCCGGCGCCGATCTGGTGGTGGGCTACATGGGCGCCGGCTTCGGCAGCCAGTGGATCACCGTGCGCAACGCCCTTGGCCAGCAGCTACTGGAACTGGTGGAACCGGAGCTCGACCTGGCGCCGGTGACCAGCTCCGGCGACCGCCGCCAGGCGGTGCAGCAGGGCATCGACGCCTACGAGAAAGCCCTGAAGCTGCCCATGTGGCTGGCCGAACTGGTGGGGGTGTTCGTGCAGCGCTTCGGGCCGAAGGGCCTCGAATACGGCCGCTTCTCGATCGATTCCCACTTCACGCGCAACGCGCTCTGGCTGCAGCGCCACCACCCGGAGAAGGTGGAGGCCCACATCCCCGCCTTCGCCCGAAAGATCGTGGCCCGCTACCGCCTGCCCCAGCCATGAGCGGCGATCCTCGGGCCTGCGGCGTGCTGCTCCACCCCACGGCCCTGCCGGGCACGCCGGCCTGCGGCAGCTTCGGAGCGGCGGCACGGGACTGGATTGATCTCCTGGCCGCCGAGGGGGTAGGGGTGTGGCAACTGCTGCCCCTGGCCCCCACCGATGGCACCGGCTCCCCCTACAGCTCCCCCAGCGGTTCGGCCCTCAACCCCTGGCTGATCGATGCCGACGACCTGGTGACCGAGGGCCTGATCACCCCCGCCGACCGGGACGCCCTGCCCGCCGGGCCCCTCGATCGCCTCGATCCGGCCAGCGCCGCCGATCGGGCGGCGGCCATCGCCGTGGCCCTGGGGCGCCGCTGGGCCGGGCAGCCACCGGAGCGCCGGGCGGCCTTCGATCGCTGGGAGGAGCGCCAGCGTTTCTGGCTGGTCGACCATTGCCGCTTCATGGTGATCCGCCGTCTCCAGGGGGGGCGCCCCTGGTGGGAGTGGCCCGAACCCCTGGCGCGGCGCCATCCCCCCGCCCTGCGGGCCCTGGTCGAGGCCCAGAGCCGGGCCCTGCAGGAGGAGGGCCTGCTGCAGTGGCAACTCCAGGTCCAGTGGAGCCGCCTGCAGCAGCGGGCCCACGACCAGGGGGTGCGGCTGGTGGGGGATCTTCCCTTTTATGTGGCTCACGACAGCGCCGATGTCTGGAGCCACCGGCGCCTCTTCGCGCTGCGCTCCGATGGCGGACTGGTGGAGCAGAGCGGCGTGCCGCCCGATTACTTCGCCGCCACCGGCCAGCTGTGGGGTACCCCCGTGTACCGCTGGTGGGCCCACCGCCTGGGCGGCTTTCGCTGGTGGCTGAAACGCCTGCAGCGCCAGCTGGAACTGATGGATCTGCTGCGGCTGGATCACTTCCGGGCCCTGGAGGCCTACTGGAGCGTCCCGGGCGGAGACACCACCGCCGAGCACGGCACCTGGCGTCCCTCCCCCGGCCGCGCCCTGCTGCGCCGCCTGTGGTGGCGCTGCCGCCGCCAGGGCCGGTTGCTTGATGGCGGACGCCTGCCGCTGATCGCCGAAGACCTGGGCGTCATCACCCCGGCGGTGGAGGCCCTGCGCGATCGCTTCGCCCTGCCGGGGATGAAGATCCTGCAGTTCGCCTTCGACGGCAACGACGACAACGCCTACCTGCCGGCGAACTACAAGGGCAGCCGCTGGGTGGTGTACACGGGCACCCACGACAACGCCACCAGCCTCGGTTGGTGGCGGGATCTCGACGACGACGCCAGGGGACGGGTCGCGGTGGTGGTGGGGGGCGAGGTGCGGGCGCCGAGCTGGCAGCTGCTGGAGCTGGCCCTGGCCTCGCCGGCCGAGCTGGCCGTGGTGCCCCTCCAAGACCTGCTGGAGCTCGGCGACGAGGCCCGCTTCAACACCCCCGGCACGATCGAAGGCAACTGGAGCTGGCGGCTGTCCCGACCCATCGCCGAGCTGGCCGGCCCCCTGCAGGGCTTCGGGGCCATGGCGGCCCGCTACGGCCGCGGACGGGAGGGCGCGGCAGCGGGCAGAGGCGGGTAGAGGAACTGCGCCTGGCCCTGGCCGCTGGACGGGTCGGGGCTCTCGGCGGCAGGGGTGGCGGGCGCCAGGGGCTGGCCGTTCCAGCGCACGGATCCGGCCGCCGGGGCCGGATCGAGCCGCAGGCTGAAGGGAGGCAGGACCGGCAGGCTGAGGCTGCCCTGCGCCGCCGGCAGCTGGGTTTCCACGCCCCGATCGCTGCGCAGCGACACCCGGGTGGGCTTGGACAGCTCGAGGCGCAGCAGGCCGAGGGCCAGATCAGGGCGAATCTGGCTGGTTTCACGGCGCAGCCGCTGCAGCCCCTGGCCGGCGGCGGCCTTGCCCAGGGGGCGCAGGTCGGGGTAGGCGCCGAGGATCGCCCGATCGGCATCCTCCAGATTCGCCTGGTCGGCCTGGGCGGCACTCAGGGGCGGAATGGGCCGCAGGGCGTTGAGGCCCTGGGCGGCCAGGTGGCGCTGCTGCAGGTTGAGGCCATAGAGGAGCCCGGCGCAGAGCACCGCGTAGAGAACGGTGCCCTGCCAGGTGGTGAAGACATCGATCGAGCCGGGGGTGAAGCGCAGCAGCACCGTGTCCCGCCGTCGCCCGTGGCGCCGGTCCGGCTCCGGTGGCAGCACCCCGTCCAGACAGCCGGCGGGCAGCTCCAGATGGTGCTCCAGCAGGGGAAGCATGGTGCGCAGGTAGGCCGCTTCCGGCAGCCGGTCCCGCCAGCCCCGCTCCAGGGCCTCCAGCACGGCGGTGCTGATGCGGGTGTCCAGCGCCAGCTGGCGCAGGCCGATGCCGCGGCTCTCCCGGGCTTCGCGCAGCTGCTGGCCGGCCAGCAGCAGGGGATCCTGCCGTCGCTCCTCCACCACCTTCCCCATGCGGCGGCGCTGCCCCGGCAGGCGCTCGCGCAGACGCTGAAACAGCGACGGGGCCGGCTTGGGCAAGGAAGGGGGGCTCAGGGAGCGACGGCCAGGGGAGCCCATTCTCCCGCTTCGACCGCACGCCAGGATCCTTCCGCCAGATCGCCCAGCTGCACCGGGCCGATGGCGATTCGCCTCAGATCCAGCACCGGGTGGCCGAGGATCGCCGCCGTGCGCCGGATCTGGCGGTTGCGACCCTCCCGCAGCACCAGCTCCAGCAGGGTGGCGCCGCGGTGGTGGCGCCGCCGATGCAGTTCCACCGGCTGGCTGGGCAGGCCATCGAGGGGCACACCGGCTCGCCAGCGCTCCAGGGTGGCCGGCGGCGGCCATCCCTCGACCCACACCTGGTAGGTCTTGCGATGGCCGTAGCGGGGGTGGGTGAGGCGCAGGGTGAGGTCGCCGTCGTTGCTGAGCAGCAGGGCGCCCCGGCTGTCGGCATCGAGCCGGCCCACCGGATGCAGGCCGCGGCGCCGCTCCGTTGGCAGCAGGTCGAGCACGGTGGGGCGGCCGTGGGGGTCGTGGCAGGTGCTGAGCACCCCGGGCGGCTTGTTGAGCAGCAGGGTCAGGGTGGAGCGGGGCAGCTCCAGGGGCTGGCCGTCGACGCTGATGCGGTCGCAGGCGGGATCGGCGCGGTCGCCCAGCTGGGCCAGGTCACCGTTGACCCGCACCCGGCCGTCACGCAGCCACGTCTCCGCCTCCCGGCGGGAGCAGAGCCCTGCGGCAGCCACGAGTTTCTGCAGACGATCGGCAGCCATCCCCCCATTCTGCGGACCACTCCAGGTCGGAGCGAGTCCGCAAAGTGATGGTAGGGTTACGAAACCACATGGTTTCGTAACAAGGGAAGATGCCTTCGATCACCATCACCGCTGCTTCCGCGTCCCTGCTGGTTCCCACCGGAGATTCGTTGCGCTCCTACCTGCGGGACATCGGCCGCGTGCCGCTGCTCAGCCATGAGCAGGAGATCACCCTGGGCCGGCAGGTGCAGGAGCTGATGGCCCTGGAGGACATGCGCGAGGAACTCAGCCTGCGCTCCGGTGGCGAGGAGCCCAGCCCCGAACTGCTCGCCGCCGAGGCGGGCCTCACCCCGGCGATGCTGCGCAAGCGTCTGCACGCCGGCCGCCGCGCCAAGGAGCGGATGGTGGCGGCCAACCTGCGCCTGGTGGTGAGCGTCGCCAAGAAGTACACCAAGCGGAACATGGAGCTGCTCGACCTGATCCAGGAGGGCACGATCGGCCTGGTGCGGGGTGTCGAGAAGTTCGACCCCACCCGCGGCTACAAGTTCTCCACCTACGCCTACTGGTGGATCCGCCAGGGCATCACCCGCGCCATCGCCGAGAAGAGCCGCACGATCCGGCTGCCGATCCACATCACCGAAACACTCAACAAGCTCAAGAAGGGCCAACGCGAACTGAGCCAGGAGCTGGGCCGCACCCCCACCCTGAGCGAACTGGCGCTGGCGGTGGAACTCCCCGAAGACGAGGTGAAAGACCTGCTCTGCCGGGCCCGCCAGCCGGTGAGCCTGGAAACCAAAGTGGGCGACGGGGAGGACACTGAGCTGCTGGATCTGCTGGCCGGGGACGACCTGCTGCCGGCCGACCTGGTGGACGGCGAGTGCCTCAAGGGGGACCTGCGGGCCCTGCTCGAGCAGCTGCCGGAGCTGCAGGGCCGGGTGCTGAAGATGCGCTACGGCATCGACGGCGAAGAGCCGATGAGCCTCACCGGCATTGCCCGCACGCTGGGGATGAGCCGTGACAAGACCCGCAATCTGGAGCGGCGTGCCCTCGAAGGTATTCGCCACCACTCCCGCTCCCTCGAGGCCTACCTGGTGGCCTGAGCCACCACGGCCCGTCAAAAAGCCCCCGTTTCCGGGGGCCCTGTGCCTGCCATGCGCGGCTTGGCTTCAGTAGCGGGGACGGCCACCACCGGTGCCGCCGCCGCCGCCACCAGTGCGGGGCTGGGCCTTGTTGACCCGGATCATCCGGCCCATCCACTCGACATCCTGAAGATCGTCGATGGCCTTGGTTTCATCGGCCTCATTGGCCATTTCCACGAAGGCGAAGCCGCGCTTGCGGCCGGTTTCCCGGTCGACGGGCAAGCTGCAGTTCCGCAGTTCTCCATACTGCGCAAACAGATGGTTGAGATCCTCCACCTCCGCATCGAAGGAGAGATTTCCAACGTAAATCGTCATGAACAGAGAAACAATTATGAACAGATTCGTCGATAGCCCTTACGGGACGTTGTCACTCGCCGAAGAGAAATCTATGAATCAGTAGAAGCGTACAGCCTGGCTGGGCTGGCAGGCTGGGGCCGTTGCGCAGGGCGAAGCATGAAGGAGAAAACAACGGCCATCGCCCTGGTGGCGCTCTGGGTGCTCGGCTGGGGCGTCGGCGGTTCGCTGATCGATGCCGGCCTGATCAGGGCGGAGGTCTACAGCCTGGAAGGGGGACAGGTGGGAACCCTGATCACCTTCGTGCTCTGGAGCCTGCTGTGGGGCGGACTGGGCCTGAAGCTGTGGCAGAGAAGGGGCTCTGGGGGATCCCAAGACGCCCACCCAGAAGAAGGCGCACCCTGACTCTCACCAAGAGCCCTGGGCTACTTGCGGATACCGAGCAGCTGGGCGCCGTAATGCTCGCTGAATTCGGCCTGGTGCTGCCAGGCGGAGAGGAGGGTCTTGGCGACCTTGCGCAGTTCCGCGATGTCGTCGCAGCTGTCGATGGCGCGGGAGTGGACGGCGATCGAGAACTGACGGTTGAGGGAGAGGGAGGCCTGCATGACGTTCTTGCGATATTTCATTACGTTACAAGCACTTGCTGACTGGTAGGCGGGGGCAACCCGTACCGTCAAGCCAGTAGGTCTGGATGCTCAGAAGAACTGGTCGAAGTTGTCAAAGTCGACCGCGCTGAAGGTGCCGTCCTGCACCTGGGCCATCAAACGCTCCAGCTGAACCCACAGGGCACCGCCGGTCAGCAGCGACAGCACGAAGGCCACCAGCAGGGCGGTGCCGGCGCCGAAGCCGAACACCTGCAGGCTGGCACCGATGAAGAGGGTCACGCCGATCACCAGGCCCCCATAGGGCAAGGTCGTTTCCACGTTGGAGATCGGCAACAGGGCCAGCCTGTCCTGCTTCCAGCCCTCGAGCCGGTTCTGGATCATCTTGGCGAAGGTGAGGCCACACAGCACGGCCATGGCCAGGCCAATCCCGGCCAGCAGGTAAGGCGGGTAAGTGAGCGGGGCGTACTCCAGGAGGATCTCCAGGGCATCCAGATCGCCGAAATCGCCGCTGGCCTGGTCCAGCCCCGCCTGCTGCAGGGTCACCGGAGCAGTGGAGAGGGCGGCCAGCAGCTGGGTCACGGCAGGGAGTCAGGAAGCGATCGGGCCCGACCCTAGGCGCCGAGGCCGCCTCCTCAGCGAAATCGGCTCCGCAAGCGGTGGACGATGGCATTCAGGGCCAGCAGCAGCAGGCCCACGCCGATGAACACCAGACCCCGCAGACCCAGGTCTGCCTGGGCCATGTCGATGGCCAGCAGGCGCAGCAGGCAAGCCCCCAGCCCCACCAACGCCACCAGGCGGAACTGGGGCTCGCTCAGCACCACCCCTAGCAGATAGATGGTGAAGGCTTCGCCGGTCCACAGGAGCGTCAGCAGGGCGCGGTCGTAGCCGCTGGCCAGCACGAGGGCCACGGCGACAAACAGGGGGTAGTACAGCCAGAGGTTGCGGCGCTGCGCCACCCGCGCTCCGATCCAGACCAGCACTGGCCATCCGCCGGGCTGGGCCAGCCGTTCCAGGACGAGCCAGCGGTGGGAGGCCACAACGAAGGCCGTCTGCAGCGCGATCGCCACCACCCCGGCAGCCTGGGCGACTGGGCTGAGCATGGGGAAGAGCGAAAGACCCGCACCGAGGCTGTCCACCAGCGCCAGCACCGACAGCCAGTAAACGATCACGCCATACACCTGCAGCCGGATGGCGAACAGCCTCACCAGAGCCGGGCAGACCAGCACCAACGCCAGCAGCGACCAGGCGACGGGTCGCCAGGGGGCGCTGATTTCCCCCTGCAGCGTCAGGCCCACACCCAGCAGGGCACCCTCAAGGAAACAGGGCTGCACCAGCTGCCAGGGCCGCAGCCGGGCCAGGTCCGCCCCCGCCCGGAAGAACCAGCCGTGCAGACAAACGGCGATGGCCAGGAGCTCGATCAACCAGCGACCCCGCAACTGCAGGGCCCCGAGCGTCACCAGCTCCTGGCTGGGCCCGATCACCAGCAGATAGGCGACGCCGAAACCGGCCAGGTAGATCAGAGACAGCACCAGAGCCACCCGCACCGCCGCCGCCCGCAGCCGGTGGGTGGTGGCCAGGGCCGCGGCGGACAGCAGCAGCCAGGCCGCCCCTGGCAACAGCGGCGAGATCGGCTCCAGCAGCCACAGGGCGCCCAGTCCCACATCAAAGCCCAGCAGGCCGAGGCCGAGGCCTTGCAGGCGGCCGCTGCCACCCCTCACCGCCAACAGCAACGCCAGCAGCCCCAGGGGCAGCAGGCGCCCGAGCAGGGCGACCGGCGGCCAAGGGGCCTGGGCCAGAAGCGCCAGCCAGCCAAAGGCGTGGGCCGCCCCAATGGCCACGCTGACGCCCAGCAGCAGGCCGGGGGGACGCCAGCGCCGTGCCGCCACCAGGAAGGCCCCCATCACCACCAGGCTCAATGGAGAGCGCCAGTCCTGCGGCACCACCAGCGCTGGCCCCACGGCGATCAGGCCGCCGGCCAGCCAGCCCAGCAGAGGTGGCAGGGGTAGCGGCACGCCGCGACGCTGCAGCAGCACCTGCATCCCGGCCAGCAGGGCGGCCCCGCCGGTGAGCACGGCGCCGGCCTGCAGCTGGGCCACCGGATCACGGCTCACCAGCGCCGCCACCAGGCCCGTGATCGCCAGCAGCTGGCCCGCCGCGGCGCTGAGCCACCAACCGACGCGGCGCAGGGGCTCGGAGCCCTCCCGCACCGCCAGGCCCAGGAACAGCAGGCACTCCAGCAGCACAACGCCGGCCAGCAGCGGCCCATCGGCGATCACTGGCGCCAGGCTCAGCAAGGCGACCAGCACCAGGGTCTGCCCCACCAGCGCATCGCCCAGGGCCAGCCAGCGTGGGCCACGGCGCCGGGCACCCCGCCTGAGCAGCAACGCCGCCGCGGCGCTGAGCGCCAGGGCCGTGGCCCTGGCGGCCGCCCCACGGGGATAGAGCAGCAGGGCGAGGCCGAGGCCGCCCCAGAGACTCAGCAGCAGGGCCGCGGGCAGGGCCTGAAACCGGGCTGGCGCCGCCCCCGGCCGGTGCAGCCGCAGCAGGCCCAGGCCGAAGACCAGCACCGCCGCCAGGGCGGCGCCGCTCGTCAGGAGGCTGGAGACAGCCAGCGCCGGGCCGTTGGCCAGAAACCAGGCGAGCTGAAACAGGCCATAGACCCAGCTCACCACCAGCCGGTGCCACGGCCAGCGGTGCCGCAGGGGCAGCTCGCCGCCCACCAGGGCGATGACCGTGGCGATCGCCAGGGCAGGGCCGCCCTGGGGAGCGATCGCCAGGGGCACCAGGCTCACGGCCACGTGCAGCGACGCGATCGTGGCGGTGCGTGCTGTGGCGGCCAGGCCGAGGTTGACCGCCACACCCATGGCCAGCAGGGCCAGAACCGCCGCCGGGTCCTCCACCCACTGCAGCCCGAGCTCGGGCAACCCACCGGCGGCGGCGCAGGCGAACAGGACCAGGGCACCGCCACCGCTGCGCAGGCCATCGGTGAGGTCACGCCAGCGCTCCCGACGGCCCCAGAGCAGCGACGGCAGGGCCAGGAGCCCGCCCGCCAGCAGGATGACCAGAAAGCCCTCACGGGCCTCCAGCCGGAAACCTGCGTTGATCGTCATGAAGGTGACCCCGGCCACCACCACGAGCACACCGAGCAGGCCGCTCCAGTTCTCCACCAGCCGCCGCTCGATCCGCTTCCAGGGTCCGGCGGCGCCCTTGGCCGACCGCAGCGGAGCCCCGGGCGCGGGCGCGGGCAGAATCACCTCTGGCTCCAAGGCCGCCGGCACCAGGGCCACCGGCTTCTCCGCCGGGGCGATCCGCGCCTGACCGGGCCAGGGTTCGCCCGCCAGGCGCTTCTCCAGGGCCTCGCTCCACAACGACAGGGCGAAGAAGCGCTGGCTGAGTGAAACGGTGTGACGCTCGAGGCGTCTGAGACGCCGCTCCAGGGACAGGGTCTGCAGGATCCACCCGGCCACCAGCAGCACCAGGACGATCAGCAGCAGTGCCTCGGTCAAGGGGCCGGTGGGGGGTCAGGCAGCGAGCGGATTCAAGCGGGCCAGCAGACCCGTGGCCAGCTTGCGGGCCGAGAAGGTGCGGCCCATCAGCCCCAGCAGGGACTGGAGATCGTCGGTGTGCAGGCGGTCGTGGCTCACCAGGCTGAGCAGCAGTCGCTGACGCAGGCTGGTGCCCTCCTTTCCGAACAGCAGGCGCAGCCCGTCACGCGCCACCGGCAGAAGATCGGTGGACGTGGTGCCGTTCTCGACCACCGCCAGCAGATTCTCCAGCCGCTCCACCCGCAGGCGCCCATCCCGGTCGAAGATCACTTCCAGCAGCTTCTCGCGCATCTCGGCGGTGTCCCCGGCCAGCAGGCGCCGCGCCACATAGGGATAGGCCACACGGATGATGCGGAAGTCAGGGTCGAGCCGCATCGCCAGCCCCTCCTGGGTCACCACCGCCCGGATGATCAGGGCGAAGCGGGCCGGCACCCGGAAGGGGTAGTCGTACATCAGCTCCGAGAAGCGGTCGGTGATCGCCTTGAAGTTGAAGCTGCCCACATTCTCGCCCAGGGCCCCGCCAAGCACTTCTTCAAGTGCCGGCACGATCGGCCCCAGGGGAGTGCTGGGATTAAGAAAACCGAGCACCACGAAGTCGCGGGCCAGGGCCTCGAAATCGCGGTTGATCAGGTGCACCACTGCCCCGGTGAGGGTGAGACGGTCGGAATCGCTGAGGGAGTCCATCATGCCGAAGTCGACATAGGCCACATGGCCGAGGCCGTTGGTCTTGCCCGGCAGGGCGAACAGATTGCCCGGGTGGGGATCGGCGTGGAAATAGCCGAACTCGAGCAGCTGCTGCAACCCGGCGATCACCCCGGTGCGGATCAGGGCCGCCGGATCGAGGTGGTGGGCCTCCAGTTCGCGGCGGCTCTGCAGCTTGGTGCCATTGATCCAGCTGGTGGTCAGCACCCGACGGCTGCTGAGGGTCCGCACCACCGCCGGAACGGTCACCTCGGGATGGTCCTGGAACAGGGTGGCGAAGCGTTCGGCGTTGTCGGCCTCACGTCGGTAGTCGATCTCCTCGAACAGGGTGGAGCCGAACTCATCGATGATCGCCCCAAGACCGAAGCCCAGATTGAGGGGCAGGAACGGGGCCGCCAGCACCGCCAGCGAACGGATGATGACCAGGTCGCGGCGCAGAACGAAGGGCAGGTCGGGCCTTTGCACCTTCACCGCCACCCAATGGCCCTCAGCCAGGCGGGCCCGGTACACCTGCCCCAGGCTGGCCGCCGCCATCGGGTAATCGGGGAACTCCTCGTACAGCTGGTGGGCCGGCGCCCCCAGTTCCTCCTCAATCAGGGCCAGGGCGATCGCGTGGGAGAAGGGGGGCAGATCGTCCTGAAGCCGGGCCAGTTCCTCCAGCCAGTCGCGCCGCACCAGGTCGGGGCGGGTGGAGAGGGCCTGCCCCACCTTGATGAAGCAGGGCCCGAGGTCGTTGAGGGTCTCGAGGATGGCCCGGGCCAGCCGCTGCTGCACCCGGGCGTCGGTGCTGCTCGACTGAACCGCCAGCCGCAGGGCCAGCCCCGCCAGCCGCCAGATCACCACCACCACCCGGCTGATCAGAACCCACGGCCGCAGCAGCAGCCAGCGCAGATCTCCGTTGGGGTCGTAGGTCGGGGTGGGGGTGACGACCTCAGCCAGTGTTCTGCCGCAGCGATGGCCAGACTCTAGGAACTGTGTTCCCTAGTCCATGGGCCCCTTCTGGCGGTCAGCGCCGCTGGCCCTGCACCTGCCGGCCCACGGCCGGGGCCAGGCCCTGGCCCCCGCCCTGCGCCAGCTCCTGCGCCAGCCGCCGGGGAGCTGGGATCTGCCGGAACTGCCCGGCTTCGGCGGGCCCCTCGAACCGGAGGGAACGGTGGCCGAAGCCCAGCGACGCGCGGCGGCTCTGCTGGGCGCGCAGCGCTGCTGGTTTGGAGTGAACGGGGCCTCGGGGTTGCTGCAGGCCGCCCTGCTCGCCCTCTGCCCGCCGGGGACCCGGGTGCTGCTGCCCCGCAACCTGCATCGCAGCCTGCTGCACGGCTGCGTACTGGGCGACATCGAGCCACTCCTGTACGACCTGCCATGCGATCCGCTCACCGGTCTGTGGCGGCCGCCCGAGCCCCAGCGGCTGGAGCTGGTGCTGGCGGCGGCCGCCGCCCTGCCAGGCGCGCCCGTAGCGGCCCTGGTGCTGGTGGATCCCACCTACCAGGGGCTGGTGGCCGACCTGCCGGCCCTGGTGGACCTGGCCCACCGGGCGGGCCTGCCGGTGCTGGTGGACCAGGCCCACGGCGGCGGCGAGGCCCTGGCCGCCGGCGCCGATCTGGTGGTGCTCTCCGTGCAGAAGAGCGGCACAGGCCTGGCCCAGAGCGCCGCCCTGCTGGCCCAGGGCGAAAGGGTGGCACCGGAGGCCATCGAGCGGGCCCTGCTGTGGCTGCAGACCTCCAGCCCCAGCGCCCTGCTGCTGGCCTCGACCGCCGCGGCCCTGGAGCATGCCGCCAGCGACGCCGGCGCTCGCCAGCGACGCCGGGCCGAAACCAGGGCCGCCCGCCTCAGCCGGCGCTTGGAAGCCCTCGGCCTGCCGCTGGTCGCCAACGGGGATCCCCTGCGGCTGGTGCTGGCGACGGCCCCGCTGGGAATCAACGGCCTGGAGGCCGACGCCTGGCTGCTGAGGCGGGGGGTGATCGCGGAACTTCCGGAACCTGGCAGCCTCACCTTCTGCCTGGGGCTGAACCCGCCCCGGGCCCTGGAGCGGCGCCTGCCGCGGCGGCTGCAGGAGCTGCGCCGGTCCCTCGGCAGGGAGCCGCTGGCGCCGTTCACGCCGCCACCCCTGCCACTGCTGGCGGCACCGGAGCTGCCGATCGGCGTGGCCTGGCGGAGCCCGGCCGAGGCCGTTCCCCTGGAGCGGGCCGCCGGCCGGGTGGCGGCGGCACCGATCTGTCCCTACCCGCCGGGGATTCCGCTGCTGGTGCCCGGGGAGCGGATCGATCCGGCCCGCGCCCAGTGGCTGCTGGGTCAACGGCACCTCTGGCCCGGTCAGATCGCTGATACGGTGAGCGTTGTGGTCGGTTCGTGAGCCCGTTGCCGAACCCCTTCCACTGGGATTTCGTCACCCCCGGGCTGCCGGACAGCGCCTTCGAAGACGCTCCGGGATTCAGCCCCACGCCGCTGGAGCTGCGGGTGATGCTGCTGGCCCATCTGCGCCCCCGCGCCGATTCGCTTGTCTGGGACGTGGGCGGCGGCACCGGTGCCCTGGCCCTGGAGATCGCGCGGCTGATGCCCACCGGCGCTGTGCACACCCTGGAGCGGGATCCGGAGGCGATCGACCTGCTGGAACGCAACCGGCAACGCTTCGGCATCCACAACCTGCACATCCACGCCGGCGAGGCCCCGGATGGCCTGGCCCTGCTGCCCCCCAACCCCGACCGGGTGCTGCTGGAGGTGGGCCGCCCCCTGGAGGGCGTGCTTCGGGCCGTCTGGGGAGCCCTGCAGCCCTCCGGACGGCTGGTAATCAGCACCGTCAATCTGGAGGGTCTGGTGAAGGCCACCGACACCCTCGCCCAGCTGGGGGCCCACGATGTGCAGGTGGTTCAGGCCACCGTGCACCGCATGCAGCGCCGCGGCAGCCAGGCCAAGCTGGCCGCCGCCGAACCGCTGTTCGTGATTGCCGCCGAGCGTTGAGTCCCAGCCCTTGCCTCCCGCCCCCCGCACCGCCACCTCCCTCTCCCGCCTGCTGAGCGGCTGGCTGGCCGGCGGCTTTGGGCTGGTGGTGGTGGGTCTGGGCGGCTGGTGGTTCACTGTCGCCGTGGGGGTGATCGTGCACCTGGGTCTGCTGGAGTTCTTCCGCATGGCCCAGTTCAAGGGCATCCGACCCGCCGCCAAGACCACCCTGGTGGCGGTGCAGCTGCTGTTGGTCTCCACCCAGGTGGCCGCCGGCAGCCTCTGGCCGGGGGGCGGCATGGCGGGCGACGTGGCGGCGGCCGTGCTGCCGGCCTCCGGGGCGGTGATCTGCGGCTGGCTGCTGCTCCAGCCGGTCACCGGCACCATCGCCGACATCGCCGCCTCGGTGTTCGGCCTCTTCTATCTGGGCTTTCTGCCCAGCCACTGGATCAAGCTGCGGGATCTCACCGACCCCGCCCTGGCTCCCGCCCTCGACGGGCTGGGCTGGCCCTGGAGCCCGGGCATGGCCCTCACCCTGCTGGCCTGCCTGATGATCGTGGCCACCGACATCGGCTCCTATGTGATCGGGCGGCGCCTGGGTCGCCACGTTCTCTCGCCGATCTCCCCCGGCAAGACGGTGGAGGGGGCCCTGGGCGGGGTGCTCTGCGCCCTGCTGGTGGGGGCCGTGGGCGGGGTGCTGCTGGGCTGGCGCTGGGGCTGGCTGATCGGGGCGGTGCTGGGGGCGGTGGTGTCGCTGTTTGCCCTGGTGGGCGATCTGACCGAATCGATGATGAAACGGGACGCGGGCCTCAAGGACTCCGGTGATGCGATCCCCGGCCACGGCGGCATCCTGGATCGGATCGACAGCTACCTGTTCGTGCCGGCGGTGGTGTATTCCCTTGTGACCCTGGTGCTGCCGCTGCTGCAGCGAGGCTGAGGCTCCAGCTCCGGGGCCCTCAGGGGGAGACTCGGGCCTCGCCCTCCAGGTGCAGCAGGCCGGCACCGAGCTCGGCCCGTTCGATGCGGATGTTGGGATCCATCGGCAGCCGGACCTGGGGGGGTCCTTCCGCGCAGCGCAGCTCGACGGTGCCGCCGTCGGCCCGCACCGCCACCTCCCGCTCCACCGGCTCGCGATCGCCGCTGGCGAAGGCCCGCAGCACCAGCCGGTCCTCCCGGATGCGCAGCCCCGCCAGGGGTGTCAGACCCAGCAGGTCGTCCGCCAGGCCATCGCCGAGGCCGCGCCAGGCCGGGGTGCTGAGCGAACGGCTGAGGCCGTCGGCACTGAAGCTGACCTGCCCCTGGATGCGGAAGGGCTGCTCCAGCTGAACCGCCTGGTTCCGCACCAGGGACCCCAGGCGCACCTGGATGCCGTCGCAGCGCAGCTCCACCTCCTCGATCTCCATCGCCTGATAGACGACCCGCCGGGCCCGCAGCCGCACCCCATCCAGCCGGCCCCGCAGCAGCCGCAGCCCCGAACCCTCCAAGGTGATCTCCAGCCGCTCGATGACCTCGCACTGCTGCCGCAGCCAGAGTTCCAGACCACGAGCCAGCAGAGCCATCACGGGGCCACCGGAGGCCGCCTCGGCGGCGCGTTCCGGTGCCTCAGGGGGACGGTCGCCGGCTGGGGTGTCGCTCATCCGCCACCAGGGGGCACAGGGATCAGCCGATTCTCATTCCTTCCGGGCCCGACGGGCCTCGCGAAAGGCCTCCGCCGCCGTGAGCGCCGCCAGCAGCAGCAATCCCCCCAGCCCGATCAGCTGGTTGCGGGGATCGGCGGCCTGCAGATCCGCGGTGGTGCCGGCGCCGCCCAGCACGGCCCCCAGCAGGAACCAACCCGTGGCCAGGGCCGTGGTGATCCAGTAGGCCCGCCAGCGGCGCTGGTAGATGTAACCGGTGCCCAGGCCGGGCACCACGTTGAGCAGGGCCCCCAGCCAGGGGGCGGAGGCGGCCAGGATTGTCTTGTCTTCAGGCGTCATTGTCATCACGGCATGGCTGGATCCCGGGGTGAGTCTGGTCGGGCGCGACCCCGAAACGCGCCATCGCTGGCGGTGATCGGCGCCGGGGTGGCCGGTTGTGCCCTGGCCGCCGGGCTGCGGCGCGGCGGCTGGGAGGGATCGATCGTCCTGTTTGAGGCAGGTCGGGGTCCGGGCGGCCGGGCCGCCACCCGTCGCTCCCGCCAGGACGCCGGTTGGCGCCTCGACCACGGAGCACCCCTGCTCAACCTGCTGGAGGTCCCCGCACCGGAACTGGTGGCGCCCCTGCTGGACGGGGGCTGGATCGTGCCCTGGCAGGAGCCGGCGGCGGTGTTGTTGGGCGAGGGGACACTGGGGCCGGCCCAGGAAGATCCCCTGCTGCGCGGCTCTTTGTATCGGGGCCGCCAGGGCATGGACGACCTCTGCCGCGGTCTGCTGGCCCTTGCTCAGGCCCAGGGGCCGCCGGACAGCCTCCGTTGCCGCTACGGCACCCTGGTGCGCCACCTGGAGGTACGCCCTGAAGGGGGCTGGCGCCTGGCCGAGGCCACCGGGGCGGCCCTGGGGGAGGCCGACTGGCTGGTGCTCTCGAGCACCCTGCTGGCCCATCCCCGCGCCATGGACCGCTTCGGCTGGGCGGAGCTGCCGCTGGAGCGCGCGACGGAGGGCCTGGGCGATGGGGCCCTCGCGACTGCCCTCGCTGCCATCGCCAGGATGGAGACGGCAGCCCGCACCAACCTGATGCTGACGATCGACCCCACGACGGCGGCCCGGTGGCTGGCCCTGCCCTTCAGGCTGCTTGGCTTTGACAGCCAAGCCCAGCGGCGCTGGGGGCTGCGGCGGCTGTCGATCCAGCCCCTGACCGACGGCCGCTGCGCCGTCGTGGCCCATGGCGTCAGCGTCGACGCCGCCGTGGACTGCACCGCCTTGGAAGGGGCCGTCGCCGGCGCCGTGGAGCCCTGGCTCGGGGAGCGGCCCAGCGGCGGCGAAGCCCTGGCGGGGGTGGCCCAACGTCAACTGATGCGCTGGGGGGCCGCCTTCCCCGTTGCCCCGGGCCTACCCACCGCCGCCTTGGTCTGCCCCGCCAGCCGGGTGGCTTTCTGCGGCGATTTCATCGAGGGGCCGGGCTTCGGCCGCATCGAGGGGGCCCTGCGCAGCGCCCAGGCCCTGGCGGGTCGGCTACTGGCCCTGGTGCTGCTGCTTTGCCTCGCCCTGGGGGGACCGTCAATGGCGGCGGCGGAGGTCGTCCCTTACCGCTGCGAAGGCGACCTGCTCCTCGCCACCAGCGACAACGGCGCCGTGGATGCCCCGGGGATCCCCAACACCAGCGGCGGCACGGTGCCTGGCGCCACGGTGCTGCTCGCGTGGCGCGATCTGCGTTTGCAGCTGCCACGCACCAACAATGTCGGCCCGCCCAGCTACACCGACGGTCTTTGGTGGTGGAGCCTGGAGGACCCCCAGCAGCCCCGCTTTCTGCACCGCCGTGGTGCCATCGAGAGCTTCAGTTGTCAGGCAGTTCCTGCCGCAGCGCCGCCAGACGACGGGCGTTGACGCCCAGGTCCGAATCCCCCAGCCGTGAGCTGGAGCGGGCCTGCAGCACGCCGGTGGAGGGCAGGGCCTGCAGTTCGAGGTCGTCCACGAAGCCGAACAGCCGGCTGGTGGCGGTGGCGTGCAGATAGCCACCCTCACGCTCGACGATCCGCACCCCCTCGGTGGTTTCAAGGACGGGCACCAGCGCGCTCAGGGCCGCCGCCGGATCGCTGAGGGCCCAGTCGAGCCTGGCGCAGTGGGCCGGCGCCGCGCAGGGAGAGAGGGAGCCGCCGTGAACGCCGAGGTCCTCCGGCTGCGGCCCCTCCAGGTGCAGCAGCGAGGCCTGGGCCGGGCCGGGGAGGGTCAGCCCCACCACCGCCAGCAACAGGACGAGCAGCAGGCCGGCCACCAGGCGCGGCAAGGTCGTGGTCATTGGGGGGTGGGGAGCGAGGCGCAGGGCCGGACCTCCAGGATGGCTGGTTGCGGCTGGGTTGGTCAGCCCCCGGCCCGCCAGGCGGCGGCGACCCGATCGGTCTGGTCGATGTGGGGCAGGTGGCCGCACTCCGCCAGCTCGCTGATGCGAGAGCCCAACAGAGCCTGGGCGGCCCGTTTCTGCGGGGCGCGCAGGATCCGGTCATCGGCGCCCCAGAGCACCGCCAAGGGCTCGGGGGGCAGCGGAGCGCCGCAGCCGGCGAAGCCGCCGCTGCGGGCGAAACGGCGCAGGGCCTCGGCCCAGCCGGGCGTCCTCAGGTGCAGCGAGGCGATCTCCAGCTCCGCCGGGCCGACGTCCCGATCGGGGTCGGCAAAGGCGCTGCGGCAGAGGCCGCGGCGCACCGACGGCAGGGCCAGGAAGCGCACCCCCAGCCCATCCAGCAGCGGTGGCAGGGGCATGGGGCGGCCGGTGAGTCCGGCCGGGGCCAGCAGCAGTAACCGCTCAAAGCGCCCGGGGTGGCGCCGGGCCAGGGCCACCGCCACCGCACCGCCCATCGAGGCGCCGATCAGGCCCAGCGGCTGGGCGCCGGCAGGCTGTTGGCGATCGAACGCCTCCAGAAAAGCGTCCAGGTGCCGCAACACAGCCTCAGGGGTGTAATCACGATCAGCGGGCCTGGGGCAGAAGCCGAAGCCATGCAGGTCGGGGATCAGCAGCCGGTGGCTTGGCGCCAGCAGGGGGGCGAGGCGGCGGAACTCCAGGAAGGAACTGTCGAAACCATGCAGCAGCAGCAGGGGCGGCCCCTGCCCCAGCACCGCTACCGGCCAGAGCTCAGGGTGCTCGGGCAACTCCCACCACTCCACGGCGCCGGCCAGGCTGCGACCCAACGGGTCGAGCAGGGAGTCAGCGGCAGCGGCGACCAGATCGCGGCCGTCTGGGCTGTCCTTCACGCCTGCTGCCGGTCAGCGGTGGCGCCCACCATGGCGGCCAGCAGGTCTTCGGGGGCCACCGTGAAGGGCAGATGGTGCAGGTCGGAGCCCTCGCGGCAAGCGAAGCGGCAGACCTGACGCAGCTCCTCAAGCGTGGCCCCGCCGAGCCCCACGGCCTCGAGATCGGTGGGCAGCCCCAGCCGGCGGAAGAAGGGGAGCAACTGGCGGCGGGCCTGGGCCGCCAGCCGGTTGCCCGCCAACTGCTCCTCCAGCCACAACTGCACCAACACCCCGAATCCCACCTTCTCGCCATGGAGATGGCCGTGGGTGGCGGCAAGCTGGGTGAGTCCGTTGTGGACGGCATGGGCGGCCACGGTGCGGCAGCGGGCGCCGCCGATGCCGCCGATCAGTCCGGCCGTGAGGCCGCAACCCTCAGCCACCCGCACCCAGGTCTCACTGCTGGGGTCCGCTACGGCCGCTTCCCCTTCCAGCAGCAGCAGATCCCGCAGCAGGCGGGCCATCTGCACCGCCTGCTGCACCAGGCCATCGCCACTGGAGCCGCTGCTCACCGAGGCCTCGTACCACTTGGCCACCGCATCGGCGATGCCGCTGGCCAGGGTGCGCGCCGGCGCCTGCCGCACCAGGTCGTGGTCGAAGACGAGCAGATCGGGGCAGCGATCAAGGGCCACATCGCCCAGGAAGGCCCCGTCAGGGGTGTAAAGGTTGGCCAAGGCCGTCCAGCCGGCACAGGTGGCGGCACTGGTGGGCACGGTGATGCAGGGCAGACCGAGGCGATGGGCCAACAGCTTGCCCGCATCCAGCACCTTGCCGCCTCCGGCTGCGATCAGGGCGTCACAGCCGGAGGCACGAGCCTGCTGGGCCAGGGGCCCTAAATCCTCCTCGCAACAGTCGCGCAACCCTTGGCTGGCCGCCGGTTGGGCTCCGGCCCGCTCCAGATCAACCAGTAGCTGCTGGCGCAGCGGGTAGGTGGAAGCACTGCGCCCGAGCAGGAAGGGACGCTGGCCCAGGGCCACGACGCGGGGCAGGGCTTCGGACCACGCCCCGCCACCACGCAGCACCACGGCTGGAGCGATGGCGTTGGTCTGCAGGGAATCCGTCATGGCCGACTACCTATCATTGAAATGTAGAAGTCGGCCGATCGGCGTTGCGTCGACTCAGGCGCTGGCACCGGCCAGTTCCGGCAGAGGGGGGGTGATCGACTGCTTGCGGATCACCACCTGCTTGTCGTCATCGACGTCCACCAGACAGGCATCGCCATCGCTGATCCGGCCGGAGAGGAATTCCTCCGCCAGCGAATCCTCGAGCAGACGCATCACGGCACGACGCAAGGGCCTGGCGCCGTAGCTGGGGTTGTAGCCCTCTTCGACGAGACGCTCCTTGAAGGCCTCGGTGACGGACATGCCAATCCCCTTGTCCTGCATGCGGGCGAAGACCTCCCTCAACATGATCTCAGCGATCAGCTTGACTTCGTCGCGGGTGAGCTGACGGAAGACAATGATTTCGTCGAGGCGGTTGAGGAACTCAGGGCGGAAGTACTGCTTGAGCTCTTCGTTGACGAGGGAGCGGATGCGGTTGTACTGGGTTTCCTCCACGTCGCCGCCGCCGAACTCGAAGCCCAGACCACCACCGCCTTTCTCGATCACTTTCGAACCGATGTTCGAGGTCATGATGATCAGGGTGTTCTTGAAGTCGACCGTCCGGCCCTTGGAGTCGGTGAGCCGCCCATCCTCAAGCAGCTGGAGCAGGAGGTTGAACACATCGGGGTGGGCCTTCTCGATCTCGTCGAACAGCACCACGGTGTAGGGACGACGGCGAACGGCTTCCGTCAGCTGGCCGCCCTCGTTGAAGCCCACGTAGCCAGGAGGCGAACCGATCAGCTTGCTGACGGTGTGGCGCTCCATGAATTCGCTCATGTCCAGGCGGATCATGGCGTCTTCGCTGCCGAAGAAGTAAGCCGCCAGGGCCTTGGTGAGTTCCGTCTTACCGACGCCGGTGGGGCCGGAGAAGATGAAACTGGCGATCGGTCGGTTGGGGTTCTTGAGGCCAACGCGGGCCCGGCGGATGGCCCGGGACACGGCCTTGACGGCCTCGTCCTGGCCGATGAGGCGCTGGTGGAGGGTCTCCTCCATGTTGAGCAGCTTCACCGACTCGCTCTCGGTGAGCTTCTGCACCGGCACCCCGGTCCAGGAAGCGACGATCTGGGCGATGTCCTCCTCGGTGACCAAAGGAGCGCGGCTTTCATCGGTGCCGCCGCCATCATCGGGGGGAGCGACTCCGGAGAAGGAGGAACCTCCCGTTTCGGCAGGGACAGGGGAACTGGCGGGTTCGTCGTCGCGGCGGGCCTGGAGGATCGAGCGAATCTGGTCGCGCAATTCAACTTCCTTGTCGCGCAGTTCACCGGCCTTGCTGAAGTCCTGCTGGCGGACGGCGTCCTCCTTCTCCTTCTGCACGCCGCGCAACTGCTTGTCGACCTCCTTGGCCGCCGGAGGCAGCTTGGAGTTGAGCAGCCGCACGCGGCTGCCTGCCTCATCGATCAGGTCGATGGCCTTGTCGGGCAGGAAGCGGTCGCTGATATAGCGGTCGCCCAGGGTGGCGGCGGCGACCAGGGCCTCGTCGCTGATCTTGAGGCGGTGGTGCTGCTCATAGCGCTCCCGCAGCCCCTTGAGGATCTCGATCGTGTCGATCACCGAGGGCTCGCCGACCATCACCGGCTGGAAGCGGCGCTCGAGGGCCGCATCGCGCTCGATGTGTTTGCGGTACTCGTCGAGGGTGGTGGCGCCGATGCATTGCAGCTCACCGCGGGCCAGGGCGGGCTTGAGGATGTTGGCGGCATCGATGGCGCCTTCGGCGGCGCCAGCACCGATCAGGGTGTGCACCTCGTCGATCACCAGAATCACGTTCCCGGCGGAGCGGATCTCCTCCATGATCTTCTTGAGGCGCTCCTCAAACTCACCGCGGTATTTGGTGCCGGCCACCAGCAGGCCGATGTCGAGGGTGAGAACCCGTTTGTCCTCCAGGATGTCGGGGATCTCGCCCTGGGTGATGCGCTGGGCCAGACCTTCGGCGATGGCGGTCTTGCCGACGCCGGGTTCGCCGATCAACACGGGGTTGTTCTTGGTGCGGCGACCCAGGATCTGGATCACCCGGTCGATCTCGTTGTGGCGGCCAACGACCGGATCAAGCTTGGCCTCGGCGGCCAGCTGGGTGAGGTTGCTGCCGAACTCATCGAGGGTGGGGGTCTTGGTGGATCCCTTGCCCGAACTGCCGGAGGCCACTTCGGCCGTTTCGCCCAGCATGCGGATCACCTGGGTGCGGACCTTGGCCAGGTCGACGCCGAGGTTCTCGAGCACACGGGCTGCCACCCCCTCACCCTCACGGATGAGACCGAGCAGGAGGTGCTCAGTGCCGATGTAGTTATGGCCGAGCTGGCGGGCTTCCTCGAGGGACAACTCCAGTACCCGTTTGGCTCGCGGCGTGAAGGGGATCTCGACGGCAACGAAGCCGGAACCCCTGCCGATGATCTTCTCGACCTCGACCCGGGCGTCTTTGAGGTTGACCCCCATCGACTTGAGAACCTTGGCGGCGACACCGGTGCCCTCGCCGATCAGGCCCAGCAGGATCTGCTCGGTGCCGACGAAGTTGTGGCCGAGGCGGCGGGCCTCTTCCTGGGCCAGCATGATCACCTTGATGGCCTTCTCGGTAAACCGCTCGAACATGGGGCGGGACCTGATGCAAGTGCACCCAACCTATCAGGGTTGAAGGGCTCAGTGGGAGGCCGAGAGCACTCTTTAGCGAAACGCTTGTGCCGCAAGCGCTCAGGGGAAGCTGAAAACAATCAACATGCAGAGAATGATCGGATGTAGGTATAGATATCTACGGTTATCCGCACCCTTTCACCTCTTCAGGTTGACCCATTGGATCAGGGCATCCTCGCCATTGCGGTAGTAACCATGACGGATGCCGGCGGTACGGAACCCCAGGGCCCCATAGAGCCCCTTCCCGGGCCCGTTCCCGGCCGCCACCTCCAGGGTGGCCCGGGTGGCGCCGCTGCGCAGCCCGGCCTGCATCAGCGCCTCCAGGATCCTGCGCCCCAGTCCCCGACGGCGGTGGCTAGGGGCCACCGCCACCAGGGTGATGTGGAGCTCGTCGACCACCAGCCAGCCGCAGGCCATGGCCAGCAGGTCCGGCCCCTGGGCCAGGCCGAGACCCGGCCGTGCCTCCTCCTCCAGTTCCCGCTGCCACTGGGCCAGGCTCCAGATCCCACCCAGGGCGGCCCGATCCAGCTCCAGGCAGGCGCCCGCGTGGCTTGGGGCCAGCTGGATCAGCGTCGGGGACGGCAGCGATGACGGGGACGGCACAGCCGGTGCGCACGGAGATCCTTACGATCAGACATCTTGATCTCTTCCCTGGGCAGGCCGTCATGGTGACCAGCGCATCTCCGGCGACCGATTCGGTCGCGCCTGCCGCCGGGGAGGCTGCAGCGCCGTTCGAGCAAGGACGCGATCGCCTCAGCCCCAACCGCAACCTGGCCCCGCTCACCGCCCAGCTCGACGGCCTCGGCCGACTGGAGGTGGGGGGGATGGCGCTGGGCGATCTGGCCCAGACCTATGGCACCCCGCTCTACGTGCTCGACGAGGAGACCCTGCGGGCCACCTGCCGGGCCTACCGGCAGGCGCTGGCCGCCCATTACCCGGGCGAAGCCCTGGCCCTCTATGCCTCCAAGGCCAACAGCTCCCTGGCGATCACGGCGCTGGTGGCCTCCGAGGGGCTGGGCCTCGATGCGGTCTCGGCCGGCGAACTGCTCACGGCCCTTCAAGGCGGTATGCCGGCGGAGCGCATCGTCTTCCACGGCAACAACAAGTCGGCCGAGGAGCTCCAGCTCGCCATCGACCGGGGCGTCACCGTGGTGCTCGACAACTGGAATGACATTGACCTGCTCTCCGCCCTGGCGGCCGGGCGGAGCCAGCCGCTGCGGCTGCTGGTGCGATTCACACCGGGCATTGAGTGCCACACCCACGAGTACATCCGCACCGGCCACCTCGACAGCAAGTTCGGCTTCGACCCCGACCAGCTGGAGTCGGTGCTGCGTCACCTGGCCGGCTGCCCCTGGGCCCGGGTGGATGGCCTGCATGCCCACATCGGCTCCCAGATCTTCGAACTGGAGCCCCACCGCGATCTGGCTGCGGTGATGGCGGAGGCCCTGGTCGTGGCCCGCTCCCTGGGCCACCCCTGCGGCGATCTCAATGTCGGCGGCGGCCTCGGCATCCGTTACGTGGGCTCGGATGATCCCCCGAGCATCCAGGAGTGGGTGCGGGTGGTGGCGGGGGCCGTGGCGGAAGCCTGCAGCCAGCGCCAGTTGGAGCTGCCACGGCTGCTGTGCGAACCCGGCCGCTCCCTGGTGGCCACGGCCGGCCTGACCCTCTACACGGTGGGCAGCCGCAAGGACATCCCGGGCCTGCGCACCTACGTGTCGGTGGATGGCGGCATGAGCGACAACCCCCGACCGATCACCTACCAATCCCTTTACACGGCCGTGCTGGCCGACCGCCCCCTGGCCGAGGGCAGCGACGTGGTGACCGTGGCCGGCAAGCACTGCGAGTCCGGCGACGTGCTGCTGCACGACGTCCGGCTTCCCGTCACTGCGCCGGGAGACGTGCTCGCCGTGTTCGCCACCGGGGCCTACAACGCGGCGATGGGCTCGAACTACAACCGCATCCCCCGGCCGGCGGCGGTGCTCGTCCACAACGGTGTGGCGGATGTGGTGCAGCGGCGGGAACAGCCGGAAGACCTACTGCGCTACGACGTTCTGCCGCACCGACTCCTGCCGGTATCCTGACAGCGTCAGGCGGCTTTCCGTTGAACCGGCCTGCCCATCTGTTGTGTTGTGATCTGGCTGCGGCTCATCGATTTCCGCCTGCTGCTCGATCTTCTGTTCGCCTCCCTGCTCGGGCTGCTTCTGCTCGGGCGGGTCACGGAAGAGCGCACCCTTTGGCTGCTGCGGGGCTATCTGTTCCTGGTGGCGCTGGCCTGGTTCGTGCAGCGCTACGCCAACCTGCCGCTCACCAGCAGCCTGGTGGACGCCCTGGTGCTGGCTTGCAGCCTCGCCCTGGCGATCCTGTGGCAGGGGGAATTGCGGCGCCTGATGGAGCTGCTGGGCACCGGGCGCCTCGGGGTGCTGTTCGCTGATCGCAGCCGTGATCAGCTGGCGTCGGGGTCGGTGAACCTGCTCACCGAAGCCGCCGGCCGCCTCTCCCAGGCCCGTTGTGGGGCCTTGATCGTGCTCGACCTGGGCAGCGATCTGCGCCCCGAAGACTTCCTCAACCCCGGCATCCGCATCGACGCCCACCTCTCCGTCGACCTGATCCTCAACCTGTTCGCCGTCGATACCCCGCTCCACGACGGCGCCATGCTGATCCAGAAAAACCGCATCGTGGCGGCCGGTGTGATCCTGCCCCTCTCCCGCCAGGGGCTGAACCGCTACGGCACCCGCCACCTGGCCGCCATGGGGCTGACCGAGCGCCACGACGGCTGTTTCTGCATCGTTGTCTCCGAGGAAACGGGCACCCTGTCGCTGGCGTCCCAGGGCCGGCTGGAGCGGCCGATCACCAGTAGCCGGCTCCACGACCTGCTCAGCGAGGCCCTGGCCTCCGCGCCCACGGGGCGTAGCGTGGCTGCGGACCTGCCGGAACATCGCGGATGAGTCGCGCCCTGGCGACCACTCCATCGTCCGATCCCGACCAGCTGCCCGCCCAGCTGGATCCGGCTCGGCTGCCCCGTCACGTGGCGGTGATCATGGACGGCAACGGCCGTTGGGCCCGCCAGCGCGGTCTGCCCAGGGCCATGGGTCACAGGGCCGGGGTGGAGACGCTCAAGCGCACCCTGCGCCACTGCAGCGACTGGGGCATCGGCGCCCTCACGGCCTATGCGTTCTCCACCGAGAACTGGACCCGACCCGGCGAGGAGGTGGCCTTCCTGATGGCCCTGTTTGAGCGGGTGCTCGCCCGGGAGCTGGAGGCGCTTGAACGCCAGCAGGTGCGCATCCGCTTCCTGGGCGATCTGGAGCCCCTGCCGGAGGGCCTCAAGGAGTTGATCAGCGACGCCACCGAACGCACCGCCGCCAACAGCGGCATCCATTTCAACGTCTGCACCAACTACGGCGGCCGCAGCGAACTGGTGCGGGCGGCCCGCCGTCTCGCCGAGCAGGCCGCCCGGGGCGACCTCGATCCGACCAGCATCAACGAGGACCTGTTCGCCTCAGAGCTGTTCACGGCCGGCGATGCCGACCCCGACCTGCTGATCCGCACCAGCGGCGAGCAGCGCATCAGCAACTTCCTGCTCTGGCAGCTGGCCTACGCGGAGCTGCATATCACCGAGGTGCTCTGGCCCGACTTCGACACCGGGGCCCTGCTGGCGGCGCTGCTCGATTATCAGGGGCGCCAGCGCCGCTTCGGTGGCGTCCAGAGTGGCGTCCAGAACGGTGTGGAGAACGCCCCATGACCCTGCGCCACGACTGGTCCCGCCAGGAGATCCAGGCCCTGCTCGAGCTGCCCCTGATGGATCTGCTGTGGCAGGCCCAGGGCGTCCACCGCAACGCCAACCCCGGCTACCACGTGCAGCTGGCCTCGCTGCTGAGCGTCAAGACGGGAGGCTGCGAGGAGGACTGCGCCTACTGCCCCCAGTCGATGCACCACCCCAGCGACGTGGGCGGACGACCGCAGCTGGCGGTGGCAGCGGTGCTGGAGCGCGCCCGCCAGGCCCGGGACGCCGGAGCCCATCGCTTCTGCATGGGCTGGGCCTGGCGGGAGATCCGCGATGGGGCGCCGTTCGAGGCGATGCTCGCCATGGTGCGGGGCGTGCGGGAGCTGGGTCTGGAGGCCTGTGTCACGGCCGGCATGCTCACAGGCGACCAGGCGGCCCGGCTGGCGGAGGCGGGGCTCACCGCCTACAACCACAACCTCGACACCAGCCCCGAGCACTACGGCCGGATCATCTCCACCCGCACCTACCAGGAGCGCCTCGACACCCTGCAGCGGGTGCGGGGCGCCGGCATCGATCTCTGCTGTGGCGGCATCATCGGCATGGGCGAGACCCAGGACGACCGGGCCGGGCTGCTGCAGGTGCTGGCCTGCCTGGATCCCCACCCCGAGAGCGTGCCGATCAACGCCCTGGTGGCGGTGGAGGGCACCCCACTGGAGCAGCGGCCAACGGTCGACCCCCTGGAACTGTTGCGGATGGTGGCCACCGCCCGCATCCTCATGCCCCACAGCCGGGTGCGGCTCAGTGCGGGGCGTGAACAGCTGGGGCGCGAGGCCCAGATCCTCTGTCTGCTGGCGGGCGCCGATTCGATCTTCTACGGCGACACCCTGCTCACCACCTCCAACCCCGCGTTGGCCAGCGACCAGGAGCTGCTGCGGGCCGCCGGGGTCAAGGTGGTGCAGCTCGAGGGCCAGCCGCTCGCCGCCGCCGCCGGCCGCTGAGGGTGCAGGTCGCCGCGTTCTACCGGTTCGTCCCCCTGGCCAGTGAGGAACTGCCCGATTGGCAAACCAGGCTGCTGGCGCTGGGGAGCGAGACCGGTCTGCTGGGCACCATCCTGCTGGCCAGCGAGGGCATCAACGGCACGGTCGCTGGATCGGCCTCCAGCGTGGCCGCGCTGCTGGAGCTGCTGCAGGCCGACCCGCGCCTGGCAAACCTGGAAGTGAAGCGCAGCGAGGCCGAGGGGCGGGTGTTCCACCGCTTCAAGGTGCGCCTCAAGGCGGAGATCGTGACCATGGCCGAGCCCTCGGCGCAACCGTCGCTGGGCACGGGGGTTCCGGTTCCCCCCGAGCACTGGAACGCCCTGCTGGGCGATCCCGGCACCCTGACCATCGACACCCGCAACCACTACGAGGTGGCCCTGGGCAGCTTTGAAGGCGCCATCGACCCAGGCACCGACAACTTCAGCGATTTTCCCGCCTGGGTGGAGCAGCGGCTCAGGCCGCTGCTGGCCGAGACGCACCCCCAGCGGCTGGCCCTGTTCTGCACCGGCGGCATCCGCTGCGAGAAAGCCACCGCCTACCTGCTGGCCCAGGGGTTCGAAAACGTGCTGCAGCTGCAGGGCGGCATCCTCAACTACCTCGAGCGGGTGCCGGAAACCGAGAGCCGCTGGCAGGGGGAGTGCTATGTGTTCGATCAGCGGGTGGCCCTGAACCACCAGCTGCGGCCGGGGAGTTACCACGTGTGCCACGCCTGCGGCCTGCCCCTGGCCCCTGCCGACCTGGAGCTGGAGAGCTACGTGGCGGGGGTGAGCTGCCGCCACTGCATCCATCGGTTCACAGCCGCCGACCGGGAGCGCTTCGCCGAGCGCCAGCGGCAGATGCGGCGGGCCGAGGCCTGCGGCGAGCCCCACATCGGCCGGGCGATGCCCCCCACCGGCGGTTGAGCGGATGGCGGCCAACCTGCCGATCCTGTACAGCTTTCGCCGCTGCCCCTACGCGATCCGGGCGCGGCTGGCCCTGGCGGCGGCGGGGCTGGAGCCGGGGCTGGATCTGGAGCTGCGGGAGGTGCACCTGGGCCGCAAGCCGCCTGAGCTGCTCGCAGCTTCCGCCAAAGCCACCGTGCCGGTGCTGGTGCTGCCAGCCGAAGCCGGAAGTGCGGCTGGGGGAGGCGAGTGTGTGTGGCCCGAAAGCCTGGCGGTGATGGCCTGGGCCCTGGTGTTGCACGATCCGGACAACCTGCGCCGCAGCGGCGACAGCGCCGCCGCCGCCGGCGAGCGGGCCAGGATCGCCGCCCTGATCGAGCAGAACGATGGGGTGTTCAAGCACCATCTGGATCGCTTCAAGTACGCCCATCGCCACCCCGGCGACGACCCGGAGTTGCATCGCGGCGCCGCGCTGGAGATCCTGCGGGGCTGGAGCGCCGCCCTGGAGCCCGGCGGCTGGCTGGTGGGGGAGCGGCCGTCCCTGGCCGATGTGGCCGTGCTGCCCTTCGTGCGCCAGTTCCGGCTGGCCGATGTGGAGGGCTTTGATCGGCGGAACGACCTGGCTCCGCTCCAGGACTGGCTGCAACGTTTCCTGCAGGGGCCGGAACTGGCGGCGGTGATGGCCGGGTCCTGGGCGCCGCGGCGAGCCTGGCGCTCCCGCCGCTGGATCTACCACCTGGCCCTGGCGGGCGAATGGCGCCAGGGCCAGACCGCAGGGGTGTACGAACGCTCGACCCGCGGCCAATCCCTGCAGGACGTGGGCTTCATCCATGCCAGCGGAGCCGAACAGGTGGAGGCCACCTATCGGCGCTTCTATGCCGATGCGGGGGAGGTGCTGCTGCTGACCATCGACCCCGATCGCCTGACGGCACCACTGCGCTGGGAGCCGGCTCCGGACACGGGCGAATGCTTCCCCCATATCCACGGTCCGTTGCGGCTGGAGGCGGTACTCGCGGCCGAGCCATGCTGAGCCTGGCCGAAATGGAGGAGCGGGCCAGGGGCCACGGACTGCTGTTGCGGCTGCAGGTCCGAAGGCTGGCGGGGGTGCGGGGGCTGAGGGTGGCGGTGGCCCGGCCGCGGGCGGAGCAGCCACCGCTGCTGCTGGGGGAGCTCAAGGGCTGGTGCCTGCCCCTGGCCGATGGCCTGCGTCTCGACACGCTGCGGGTGCAGGGGGAGCGCAGCGAAGCCGTGGGGCCGCTGATCTGGGCGGCCACCTTTGCCTGGGCCCTGGAGGCCACCCCCTGCAGCTCGGCCCGGTTGCTGGCGATCCGCGACGGGGAACGCCAGCACCAGCGCCTGCGGCGCTACTTCCGGCGGCTCGGCTTCACGCCCCTGAGGGAGCTGGGCGGCGGCCCGCTGGATCTGGCCCCCCGGCTGCTCTGGGGTGGGGCAGGTTTGCTGATGCAGGGCGACTGCAACGAAGGCCTGCGTCGCAGCCAGCGGTGGCTGGGGTGCATCCGCTGACAGCACCGGTGCAGCCCCGCTGAACCGCAGATACCGCCACCCTGACCGTCAACAATCAGTCGGGCAGCAATCTTTCCTACGTCGTCGGGCCGGGCTTCGCCGTTCAGCCGCTCCCACCCGCTCAGAGCAACGCGCTCTCCCAAGGTCAGAACAACATGGCCATGGACAACAGGCCTTCTGGGCGCCGAATGTTCCCCAGGCTGGATCCCAAGCAGACCTATCCGGCCTTTGGCTTCGACTTCTCCATCAACACCGCATGGAACGCCATGAATGGCGGTTTAGGGGCACATGTGGCCCAACCCAGGGAGTAACAGTTATTTCGCCCAACACTGGAATGTGTGGGACTGCGGATCTACGAATGCCGATCCAAGTGCGGACAAGCCAAGCCCAAACTTCTCCTTTGCAGCGAATGCTTACACGGCCACGCTCCGCTCGCTTCTTCAAGGAGACACCGACGGCAATGACAAGAGTGACTTTGAAGTGATGCTGAGGGATCCAGTCCTATTTTCGCCGTCCAATCTCATCCTTTGATGAACGAACGCTCGCCAGAACGATCCGGGAGCGCACCGTTGCGGTTGCGGCGGCAGCGCTCCGAGCAATACCGCACCTCCTCCCAGACATCCTTCCACTTTTTGCGCCACTGGAACGGTCGTCCGCAGACCGGGCAGATCTTGGTGGGGCGGTCAACGTGATGGGGCATCCGGTGACGAAGCAGAACCGCCAGCTTGACAAAACCGAAGGCGTTGCCGTGGCACGACCCACCTACTCTTTTGTCAGCCATCCATCCCCGTCGACGTGCCTGACGCCTGCTTTTATCAGATCGGCCGCGATGGCCCGGCGCAGCGCGTTGCATCGGCCGTGGCGGCTGTCGCCGCCACCGAAGTGGATGGCTTTGCCTGGTTGCATTACCGCCAGGCCACCAAGGAAGACCTGACAGAGCTTGTTGGGCTGCTCGGCCTGCACGCCCTATCGATCGAAGATTGTTTTGATGATAATCAGATTCCCAAGATCGACGATTTCCCCGACAACACCTTCATTCTCTTCAACACGTTTCAATACGATCATGGCGTCCTGGACGTCGGTGAGATCAACCTGTTCCTCGGCAAGCGATTTCTGATCAGCATCAGTCATGTTGATTCCAGCCATCACTCCTACCTCGACGGGGTCGAGCAGATTGTAGCGAGGGGCATCGAAGAGACCCGCCAAGGCCCGTCTCACCTCATGCATCTGATCCTTGACCACGTCGTCGATCAGAAGTTTGTGGCCATTGAGGCGCTGGAAGATGAGCTGGATCGTGTGGAAGGAGCCCTGATTGCCGATCCCGCGAGTTTCAAGCCGGCTGAACTGATCCGGTTTCGACGCTACCTGTTGCGGCTGCGCAAGAGCCTGTTTCACGAACGCGAGATCCTCAGCAAGATCTGCCGGCGGGATTATCCACTGATCTCAGAACAGACGATCTATCACTACCGCGACATCTATGACCATCTGGTTCGATTTTATGAGGTCACCGAGTCGTACCGGGACATCGTGACCAGCCTGATGGAGATGTATCTGTCGATGCTCAACAACCAAATGGCCAAAGCAGCCAACGAAACCAATGCCACCGTAAGGCGCTTGACGCTGATCACAACGATCTTCATGCCGCTGACATTGCTGGCGGGCATTGGCGGCATGTCCGAGTGGACGATGATCACCGGCCCCAGAAACTGGCGTGTGTCCTATCCGGCCTTCATGCTCGCCATGGTGGTGATCGGCTTTGTCAGTTATGTGTTTCTCAACCGCCTGGACCGGAAGCGAACCGGTGCGTCGCGAACCCGTTCCCGTTGACCTTCGCCCACGACCCCATCGCGCACCACATAGATCCTCTGCAGGCGGGGCAGGATCTTCTCGTCGTGGGTGACCACGATCACGCTCGTGCCCATCTGGCCGGCGAGCCGCTCCAGCAGATCCATCACCGCCATCGCCCGAGGGCTGTCGAGGGGGGCGGTGGGCTCATCCGCCAGCAGGATCGGCGGCCGGTTGATCAGGGCCCTGGCGATCGCTACCCGCTGCTGTTCCCCACCGGAGAGCCGGTTGGGCATGGCGTCGGCGCGGTGGGCCACATCGAGATCGGCCAGCAGCTGGTCGGCAGCGGCGCGGGCCTCCTGATTGGAACGGCCCAGCAGCATCGCCAGCAGGGCGACGTTGTCTCGCACCGAGAGGAAGGGCAGCAGGTAAGGCGACTGGAAGATGAAGCCGATCTGCTCCCGCCGCAGGCGGGTGAGGTCGGGATGCAGCCAATGATCCCCGTCGAACACAAGCTGCCCTCCCAGTTCCATGTGCCCCCCGGAGGGCGTCAGCACGGCCCCGAGGCACTTGAGCAGGGTGCTCTTCCCCGATCCCGAAGGGCCCACCAGCCCCACCACCTCCCCGGGCTCCACCCGCATCTGCACATCCCGCAGGGCGGTGACGGCGGCGCTGCCGCTGCCGAAGGTCTTGCGCAGACCGCTGACAACGATACCGGCGGGTCGCTCTGGCTGTGGAGGCGGTGGCGCGCTGCTGATCACTGGATCGCCTCCGCCGGATCCACCCCCAGGGCCGCCTTTACCCCCACCAGGCTGGCCAGGCTGCTGCTGGCCAGGGCCACCACGGCCGCGGCAATCAGGTCACGGCGCTGCAGCACCACGTGGCGGGGAAAGCGCGGCGCCATCACGGTGGCAAGAGACGTTCCCAGCACGAAGGCGAACAGGCCGAGCGCCACCGCCTGCTGCACGATCATCCAGGCGATCAGGCGGCTGGGCATGCCGATCAGCTTGAGCACGGCGATCTCGCGCAGCTTCCCCTGGGTCAGGGTGAAGACGATGAAGCCGATCATGGTGGTGGTGACCAGCGTGAGGATCACCAGAAACAGGCCGATCTGGCGGGCAGAGGCCTCGATCAACTTGCCCACCATCGCCGCCTGCATCGCCGGGCGGGTGTAGGCCGTGAGCCCCAGCCAGCGTTCGATCTCCGCTGCCACCAGCTCCGGCCGGGCGGTGGGTTCAAGCTGCACCAGCACCGCATTGGTGAGCGCCTGACGCTCGACGGGTCGATCGCGGCGTCGACGCTGGCGGGCGATCGCCTCATTGCCGGGCAGGAACTGGAGATCCTGGCCATCACGGAAGGGCACGAACAGCATCGGGTCGCCGGTGGGGGACACCATGCGGGTGGTGAGACCGACCACGGTGAAACGCTTGCGACGGATCGGCACCACCTCCCCCAGCTGCAGTCCCGTACCGGGGTCGGCCAGCAGCTCATCGCGGTCGCGCAGCAGCGACCGACCCGCCACCAGCCCGGGCGGTTGGCCCAGGCCACCGGGCACCCCGACCTCCACGCCAGCCACCAACACCCGCAGGCTGCGGCCGGGGCGCTGGATCAGCAGGGTCTGGAAGCTGCCGTTGATGGCCCGTCGCACCCCCGGCAACTGGCGGATGCTGCGATGGAGATCGTCGTCGATCCGCGAGGCCTCGGCGAAGGGGCCGAGGGTGTGCTGCTCCACCACCCAGAGGTCGGCGCCGCTGCCCCCGATCAGGACCTCGGCATCCTCCACCATGCCGCGATAGACCCCGGCCATCGACACCGTCACACCCACCAGCAGCCCCAGCCCGCAGCCGGTGATCAGCAACTTGCCCCAGTTGTGGCGGCTGTCCGGCCAGGCCAGGTTGATCACGGTGTCGCCTCCTGCCTGCTGGTGGTCTGCAGCCGATAGCGCCGCAGGCCGGCAGGATCGGCGGGGGGCTGCAGCAGCAGCCTCGCCCCCGGCTCCAGGCCACCCAGCACTTCCACCCGGCCTTCAGCGTCGTGGCGGCCGAGGCGCAGGGGGGCAAACACCAGGCCGCCATCGCCGGCCAGCCAGACCCCCAGATCATCCCTGCGACGCCGCAGGCTCTGGGCCGGAATCGCCAGGGCATCGTTGGCGGCCGGCAGCGCGACGCGCACTTCGGCCAGCTCCCCCAGCGAGACTGTCAGCCCCGCGGCCGCCAGGGCCCCGGGCATCAGACGCACTTTGGCACGCATGTCTTCGGTCAGGCTGTCGGCGGTGGGTTCGATGCGTTCGACCACCCCGGCCACCCGTTGGCCCTGCAGGCGGCGGAATTCCACCGTTGCCGGCTGCCCTGGAGCCAGACCGGTGGCCTGGCGCTGATCAAAGCGGACATCGATCCAGAACTGGCCAGGGTCGGCGATCTCGAGCACCACCTGACCAGGCACCACGGTGCTGCCGGGATCCACCAGACGGCGCAACACCAGGCCATCGGCCGGTGCCACCAGGCGCAGGCTCTGGCGCTGGGCCTCCAGGGCCGCCAGGTCCGCCGCCGCCTGCCGTTCCGCCGAGCGGGCCGCCTGGTGCAGGGCCGCGGTGGTGGCCACGCCCGCCCTGGCCTGGGCCAGGCTCTGGCGTCGCTCCAGGAGGGCGTCGTCACTGACGGCGCCCTGGGCGGCGAGCCGTTCGAAGCGAGCCGTGTTGCTGGCCACATAGGTGAGGGTGGCCTGCGTCTGGCGCCACTGGGCGGCGGCGGCGGCGCTCTGCTGGCGGCTGGCCTGCAAGACCGCCCGGGCGGCTGACAGCCGTTGCGGCAGATCGACTGGATCCAGCAGACCGAGCAGCTGCCCCTGCTGCACCCGGTCGCCGGTGCCCACCGCCAGGGAGAGCAGACGGGCCGAAACCACACTGCTGAGCTGGTGGGTGCGGCGTGCCTCCACCCGGCCGATGCCCACCAGGCCCGGTTGCATCGGCAAGCGCTCGGGCCGGGCCACCTCCAGAACCTCCGGGGCCAGGGGCCCGACCCGCTGGCTGAGCGCCACCACCAGCAGTGCAGCGCCGGCCAGGGCCAGCCACCAGGGACGGCGGTGCCGCGTTGCGGGGCGTTGGGACGTCATGGGCCCTCGACCAAGCCTGGAAGCAGCAGCGGCAGGACGGCATCAAGCTGGCGCGGCAGCGGCGTCAGATCCCCGGCCAGGAGTCCCTGCAACACGAGGCCCTGGAGCTGGGCCAGCAGGACATTGGCCAGCAGCTCGGGGTCCGGTAGCGGCTTCAGCCGCTGGGCCAGCAGGGCACGGAAGCGAGCCAGGAAGCGTTCCACCACCGCCCGAGTCTGGCTGGGAGTTGGGTTCTGCAGCTCATGTAGCAACAGACGCGCCACGCCCGGCCGCTCACTCACCAACGCGGCATGGCTGCGCAACAACGCCGCCACCAGGGAGCAGGACGGGCCGTTCTCCTTAGGCCAGCATTGGTTCAGCGCCTCGATCCGCTGCCAGCTGAGGCTGGTGATGTGCTCCAGCGCCACTTGCCAGAGGGCCTCCTTGGTAGGGAAATGGCGAAACAGGGCGGGCTGGGTCACCCCCATCCGCTCGGCGATCTCGGCGGTGCGAATGCTGCTGGGCGCCCGCTCCCAGGCCAGCGCCAGCAGGGACTCAATGGCCTGCTGGCGGCGCTGGTCGGCAGGAGCGGCAACGGCACGGGGCAAGTAAGTGAGTGCTAACTCACTCTGTTCTACACGACCCGGCGGCCGTGGCCAGCACAAAATAGATGTGGCGAGTTCCTTGCATCGGCCTGCCACCTCCCATGGTCCACCCTGCTGCCATCGACGGCCTGGACGCCACGGCCGCGCGACGACGCCTGTGGCTCGCTGCGCTGCACCAGCTGGCCCTGGCCGACGGCGATTTCTCCCCCGCTGAGGAACGGCTACTGGCGGAGCAGCTGTCCCTGGACCTCCCCGGCCTGGGCCTTGACGACCTGCGCCATCCCGGCGACGGGGCCCTGATCCACCGCTTCGGGGTCGGTACGCCCACCGCGGAGGAGTTCCTGCGCTCCGCTGTGCTGGTGGCCCTGGCCGATGGCCATCTCAGCGCGATCGAATGCGAATGGCTGCAGCACTGGAGTGAGCTGCTTCAGGTCGGTCAGACCTTGATCGAAGACCTGCTCAAGATCCCGACGAGCCGCGACGGCAGCAGCGACGTCCGCTGCGACACCCATCAGCACCCTGGGCGCCTCGATGCTGTCCGGCACTGGATGGATGGCCTCGATCCTTCCGATCCGGAGGTGGCCCGTTTCCTGGTGCGGCTGATCCCCGCCCAGTGTCCCTTCGAGCGCGACGTCAAGCTGTTCGGCTGGAAACTGGTGCACATCCCGCCGATGTGCAAGATCAACCCGCTCTACGAACAACTGATGGCACTGCGATTCCGCTGCCTTTGCCGCTTGGAGGAAGGCGGGGACGCGCCGTCCTTGCAGTCGTACTCCAACTCGGACCGGAAAGGTCAGGCCGGCGCCCTGCTTCGACATCGGACAACAGCTGGCTGAAATAGGCCTGGGAACAGGCCAGTGAATCTGGTGGGTGAATCTGCTCCTGGGGCTGGGTGGCAGCCTCCTCAGGGGTGAAGCCACGCAGCTCAAGAATGGAAGGACTGATGTAGCTGATAGCACCATTGGGCTCCATGGTCCAGATCAAATCACGGGCATTCTCCGCCAGCAATCGATAACGCTCCTCGCTTTGCCGTAGCTGTGTTTCGGTTTCGACCATGGCATCAACAATCAGGAAATGGCCAACGCAATCCTCAAGGCAACCAGAGGAATTGTAGAATGGACTGGCGTGGGTTTCCGTCCAGTGAACCGTGCCATCGCTGGCCAGGATCTAATCACGGGCAATGTTGGTCTCTGACTTTGAATGAAGTTCCTGAAGTGCCCGGTGTCAACTACGTAGGGCTTGCTGAAATTTCCCAAGTCACGCCAGGTCGTTCTGCAGCTCTTACAGTATGAGCGTCGGCATGAGGGACGACTAGAACTTCAGATGGCGACTAATTGCAGGCAAGACGCTTCACATGCCGCTCTCTAGTGGTCATACTGGCGAACATCATGTAAACACACACAAACAAAGCAAATAAAAGGCGCAGTAGCCTTAGGATTTTCTCTGCATTCATCACAAATAGTGCCATCCCGATCACGGATCTGGATGTCTCAACCAACTTGGTCATGATCAGATCTAGGCCATACTTGCGCTTGCTTGTGCCGATCCGTCCTTCGATCACGGATCTTTTTCTCAGGTCGGACTTGAACAGATCCTGCTGCTCAGGTGATTCCGTAGGACTGGCCACGCGCTTGCTTCTCCCCCTGCCACTGAGCCGGATATGATGCTCGGTGCAATACCTCTTGTTTTCAGCTGTGATGTAAATAGCATCTGCACATACACGCTCTGGGAAATAGCCTCGTTCTTGCTTGTACTGCTCAACTCGCCGAATCAGGTCATTTGCTTCATTATAATTGTCCCAGCTAATGCGATCCAGATCGACAAACCCATTGTCATCTGAGATTGATATCTTGGCTCCAAACTCGGTCTTCTTGCCCGCCTTGCCCCTGACGATGGGACGCACGTGCGGTTTGGCTAGGTTAACGATCCTGTTGGCAGTGCGGCAGCTATCAGCATCGTACATTTCCTGCTGCTGACGGTACACTTCGCTGCTGACAAGCAGCTTGCGATACAGATGGCTGCCAAGCTCAAGAAGCACTGCGCCAGAATGGATCAGGGTGTCTATTGCAGCTAAGTTGCGCCTGATCTCATTGAGTTGGAACCTCTTGGCTTCGCGAATCTCAGGCTTCCTGGGCCTTTTCTTCTTGATGATCGCGAGGAATAGATTCCTTGCCTTATCACGATTGCAGCGGGGCTTCCGATTTACTTTGTCGGACACCTGCTTGAAAAGGACATCAATGACCAGTTCCGTGGTTTCACGGGCTTCGTTGAGTAACCTTAGATCCACCGGATAGGGAATATCATCAGGAACACAGGTGGCATCAAGCATCAGCGTGCCCCAGTTTTTGCTGGGGTCATGCGAAAAGGGGGGCTCACCCAGCTCTGACTCGATGGCCGCGAGTTCCTTGTTTTCGCCCTCAGTGCATTCTTCTTCTGGAAGCGACGATAGAAGCTGTTTGACCAACGCGATACCACTCGCCTTTGTCATGTCATTGCAGATCTTGATTAGATCAGGGCCAATCCGTTTCCGGAAGTGCACCATCATCGAGGCGTCGAACGGGTGCGTGAACTGATAGCCACTCAGACCGATGAAGAATTGCAGATAGGGTGATTCCGTAATCAGCTCAACAGTCTCCCGATCCGTTACGCCAAGCCGCTGCTGGATATACAACGCACCAAAGGCCATCCGGAATGGCTTGGCCGGTGCACCAGTAGTGGCGCTGAATAATGGTGCGTAGCGGCTTTCCAGAGGATCCCAAGGGATGATGCTGGCCAGCGCAACTCAGCGATTGTTCGGATCCAGCTTGCCGCCAAAGGGGGCATGAAACTCCTCAATGGATAGCTGGCCGTTGTGCTGAAAGACGTACATTTACAGGTCAGCGAATTCTTCTAGCCCACAAATGGCTGATGTGCGCGCATTCTAGCGTGAGACTCTGACTGGAACCAGCTGCGCTGCAGTTGATCTGGGTTCCTCAGCAAGCCCTACGTAGGTGGGTCGCGTCAATTACGTAGGCGGGTTACCCCAGGGCCGACTGAAAGTCTTGTTAATCCCTTTCCAGCGTCTGGATCCCGCTCCAGCCGAGCATCCTGTTGATGTCGTGGGCCACGGCCATCAATCCAGCTCTGATGGAGCGGAAGCCATTGGTCC
>Ga0247836_1001192_pt1 | contig 43464 bp, 43 predicted proteins | sample LaCruzMarch2015__4_FD_187116 | JGI IMG/M metagenome (GOLD analysis project Ga0247836, IMG submission 187116) | Freshwater microbial communities from meromictic Lake La Cruz, Castile-La Mancha, Spain - LaCruzMarch2015_14m | ecosystem: Environmental > Aquatic > Freshwater > Lake | place: Spain... | reverse complement strand
CGCGGCATTCTGACGGTCGGCGTCGTGACCAAGCCCTTCACCTTCGAAGGACGGCACCGCATGCGGCTGGCCGATGCGGGCATCGCCGAGCTGCAACGCTATGTCGACACCCTGATCGTCATTCCGAACCAGAACCTGTTCCGCGTCGCCAATGAGCGCACCACCTTTGCCGATGCCTTCGGCATGGCCGACCAGGTGCTGCATTCCGGCGTGCGGTCGATCACCGATCTGATGATCCTGCCGGGCCTGATCAATCTCGACTTCGCCGACGTTCGCGCCGTCATGTCCGAGATGGGCAAGGCGATGATGGGCACCGGCGAGGCGTCGGGCGATGACCGCGCACTGATGGCGGCCCAGAACGCCATCGCCAACCCGCTGCTGGACGAGACCTCGCTGAAGGGCGCCAAGGCCGTTCTGGTGAACATCACCGGCGGTATGGACATGACCCTGCTGGAAGTCGACGAGGCCGCCAACGCCATTGCCGGCGAGGTGGATGCCGACGCCAACATCATCTTCGGCGCGGCCTTCGACCCGGCGCTGGACGGCAAGATCCGCGTTTCCGTCGTCGCCACCGGCATGGAAGACCCGGCTGCGGCCCGGGCTACGCCGAACGCTGCGCCTTCGGTGTTCGATGCCCGCCGTCCGGCATCGTCCCAGACTGCCTCGCACGCCGAGCCTGCGCGTCACGAGCCGGTTCGTGCCGAGGTGTCCCGTGAGGTCGGTTCCGCGACGGTGGTTCCGACCTTTCAGTCCAGCCAACCGGCCTATGGAACCGCTGCCCGGGCGCCCGAATCCCGGTTTGAGCCGCGCCCGGAGCCAGTGATCCATGTCTCGGAGGAGCGCACGCTCGAACCGATCGTCGATCCTTGGGTCGAGGAATATGAATCCGCGCCGCGCAGCCGTACGCCTGCTGAAGCCGCCGCGCCTGTCGGTCAGGGCGATCTCTATATGGACCGTACCGCTGCCGAGCAGTCCGCTGGCCAGCAGGACGATGCCGACCGCGAAGTCCATGACGACCGCGACCATCGCAAATCCGGCTGGAGCCTCTTCGGTCGCAAGGGGCGGCAGACCCAGCCGACCTATCCGTCCCAGTCGCGGACCACAGAAATGCGTACGACCAGCCAGGTGCAACCGGCCCAGGAGCCGGTGCTGGGCGAGGCCGAGGATGATCTGGAAATCCCGTCCTTCCTGAGACGACTGGCGAATTAGGTTTCAGGCATCCGGTTTTCGGGAAGGGCGGTCCGACGGGGCCGCCCTTTTCGTTTGGCGATGAGGAGAGGTGGTCTGGTCGGCTCCGGTGCCGTATCCGCCGTCTCACCATCCCGGAGGCCCAATTCCGAAAACTGTCCCGCCCCACGCCGTGCGCGGGAGAGGGTTACCGAAACCGAAACAATCCGAAACCTGACTTTCATTTCGGGCTTGCGAGGTGGCGGCTAGAGCGTTGGTGGGGCGAGCTCCGCAAACTGCGGCGGGTCGCAAGAATGCAAAGAGTATGAGTGTGTCGGTCAGAAACGACCATCGCCAGAAGACGACCGTCGCCCCTGCGATCATCGCGGGCGTGGGCGTGCATACGGGCGACCGGGTGCGACTGGCCGTGCGTCCGGCGCCGGCCGGAACCGGCATCGTCTTTGTGCGCACTGACATCAAGGATCGCGACAACCGCATCCCGGTCTCGGGCGAGGCGGTCGTCGACGCCCGGCTGAACACCATGATCGAGAACGCCGCGGGCGTTCGCCTGTCGACCATCGAGCATCTGATGGCGGCCTTCTCGGCCCTTGGTGTGTCCAACGCCGTGGTCGAGGTGGATGGGCCCGAGCTGCCGATCCTCGACGGGTCGGCCCTGCAGTTTGTTCAGCTGCTGGATCGCGCCGGCTTCCGCCGTCAGGAAGCCCCGGTGCGCTATATCGAAATCCTGGAGCCGATCCGGGTCGAGGACGGCGACAAGACCGCCGCCCTGCTGCCCTGCGACCGGTTTGAGATGCGGTTCGAGATCGATTTCGCCTCGCCGGTCATCGGCAACCAGGTGGTGGATTTCGTCGTCGACGAGGAAACCTTCCGCACCGAGATCATGGCTGCCCGCACCTTCGGCTTCGCCCATGAGGTTGAGGCCCTGCGCCGCGCCGGTCTGGCCCGCGGCGGCAGCCTTGAGAATGCCGTGGTGATTGACGGGGACCAGATCCTGAACCCCGGCGGGCTGCGGATGGAGCGCGAGTTCGTCAAGCACAAGGCGCTGGACGCGATCGGCGACCTCTATGTGCTCGGCGCGCCCCTGCTGGGTCGCTATGAGGGCGTCAAGGCAGGCCATGCGATCAACAATCTGCTGGTCCGCGAACTGCTGGCCAATCCGCAGGCCTGGCGCGAAGTGACGCGCGTGCCGGATATGGCGATGGCGGGCTGACCGGCGCCTGATCAGCCCGGGCTGATCGCGCTCATCAGCCGGCCGAAGTCGGCTTCCCCATTCAGATAGGCCCGCCGGTTCGAATAGAACCGCGCCGCGTCCGTGCGCGTGTCGTCGCCGGTCCAGACGGCGTCGCCGACCCCGGCCTGCTCCAGTCGCCGCAGGACGTAGGCGGGCAGATCGAACAGGCGTTTGTCAGGCATCCGGCCCGGTGCAAAGAAGCCGGCGCTGCCGGGGTCGTGGTGGTCGAACCGCTCCTGGAAGTCGGCCCCGACCTCATAGGAGTCACGGGCGATACAGGGGCCGACGACGGCGACCATGCGGCGCGGATCGGCCCCAAGTCCCTGCATGGCGGTGACGGTGGACTGGATGACGCCGTCCAGGGCCCCCTTCCAGCCGGCATGGGCGGCACCGACGACGCCGGCCTCGGGGTCGGCCAGAAGCACCGGGGCGCAATCGGCGGTCAGGACGGCGCAGATGACGCCAGTCGTGGCGGTGACCGTGGCGTCGCCCTCGGGCCTTTCACCCTTCCAGCCGGCCCCGGCGACGCGGGCGATGGCGGAGTGGACCTGGTAACAGGCGGCCAGGTCTTCGGGGGTCCCGCCCAGATGTTCGGCGATCCGGCGGCGGTTCTCGGCCACGGCGGCGGGGTCATCGTTTGAACCGACGCCGGTGTTCAGCCCTTCATAGAGCCCGGTCGAAACGCCGCCCTGCCGTGTGAAAAAGCCGTGGCGAATGCCGGCACGGTCCAGCAGGGGGTGGGTGATGGGGGACAGGGTCACGGCTGTGCCTCGAAGCCCGGGACGACGAGGGAGTGCGGCGAGAAGATCGCACAGGCCTTGAACAGGCTTCCCATCTGGTCGTCGGCGGTCAGGCGGGCCAGCTGGCGGTCGATGACCGGGGCGGCGTCGGGACGCCCCGCCTTCAGCCGCTCGGCCCGGGCCCCGATCCCCAGCTGGTTCAGGAACCTGCCCTGACCCAGGGTCCCGGTGACATCGGCACCGGCGTGGATGGCAGCTTCCAGCACCGAGGGGAAGTCGGCCCACTGGGTCAGGTCCACCTCGCCCGGCGTCTCCAGTGGATCGACCTTCTGGTGGCGACGCAGGCCCTGGAGGGTATCGCCGGCCTCGCGTCGGGCACGACCGTAATCGATCAACAAGGCGGCACCCCCGGCCTCCCGGATCAGGGCACCGACGTCGCGGCCGAAGGCGGCCTGCTGGTCGGACATCTCGAAGGTCTGGCCGGGTTCCATTTCGAATTCCGGGCGTTTGAAGCCGCCGCTGATCCGGACCAGTCCGAAGGTCAGCTCACCGTTATCGGTCACGCCCACGCGGCGCTCGGCCCAGCCGTCTTCGGTCTTCACGAACTGGCGGGCGGGCAGGCAGTCCAGCACTTCATTGGCGATCAGGATCACCGGGGCGTCGGTATCGATCCGGTCCAGCGAGGCGACCCAGCGCGGGTGGAGGTCGCTGTCGGCCAGCATCCGGCCCTGTGCCTCGCGCAGCGGCGGGCTGGGCTCGATCAGGATCAGGTCGACGGCGCGCAGAAACTCCGGGTCCAGACGGGCGGCGCGCAGGGCGTCGGCCATCAGTGTCCCGTCGCCGGGCCCGACCTCGACCAGCCGCACCCGTTCCGGTGCGCCCAGCCGCCGCCATAGCTCGACCGCCCACAGGCCGATCAGCTCGCCGAACATCTGGCTGATCATCGGCGCGGTGATGAAGTCCCCGGTCGCGCCGATGGCGGGCCGGGTGGCGTAATAGCCGCCCTCCGGGTCGTGCAGGCAGCGCGTGACATAGTCGGCCACCGTCATCGGCCCGGTCAGGGCGATCTCACGCGCCAGACGGTCTTTCAGCAACATGGGTTCAGGCAGCGACCGGCGGCCGGCTCCACGCACGCCAGATCAGCCAGGCGCCGATGATCATCATCGGGATCGACAGCATCATGCCCATGGTCAGGCCGAGCGGCAGGTTTTCCATGCCAAAGTCCGGCTGGCGGAAATTCTCCAGCGTCGCGCGGGCGAGCCCGTATCCGAACAGGAAGAGGCCGGTGACATAGCCGGGCTTGGCCAGCAGGCGCCATTTGAACACCGCCAGCCACAGGATGACGAACAGGGCGATACCCTCGAGACCCGCTTCATAGAGCTGACTGGGGTGGCGCGGCACATCGCCGGCCGGGCAGAAGCCATACAGCTGTTCGATGCGGGCGTTGCAGAACCGGACCGCCCACGGAACCGTTGTCTCACGGCCCCAGAGCTCGCCATTGATGAAATTGGCCACCCGGCCGAAAAACAGGCCGAAGGGCGCTGCCGCCAGCGCCATGTCGCCGATGCTCAGCGTGGCCAGCTTGTTGCGCCATGCGAAGATCACCACGACCAGGGTCGTGCCGATCATGCCGCCGTGGAATGACATGCCTCCGTCCCAGAGCCGGAACAGGGCCAGCCGGTCGCCCCAGCTTATGCCGCTGAACAGGGCACCGTAGAGTTCGGGCTTGTAGAACAGGGCGTAGCCGAACCGGCCGCCGAAGATGATGCCGAGCGTGATCCACAAGATCAGGTCGTCCAGCTGCACCGTCGAGAGCGGGGGCTTTCCCGGAGCCCAGATGGCCGTGTTCCTGATCAGCTTCGCCGCATACCACCAGCCCAGGACGATCCCCGCCACATAGGCGAGGGCGTACCAGCGGATATCCAGCGGGCCGATGCTGAACAGGACCGGATCGAATTCGGGAAAGGGCACGGGGACTCCTGACGGCGGTTCGCTGGCGGAGGTTTAGCAAGCGGCGCCGGGCGCGTCCCTGAAATTTCCGCAACACCTCCCCCCGCTGCCCCAATCACGCCATGGGTCGCATCGACAGCAAGGTTTCGTTCACCATATCGGGTGAACCTTCGTTAATGACGCTCGCTGTTTCGAGTCGGAGAATCCCATGCAGACCCGCAATCCTCTTCTCGACGAGTTCGCCAAGCTGACAACCGGGGCGATGGGCCTGGCCCAGGCCGCGGGGGAGGAGGCGAAGACCGCGTTTCGCGCCGGGACCGACCGCATGGCCGCCGACCTCGATCTGGTGCGGCGCGACGAGTTCGACGCCCTCAAGGCCGAAATTGCCGCCCTGCGGGCCGAAGTCGCGGCGCTTGGGTCGCCTGCCAAGATGGTAAAGAAGCCTGCCGCGGGAACGTCCACAGGGCGCGTTCCCTCTGGGGACGCAGTCGGTTGAGCCGAATCTGCGAACCCGCCTACGGTCCGACGACAGGGTGTGAGTCGCGCCCGGAGACTGCCTGATGGACATTGCACGGCCCGAACAAGTCGATGTGCCCTACGATCCTCTCGATGTAGTGGAACATGTGCTGGTGGCCGAAAACCTGCCGTTCGACCGGACCGACGAAGGCGATCTGGCCTTTGCGCTCGCCGGTGACTGGAAGGATTACGAGCTGTGGTTCGCCTGGAGGCCGGAGGGCGACTGCCTTCAGCTGTGCTGCGCCCTGGACCTGCAGGCGTCCCGGGCCCGCCGTGCCGCGGCCTATGAGCTGGTCGGCCTGATCAACCAGCGGACCTGGATGGGCCATTTCGAGGTCTGGGCCGAGGATGGCGAGATCGTCTTCCGCCATTCGCTGGCCTTGCCGATGGGTGAGCGCCCGACCCTGGCACAGGCGGCCTCCATGATCGATGCCGCGGTCGAGGCGGCGGACCGCTACTATCCGGCCTTCGATTTCATGATCCGCGGCAACAAGAAGCCGCAGGAGGCGATCGATTCCTGCCTGTTCGAGACCGTCGGCACGGCCTGAGGCCATGGGGACGCCGGTCGGAACCGGACCCGTGGTCCTTGTCGGGTGTGGCCGGCTGGGTTCGGCCCTGCTTGAGGGCTGGCTGACGACCGGTGCCGTCGCGGCATCCGATCTGATCATTCTGACACCGTCGGACAAGCCGGCCGCAGAGGCGGCGCGGGCGCATGGGGCGCGGGTCAATCCACCCCTGGCCGCCCTGGCGGAGGCGCGAACGCTGGTGGTGGCGGTCAAGCCGGTGAAATGGCGTGAGGCGCTCGCCCCCCTGGCCGGCGCGCTGAATGCGGAATCCGTGATTGTCTCGGTGATGGCGGGTGTGGCCGCGGCGGAGATCAGCGCCCTGACCGGCCGCCCGACCGCGCGGGTCATGCCCACCACGGCGGTAGCACAGGGGCGCGGTGTGGCGGGCCTCTGGTGTGAGCACGACCTTGCCCGCGAGAGGGCGCGTGCCCTGTTTTCAGCCATGGCCGAGGTCGTGGACCTTGATCAGGAAGCGGACATCGATGTCGCCACCGCGACGGCGGGCTCGGCACCGGCCTTCATCCATGCCTTTGTCCAGGCCCTGGCGCGGGCGGGAGAGGCGGAAGGCCTGTCCGGGGATGCGGCGATCCGACTGGCGCGTGGTGCCCTGCGGTCGGCCGGGGCGGGGATCGAGACGGGCGAGTCGCTGGATACGCTGATCGGGCGTATCGCCTCGCCGGGTGGCACCACCCGGGCGGGGCTGGACGCCATGGCCACGAGCGGCGACCTCAACCGGGCGGCCGGGGCCGCGGTCAGGGCCGCCGTCAAGCGGGCGCGCTCCCTTTAGCGGGACGCGTACCGGCCGTCGGCCAGGTTCTCGGCCAGCCGGCGATAGGCCCGGTCTGCGTCGGACCAGGTATCGATCCCGACAACATCCGACAGGCTGCTGGAAAACCAGTCATAGCGGACCGGCAGGGTGCGGCCGTCGGCGGTCGTGATCTGGCCCTCGATGGCGGCCCCGCCGATCGAACGGCTGTGATAGCCGTCAAGGCCGGGGCGGTCGGCCAGTTGCCGGGCCGTCGGCCGGTTCGGCCGCAGGTCGGTAAGCACCAGTTCGATCCGGGCCCCGTCAAGGTCGCCATCGCGGTCGCGGGCGAGGGCGCGTCCGACCAGTTCGGCCAGTCGATCGGCCTGGTCCTGGACCTCGCGCGGGCCCAGTTCCTCAGCCTTTTCCTTGAGGTCAGGACCGAGGCTGACGCTGATCAGGGCGGGCTCGGCCATGGCCGGGGCGGCGCCGAACGCCAGAACGGCGGCGAGCGGTGCGAAGAAGGCGAGTTTACGCATGATATCCTCCGAAAACGCTGTCTGGATCGAAGGTGGGCCTTCCGGCGTCGTTTCGCAATCCTCGTCCAGCGAAGCGCCCGGGGGAGGGGGCTGCGTGCAGCGTGGTGGAGGGGCTCTGGCCGCCGGCACCCCTCCACCGCTTCGCGGTCCCCCTCCCCCGATGGGGGAGGAATATCAGCCGGGCAGGCGGATCAGGGCGCGGAGGCCGCCCATGTCGCTGCGCTCGAGCGTAATGTCGCCGCCATGGCCGCGGGCCACATCCCGGGCGATGGCGAGGCCCAGTCCCACACCCTTGCGATTCTGGTTGCGCGAGGCGTCCAGCCGGGAAAACGGCCGGAAGGCTTCTTCGTGCATGTCCTCGGGAATGCCGGGGCCGTCGTCCTCGACGGACAACTCCAGCCCGCCGGAGGGCAGGGGACGTGCGCTGAGACGGACGTGTTCGCCGTGGGCGGCGGCATTGCCGGCCAGGTTGGTCAGGGCGCGCTTGAACGCCAGCGGTCGCAGGGTGGCGGTCAGGTCGATAGGCGCATCCACCTCGACCATGGCCCCCGCGCGGCGCCCGTCCTCGGCCGCAGCCTCAAGCAGATCCGGGATCGACACCGCCTGCGCCGCCTCACCGGATTCGCCCCGGGCGAAGGCGAGGTATTCATCGATCATATGCTCCATCTCGTCGAGATCGCCCTCCATCGCCTTCGAGCGCTTGAACGGCGGGGCCAGGGCCAGTTCGAGCCGCAGTCGGGTCAGGGGGGTGCGCAGGTCGTGGCTGACCGAGGCCAGCAGGGCGGTGCGCTGATCGATATGGCGCTGGATCCGTTCGCGCATGGCGAGGAAGGCATTGGCGGCGGCGCGGACCTCGCGTGCGCCATGCGGCTTGAAATTCTCGCTGGTCTCGCCCCGGCCGAAGGCCTCGGCTGCGTCGGCCAGGCGCTCGATGGCGCGCACCTGGTTGCGAATGAACAGGATGGCGACGCTCATCAACAGGACGGTGGCGATGGTCAGCCACAGGACGAAGATATGGGCCTGGGTCGCCACGGCCCGTTCGCGCGGGGCAATGACGCGCAGCACGCCTTGCGGCTGCTGCACCCGGATATCGACATAGGCCGGGTAGCGGGTGGTATCGAACCAGAAGGGCTGGTCGAGGCGGGTCGCCAGGGCTTTTTCCAGGGTGCGGTCGATGACCCCGATGGGTCCGCGCCGGTTCTCGGCCGGAAGGGTGTCACCGTCCCGAAGCTGAACCGACAGCGACATCGACCGTTCGGCCCGTTCCGAGATGACCGCCATGTTTTCCGGCGTCGGGTCATCGCGCCAGCTCTCGGCCGCCCAGGCAATGTCGCCGGCGAGACCGTCGGACAGGCGGGCGGTCACCGTCTGCCAATGCATGTCGAAGAAGGCCCAGGTCACGGCCACCTGCATGACGAGCACGGGCAGGACGATGATCAGCAACGACCGGCCCCACAACGAGGTCGGCAGCTGCCGCTTGAGGAACCGCGTCCACAGGCTGGTGGCCAGCAGCCTCATCGGGGCATCAGTCCGGGGCCAGCATATAGCCGACACCGCGCACAGTCTGGAGATAGCGCGGGTTCTTGGGGTCCGCCTCCAGCTTGCGGCGCAGGCGGGTGACCTGCACGTCAACGGCGCGGCCGGTGATGTCGGCGGTGTCGGGTGAGAGGCTCATGCGTTCCACGGCAGCATGGGCGTTAATGGCCAGGGTTTTCAGAAGCTGTGCCTCGGCCTCGGTCAGCCGCTGCAGCTTGCCGTCGCGCATGAGCTCCAGCCGCTCCATGTCAAACACCGCCGGCCCCAGCTTGATCTCGCGCGGTGTCAGGGGCTTGCCGCCGGTGCGCCGCAGGATGGCGTCGATGCGCAAGGCCAGTTCACGCGGGTCGAACGGCTTGGACATATAGTCGTCGGCACCGCGCGACAGGCCCTCGATCCGGTCGTCCGGATCGCCGCGCGCGGTCAGCAGCAGGACGGGGGTCTTCGAGGTCTCGGCCTTGGAGCGCACCCAGGTGGTCAGGTCGAAGCCGCTCTCGCCCGGCATCATCACGTCCAGCACCACCAGATCGAACTCGATCAGCTCCATCAGGCGTCTGGCGGCAGCGGCATGGGCCGCGCCGGTGACGCGATACCCTTCACGGGCGAGGAACTCCTTCAGCAGTTCGCGGATGCGGTCATCATCATCGACCACCAGCAGATGGCGACCGGCACCGGCACCGGCCACCGGGCCGGACCGGCCGTGGGATCGGAGATCGCTCATGCCGAAGCGACCGAACAGGGCGTCCAGGCGTTGACCTGAACGATTGCGGCGGCTCTAACCCGGTGATCAGCGCGGGAGACGATATTCAATGGCCTTCGTTCCTATCGACGATCGTGACGGCTGGATCTGGGTTGACGGCGAATTTGTGCCTTGGCGCGAAGCTCGCGTGCACGTTTTGACCCACGCCTTGCATTACGCGTCTTCGGTCTTCGAGGGCGAACGAATGTATAATGGCCAGATCTTCAAATTGACGGAACACACGAACCGCTTCTTCCGTTCGGCCGAGGTGCTCGACTTCAGTGTTCCGTTCACGGTGGCGCAGATCAACGACGCCTGCAAGGAGACCTGCGCGCGAAATGGCCTGACCGACGCCTATGTCCGCCCCCTGGCCTGGCGCGGCTCGGAGCAGGTCAGCGTCCCGGCCCAGAACACTACCGTCCATGTCGCCATCGCCGCCTGGGACTGGCCCAGCTATTTCGACCCGGAAACCAAGCGCAAGGGCATCCGCCTGTGCTGGGCCCCCTACAAGCGGCCGTCGCCGGAAACCGCCCCGACCGAGGCCAAGGCGGCGGGCCTGTACATGATCGGCACCATCAATCGCCACTATGCCGACGCCCGGGGCTATGCCGATGCCATGCTGCTAGACTGGCGCGGCTATGTCGCCGAGGCGACGGGCGCCAATGTCTTCTTCGTGCAGGACGGCCGGGTGATCACCCCGCCCGCCGACGGGGCGATCCTGAACGGGATCACCCGTCAGACCGTGCTGGAAATGCTGGCTGCGCGCGGCATCGAGGTCGAGGTGCGCGCGATCCTGCCCGAAGAGCTGGCCGGGTTCAGCGAATGCTTCCTGTGCGGCACGGCGGCCGAGATCACCCCGGTGAGCGAGATCGGCGACTACCGCTTCACTCCGGCTGACCTCAGCCTCGGCCTGATGGATGAGTACAGCCGGCTGGTGCGGGGCGAGGTCTAGATTTCCCGGGTCGGTTTGCGCCGGCGCATCAATCCTTCTTACCGATTATCCGGCCGCGACCGGGGGCCCCTGTGCAGAGCCTTTCGCATCGTCATTCTCCTGCCCCTGTGTCGATCAGGGTTTCGTGATGACGCGCTTGGATCGCGACGGATTCAGGGCTGGAAGCGAGAGAAACGGCGTCTTGCCATAACCGTCGGCGTGGCGTTCAACGGGGCGGGGCCGGCGGGGGAGTCGGTAGGGAACCATGTCCATGTTCAGTGTCCTGAACCTTCAGAGCCTGCTGGGGCTGCTGGTCATCGTGGTGGCCTGCTGGGGCCTGTCGGAGAACCGCAAGGCCTTTCCCTGGCGGCTGGCCCTTGGGGCGGTCGCCCTGCAGGCCGCTCTGGTGGCGGTGCTGTTCGGTATTCCGGGTTCCGAGGTTGTCCTGTCGGCGATCACGGGTGCCGTGGACGGCCTGACCCGCGCCTCGGCCGTGGGGGCCCAGTTCGTGTTCGGCTATCTGGCCGGGGGCAGTCAGCCCTATTCGGTCGAGAACCCGCCCGCCCTGTTTACCTTCGCCTTCAACGTCCTGCCGATGATCCTCGTGATCTCGGCCCTGTCGGCCCTGCTGTGGCACTGGAAGATCCTGAAGTGGATCACCCACGGCTTCGGCCTGCTGTTCCAGCGCACCATGGGCCTGGGCGGGGCCTCGGCGCTGGCGGTGGCGGCCAATATCTTCCTCGGCATGGTCGAGAGCCCGATCGTCATCCGGGCCTATCTGGACAAGCTGACCCGGTCGGAGCTGTTCCTGATGATGGTGGTGGGTCTGGCCACCGTCGCCGGGTCGACCATGGTGGCCTATGCGGCTATCCTTGCCCCGGTCATGCCGAACGCCGCCGGCCATGTGCTGGTGGCCTCGATCGTCTCGGCCCCGGCCGGCGTGCTGCTGGCCCGCATCATGATCCCGGAGACTGCGGGCGAGGGCGGAGCCGTTGCGGACTATGGATCGGCGCTCAGATACGACAGCGCCATCGACGCCATCGTCAAGGGCACGGCCGACGGCCTGATGGTGGTGCTGAACATCTCGGCGGTGCTGATCGTGTTCGTGGCCCTGATGGCCCTGATCAACGTCATGCTCGGTGGTTTCTGGCTGTTCGACGGCCCGGTGACGATCGAGCGTCTGCTGGGCTGGGTCTTCATGCCGGTGGCCTGGCTGTCGGGTGTTGAATGGGCCGAGGCCGGCAAGGCCGGCTGGCTGCTGGGGGTCAAACTGACCCAGACCGAATTCCGGGCCTTCATCGAACTGGGTGCCGTCCCGGCCGGCGAGATGAGCGAGCGGACCCGGATGCTGATGACCTATGCACTGTGCGGCTTCGCCAACATCGGCTCGGTCGGAATCACCGTAACCGGCCTGAGCGTCCTGATGCCCGAACGTCGGGAGGAGGTCCTCGGCATGGTCTGGAAGGCCCTGTTCGCAGGCTTTCTGGCCACCCTGATGACGGCCGCCATTGTGGGTGCCATGCCCGCGACCATGTTCCGCTGACGCCGGAGCCCATTGCATGAGGATTGATCGATGAAACTCTACACCTCCCACCGGGCTCCGAACCCGCGCCGGGTCCGCTGGGTGATGGCCGAGAAGGGGATCGAGAACGTCGAGGTGATCGAGGTCGACATCCTGACCGGAGCGCACAAGTCACCCGAATATCGGGCCCGTGTGGGGGTGCCGCACGTCCCGGCGCTTGAGCTTGACGACGGGACCACGGTTTCGGAGTCCGTGGCCATCTGCCGGTATCTGGAGGCCCTCTATCCGGAGCCCAATCTGTTTGGTCACGATGCGCGCGAACAGGCGATCATCGAGATGTGGACGCGGCGCTGCGAGTTCTATCTGGCCAATCCGCTCATGCTGAGCGTGCGCCACTCCCACCCGGCACTGGCGGCGCTAGAGGCGGTGCAGATGCCGCAAATGGCCGAGTACAACCGCGTGGCGGCCGAGAAATTCATGAAGACCCTCGACCGGCGGCTGGCCGAACACGCCTTCATCGCCACGGACCGGTTCTCCATCGCCGACATCGTCGCCGTGATCGGTCTGGATTTCGCACGGATGATCAAATACCGGCCGCCCGAGGATCTGACCCATCTGGCGCGCTGGCTGGCGGAATGCCGGGCGCGCCCTGCGGCGGGGGCGGGTGCCTAGAGCCGACGCTCGCGGCAGCCGCGGCCTTTTTCAGGCGCCGCGGCTTCAGTCCTGGTGTTCGATCACATGCCGGCCGCGCACCATGCGGACATAGGGCAGGGGCCGATCCGGGTGTGCAAGGCGCTCCCGGACCTCGCCCAGAACGAACCGGGTGATGGCCGGCACATCCAGCGCGCGCGTCTCAGCCACCGGCAACCAGGCGATCTCGTCCAGTTCGCCGGAGCCGGCCGTCGGCTCAGGGTGCAGCAGGGCGTCGACGCCGGCCATGAAGAAGCGCGCATCGAACCGGCGGCTGCGGCCCGGCGGGGTGATGGCCCGGGCGACATAGGACAGGGCTGCGAGGTCAGGCAGGGCCCCGACGGCCCGGAACTCGCGCCATGGTCCGGCGACGGAGGCCACAGGGGCAGGGGCGGCGAGCAACAGGCCGGTCTCCTCGAAGGTCTCGCGAACCGCAGCCATGGCCAGGGCGCGGGCGCGGCGGGCCGGCACCTCGCGGGTCAGCCGGGCCATATCGGCTGCCGACAGATCGTTGGCGGCGGCGGCGGTGAAGTCCGAACGGTCAATCCGGCCGCCGGGAAACACCCATTTCGACGCCATGAAGACATGACCGGGGGCCCGGCGCCCCATCAGCACCTCGGTCGCACCCTTGCGGATGCGCGTCAGGACCAGGGTCGCGGCGTCCTTCGGCGGCTGGCGTCCGCCGACGCGCGGCGCGTCGGTCAGGTCACCGTCCGGGTCGAAGGGTTCAGTCGTCGATACGTTCACCGGTCAGGATTAGCACCGACAGGTCCCGGGTGGGCGTGAAATTGCGCCGTCGGATCTCGAACTGCGTGGAACTGATCCTGCGCACGCCCTCACCGCAGAAGCTCACCAGATTGCGCGATCGGCCCTTGTCGACCACCATCCGGAAATCGCCGATCGGCTCAGCCCAGTTGGCGCCCGTGGTCAGGATGTAGTCGACCCAGGTCTCTCTCAGATACAGGTTGCGCGCCCGCATCCGTCGCGCCCCGGCCCTGAAGGCGTCGTCAGCGCAGTAGCGGGCCGCATCCTCCCCGGCCGGGTCGACACCGTTCGGGGCCGGATAGCCGAAACGGCTGCCGACCGAGCCACCGACGGCCGGCGTATACCGGTGGCGGACGTCGAGCTCCCGTCCGGCCGGGAAGACCTGGGTCCAGTAGTGGGTCGTCTTCAGCGTCCAGAGGGGCACCAGCTCAAGGTGCCGGACGCCGGCGTCGGTCCATGACCGGTCCTCCAGCAGACCCATCTCGACCAGCATGTCGATCTGCGGCCGGGGAAGGGTGGCAAGGGCCCGCATCGTCGCCTCGCCACGGGGCGAAAGCGGCAGGCCCAGACCGCGGATCATGTCCGAGTGATCGACGTCCCCAAGGACAGCCTTCTGCTCAATATTGGTTGCAACCCGGCGGCCGTTCACGGTGGTGGTGAAAGGCATCTGCAACGGGTCCTCGATCGCGACATCGCTCTCGATACCCCCCCGCAGATCGGGCATGGGAAAGGCGACCAGCGTGCCGATGTCGCGGTCGGTGCGGTTGAAGAAGCGGTAGCGGACGCGGATTTCCCGCGCTGAGACATAGAGGTCTTCCGAGCGCATCTCGATGCCGTCGGTGCGCTGGAAGACCAGGCCGCCCGCACCCATGGATGCGACGCTGTCATTGGCTGCGGCCGGCGCGACGAGCATCGAGGCGGCCAGCAGGGCGGCGATGCAAAGGTTCGGTCTCATCATCTCCTCCTCCCGCCGCGAGACTAGCGGATCGGATACGGTAGTGTTGTGACGATTTCGGCCATCAACGCCGCTTTCCCTTGCGGACGCCCTTCAGACCGCCTGAAGGTCGTCCACCGCCGGGTGGCTTGGGTCCACCGGGACGGCCGGTCCCCCGCTTGGGGAAACCGCCGCCGCCGGGGCTGCGGGCGCGCTGGCCGAGGCGCGGTGCGGGGGCATTGGGATCACGGGGGGCGGGATCGGACAGCATCTCGAAGACCAGGCCGCCGGTGATGGGCGTGGCCTCCTTCAGCCGGACCTCGACATTGCGGCCCAGGGTCCAGCGCGCGCCGGAACGCTCTCCGACCAGGGCATGGGACTTGTCGTCGTGGGTGAAATACTCGGTCCCGAGGGTGGACACCGGGACCAGGCCGTCTGCCCCGGTCTCATCCAGCCGGATGAAGAGGCCGAAGCGGGTCACGCCGGTGATGCGGCCGGGGAAGGTCGCCCCGACCCGCTTCTGCAGGAAGGCGGCCATATAGCGGTCCATGGCAGCGCGCTCGGCGGCCATGGAGCGGCGTTCGGTCAGGGTCACCTGTTCGGCGATGGCGGGCAGTTCGGCGATCTCGCGGTCGGTCAGACCGTCCTTTCCTAGCCCCAGGGCCCGGATCAGGCCGCGGTGGACGATCAGGTCGGAATAACGCCGGATCGGCGAGGTGAAATGGGCGTAGCGGTCGAGGTTGAGGCCGAAATGGCCGACGTTCTCGGCCGAATAGATGGCCTGCATCTGGCTGCGCAGGACCACTTCGTTGACGACCTCGGCGTGGTCGCCGCCGCGAGTCTCGTCCAGCAGTTTGTTGAACCGTTTGGTCGTGGCGGGCTCACCCTTGGTCCAGGGCTTGCCGATGGTCTGGAGGAAGTCGCCGAGGTTGAAGAGCTTCTCCTGGCTGGGCGCATCGTGGACGCGGTAGAGCAGGGGCGTCTTCTTCTGCTCCAGCGTCTCGGCGGCGCAGACATTGGCCTGGATCATCATCTCCTCGATCAGACGGTGGGCCTCGAGGCTGACGCGGGGCTCGATCGAGATGATCTGGCCTTCGGCATTCATGCGGATACGACGTTCCGGGCTTTCGATCGCCAGCGGGCTGCGTTTCAGCCGGCCCTTGAGCATGGTCCGGTAGGCGGCCCACAGCGGCTCGAGGATGGCGGCCATGATCGGGCCGGTCGCATCGTCCGTCTGGCCGTCGATGGCCGCCTGGGCCTGTTCGTAGCTGAGCTTGGCCTGCGACCGCATCAGGCCGCGAACGAATTTGTGGCCGGTCTTCCGCCCGTCCCTGTCGAAGACCATGCGCACAGCGAGGCAGGCGCGGTTCTCGCCCTCCTTGAGGCTGCACAGACCGTTGGACAGACGCTCGGGCAGCATCGGCTCGACGCGGTCGGGGAAATAGGTCGAGTTGCCCTTGTCGCGGGCCTCGCGGTCCAGATTGGTGTTGGGACGGACGTAGGCGGCGACATCGGCGATGGCGACCCAGACGATCCAGCCGTCGGCGTTCTTCGGGTCCTCGTCGCGCATCGCATAGACCGCGTCATCGTGGTCGCGGGCGTCGGCGGGGTCGATGGTGATCAGCGGCAGGTCGCGCAGGTCCTCGCGGCCCTTCAGCGAGGGCAGTTCCTGATCCCCGGCCTCCTTCTCGACGGCCTCGGAGAAGCCCATCGGCACATTGTGGGCGGCGATGGCGATCAGGGAGGCGGCGCGCGCGTCGCCCTCGTGCCCGATCTTCTCGAGGATCTTGCCCCGTTTGGGCCCGTAACGCTGGTCGCCCTTCTCGATGGCGGCCAGCACCAGATCGCCGTCGCGCAGTCCCTCGGCCTGGGCGTGGGGGACCAGCAGGACATCCTTCGACCTGCGGTCCACGGGTTCGACCCGGACCTCCTTGTTGGACCTTCGGATGACGCCCAGCACCTTGTTCGCACCGGCGTCGAGCTTCTTGATCAGCCGCGCTTCCCAGCCGTCCTCGCCCCGGGCGAATTTGACCAGGACGCGGTCGCCCATGCCGGGCGCGGGGCCGGTCTTGCCGCCGTTGTCGGGGATCAGCAGGGCGCGCGGGGCGTCGGCCGAGGCCTCGACCAGACGGACATAGAGTTCACCGTCAAGGTCGCGCTCGACGACATCGGCGACGCCGACGGGGGGCAGGGCACCGACCTCGGAAAAGCCCTTGCGGCCGCGCTTGCCCAGTTTTCCGTCTTCCTCGAGCTCCCGGATCATTTCGCGCAACATGCGCCGCTCATGGCCCTTGAGACCAAAATGGCGGGCGATATCGGCCTTCTCGGCCGTTCCCGCATCGCGCAGGAAGGCGAGCAGGGTGTCTTTGTCGGGAAGACCGGCGGGCGGCCTCTTGGTGTTCTTTGTCATGTGGATTCCTTGATACCGCGCTTCGGCACTCTTCGAGAGGCGAAATCTTGCGTGGCTTGTGATGGGGAGAGGGCGCGCCTAGCTTCCGGCGCAGAAGCCCCCTTGGAGTTTGTGAATGTCCCTGGCCGCCGTCCCCGTCCTGTCCGGTCCGACCGGCTCCCTGCTGGACCTGATCGGCAAGACGCCGATGATGGAGGTGACGAAGATCGATACGGGCCCGTGTCGCCTGTTCCTCAAGCTTGAGGCGCAGAACCCCGGCGGATCGATCAAGGACCGCATCGCCCTGTCAATGATTGCGGCGGCCGAGGCGGAGGGGTTTCTCAAGCCCGGTGGCACCATTGTCGAGGCGACGGCCGGCAATACGGGCCTGGCACTGACGCTGGTCGGACAGGCCAAGGGCTATAAGGTGTTGCTGGTCATCCCGGACAAGATGTCCAGGGAAAAGATTCAGCATCTCAGGGCGATGGGTGCCGATGTTCGCCTGACGCGTTCGGATGTGCCGCACGGGCATCCCGAATACTACACCGACATGGCCGAGCGACTGGCGCAGCAGATCCCGGGCGGCTTCTACGTCAACCAGTTCGCCAATGAGGCCAACTCCCTCGCCCATTTCCAGACCACGGGGCCGGAAATATACGAGCAGATGGGTGGCGACATCGACGCCTTCGCGGCCGGTATCGGCTCGGGCGGCACGATCACCGGGATCGCCCGTTATCTGAAGAGTATGGGCTCGAAGGCCCAGATCATCCTGGCTGATCCGGTCGGCTCGACCCTCGCCGGGATCGTCAATGACGGCGTGCCCGGCCCGGAGGGCAGCTATACGGTTGAAGGTATCGGCCAGAATTTCGTGCCGGACACCGCCGACATGAGCCTGATCGACCGGGCCTATTCGATCCCGGATGCCGAAGCCGTCGCAACGGTGCGCGAGCTGCTGCTGAAGGAAGGGGTCCTGGCCGGCTCCTCGTCGGGCACCCTCATCGCCAGTGCCCTGCGCTGGTGCCGCGAACAGACCGAGCCCAAGCGGGTCGTGACCTTCGTCTGCGACACCGGTGCGAAATACCTTTCCAAGGTCTACAATGATGCCTGGCTGGCGGATCAGGGCCTCGGTGGCCAGCCGCTGCATGGCGACCTGTCCGACCTGATTTCCCGCAAATACGAGAAGGGCGATGTGATCGTGGCGGGGCCCGACGATACCCTGGACACGGCCTTCAAGCGGATGCGCGGGGCCGACGTCTCACAACTGCCTATCATCAAGGACGGCCGCCTGGTCGGCATCCTGGACGAGAGCGATCTCGTCCATGTCATGAACACCGACGAGATCACCCGCCGCGAACGCTTCGCCAAACCGGTGTCATCGGCCATGACCCGCGACCTCGATACGGTGCAGGTCGGGGAGAGCCTGGATGCGCTGATCCCCCTGTTTGATCGCGATCGTGTCGCGATCGTACTGGACGGCGAGCGATTTGTGGGCCTGATTACGCGCACGGACCTTATCAACCATCTGAGCCTGAACCGATGACGCTGAAATTCTCCAGACGCCTTCTCGCCTGCGTGGCTGCGGCCGCGATGCTGGGCACCACCTCGAACGCTGCGGCCCAGGCCGCTGCTTCGGCGGGTTGCGCCGACGATGTGCCGCAACGGGCAACGCGTGGCCCGGCCGAGTACACAAGCAACTCCCAGAAGGTCCGCGGCCTGATCTACAAGCCGACCGGCCCTGCCAATGGTGCCGCCGTGGTCCTGCTGCACAGCTCGGAAGGTCTGACGGTCGACGCCCACTCGTTCGACCCGCACGCCATCCAGCTGGCGGCCCGTGGCTATCATGTGCTGGTCCCGAACTATTTCGAGGCCCGGGCGCGGCAGGTTCCGTGGAACGGCCGCGACATCCGCCTGTGGGAAGAGGCGGGCCATGACGCCGTGGCCTATATGGGCACGCTGGAGGGTGTGGATCCGACGCGGGTCGGAATCTGGGGCTTCTCCCTGGGCGGGTTCGTCGCCACAGACGGATCAGCGCATCCGGATTCGACGGCGCGCGTGGCTATCGGGGTTGCGACCGGGGAGGACATCTTCGAACCCGGCCGGACGCGCCGGGAGCTGCCGATGATGCTGATCGAGGGCTATTCGACCTTCCCCGTCATCTCCATCGCGACCATGCGCGACCTGGCCGCTGACCTTCGCCGCCGCGGCGCGACGGTCGAGGTGCAGATGCTGACGTCGCGTGATCCCTCCATGACCGGTCCGGTCTGGTGCGAAGTGTTCCAGCACACGCGGCGTTTCCTCGACGCCAACCTCCTGCCGGCTGCAGCTGCTCCTGTCGCGCCCGCCGGGTGATGTCTTGCGGCGCCGGTGCCGGGTGGCGAAAAAGCGGAGGCCTTGACGACCCGGCCGGTCGTCAAGGCTCCGACGGTCCGGGGTCCGCCCCGGCCCGACCGGGCCGCAACGCAGCCTCCTTCGGCGGCCCTGTCGGTCGCCTAACCCCGTAACCGGAACCACCATGGCAACGCTGAAGAACAGTCAGGGCTTCTCCACCCGGGCGATTCACGCCGGGCAGCGGCCTGACCCGACCACCGGCGCCGTGATGACCCCGATCTACGCCACCTCGACCTATGCCCAGGAAAGCCCGGGGGTGAACAAGGGCTATGAATATGCCCGCGGCAAGAACCCGACGCGCGAGGCCTTCGAAGCCTGTCTGGCGGACCTTGAGGGCGGGACCCACGGCTTTGGCTTCGCCAGTGGCATGGCGGCGACTTCGACGGCGCTGGAACTGCTGGACGCCGGGTCGCACATCGTCACCGGCGACGACCTGTACGGCGGGTCGTGGCGGCTGTTCGAGCGGGTGCGCCGCCGGTCGATGGGGCTGGACTTCGCCTATGCCGATCTGAGCGATCTGGCGGCGGTCGAGGCGGCGATCACGCCGAAGACGAAGCTGATCTGGGCCGAGACCCCCACCAATCCGCTGATGAAACTGGCCGACATCGCCGGCCTGTCGAAGATTGCCCGGGCCCACGGCCTGCTGCTGATCGTCGACAACACCTTCGCCACGCCCTGGAGCCAGCAGCCGCTCAGGATGGGGGCCGATGTGGTCATGCATTCGGCGACCAAATATCTGAACGGCCACTCCGACATCATCGGCGGGGCCTTGGTCACGGCGAACCCGGATCTCGCGAAGGAGATCAAATTCCTGCAGAACTCGGTCGGCGGCGTGATGGGGCCGTTTGACGCCTTCCTGGCCAACCGGGGGCTGAAGACGCTGGGCCTGCGCATGAAGGCGCACAATGAGGGGGCCATGACCGTGGCGCGCTGGCTGGAGGACCGGAAGGGGATCGCGAAAGTGATCTATCCCGGCCTGAACAGTCATCCGCAGCATGCGCTGGCGTCACGCCAGATGAACGGGCGCTACGGCGGCATGGTCACGGCCCTGATCGACGGCGATCTGGAGCGGACCAAACGGGTGCTGGAGCGGGTGCAGGTCTTCACCCTGGCGGAGTCGCTTGGCGGGGTCGAAAGCCTGGTCAACCACCCGGCCATCATGACCCATGCCTCCGTGCCGAAGGAGCTTCGCGAGGCCGGCGGGGTGACCGACAACCTGATCCGGCTGTCGGTCGGGGTGGAGGATGTCGAGGACCTGATCGCGGACCTGGACCAGGCGCTGGGGGGCTAGATCAGGCGGCCTTGCTGTCCGGAAGGGCGGTCTGGTGGCCGGTCGCCGGGACGACCTTCTTCTTGGCGGGCGCGCGGGGTTTCTTGACGGCGACGGTCGTCTTGTCAGCGGCGCGGCGGGCCACCTCGGCGTCGATCAGGGGCACAAGTTCTGCGGCGGTGGCCATCTTGGTCGGGGAGCCGCTCTCGGACAGACGGACCGCATTGAGGCGCAGGGCCTTCAGGTCGGGGTCGGTCATGGTGGGGAGCTTGTCTGCCAGCGGGGTCATCGGCTTCTCCGGAAGTTGAAAAACAGTCGGGCCGGCGCCTGTTCGGCGGCCGGCCCTTCCGTCAGCCAGGCATCAAGCCCGGCAGGGTCGTTTGTCGGAAACTATTCGGCGGCCTTGAGGCGACCGGCCGATTCCTTGCCCGAACGCGAGTCGCGCTCGACTTCGTAGGAAATCTTCTGGTTTTCGTTCAGCGTGCCCAGATCGGACGTTTCAACGGCCGAGGCGTGGACGAACACGTCCTTGCCGCCGTCATCGGGGGCGATGAAGCCGTAACCCTTGGTGGAGTTGTACCATTTTACAGTGCCGGTAGCCATTTTGAGACCTCCGTTAGGCGTTGACCGCCGGAAGAGGTTCCGGGTCGGCCTGTCGGGTCTGAATGGGATCGGCTTTGGACCTCGGTGCGCGATGCAAAGGGGCAGCAGCGTTTCGCAGAGAGATCGACCGAAACTCAGGTGGGCGCTTTCCGCACCAATAGCAAGCGGCGCGGCGCAGATAGCAAAACGGCGGCGAAGGCCCTGGCCCCCGCCGCCGTCGAAATCATGCACCCGGGAAGGGTGCGTGAACTCAGCCTTCGGTCTTCAGCTGACCAGCCGATTCCTTGCCCGAACGCTTGTCGCGCTCGATTTCGTAGGAAACCTTCTGGTTTTCATCCAGGCCGCGCAGGCCCGCTTGCTCGACGGCCGAGATGTGGACGAAAACGTCCTTGCCGCCGTCGTCAGGCTGGATGAAGCCGTAGCCCTTGGTGGAGTTGAACCATTTCACAGTGCCGGTAGCCATTTTCAGGACCTCCGCTAGCAGTTGACCACAGGGAAAAGCCCCTGCGGTCTGTCGGGTCTGAAAGGAGCGGCTAGACCTCAGTGCGAAAGCAGAGGGTGGCGTTTCGCAGAGAGCTCGACTTCACGCTTTTGGACTGGCGTTGCGTCAAAATCAAGCGGGCGGCAGGTGCGGCGATTCGACAGTCTCGTCCTCCGGGGCGGCGATGTGATGTTCCTGGCAGAGCTTGCGCAGGGCCGCCGTGAGGGTCGGGCCGTACAGGGAATCCTGGATCCGCTCGAATCCTTCGGCCTGAAGCGCCTGTTTGATCTCGCTGACCGTCCGGCAACTGCCGCTGCGCGCCAGTGCATAGGCGCGTTCCAGGGTCGTGGGGCGATGACTGCTCATCACTCACAGATGGGCAGCCCGATGGGAAAAGCGAGGTCGGGGCAGAGGTTATCAGAAGGCGATGCTGAGTCTGGCGACCCACCTGTCCCCATACTGCTCGCCCGGCACATCGACATCCGTGGCGTAGTAGCGCAACTGGCCCTCCAGGGCGTTGGTCAGGGCATAGGTGAGTCCGGCGTTCCAGGCCACATAGTCGAGGTTGTTGTCCTGTTCCCGCCGGCCGATTGCAGCCGTGCCCTGCAGGCGACGGGTGAACTCCCAGCCGGCCCGGGCCTCGATCCAGGTCCATGCCTCGGTTCCGCCCATACCGTCGGGCGAGTATTGCAGGCGCAGACGGCCACTTGCGGGGCCGATCGAGCGCTTGACGTCGGCGGTCATTTCCCACGGGTTATCATCAAAGGTCGAGGGAGCATCGACCTGGAATTTATGGGTGATGTTCAGGTCCAGGTCGAAACCGGCGAACTCGGGCCGCAGGCCGGCCCCGATCTCCCCTTCGAGGTGAGCGCCGCTGGCGCTCTTGATCGTCTGAAATCCCGACCCCGCGTAAAAGCGTCCCGAGCCATTCTCCCATTCGGCGTGGCCCCACCCGAAGGGTTCACCGCCGGATTTCGAGATACCCTTGGACCGGTTGTCCGTGCCGGCACCGACAACGAATGACCAACGACCCGCCTCGGCGAGGGCAGCCGTGCCCCGGGCCGCGGCCTCCGGGGCCCCGGCCAGACAGGCGATCGCGAGAGCCGTGGCCGTCGTCAGTGTGCCGCGCATAAATGGATCGCTTTGCTGGAGACGCGGAAAGCCTAGATCCGCTTCTTGTCGAAATTACTGCAAGCCTGGGCGAACTCGTCCGTCAACCGGTGAACAAGTTCTGCCGTGGGCAGGACGTCCCGGACCCCGGCCGAGCCCTGACCGGCGGACCAGACGGTCTTCCAGGCCTTGGCCTCTTCGGCCATGTCGAGCTTGTGCTCGGGCAGGGATTTGGGGTCGATGCCGTTGGCGATCAGCGAGGGGGTCAGGAAATTGGCCGGAATGCCCGAGACCGCCGGAGTATAGGTGATGTCCGAGGCACCGGATTCGACGATCATCTGCTTGTATTCGGCCTGGGCCATCGACTCCGTCGTCGAGATGAAGCGGGTGCCCATATAGGCAAAGTCGGCACCCATCATGATCGCCGCCGCCACATCGCTGCCGGTCGACAGACAGCCGGACAGAATGATCGTCCCGTCGTAGAAGGACCGCACCTCCTCCACCAGGGCGAAGGGATTGACCACCCCGGCGTGGCCGCCCGCGCCGTTGGCCACGAGGATCAGGCCGTCGACACCGCTCTCGGCCGCCTTGCGGGCGTGGCGGACATTGGCGATGTCGTGGAAGACCACCCCACCATAGCCGTGCACGGCCTCGACCACATCGCGGACGGCACCGAGCGAGGTGATGATCAGCGGCACCTTCTCCTCGACCGAAACCATCATGTCGGCCATCAGGCGCGGATTGGTCGGATGGACGATGTGGTTGACGCCAAAGGCGGCCGCGTCGGGGTTCAGGCGCGCCTTGATCTCGTGCAGCCACTCCCGATAGCCCTCGGTGGTGCGCTGGTTCAGCGACGGGAAGGTGCCGATCACGCCGGCATTGCAGGTCTCGACCACCAGATCCGGCCCGGAGACCAGGAACATCGGCGCGGCTATCACCGGCAGCTTCAGGCCGTGTTGCAGAGAGGTCGGAATGGTCATGGCGTGTCCCCGGGTTGTCTTTCGCTACGGATAGCGGGGTGTCGCCGGGGAAGGCAACTGGAAGAGAATGATGGGTGGTTGGTGATTGGTGGCTGGCCGCCGCCTGTGCGAGGGCGCGGTCCGTGCCGCCCTTCCGCCGGCAGGGGGCCACCGATCACCAACCACCAATCACCCGGATGACGCCGAAGGCCGAACCCGCTACATCCCCGCCATGACCACCGACACCTCAGGCCTGAGCCAGCTCGGCCAGCACACCGTCCAGCCCACCAGCCCCGAAACGGCCGAGCTGGAGCGGGTGCCCAACCCCCATCCGGGGACCCTCTACCTTGCCCGGTTCACGGTCCCGGAGTTCACCAGCCTGTGCCCGGTGACGGGCCAGCCGGACTTCGCCCATATCGTCATCGACTATGCGCCGGGCGACTGGCTGGTCGAGTCCAAGAGCCTGAAACTGTACCTGACCGCCTTTCGCAACCACGGCGCCTTCCATGAGGACTGCACCGTCGCCATCGGCCGGCGGATCGCCGACCTGCTGCAACCGAAATGGCTGCGGATCGGCGGCTACTGGTATCCCCGCGGCGGCATCCCGATCGACGTCTTCTGGCAGACGGGCGTGGCCCCCGAGGGGCTGTGGCTGCCCGACCAGGGCGTGCCGACGTATCGCGGGCGGGGGTGAGGTGAGCGGCCGTCCCGATCCGTCCCGGGATCGCGCAGACCGGCGCGTTCAAGGTTCGACGCGACAGCACAGGCCCTGCACATCATGACCCGGCCTACTGAGCCGGAGGCACCGCCGACCCTGCCGTTTGCTGCCCGGGCGCTGGGGCTGGCCGGACTGATACCGCAGGTGCTGGTCGTGGCCGCCTTGTTGATGGGTGGAGCTGATATCTGGTTCGCGGCGCTGAGCCTCGGCTATGCCTATGCCGCCTTGATCTTCAGCTTTCTCGGCGGCCTGTGGTGGGGACTGGCGGCGATGGGGGGTGGCCGAACCCCGACCTGGGCCTGGGTCGCGGCGGTCGTGCCGTCCCTGCTGGCGCTTGCCAGCGCATGGCCATGGGCCACCGGCGGGACCTGGCCCGGCCCGTCCCTGATTTTTCTGGGCCTCGCCATCGCGGCCAGTCTGCTGGTCGACCTGCGGCTCAGGGCAGCGGGTCTGACGCCCGGTGGGTGGCTGGCGCTGCGCGTGCCCCTGTCCCTCGGGCTCGGCAGCCTCACCATGGCTGTGGGCCTCCTGTGGCTTCCGAGGCCGTGAAGACGGTCCAGCCGTGCGCGGGCCGAGGGCGGAAATCCCCGATGGCTTTGAGGAGCGGGCCGGTTAGCCTTCCCCTGTGACCGAATTCTCGCGCCTTCCCCTCGAAACCCTGGGTCGTCAGTGGCTGCTCCGGCTGCAGACCGTCGCCGACCGGCAGGCATGGTCCCGCTACGGCTTCGAATTCCTGATGTTCGGGATCAAACAGGGCTGGGCCTGTCTGTTCGGCGGGGCGATGCTGGCCCTGCTGCTGGCGACGCATCTGTGGTGGCCGGAGAATGCGCCGATCGCGCGGTACGACTTCCTCGTGGTCGGTGCGCTGGCCATCCAGGCGGCGATGCTCGCGTTCAAACTGGAGAGCTGGGAGGAGGCGAGGGTCATCCTCGTCTTCCACATCGTCGGCACGATCATGGAGCTGTTCAAGACGCAGCACGGGTCGTGGATCTATCCGGAAGACAGCCTCCTGCGGATCGGCATGGTGCCGCTGTTCTCGGGCTTCATGTATGCGGCGGTGGGCAGCTACATCGCCCGGATCCAGCGCATCTTCGACATCAAATTCCGCCACTATCCGCCGCTCTGGACGACCTGGGTGCTGGCGGCGGCGATCTATATCAACTTCTTCGCCCATCACTGGCTGCCGGACATCCGGCTGGGCCTGTTCCTCCTGACGGCCGTGCTGTTCGGGCGCGGCTGGTTCTATTTCACCCCGGACCGGAAGCGGCGGCGGATGCCGTTCCTGCTGGGGTTCTTTCTGGTCGCGACCTTCATCTGGCTGGCCGAGAACATCGCCACCTTCGCCAATGCCTGGGTCTATCCGTCCCAGAGCGACGGCTGGCATATGGTCTCGCTCGACAAGCTGGGCAGCTGGTTCCTGCTGATGATGATCAGCGTGGTGCTGGTGTCGCTGGTGCACCGGCCGGAGGAAGAGCGGCTGCTCAGATAGCTTTCGTCATCCTCCGGCGAGCGCAGCGAGACCGGGGGACCCAGCGGCGCGCGTGAGCGCGAACCTGCCGGGAGCGCGGCTGGACAGGTCGCCTTCGGCGCCGCTGGGTCCCCCGGTCTGCGCCGCGAAGGCGCGGCTTGCCGGAGGATGACGATAGCTTAGAGGGGAGGCGAGGGAGTTTCCATGACCACCACCACCACCGACGTCGTCATCCTGGGCGGGGGCCACAATGGCCTCGTCTGTGCCTTCTATCTGGCGCGGGCCGGGCTGAAGGTGACGGTGCTGGAGCGGCGGCATGTGGTCGGCGGGGCGGCGGTGACGGAGGCGTTCCACCCCGGCTTTCGCAACTCGACCGCCAGCTATACCGTCAGCCTGCTGAACCCGAAGGTCATCGCCGACATGGACCTGGCCCGGCACGGCCTGACCGTGGTCGAACGCAAGGTCTCCAACTTCCTGCCCCTCGACGACGGCCGCCATTTCCTGGCGGGTGAGGGGCGGACGCAAGGACAGCTGGCGAAATTCTCGACGCGCGATGCGGAGCGGCTGCCGGAATACGAGCGGCGTCTGGAGGTGGTCGCGGCGGTGCTGCGTGACTGGATCCTCAAAGCCCCGCCGAACATGGTGGAAGGCGGCTGGATGGCCATGCTGCCCGAACTGCTGAAGGGCGCGTCGCTGGGCAAACAGGCGGCGGGGCTGGATACACAGGGGCGGCGCGACCTGCTGGACCTGTTCGCCAAATCGGCGGGCGACTGGCTGGACGGCTGGTTCGGGAGCGATCCGATCAAGGCCCTGTTCGGCTTTGACAGCGTCGTCGGCAACTATGCCAGCCCCTATACGCCCGGCTCGGCCTATGTGCTGCTGCATCACGTCTTCGGAGAGGTGAACGGGCGCAAGGGCGTCTGGGGTCACGCCTTGGGCGGCATGGGAGCGATCACCCGGGCCATGGCCGCGGCCTGCGCCGAACAGGGGGTCGAGGTGCGGCTGGAGACGCCGGTCGTCGAGGTCCTGACCGAAAAGGGCCGGGCGGTCGGGGCCGTCACCGGGGCGGGCGATGTGGTCCGGGCCCGGGCGGTGGTCTCCAACCTGCATCCGCGCCTGCTGTTCGAACAGGTGGTGGATGATGCCGTGGTCCCCGCCGACTTCCGCGAGCGGATCGGCAACTACCAGTCCGGTTCGGGCACTTTCCGCATGAATGTGGCCCTGTCGGAACTGCCTGATTTCACCAGCCTGCCGGGGACGGGCGACCATCTGACCGCCGGGATCATCATGGCCCCGTCGCTGGCCTATATGGACCGGGCCCATGCCGAGGCGCGGCTGAACGGCTGGTCGTCGAAGCCGATCGTCGAAATGCTGATCCCCTCGACGCTGGACGACAGCCTGGCGCCCGCCGGCCAGCATGTCGCCAGCCTTTTCTGCCAGCATGTCGACCCCACCCTGGGCGATGAACACCGGGACACTGTGGCTGATCTGATGATCGAGACGGTCGACCGCTACGCCCCGGGCTTCAAGGCCTCGGTGGTCGGGCGGCTGGCGCTGGGGCCGCGTGATCTGGAACGGAGGTTCGGCCTGATGGGCGGCGACATCTTCCATGGCAGGCTGAGCCTGGACCAGCTGTTCAGCGCCCGGCCGGTGCTGGGCCACGCCGATCACCGCATGCCGGTTCCGGGCCTCTATCTGTGCGGTTCAGGCGCCCACCCGGGCGGCGGCGTCACCGGCGCGCCGGGGCACAATGCGGCACGGGCGGTGCTGAAGGACCTCGGTCGCTGAACGTCCTGTCAGACCGAATTGCCTGCTGCGGATCGAAGGCCTGACGGTGTGAACCCGAACGAGGCCGGCTACAGGGCCTGGCGCGACCGACTGGTGCCCTTCCTCTAGGGTGTAAGGGGCCGCGGGGCCGCCTGACCCGCCTTCAGCCACCGCCGCCAGTTTCTGAAGGCCGCCGTCGATCCGGCGTGTCGGGCCATTGGGAGTCGGGCCGGAGCCGGTTAGGCTCGGCCGATGTTCCTGGCCTCCATCCTCGCAGCGGCGGTGCTGATGACGAACCCGGCTTCGCCTTCCGATCCATCCCCTCGCGCTACCGTCGAGCAGGGACGGCTGCTCGGCCGCCAGGCGGACGGCGTGGCCAGCTTCAAGGCCATCCCCTATGCCGCCCCGCCGGTCGGGGCGCTGCGCTGGCGGGCACCGCAACCCGCCGAAGCGTGGGCGGGCGAGCGCGATGCGGGACAGGTCGGCGCCATCTGCATCCAGCCGCCTTCGAACGGTGACCCCGGCGTCGGCCCCCTGCCGATGAGCGAGGACTGTCTGACCCTGAACGTCTGGATGCCAGAGGTGAGGGGCGAAGAGCCGCTGCCGGTGATGGTCTGGATCCACGGGGGCGGGCTGAACAACGGCTCGGGCACGGCGGCGCTCTACGACGGCGCCAATCTGGCGAAGCGCGGGGTGGTGGTCGTGACGGTGAACTACCGGCTGGGGCGGCTGGGCTTTTTCGGACATCCGGCCCTGACGGCCGAGGCGGGCGGTGGCGAGATCGTCGGGAACTACGGGCTGTCGGACGTCATCGCCGCGCTGGAATGGGTCCGCGACAATGCCGCCGCCTTCGGGGGCGATCCGGGCAATGTCACCGTTTTCGGCGAGTCAGCCGGTGGCGTGATGGTGACGCGGCTGATGATTTCCGAGCCCGCGCGGGGACTGTTCCACCGGGCCATCGTCCAGTCCGGCCTCGGCCGGGACAACGGCACGGCGACATTCCGGACGCCCGACGGGTCTCCTTCCCTCGAGGACAGGGGCGTCGCCTTCGCGATCGCGGCCGGCCTGCCTTCGGACGTCTCGGTCGAACAACTCCGGGCGCTCCCGGCAGAACGGCTGCTGACACCCGCACCCGGCTTTTTCGGCGGCGATCTGATGGTGATTGACGGTCATGACGGCGGCGGTCTTGTCTGGGAGGATGTCGCCCCGGCCTTCGCCGCCGGACGGGAGGCACCCGTGCCCCTGATCATCGGCGCCAACAGTGCCGAGTTCCAGGGGATGAAGCCGTCCGACCTGAGCCCTTACGGCGCGATCGAGGACGCCATGACACCGGAGGAGCGGTCGGCCCTCCTCGCAGCCTATGGCGGGCAGGACGGCTATGACGCCCATGTCCTCAGCGATCTGGTCTTCAACGAACCGGCGCGGCATCTGGCGCGGCTGCACGCGGCCAGCGGGCATCCGACATATCTGTACCGGTTCGATGTGGTACCGGCGTCCGGTCCCGGGCCCGTCGGCGGTGCCCCCCATGCGTCGGAGCGGCCCTATGTGTTCGACAATCTGCACACCGTCGGCCGGCCCATCGGCGAACGGGACGCACAGGCGGCGACGGCCATGGCCGACTACTGGACCACCTTCGCGGCCCGCGGCGACCCGAACGCTCCGGGGCGTCCGGTCTGGCCGGAATTCGGGGCAGAGCGCGACCGGCTGCTGGAGTTCACCGATGACGGGCCGGTTGCGAAGCCGGTTCCATTCCCCGAACGGCTCGACCTGATCGAGGCCCTGCACGGCCGGCCCGGCTGATGCCGCCGGTTCAGTCCCCGTAACCCTCGTACCGCTGGCCCTGCGCCAGATTTCCGAACTTGGTCGTATTGGCGTCGAAGCTCAGCTTGATGATGCCGATCGGGCCGTGGCGCTGTTTGCCGATGACGACCTCGGCCTGGTGCTCCAGACGGTCCATGTCCTCCTGCCATTGCAGGTGTTCGGGCGTGCCCTCACGGGGTTCCGCGCGGCCCAGATAGTAGCTCTCGCGATAGACGAACATGACGCAGTCGGCGTCCTGCTCGATCGAGCCGGATTCGCGCAGGTCGGACAGTTGCGGCCGCTTGTCCTCGCGCTGCTCGACCTGACGCGACAGCTGCGACAGCGCCAGGATGGGCACGCTCAGTTCCTTGGCGAGGGCCTTGAGGGCACCGGTGATTTCCGACACCTCCTGCACCCGGTTCTTCTGGTTGTTGCCCTCGCCGACCGTGATCAGTTGCAGATAGTCGACGATGATCAGGTCGAGGCCGTGCTCCTGGCGTTTCAGGCGGCGGGCGCGGGCCGCCAGTTTGGAGATCGACAGGCCACCGGTGGCGTCGATGTACAGGGGGCTTTCGCCGATCTCTACGGCGGCCTCGCGGATGCGGCCGAAATCGGCGGCGTCGATCTCGCCCTTGCGCAGCTTGTCCGAGGACACGCCCGAGGCATCCGCCAGGATGCGCATGGCCAGCTGTTCGGCGCTCATTTCCAGCGAATAGAAGGCGACCACCCCGCCGCTGACCGTCTTGCGGCCCTCGGGCGTCGGCTCCCAGCGGTAGTTGCGCGCGACGTTGAAGGCGATGTTGGTCGCCAGCGCGGTCTTGCCCATCGACGGACGGCCGGCGAGGACCAGCAGGTCGGACGAGTGCAGGCCGCCCAGCTTGGCGTCCAGATCGTCCAGATGGGTGGCCAGACCGGCCAGTTTGCCGTCGCGCTGATAGGCCTCGGCGGCCATCTTCATTGCGCCACCGAGGGCGCTTGAGAAGCTGACAAAGCCCGAGGACGGCTTGCCCGTTTCGGCCAGGGTATACAGCTGCTGTTCGGCCTGTTCGATCTGGTCGATGGCGGCGGTTTCGGGCTGCGGTGCCTCGCGCACGATCGCGCCACCGATGCGGATCAGGTCGCGGCGCAGGGCCAGGTCATAGACCACCCGCGCATAGTCGGGGGCGTTGGCCGCCGGCGGGGCGCGGTCGACCAGATCGGCGAGATAGCGCAGGCCGCCGAACTCCTGGAAGGCCGGGTCCAGCTTGAACCGCTCCATCAGAATGGTCGGCTCGGCCAGCATACCCTGGCGGATGTGGTCCTCGATCGCTTCGTAGAGGCGCTGGTGGAAGGGCTCGTGGAAATGCGAACCGCGCAGGCGGTCGGACAGCCGTTCGAACACGGCATTGTCGAACATCAGCGAGCCGAGAAGCGCCTGTTCCGCCTCGAGATTGTGCGGCATCGACGGGATCGGGCCGGAGTCCATCGGCGAGGGGAATTGGACGGGGGCGAAGGCGTTCATCGGGGTCATGTCTTAACCATGCGCGCACCCTGCGACATGCGCGGATGCAGCCACGGCAGAGGGATAAGTCGGCGGCTCTGTGGATGCCCCGGAATTCCGTAGCCTGATCAGTTATGGCTCAGCTTGCAGGGCAGGGGTGTCGCTCGGCCATCCATTCGCGCATCGCCTGGGTGACGCTGATGTTGCGACGGTTCGCCGGGATGGAATTGAACCGTCCGAGGATGGCGCTGGGCGAGAATGACACCTGCTCGGGCATACAGGTTGGAGGCTTGCGACCGGACTGTCGGGCCGCGACCTGTTCCGCGCGAACCGTGCGGACCGCACCCTCGAACTCGCGGATCAGCCGGCGTGTGTCCGACCGGAGCATGGCCGTCGGATTCTGCGGAATCCGGGAGGCGGTGGTCAGGAACTCCTGGACCGTCATGGCCTGGGCGGCGGTGGCGAACAGGGTCGCGGCGAGGCCGACGACGAGCGCGAGTTTCTTCATGGTCAATCTCCCCGTACGGCCAAGCTTGGCCGTGCCTTTAAGGCGGTATCGCGGCCAAGAGAAAGGGCGCGCCCGGCTGGACGCGCCCGATCACTGACTTTTTATCAGGAGGCTTCGGTTCAGGCTTCCGAACCGAGGCCGTCCTGCTGCTGGCCGCCTGCCTACCAGCGGTAGCCGATACGCGCGTAAAGGAAGCGGCCGTTGAAACCGAACGGGGAGAACTGCGGATAGCCCACCGATCCGGTCGGTGCGTTGAGCGCCGCCGGGGTAAAGTTGGGGTATTCGTCAAACAGGTTGTTCACCCCGATGGACAGGTTGACGCCCTGGGCGAACTCATAGCGGCCTTCCAGATCGAACAGGGTATGATCGCCCGTTTCGTAGTCGATCGTGGCGTTGTTGTTGGCCACCAGCACGCTGTCGAAAGAGGTGGCGCGTGCGGTGATGCTCAATGCGTCGAGCTCCCAGTCCACCGAGGCCACGATCTTGGTCTCGGGCGTGCCCTGCTCGAACGCGAGAATATTGGCGCGATCGAACAGGAAGTTCGGCGATACCGGAATGGTGACCACGGGAATGCCGGGCACCTTGGTCACTTCGGTCTGGTTGAAGTTGGCGGCCAGGGTGAAGTCAAACCGGCCGGTGGTGTCGGTCTGCAAGCGATAGCGACCGACAACGTCGACGCCCTTGGTCGTGGTCTCGAGCCCGTTGGTGAAGAAGCGGGCCGACGAGACGCCGAGCGGCTGGATGATCGCCAGAACCGCACTGGTCGTTGCTGCTGACTGGCTGGGGCGGGTCGGGCCGAGGTTCTCGGACAGGATGATGCGATCAGTGACATCGATCTGATAGGCGTCAACCGTCAGTTCGAACCCGCCGGAGCGGAAGACTCCGCCGAACGAATAGTTGACCGAGGTTTCGGGCTTCAGCGGCGTGGCACCCAGGGCGATGGACACCGCATCGCTGGGCCGGAAGGTTCCGGACTGGATGAGGTTGGTCACCGGCAAACCGCCGACGACCGTTGTGACGAGGTTGGTCGCGATATAGCTGAAATGTTGTTGCTGCAGGGCCGGGGCCCGGAAGCCGCTTGAGACCGCGCCGCGAATCGCGAAGCTGGGCGAGAAGTCGTAGCGGCCGGAAACCTTGCCCGTCAGGGTGTCGCCAAAGTCGGAATAGTCCTCGTAGCGGCCCGCGAGGCCGAAGGTGAAGGCCTCGCTGAACTTGCCTTCCAGATCGAGATAGGCACCCCAGTTGCTACGATCGACGTCCACCGCATTCCCCGGGCTGAAACCGGGGAAGCCTTGCGCGCCCCCGCCCTGCGGGCTGCCGGGGTTTCGGTCATACGACTGGCGCTCGCCGGCCGTCTGGACGAAGGCTTCGCTGCGGGCTTCGAAGCCGAAGGCGACGTTGAGCGGTTCGTAGAGACCGACCTCCGCCTGCCGCACGCCGTCAATGCTGAACGTCAGCTGTTCGTATTCCAGCCCACCGGCGTCGAATTCCAGCGGAGAGGCTGCGCCATAGGAGGCGTTGATGGTGTTCAGCACGCGATAGTCGAGCGCGTTGCGGCCATAGCTTGCCGCGATATCCCAATCGATCCCGCCGGCTTCGCCCTTGGCCCCGCCATAGAGGTTAAAGTCATCGATCTGGGTGGCGATGATCGGCAGGAAGCCGTTCGGATAGACCGAGAGGACGTTGTTGGCGTTGTTGAAGGCGCGGGCTGTGGCCGCAGACTCGGTGTCCTTGCCCTGGTAGCCGCCGAATCCATAGATCGACCAGCTGGCGTTGATCGGTGTGCCCGCATTGAACCAGAACGACCTGGCCTCGACCGCCGGATCGCCGAAGCGGCCCAGCACGGTGGTCGTGGATCCTGTAGGTGTGGCCGCAGGCGTGGAGAAGTCGGACCGGTTGGTTGGATTGCGATCCTGGATTTCGGCCGACAGCGTCAGGAATCCTTCATCACCGAGCGGCAGACCGACCCATCCGCTGATCGATGTCTGGGCGCCGTCGGAGACGTCGCGCGTGCCCCGGGCCGTCGCGACCTCGGTGTCATAGATGCCGTAGTTCAGTGTCACGCCACCGCCCTCACGCGCTTCACGCAGGCGCAGGTTCATGACACCGGCGATGGCGTCCGAGCCGTACTGGGCCGAGGCACCGTCGCGCAGCACTTCGACCGTGCCGAGCGAGACGGTCGGGATGGTGTTCAGGTCAAAGGCCGCCGAACCACGGCCCAGGCTGCCATTGACGTTCACAAGCGCGCTGATGTGACCCCGCTGGCCGTTGATCAGAACCAGGGTCTGGTCGGGGGCGAGGCCGCGCAGGGTGGCCGGACGGACATGGTCCGAACCGTCGGAGATGGCCGGACGGGGAAAGTTGATCGAGGGTGCAGATGCGGCCAGGGCGGAGGCGGTCTCGGTGCCCGCACCCTGGCGACTCAGCGTTTCGCCGGAAATGACGTCCACCGGAGCGATCGTGTCCAGGCGTGAACGGCCCGCCGTGCGGGTGCCGGTCACGACCACCTCATCGATCTCGGTGGCCTGGGGTTCACCGGCCGGTGTCGCCTGCTGGGCGGATGCGGTGAGCGGAAACCCCATCATGGCGCCTGCGGAAGCACACAAAAGCAAGGCTGAGCGCGTGGAGATAATTTTCATGACTGACCCCGGATCTGGAATGATCGCCCATGCTGGGAGCCAATATGGCCAAGGTCAAGCATGGTTAATTCATCGCTTGCGGATAGTGTCGCAAAATCGACAAAAAAAGAGGCGCGCCCTCCGGGCGCGCCCCTCAATCAGATGGCGGCGGTCAGGCCTGGGTTCAGGCTTCCGAACCGAGGCCGTCCTGCTGGCCGGCACCGCCGTCGACCATGTCCTTGGCCTGTTCGAGGGCCAGTTCGCGGTCCTCGTCATAGGCGGCCTTGATCACGTCCTCGCCCTTCGCCTGACGCTCGGCTTCGTCGGCCGAACGCGCGATGTTGATCTTGACGGTGGCCGAGACCTCGGCGTGCAGGCGGACCAGCACTTCGTGGACGCCCAGCGTCTTGATCGGGGTGTTGAGCACGATCTGGCTGCGCTCGACCTTGCCGCCTTCGGCCACGACGGCCTCGACGATGTCGCGGGCGGCGACCGAACCGTACAGCTGACCCGTCTCACCGGCCTGCCGGATCATGACATAGGTCTGGCCGTCGATCTTGGAGCCGATCGTGCCGGCGTCGGCCTTGTTCTTCTCGTTGCGGGCCTCGATGGCGGCGCGGTCGAGTTCGAACGCCTTCAGGTTCGCCGAGGTTGCCCGACGGGCCTTGTCGCGCGGCAGAAGGAAGTTACGGGCGAAGCCGTCCTTGACGGACACGACGTCGCCGATGGCGCCGAGATTATCGACGCGCTCAAGCAGAACGACCTTCATCTTATTTCACCACATAAGGCAGGAGGGCCAGATAACGGGCGCGCTTGATGGCCTTGGCCAGTTCGCGTTGCTTGATCTGGGAAACGGCGGTGATGCGCGACGGGACGATCTTGCCGCGCTCGCTGATGTAGCGTTGCAGCAGTTTGACGTCCTTGTAGTCGATCTTCGGCGCGCCTTCACCCGTGAACGGGCAAACCTTGCGGCGACGATAGAAGGGACGGCGTCCGGCGGCGCCGGAGCCGGCCGGCGCGCCCGGCGACGGAGCGGTGGTGTCGGTCATGTTCCGGGTTCCTTAAAAGGTGGCTTCGGCGGCGGCGTCGTCACGCGGCGTGCGTTCACGCTCACGTTCACGCTCGCGCTCGCGGCGGGCCAGCAGGGGCGACAGTTCCAGGTCGAGTTCCTCGACGCGGACGGTCAGCCAGCGAAGGACGTCCTCGTTGATCGACAGCTGACGCTCGACCTCGGCCATGGCGGCGGGCGGGCAGTCGATAGCCAGCAGCGAATAGTGCGCCTTGCGGTTCTTCTTGACCCGATAGGTCAGGTTGCGCAGACCCCAGTATTCGATCTTGGCGACGGTGCCGCCGCCGGCTTCGATCAAACCCTTGATGGTGTCGTTCAGCGCTTCGGCCTGTTGCGCGCTGATATCCTGGCGCGACATGACCGTGTGCTCGTAAAGAGCCATGCGGTATTCTCCCTTGTAGGACGTCGGCGCGAGGGGACCGGGTAAGTCCTCTCCCACGATGGATCCTGAAGCGGCGGTCGGGATGACTTCCCGAACCCTTTGGAACTCCGCGTCAGGACCGAAGCCCTGGAAAGGCGGCGCATATAGGGGAAAAGGTCGGTCCGGTCCAGCCCCAGACGTGCGTTCGCCGGATCGGCGTGTGCGCCGGTTATTCCGGACGCACCACCAGACAGGTGACCCGACGTTCCTCCAGGGCAGCGCAGGCCGACCGGGCCCCCTGCTCGGTCATGCCGGTGAAGCGCGAACGGTACCAGCCGCTGGCATTCTGGACGGTGCGCTCTGCAGCGGTGAACTGGCTGCGGAAGCGGCGGTTGACCTCGGTCAGCCAGTTGCGGGCGACGGTCTCGTCACGGAAGGCGCCGACCTGTACGGCCCAGCGGCCCGCGGGCTCGCGGGCGGGTTCCCGCGCCGGCGGCCGGGCCGGAGGGCGGGCGCGGGGCGGGGAGGCGGCGGTTGATCCACCGTTGAGGATGGCCGTCACATCGGCCGGCCGTTCGGCGGCTGCGGCGAGCTCGGAAGGGGGCGGGGTCACCCGGGCGACCGGCGGCGGAGGGGCGGGCAACGCGGCGTAGGCGACGCCGCTGGCGGGCGGCGCACTGGATCCCGCCCCTGCATTGTCATCCTCACCGGCGGCGGCGGCGGCGTATTCGATCGGACCGTTGCTGTCCTGACCGATGCCGAAGCCGCGCGCCTCGAAGAAGGTCTGGGCGACCTGGATCGTCTCGCCCCGGGACCGGGCGCGCTCGACCTCGAACCCAGTGTCCATGAGGGCTGCGACATGGGCGTTGCGGCTGGCCGTCGAGCGGCCGCCGAGGACAATGGTGATGATCCGGCGACCGTCGCGGACCGCTGAGGCCGCCAGATTATAGCCCGAGGCGTTGGTGTAGCCGGTCTTCATGCCGTCATAGCCTTCGCCGTCGCGGAGCAGGCCATTGGTGTTTCGATAGTCCCGACCGTTGTAGGCCCAGTCATGGAGGCCGAAATAGCGATAGTACTGCGGGTAGTCGCGCATGATCGCCCGGGCAAGGATCGCCAGGTCACGCGCGGAGGTCAGCTGGCGGGCGTCCGGCAGCCCATGGGGATTGACATAGCGGGTCTGGGCCATCCCCAGCTCGCGGGCTTTCAATGTCATCTGGGCAGCGAACCGGTCCTGGGAGCCGCCGATGTGTTCGGCCAGTGCCATGGCCATATCATTGGCGCTGCGCACCGCAGTGGCCCGCATCGCGTCGTCAACGGTTATGGTCTGGCCGGCGGCGAGCCCCAGTTTGGACGGCGGCTGGCTGGCTGCGTGGGGTGAGACGGTGATGACGTCGTCCAGCTTGATCTTGCCTTCGGCGAGGGCCTCGAACGCCAGATAGAGGGTCATCACCTTGGTGATCGAGGCCGGGTAACGACGGCTGTCTGCGTGGCGGGCGAACAGCACCTCGCCGGATTCGGCGTCCACGACGATGGCGGCGTAGCGCGCATTGTCAGCCGACTGGGCAAGCGGCGGGCGCGTCGGCGTCATCGTCACCGCGACGGCCAGCAGCAGCGAAAGAAGTCCGCGACGGATCAGGGCGGAAAGCGGCAAAGACAGGCCTCACAGGACGTTTTGGCGCGACGGCGGGCCTACCACGCGACGCTGACGAAAGGCTAGCATGCGTTATTCCGGTTTCGTGAGCGTAAACAACCCGTCAACGATTTTGTGAACTTTTGTGCGTTGCACCATTTTTGCTTGACGCGACTTCGCACCTGCACCATATGACCGGCTGTCGCGATGGAATCGCCCCTCGCGGAATTATTGCAGGCGGTCCCCCCCGACCGCGGAAACGTTCAGGAGGCCCTCATGGCTGACACCACCGCCGATACCGTCAAGAAGACCGTCGAGACTGCCACGAACAACGTGAAGAAGACCGTCGAAACCGCGACCGCCAGCGTCAAGGCGACCGCTGAAAAGGCCCAGGCCACCTTCCAGGCCAATGCCGAGCAGGCCCAGGCCGCCGGTGCCAAGGCGCTGAAGGACGTCGCCGACAAGTCGGCTGCCGGCCTGACCGAGTTGAACATCCAGGGCAAGCATAACCTGGAAGCCATCGTCGCCTCGGCCGCCGCCGCCCAGAAGGGCGTCGAGACCCTGTCGGCCCAGTCGGCTGCCTTCACCCGGAAGTCCTGGGAAGACGGCGTCGCCGCTGCCCAGTCGATGTCGCAGGCCCGTTCGATCCAGGAGCTGCTCGAGCTGCAGACGACCTGGGCCAAGTCGGCGACCGAAGCCTATCTGGCTGAAGTCACCAAGGCGACGGACGTCCTGACCGCCTCGGTCAAGAACAGCTTCAAGCCGATCAACGAGCGCGTCACCGCCTCGGTCGAAAAGTTCCAGGCCGCCCGCTAGGGCGACCGGCCGCTTCAGCAAGCGTAGTCTTCAAGCGTACGAGAGGCCCCGGCGGAAACGCCGGGGCCTTTTCTGTTTGGCCCTCTCCACTGCGGGGGAGGGAGAATTGACGCAGCCCGCTGAAGAGTCACTGGACGCCGCTTCAATTCAGGCCATCATTCCCTATCTGATCCATCGAGTCTCCCCATACGGATTACGAATGCCGCCGTCCCGCAGGCCAGGTGAACAGAATGGTGGAGGCCTCGGGTCCGCCACGGTCACCGAAACCAGGCCGAAACTTCAGAAGCCCTCGCTCTACCGGGTGCTGATCCTGAACGACGACTACACGCCGATGGAGTTCGTCATCTATGTGCTGGAGCGGTTCTTCCAGAAGGACCGCGAGGCGGCCACCCGCATCATGCTGCATGTGCACCAGCATGGCGTCGGGGTCTGCGGCGTCTTCACCTATGAGGTGGCCGAGACCAAGGTCGCCCAGGTGATCGAGACGGCGCGACGCCACCAGCACCCGCTGCAATGCACGATGGAAAAGGACTGAGAGGAACCTCCCCATGCCCTCATTTTCGCGTCCTCTCGAAGAGACCCTGCACCGTGCGGTGCACTATGCCAACGAGCGGCGGCACGAATACGCCACGCTTGAACACCTGCTGCTGGCCCTGGTCGATGACCCGGACGCCGCCAATGTGATGACGGCCTGCAATGTCGATCTGGTCGCGCTGAAGACGGCGCTCACCCTGTATGTCGATACGGATCTGGCCGCGCTCGCCACCAGCGACGGCGAGGACGCCAAGCCCACGGCCGGCTTCCAGCGCGTGATCCAGCGTGCGGTGATCCACGTCCAGAGCTCGGGCCGCGAGGAGGTCTCGGGCGCGAATGTGCTGGTCGCGATCTTCAGCGAGCGCGAGAGCCACGCCGCCTATTTCCTGCAGGAGCAGGACATGACCCGCTATGACGCGGTCAACTACATCGCCCACGGCATCGCCAAGAAGGCCGGGAGCAGCGTCGACAAGGGCCCGGCCAAGGCCGGTGGCAGCCCCGAGGACGCCGAGGACGCCGCTGCGACAAAGACCGGCGGCGAGGCGCTGGAAGCCTATTGTGTCGACCTCAACGAAAAGTCGCGCAACGGCAAGATCGATCCCCTGATCGGCCGTCACGCCGAGGTCGAGCGGGCCATCCAGATCCTGTGCCGGCGGACCAAGAACAACCCCCTGCTGGTCGGGGACCCCGGCGTCGGCAAGACGGCCATCGCCGAGGGCCTGGCCCGCAAGATCGTCAACCACGAAGTCCCGGAGGTGCTGGAAGGCGCCACCATCTACAGCCTCGACATGGGGGCGCTGCTGGCCGGCACCCGCTATCGCGGCGATTTCGAGGAGCGGCTGAAACAGGTCGTCAAGGAGCTGGAGACGCACGACAACGCCATCCTGTTCATCGACGAAATCCATACGGTGATCGGTGCCGGCGCGACCTCGGGCGGGGCCATGGACGCCTCCAACCTGCTCAAGCCGGCGCTGGCCTCCGGCTCGCTGCGCTGCATGGGGTCGACCACCTACAAGGAATACCGCCAGCATTTCGAGAAGGACCGGGCCCTGGCCCGTCGCTTCCAGAAGATCGACGTCAATGAGCCGACGGTCGAGGACACGATCAAGATCCTGAAAGGGCTGAAGACCTCCTACGAAGGTCACCACAAGGTCCGCTATACCGACGGGGCCCTGCGCACGGCGGTCGAGCTGGCGGCCCGCTATATGACCGACCGCAAATTGCCGGACAAGGCGATCGACGTGATCGACGAGGCGGGAGCCAGCCAGATGCTTCTGTCCGAGGCCAAACGGAAGAAGGTCATCGGCCAGAAGGAGATCGAGGTCGTCATCGCCCGCATGGCCCGCATCCCGGCCAAGTCGGTGTCCAAGTCCGATACCGAGGGCCTGCGCCAGCTGGATGCCGATCTGAACCGCGTCGTCTTCGGCCAGTCGGCGGCGATCGAACAGGTCTCGGCGGCCATGAAACTGGCCCGCGCGGGCCTGCGCGATCCGTCCAAGCCGATCGGGGCCTTCCTGTTCAGCGGCCCGACCGGCGTGGGCAAGACCGAGGTCGCCAAACAGCTGGCCTCGACCCTCGGCATCGAGATGCTGCGCTTCGACATGTCGGAATACATGGAGCGGCACACCGTCAGCCGGCTGATCGGCGCGCCTCCGGGCTATGTCGGCCATGACCAGGGCGGGCTGCTGACGGACGCCGTCGACCAGCATCCGCATGCCGTGGTCCTGCTGGACGAGATCGAGAAGGCCCACCCGGACGTCTACAACATCCTGCTGCAGGTGATGGACAACGGCATGCTGACCGATGCGGTCGGCAAGAAGGTCGATTTCCGGAACACCATCCTGATCATGACCACCAATGCCGGGGCCGCCGACAACGCCCGCGCCTCCATCGGCTTCGGCCGGGGCAAGGTCGAGGGTGAGGACGACAAGGCCATCCAGCGTCTGTTCGCGCCGGAGTTCCGCAACCGCCTCGACGCCATCGTCGCCTTCAAGGCGCTGGACTCGGAGACGATCAAGTCGGTGGTGACCAAATTCATCATCCAGCTGGAGGCCCAGCTGGCCGACCGGAACATCACCATCGAACTGACCGACGAGGCGGCCGACTGGCTGGCCAAGAACGGCTTCGACGAACTGTATGGCGCGCGGCCGCTGGCCCGGGTCATCCAGGAGCATATCAAGAAGCCGCTGGCCGACGACATCCTGTTCGGACGCCTGACCCGCGGGGGTCATGTGAAGGTCACCCTGAACGACGGCAAGATCGCCTTCGACGTCACGGGGCCCAATGCAGCGCAGGTCAAGGCGGTCGAGGCCCAGGCCGCGGACTGACCGTGGGCTCGGCCATGAAGAGCGGCGCGGTGCTGACCGAACGGCAGCAGAAGCGGTTCGCCCTGGCCGCCGAGAATGGATGACCCAGACTTTCCGCTCATCCCCGCGAAAGCGGGGACCCAGTTCTTTGGGTGATCGGGCGGCGCCTGAGCCGCGCACGCCGTTGTCCTGAAACGCCGGAGCCAGACTGGACAGGACTGGGTCCCCGCTTTCGCGGGGATGAGCGGAATGTTGGGGTGTGACCTAGCGGCGGCGACCCAGTCCGGTGAGCAGCAAGGCCAGGCCGGCCACGATACCGGTGGTCAGCAGCGGCTTGCGGCGGGCGAAGTCGAGGCCCTGGCGGGCGGGTTCCCGCAGATCCGCAGGGGCCTTTTCGACCAGTCCGTCCAGGCCGTCGATGACCCGGCCATAGGCGTCGCGCGCCTTGCCTTTCACTTCGTTGAGACGGCCATCCAGCTGCAGCCGGCTGTCGCCGGTCAGGCGACCGATGGCGGACCGGGCCTTGCCGGTCAGGGTCTCTACGGTGCCGTTGATGCGTTGGTCGGTCATGGGAGGAGTCCTTGGGGTCGGGGAGGGGGAGACTGCCGATGGAGCGCATCTGGGGCCGACCGGTTCCCGGGAAAAGGGCCCGGGGGCACCGTGTCGCAACCCGGCGCGCTCAAATATTACCCGGATTATATTGACCGGTTTATTACATCCGGGTAAATCCTGTCACCTGAAGCGAGGACCTGCCCCATGACCTTGCCCGCCGACCAACCCCTGTTCGCCTTCGCCGGCCATCGCCTGCTGGCTCGCGGCCCGGCCGCCGAGGTCGTGGCTGCGGTCAAGGCGGCGACCGATATGGGCGAGATCGTCCTCACCTTCGACGCCGTCGACGGCCGGGTCGTCGATCTGGACCTGCGCGGCGATCTGGCCGCCGTCCTGGCCCGGCTGTCTTCGGCTCCCGAGGCGGAAAAGCGCGGGCCCGGTCGGCCGAAACTCGGTGTTACGGCGCGGGAGGTGACCTTGCTGCCGCGCCACTGGGACTGGCTGTCCGGCCAGCCGGGCGGGGCGTCGGTGGCCCTGCGCAAACTGGTCGAGGGCGCGTTGCGCGAGGCCGAGGGCCCGGACCGGGCGCGGCGGTCGAAGGAGGCGGCGTACCGCTTCATGACCGCGATCGCGGGGGACCTGCCCGGCTATGAGGCGGCGACGCGGATACTGTTCGCGGGGGACGGGGCGGGGTTTGCAGTGGCGGTGGAAGGCTGGCCGGAGGGGGTGCGGGACGCGGTGCTCCGAATGGTGGCGGGGGCTTGGGGGGACGGGGCGGGGTGAGCGGGCGTCCCAAGCGTGCCTTCTGGAAACGTCAGCGGCAGGCGGAGAAGCGGGAAGGTCAGGAACAGCGGGATGACGCCTGAAACAAGCAACCCCGCCCGGCTTGTTATGGCCTTGGCGGGGCTGGCCGGGCGAACCCGGTCTTGAGGCTCAACGGGCGAACCCGCGAGCAGACGCCCAAACTATACTGCCCACGGCATGCAAATTCAAGTTGATCGGAGGCCAAGGGCCGTTCGGACGCAGTCCTGAACGCGCGTGAAGTCCGGCCCGCCGAGGCGAATTTTCAGATAGGCGCGCTTTCCATCAGTCCGACGGGCCGACCGCATCAGGTCGAGGCGCGCGAAGGCCACGGTGGCGAGCATGTCGGCCTTGGCCCAGACCTCGATCGCCCGGAAGGGCGGCGGCGGCGCGAAGGGCAGGGTGACAAGGCACTGATAGGGGACGGCGCGGCGCGGGGCGGTGGTGCTGAGCGGGACGACCGTGCAGAGGCCGTCCCGATGACGCAGACGCGGCGACAGGACCAGCACCGGACGCCGCTTGACCATCTCCGGCGGACGAAAGCCGCTGGAGAAGTCGCAGATCAGAATGTCGCCCGGCGCGGGCGGAAACTGGATGGCCATGGCTCACGGTCTTTTCGCGAGACAATCTAGCATTGAATGACACCGCCTTGGCAATCGCCTGATCTGGAGCGGAGCGAACGGCCTCGTCCGGACCGGGCGCGCCGGGCGAAGGAGGCGACCTACCGCTTCAAGACCGCGATCGCGGGGGATTTGCCGGGCTATGAGGCGGCGGTAGAAGGCTGGCCGGAAGGGGGTGGCGGGCGTCCCGGACAGGCCGTTCGCCCTTGTCATCCCGGACGCCGCGCAGCGGCAATCCGGGACGGTGCGATATCCGCCCCTGATCCTCCCGGAAGCGGCGATAGCCGCTATCCGGGAGACAGGTCAGGCCACGTGCGATGGCCACCCGTCTCCCGGATAATCGCGCTGCGATTTCCGGGAGGTCTGGATCAATGGTCCGTACGTCCCGGCTCTCCGCTTCGCTTCGGCCGGGATGACAAGCGCCAAACGCTCAACCGAAGGGGCCCGCCCAAGCTATACGATGGCCAGGCTACCGCGAAAAAGGGACAGCTGGTTGCGGCACCGGAGTGGTGGAAATGGACCAGGCGGACCTTCACGAACGACCTTGGCGGGAGTTGAGGGTGCTCCGGGTGGGAGCCTAACCCACCTTCACCCTTACCGCCGCCTCCGGCAGATCCTCACCAAACG
>Ga0247836_1001190_pt1 | contig 43518 bp, 38 predicted proteins | sample LaCruzMarch2015__4_FD_187116 | JGI IMG/M metagenome (GOLD analysis project Ga0247836, IMG submission 187116) | Freshwater microbial communities from meromictic Lake La Cruz, Castile-La Mancha, Spain - LaCruzMarch2015_14m | ecosystem: Environmental > Aquatic > Freshwater > Lake | place: Spain... | reverse complement strand
GATCCCGAGAAACTCGAAGAAGAGCTTGGCGACGTGCTCGGCGACGACGCGGGTCCGGCCGGGGGCGGCGGGGGATTCATGGGAGCCCCGTCGAGGGACGGGAATCTTTACGATTACGATTGATTCAAATCCCCGCGTTCAAATCCCCGCGGAACTCTCACGCCGCTTTGGAGCCGTGCGGTAGCGATTTCGGGATGGAGTCGTGGCAAACAAAAGAAACCTGGAGCGACTTCGGCGACCGCAGGAGGAGGATTAATCGACGAGGTTTTTCTGTCAGGAGGCACGAATTGCGGTATTATGTTTTCGTGCCATGGTAATACCCAGCATTTCATGAAAACTCTGACCGTCAAACTTCCCGATTCGCTATTTGACGAGATTGCCGCCACGGCGCGATTCCGCGGAGTCGCCAAGTCCGAAATAGTGAGAGAGCGTTTGAGCCAACCGAATGGGCAAAATGCTTCACTCTGGGCCCGGATGGAAGACTTGGTTCTCGAGGATGACAGTTTACCCCGCGATCTTTCCTCCAATAAGAAGCACCTGATGGGCTATGGCAAAAACCGTTCTGATCGATAGCGGTGCGATTGTCGCAGCCTTGCGTAAACGAGACGAGCATCACGAATGGGCGAGGGCGCAACTTGACGCGCTGACCCAGCCCTGTCTCACCTGCGAGGCGGTGATTTCTGAAAGTTTTTTTCTTCTTAAATCAGCTGTCGTGGGGAAGCAGTCCCTTTGCTCACTGCTTGAGCGCGGGATCATCGCTGTGGGTTTTTCTTTCGAAATGCACGCAGATAAGACCATGCATCTTCTCCGTCGTTACCACGATCTCCCGATGAGTTTTGCCGACGCATGCATGGTCAGAATGGCTGAAATGCACAAGCAAGCTGTGGTGTTCACGACAGACAGTGACTTTGAGATCTACAGGAAAAACGGAGGTCAGGCGATCCCCCTCCTCAAGCCCTGGCGGTAAACAGGCCTCATGTGAGGACGCAGATGTCGCGAATCATGCCCTGTCCCACGGGGAGGGAGAGATGCGCGGCTTTTTTGTATCCGCTCTCTCCACTTTTCCCCAGTATTCCAAAACGGCTTTGGGCAGTAATCTCGGCGTGCTGTGCACTGCTTCCAGATCGCGCAGAATCGATTCACCGGTAAACGCTTGCCCTTGGAGCCTGGCGCGCCTCACCACCTGCGATAAAGATCCCTGTCCCATCCGCGCGGATCTCGACCTCTCGGTAGCATCCAATTCCAGCGAAATCTTCTTCGTCGCCATGCACGAAACTTTACGCGAAAGGAGTTCGAACATCAATCGTCCGAATCTCTTCTCAGGGTGAGATCCCGCGTGCGTTTAGCGGCCCGTTTTCTACTCCGAGCGCCCTTCGGGCATGTGGGGACGGGGGTTGAACATCCGGAACCAGTTGCCGAGGTGCTTTCTCATGCCTTCCAGAAACGTCAGGTAGTTTGTCTCGAGTTCGGTTGCCACGCGGAGCTGCTGGAGAACCGCGGCGACGGTGAGTTCTGGAATGTCGAGAGCCGTCGTCGCCACGCCAACCGCCGTCGAATGATGCGCATCGCTCGCCGCGGTGGGCACCAAACCGCGACGCCTCGCGTATTCGTCCGCTTTATCGTTGAAGGATCGAACCGAAACCGCCGCGTTGAAGACCTCCAAGTTCTGAATTGGCAGGGTATCCAGCACGTGCTCCGCGATTCCCGCCCGGAAGGAGTCGTAGGGATGCGCCGGGATCGGGATCCCGCCGCGCGAGAGGATTTCATTGCAGACCTCAAGAGCCGGCGCGCCCAACATGTCAGGCAGGGTGGTGCCGATGCACAGCAGATGACCCTCGGCGGTTGATACCTCCACGCCCGGAATCACGAGGAATCCCCCGACGGCCTCGCCGTCCTCCCGGGCCAGCCCCCGCTCCCGCAGGTAGGCATGCGCTCCGCACGAGTTGTGGTCGGTGATCGCCATCCCGCTCAACCCCCGATTCTTTGCGGCCTTGATCAGAAGTTCCGGGGCATTGGCGGCGTCCTTGGAAAAAAATGAGTGCGTATGAAGGTCAAAGCGGTGAACCATAGAAGACATTTGCGCGGGATTTGTTGGTTTGCCGAGAGGTTGTTGTAGAAAAGAGTGATGAAGATCGGATTCAAAGAATGGGCGGTCGTGTGCGAAGCGCTCGGTTCCGGGCGTCAGAGCCTGATCCTGCGCAAAGGAGGAATCGCGGAAGGACGCGAGGGTTTCCGTTTCGAGCACGAAGAATTTTTACTTTTTCCCACGTGGTTCCATGAGCAGGTGGCGAAAACGATCCTGCCGGAGGAGACCCCGCTGCCTCCGGTTCCCGAGGAGGAGTTGGAGCTGGCTTGGACGGCCGTTGTGGAATGGACGCGACTCGTGACGGACGCGGACCGTCTCGCGAAGCTCCGCGATTTCCACATTCTGTCCGAAAGCGTGATCCGTGAGCGGTTCGAATACGATGACGTGCGGGGCGTGCACGTCGCGTTTGTCCGTGTTTTCCGACTCGATCCACCGATCCGGTTGCGCAACGAGAAACGGTACGGAGGGTGTCGGTCGTGGGTGGATTTGCCGCAGTTTGACGATTGTGCGTGCGTGTCCGTCGTTACCGATGAGGAGCACGCTCGGCGCCGGGCGGCGATTGAGGCGTTGCTGGGAGTTTAGGTCGCGCAGCGGCGCAGCGGCGCGGCGGACGCGGGTTAGGTGCGGAGCGGCGGGGTGATGGGGCGGTTACTTTGTGGGGGAGGGGATCGACAAGCCAGGGCCTAGGATGTCTTCGAGGATGGCTGCGTTGGTGATTTCTGCGATGTCCGTGGGGGGCGTGATTTCGTTGAGATGGTAGCCCAGGAAGGGGAGGCCGTCGCGGCGGATGGCTTCGATCGTGAGGAGCGCCTCGTTCAATGCGCCCAGTTTGTTGTGGATAACGAGGAGGATGGGGAGGGCGAACTCCGCGGCGAGGTCGCTGATGAAGTAGTCCCGTCGAATGGGAACCCGCCAGCCGCCGGCGCCTTCGACGATGACCCGCGGGAAGCGACTTTGTAGCGCGGTGAATTTTTCCAGGATGAAAGGGATGTCGACCGTTCGTCCTTCAACCTGACACGCGGTGAAAGGCGATGCAGGGGTGCGCAGCCAGACGGGGTTGATTTCCTCAACAGGGATGACGTGGTCGCTGGCCGCCGCCAATGCGACGGCGTCAGAGTCATCTCCGCACACGATCGGCTTGAAGCCCACCGCATCGATCCCTGACGACCGGAGCGCCGTGAGGAGTTGGACGGTGAACCACGTCTTCCCGACACCCGTTCCCGTGCCGGTGACGAAGCACGAGGGGATGTCGGTCAGGCGCATTTATCCCTCGGAGGATTCGGATTCGTCGTCGATGGACACCACCGGAGCGATGCCCTGGAGTTTTTCTTCGGAAGGGAGGTCGATCAGTTTCACCCCCATGGCATTGCGTCCCGTTTCGCGGATCTCGGCCACACGGGTGCGGACCATTTTGCCGCGGGTGGTGATGAGCATGATTTCGTCGGTGTCGGTGACGGTGAGTGCTCCGACCACGGCGCCGGTTTTGTCTCCGACGCGCATCGTGATGATGCCCTTTCCGCCACGCGACTGGCGGCGGTATTCGTCGAACGCGGTTCGTTTGCCGATTCCGTTCTCGCCCGCAACGAGCAGGGTGGCGTCGGATCGAACCGTCGCGATGGCGACCACGGAGTCGCCTTTCTCGGGTCGAATGCCCCAGACGCCGATGGTATTGCGGCCCTGGTCGCGGAGTTCCTCCTCGGTGAAGCGGATGCTCATGCCATCGCGGGTGATCAGCACCATTTCGTCCTGGCCCGCGGTGAGCACGGCGTCGATGAGTTCGTCGCCTTCCTCGATTTGGATCGCGATGATTCCCCCTTTGCGGATGTTGGAAAAATCCTGCAAATTGGATCGCTTGACGATCCCCGAGCGTGTGGCGAAGAGGATGTGGAGATTTTCGTCCCACGTTTCGTCCTTCTGCGAAGGCCCGGAGCCGGAGTGGCGGGCCTGGATTCGGAGAGTCGCGGCGATCTTTTCCTCGCTGCGGAGCTCGAGCAGGTTCGCGATGGAACGTCCCTTGCTGGCGCGGCCCATTTCCGGGATTTCGTAAACCTTTTCGACGTAACAACGACCAGACTTCGTGAAGAACATCAGGAAGTCGTGCGTGCTGGCCGTGAAGAGGTGTTCGACAAAATCGCCGTCATCGCCCTCGACTGCGCCTCCGCGCATGGTCATTCCAATGACGCCCTTCCCGCCGCGACGCTGCGCACTGAAGGCGCTCACCGCCGTGCGTTTGATGAAACCGCCGTGCGTGATGGTGATCATGCAGCCCTCGTTGGCTATGAGGTCTTCGATGCTGATCTCGCCCTCGTCGGGAACAAGTTGCGTCAGTCGCGGATTGCCGTGTTTTTCCTGAATCGTCCGGAGTTCCTCCTTGATGATCGTTAACACGCGGCTTTCGCGGGCGAGGATGTCGAGGAGGTCGCGGATGCGGGCCATGATCGCGTCGTACTCCGTCTTGATCTTCTCGCGTTCGAGTCCGGTCAGTCGATAGAGCTGGAGGTCGAGAACGGCGTCCGTTTGCCGCTCCGTGAGGGACATCATCCCGTTCGCCAGTCGGGCTTCGTCGCGGATGAGGATGCCGAGTTTTTCGACGGTGGCGCGCGACCACTGAAGCGCAAGGAGTTTGATTTTCGCTTCCTCGCGGCTGTTCGACTCCCGGATGATCCGGATGAAGTCGTCCATGTTCGCGAGCGCGATGAGGTATCCTTCGAGAAGCTCTGCGCGTTCTTCGGCCTCGCGGAGCAGGAAGCGGGTACGGCGCAGGATGACTTCGCGGCGGTGCTCGATGTAGGCAGCGATGGCCTCCTTGAGATTCAGCAGGCGGGGGCGACCGTGGTCAATCGCCAGCATCGACGCCGAGAAGGACGATTCCAGCGCCGTGTGCTTGTAGAGATTGTTGATGACGATCTTCGGATTCGCATCGCGCTTGAGTTCGATGACGAGGCGGCACTGTTCGTCGGACTCGTTCCGCATCGCGGAGACTTCCGTGATGATCTTCTCGTTAACGAGCGCGGCAATGCGTTCCTCCAGCGTCGCGCGATTGACCCCGTACGGAATTTCCGTGATGACGAGTTGTTCGCGTCCGTTCTTGAGTTCCTCGACGCCCACTTTGCCCCGCACGCGGAAGGATCCGCGTCCGGTTTCGAAGTACTGACGGATGCCGGAGACACCGCAAATGATACAGCCCGTCGGGAAATCCGGACCTTTGACGTAACGCATCAGTCCTTCGACCGTGATATCAGGATCGTCGATTTGGGCGCAGATTCCATCGATCACCTCGCTGAGATTGTGAGGCGGGATGTTGGTGGCCATGCCGACCGCGATGCCCGTGCCGCCGTTGACGAGGAGGTTCGGGAAGGCGGCGGGGAGGACGACCGGTTCCTCGCGGGTTTCGTCGTAATTGGGGACGAAATCCACGGTATCCTTTTCCATGTCATCCATCAGCGCGGCGCCGAGGTGCTGGAGGCGGGCTTCGGTGTACCGCATGGACGCTGGCGGGTCGCCTTCGACACTCCCGAAATTGCCCTGACCCTGGATGAGTCGTTCGCGCATCGCCCATGGCTGTGCCATGTGAACCAGCGTGGGGTAGATCGCCTGATCGCCGTGCGGATGGTAGTTACCCATCGTCTCGCCGACGATCTTTGCGCACTTGAGCGCCTTGCGGCCGGGCATCACGCCCAGTTCACTCATCGCGTACAGAATTCGCCGCTGGGAGGGTTTCAATCCGTCTCTGGCGTCCGGCAGGGCGCGGGAGATGATGACGGACATCGAGTAGTCGAGAAACGACTTCGACATCTCCTCGGCGACGTTGATTTTTTCGACTTTTTCGTTCTGTGTGTACACGGGCAGCTTAAAAATAGGGACGGGCTAGCGGACTAACGGACTGGGAGCGACGGAAACAAGGGTTCCGGTTGATCAGACATCCAGGCGGGCATTGAGGGCGTTGTCTTCGATGAATTGGCGGCGGGGTTCAACCACGTCGCCCATGAGGATCGTGAACATTTCGTCGGCCTTGACTGCGTTGTCCTCGTTGAGGTCCACCTTGAGCATGCGGCGTTTCTCCGGGTTCATGGTGGTCTCGAACAACTCCTTCGCGTTCATTTCGCCCAACCCCTTGAATCGGTCGATGGTCAGGCCGCGTCGGCCGATTTCGAGCACCTTCGTCAGGATCTCGGGAATCGCGAACAACGGGTGAACGCGTTGTTTGTCGCCCTCGCCCTCGATGATTTCAAACAGCGGTTGATCAGATGCCGCGAAGTGGTCGAGTTTGAATCCGCGTTGCGCCAATTCGGCGATGACTTTTTCAACGGCGTGGGACTCATGCAGCTCCACGAGTCGGGCGCGACGGCGATTGCTTTCGGATTTTTTGGTCGGCGTCGGGCCTGCGGGCGTGTCTCCGTTGCCGTCTGCGGGGACTTCGGTCTCGAAGAGGGCGAGATCCTTGTTTGCTTCGTGAAATTCGCGGAGTTGTTCTTCCTGCGTGAAGTACTCCACCCGTTCCGCATTGCCCTCGCGGATCTTGATCAGGTACTCGGGGAGCACGCCGGTCTTTGGATCGCGGTGGCTCAGATACTTTTCAAAATCTCCCCCGTGCCGACGCACGGCGTCGCTGAACTTGGAAAGTCGATCGAGCAGGCCAAGGATGTCGCGCACCTTTTCTGCGTTGAGTTCCTTGCCATCGGCGAGGTTTTTGAGTCGAACCTCCTCCGCGCCGAGGCCGATCAGGATTTTGTTCAATTGAACGTCGTCCTGCACGTATTCCTCGCGTTTTTTCCGCTTGATGCGGTAGAGCGGCGGGCAGGCGACATACACGTGGCCCTGCTTGAGGAGTTGGGGCATCTGGCGGTAGAAGAACGTCAGCAGGAGCGTGCGGATGTGGGAGCCGTCGACGTCGGCATCTGTCATGATGATGATCCGACCGTAGCGCAGCTTCGCCATGTTGAAGGATCCCTCGACCTCCCCTTCGCCAATCCCGGTGCCGATCGCCGTGATCATCGTTTGGATTTCCGTGTTTTGCAGCACGCGATCCAGCCGGGCTTTCTCGACGTTGATGAGCTTTCCGCGGATGGGAAGGATCGCCTGGTATCGCCGGTCCCGTCCCTGTTTGGCAGAGCCGCCGGCGGAGTCGCCCTCGACGATGTAGAGCTCCGTGAGCTTCGGATCGCGTTCGGAGCAATCGGCGAGTTTTCCCGGCAGTCCGCCGCCGGTCAGCGCGCTTTTGCGAACCGTTTCCCGGGCGCGGCGTGCCGCTTCGCGGGCGCGGGCGGCCATCAGGGCCTTGTCGATGACCTTCTTCGCGATCGGTGGGTTCTCGTCGAAGTAGTTCATCAACCCCTCGTACACAACCGAGTTGACGATGCCGTCGATCTCGCCATTGACGAGTTTGACCTTCGTCTGGGACTCGAACCGCGGGTTGGGAAGTTTGACGCTCAGGACGCAGATGAGGCCCTCCCGGACGTCATCGCCACTGATTGCCGGGTCCTTGTCCTTCAGGAGACCGTTGGAACGGGAGTATTGGTTGATCGCCTTCGTGAGCGCCGTGCGAAAACCGGTGAGGTGCGTGCCGCCGTCGGGGTTGGGGATGGAGTTCGCGTAACACAGGATTTGATCCGTGTAGCTGTCGTTGTACTGCATGACGAGGTCGACAAATACCTCGTCGCGCTGGCGGGAGAACACGATCGGCTTCGGGTGCAGGATCTGTTTGTTTTCGCCGAGCTGCCGGACGAATTCCACGATTCCGGTCTTGTAGAAAAACGTTTCCGAAATCGGCTTGTGCGTTTCGTCGTCCCGCTCGTCTTTCAGGAGGATCTCGACGCCCGGGTTAAGAAACGCGAGTTCGCGCAGGCGGGAGGCGAGGCGGTCGAATTTGAACTCCGTCGTGATCGTAAAGATCTCCGGATCCGGGAGAAAAGAGATCAGCGTGCCGGTCTGTTTCTTGTTTTTGAGCTCTGCGAGGGCGATGAGCGGTTGGGTTGTTTTGCCCTTGGCGAACGCCATGTGCCAGATGTGGCCGTCGCGGAAAACCTCTACTTTGAACCAATCGCTCAGCGCATTGACGCACTTGGCGCCGACGCCGTGCAAACCGCCGGAGTACTTATAGGCGCCCTGACCGAATTTTCCGCCTGCATGGAGGTTCGTCAGAACCAGTTCCACGACCGGAATCTTCCATTTCGGATGCATTTCGACCGGAATTCCGCGGCCGTTGTCCCGGATGGAAACCGAGCCATCCGTGTGGATGGTGACCTCCACCTTCGTGCAGTAGCCGGCGAGGTGTTCATCGATGGAATTGTCCAGAACCTCGAACACACAGTGGTGCAACCCGCGCTCATCGGGGTCGCCAATGTACATTCCCGGGCGTTTGCGGACCGCCTCAAGGCCCTCCAGTTTGTCAATCTGCTGCCAACCATACTCCTGGTCCTGCGAGATGTTGGTCGATGCGGTGGAGTCTATTTCTTCGTCAGCCATGGAGTCAAAATTCAGCGATTGCTGAGTGGAGGAGTATAACGGGGTTGGGTGCGGGAGGACAACGCTTTTTTCCCTGGTGCATCCCGGTCTGTCGCATGATATGGGACGGAGCGCCGAATGCGTCACAAGATATTGGGAATGGACCCCGCCGCCCGCGTTCCGCGGTGGCTTGCCGTCGCGGGTGTCGCCGCGGAGCCGATTGCGCTGATTTTGCTCTTCCTTCTGGCCCTTTCTCCGCGGTGGGAAGCGACCTTTCCCGGGGATGCGGTGTACTACGTCGATGCGGATTGTTACTCACGCATGCTTCGGGCCAGGGAGCTCTGGGAGGGCGGTATCCATTCGATTGCGTTTCAGAGGACGGAGAACTGGCCCGACGGGGTTCACACGCATGCAACGATGCCATTGGATCTGCTCATTGTCGGCTTGGGTCGCGTGTTTCAACCTTGGGCGACGGATCCCCTGGCGGTGGCGGGCGCGTGGGTTTCGCCAATACTCGGCGCGTGCACGTTGATAATGCTCTGGGCCTGGACCCGCCGGGAGCGGTTTCGCTGGTTTGGGTGGGGAATTGCCGCGATCTCTCCGGCTTGGGCGCATGGATTTGCGCTGGGTCGACCGGATCATCAGTCGCTTCAGGTGTTTCTGCTCACCCTTGCGCTGCTGGCGGAATGGCGAATTTGGGGAGCGGGGGAGGCTGGCAAAGTTGGGTTATCCCGAGTAGATCGGGGTTGGTGGCGGGATCCCGCCCTGATTTCCGGCGTGGCGTGGGGGTTGGCCCTCTGGACTTCCCTTTACGAGCCGTTGGTGTTTCTCGTGCTAACCCTCTCGCTGCGCGGGGTCGTGTTGGGTTGGGGAGCGCTGCGACCGCGGGTGCTCCGCGGAATGGCGGCGACGGGGATCATCCTCGCGGCGGCACTTGTGGTCGACGGGATGCGCTTTCAGCCATTACCGACGGAGACGCTGACGTTTTTTGCCAATTGGTCGCGGCTGATCGGTGAGTTGCGCTCCTCGGGTTGGCTCGATTTTGAAATCCTGGCGATCGCTGGGTTCCTGCCGCTGTTGTTCGTGGGGCTTTTAATCTGGCAGTTCGTTCGGGGAGGGGGGAGGGCGTTTGCCGCGTTTGCATTGTTTCTCGCGGTGTCATTCGGTCTGACCCTCTGGCAGCGACGCTGGGAGTACTTCCTTGTCATGGTGGTTGCTCTGGTGGCCCCGACGGCGATGCGAAGTTTTCGCCACGCATGGAAGGCATGGCTTGTGTTTCTGGTGGCATCTGCCCCGGTCTTCGTGTGTTGGATCGGAATTGTGCATTCGTCCGCCGCCGTGCGCGCATTGCATGCGGAGCAACGCAAAGAGGACCGGTTGCTACGCGAAGCAGGGCAGGCGCTCATTTCCAACGACATGACCCCCATCCTCGCCCCCTGGTGGCTGTCCCCCGCGTTTGCGTGGTGGAGCGGACAACCGACCGTTGGAGGCAGTTCGCATCAGAGTCTGCCAGGTATTGTGGCGTCGTGTCGGTTTTATCTCAGCGAGCCAGGCCGGTCGGCATTGGCGCTCGCGGAACAGCGCGGCGTCGTTTTCGTGGTGGGCTACGAGCCGGAGCGGGTGGTGGTCACTTCGGAAACCATACTCGGGATTCGGGCTCCCGTTCAGAACATGGCGACCAGGCTCTATCGAACGGGGGCGCCCGATCCGCCGGGGCTGGAGAAGGTGTTTCAGAACGAGTTCTTCCGCATCTATGAAGTGCGGTCGATTCGATGATCGGGCCCTGTTCGGGGCCGGATTTGAGGCGCACGCGAACGCGCGAATGGCGCGAAGGAAGGGGTGAGGGGGTGAGGGATTTCTGAGGAGCTGGCATGCCCTTTCGCGAACCAATTTGTGATTCGTTGACTTCCGTTTTGATGGCATCATGATGTCTTTATGCGGACGACAATCAACATCAGTGATGGCATTTTGGCAGAGCTGCGGGAGATGGCCCGACAGCGGAAGCGGCCTTTTCGGGAGGTGTTGGAAGAAGTGCTTCAGCGTGGCCTTGGCGCGGGTCCGTTACCGCGAAAGAGGGTTCGCCTGCTAACGCATCGCGTGGGGTTCAAGGCCGCGTATCTGGGCCAGAGCATGAATCAACTCTATGACCAGATTGAAGCCGAGAGGGATGTGATGGGTGCTTGGCGATGATCATTCCCGATGTCAATCTGCTGATTTACGCTCACGATGAGCGCGCACCTCAGCATGAAAAAGCGCGGGCGTGGTGGGAATCCGCTCTTTCCGGGACTGAGCCGATCGGTTTGGTCTGGGTGGTCGTCCTGGCTTTCACGCGTCTTTTTACACATCCCAACCTATCGAGGAACCCTCTGTCGGTGGGCGAGGTGCGCGAGATCGTGGAGCAATGGTTGGGTTGCCCGTCCGTTCGAGTTCTTGGCCTCTCGGAGCAGGCCCTCCCCCGTTTTTTTGACCTGCTTGAAGCCGCGGGAGTAGGCGGCAACCTCTCCACGGATGCCGTGATCGCGCTGCATGCCATGGAGCACTCCGCCACCGTGTACAGCAATGACCGAGATTTCGATCGGTTCCCGGGGATAAAGTGCGTAAATCCGCTCGATTAGGGGCGGATTATTCTGTTGCGGGACGGGTCTTGACGATCGACCGGGTTCGCACAGGATGCCGTGCATGGAAATCTATGACTTCGTGGTGCTTGGGGGTGGGAGTGCGGGCTATGCGGCGGCACGCACCGCCGCGGCGGAGGGATTGCGCACGGCGGTGGTGGAAGGGGGAGCCGAACTGGGCGGGCTGTGCATCCTGCGCGGCTGCATGCCCAGCAAGACGCTGATCGAGTCCGCCAACCGTTACTCCACGTTGCGGCGGGCGGAAGAGTTCGGACTCCGCGCCGGAGAGATCGGGTTCGATACCTCCGCGGTGATTGCCCGCAAGCGCCGTCTCATCGGGGAGTTCGCGTCCTATCGGGCCGAACAACTCACCGACGGCAGTTTCGACCTCCTTCGCGGATTGGCGTCGTTCGTCTCGCCTCGCGAGATTTGTGTGGCCAATGACCGCGGAGAAACCCGCATCGGGGCCCGCACCGCGTTGATTGCCACCGGTTCCCGCATCGCCGTCCCGGATGTGCCCGGCCTGGCGGCAAGCGGCTGCCTCACGAGCGATGACCTGCTCGAACGGGAAACGCTTCCACGCTCGGTGATCGTGCTCGGGGCGGGACCCGTCGGGCTCGAAATGGCCCACTATCTCAATGCCTTTGGCGTCGATACCACCGTGATCCAACGGAGCGCGCGGATCCTCAAGGGAGTCGACCCCGATGTCGCTCTGGCCCTTGAGGATGCCATGCGGCGTCAGGGCGTAAAGATTTTCAAGGATACTCAAATTGTGGCCATCGAGAGCGAGCCGGATCGCAAACGCGTCACGTTCTCCCATGAAGGCGAGCAGCGAGTTGTCGAAAGCGACGAGATTCTGAACGCGTTGGGGCGAACGCCCAACATCGGCGGACTGGGTCTCGAGGACATCGGCGTCACCCTCAACCGGGCGCACGTCCTGGTCTCCTCAACCCAGGAGACGGCGGTAAAGGGGGTCTTTGCGGCCGGGGACGTATGCGGACCTCTCGAAGTCGTTCATCTCGCGATTCAGCAGGGGGAGATCGCGGCCCGCAATGCGGCAAGATTCCTCGGGGCAAAGATGGACCACTTCGAAGAAATGGATTACCGGCTCAAGTTGTTCGCGACGTTCACAGAACCGCAGGTGGCGGTGTGCGGGCTGACAGAAGCGGAAGCGGCCGAACTCGACCTCAGCGTGCGCACCGCTACGTACGCTTTTGGGGAACATGGGAAGTCAATGGTCATGGGCGAGACGGACGGTTTTGTGAAGCTGATGGTGTCTGCCGAAACCCGGGAGATCCTCGGAGCCGCTTGCGTGGGTCCGCACGCTTCAGACCTCCTTCACGAGGTCGTGGTGGCCATGCATTTTCATGCGACTGCCGGTGATCTCGCCCGGGTTCCGCACTATCACCCCACGCTCGCGGAAATCTGGACCTATCCGGCAGAGGAACTGGCCTGAGTTACCGCAGGGCTGAAGGCGGTATGATCTTTATCAGGCAACGGCGCGGAGACGCGATGCGCACCTTTATCCTGAAAAATCGGAACAAAACCACAGATTTACAGGATTTCCACAGATAAAGCATTGAACGGAAGGCGCTTCCATTCGGGATGTTCACGAGCGACTTCTCACCTGGTAGGTGACTCTCACTTCCCATTTAAGTTTATCGAAGTTCGGAGACGTTTCGTGAGGGACGCCGCCGGTCGACTGTAACGGGGACGTTACAATTCCGCCATCGCGCCGCGCCATTCAGACTCTGTTAAAAGGTCGTAGTGGCAAATCCCGTTCATCGACCCTCCCTGCAGGGACGCTCACACTTGGCGGACGCGCTCATCCATTTGCTCCTACATCCCGGAGCAATGGTCGTGTTGGACATTTTTGCAATCGCTCTGGCAATCTGCGCCGGTGCGATGCGGGCTTTGCACCTAGTCGGTTTTCCCCAAACGATCGTCGACTCCCATGAGCAACAAGTCTTTAGCGACCTCTATGGCGCCGGCGCCGATCTCCTCGTCTTCTACGGGTTGGCCCTCGCGTCGCGATCCCACCTTGAAAAGAAAACCCTGCACGAGGCGGGGAAGCCCGAGCATCCGCTCAACAGGGTTTCCGAGCACACTGGGATCACGCTGGTCATTTGGGGCGGACTTCTTTCCCTGGTAACGCAAAGCGATCAACTCATGACCGATCTGAATTGGAACCCCGTCATCCTCGTGTTTCGCCTCGCGGGTCTCGCAACCGTCGTTGTAGCCGTCCACCAACTCTGCATTCACCTTCAATTATCGCTCGCAGCCATCTTTCGGGACGCGGCCCGGAAAAGCCGACGCCCCGTGCCAAGCAGCTAACCTCCACCCCTTTCGCCGCTCTATTCGGCCCGCGGGTGGTGAGTTTTTGGCAGAGTCTCTCAATCGTGAGTGGCGGTGTCTCACGCGTTGCGAATTCCGCTTGATCAAAACGGAGAACGGCGATTGACATTCGAAGTCGCTCGTTCAACCGTTGCGCCATCCGCCGTTATGAACCTCAACAATCTGACCTCCTCTTTTATGCCTGAAGCTACGCCTACCACCACATCATCGAAAAACGTGCTCGCCAACGACGTCGAAGTCAAAGGCAGCATCAAATTCACCAACGAACTCATTTTTGACGGAAAGCTTGAGGGGGAGATTTTCTCCGAAGGGGTCCTCACCATCGGCAAGAACGCGGACGTGCGCGGCGAGATCAAGACGAAGGCCGTCGTGGTGTACGGCAACGTGACGGGCAACATCGCGGTGACTGAGAAATGCGAACTGAAGTCCAGCTCGACGCTGACCGGTGACCTGAAAGCAACGCGCATCATTATTGAGGAAGGTGCCACGTTCATCGGTAAATCGGAGGTCACCCCGAACAAGGGCCCGAAAGCTCACGATCCTTCACGGTCCACCACCCCTGCCACATCGGCTCCCTCCGGTGACGCAGGCCGAAAGATCAACGCCTGAACCCGGTCCGTCGGGCAACACTGACCGATGCCCGCTCCCTTCGCCCGCGAAGTCGGCTTCGCGGGGAGTTAGTACGTAGATTTTCGCATGGTTCGTAAAGCATCGGTTCGCTGCCCCCACTGCGAGTTTGTGCAAAATGAACCCGTCGCGGTGGTGTCCACGTACTGTCGCGGCTGCGGTCAGTATTTCCGTGTCGGGCGCGCGCCCGGTCCTCCGCCGGTCGAGGCTCCGCAGTTGCGCGCCGTGCAGCAGCGCCGGATTTCCTGTTTCGCCTGCGGAACGACGCACGAGGTTTCCACGTTCGCCGAAACGTCGATGTGCCCGAATTGCACGGCACACATCGATTTGCGGGATGTCACGATCGCCCATTCGGTCTCCCGCATGGTGGACACCCGGGGATTTCTCCATGTGCTGAAGGGCGCCTCGCTGACGAACATGTCGTCCATCTGCGGTTCCGCGCTGCTCGAAGGCGGGTGGACGGGACGTCTGTACTGCGACGGCACTGCGCAGTTGGTGTGCAGGGGTCGGTTCGGAAGCGAGTTGATTGCCCAGCTTGTGGTGATCGACAAGCACGCGGATGTGACCCTGCTGTACCCCATTCGTGCGGCGGAGGTGATTGTGCGGGGTCGTTTAAGTGCGCGGATTTTTTGCAGTGGCAAAGTGCGAGTGGAGCGCAGTGGGGAGCTACTTGGGGATGTGGACGCCCGGGCGATCTCGGTTGACAAAGGGGGAGTCTACGACGGGGCGATTGTGATCAGCGCGGTGGATTCGCCTGCGCCACCAGAGGATCACCCGTATGCGTCTCCGGGTCCGGATGTGCTGCGTGTCGCGCGGCGGAGAACGCCGCTGGGGCCAAACGGCGAGCGACCGCCGCTGCGCACCCTCGCGTGATGCAGATCGCTGACGCGGGAAGTTTCCCCCTCCGCGCTTGAACTTTCGGGAGCGAATCACAACACTCCCGCGAATGTCCGGGACCAGACTGTCCTTTTATCTCCGTCTGAGCAGCACGGTATTGTTGTGGATTGTCATGTTGGGGACGATCTTCGCGGGCTTCCCCATCGGATGTCTGCTTCTCATTGCAGCGCTCTCTCTGAGCGCGCTCTATGAATTTTTCCACATGCTCGGGGCGCAAAAGATCCCGTGCTTCAAGCTAACCGGAATGATCTTCGCCACCGTGTTTTTAGTGGCAGATTTTGTCTATCTCTCCCGCCCGGGTTTGGCGGGTTTCGACATCGATCTCGCCCTTTTGGTGGCGTTCATCATTTTGGTCTTCGCCAGACAAATGTTCGCCCCCGTGCGCGATCGCGAACCGCTCGAGGCGATGGCGTACACGCTCTTTGGAATTCTCTACATCGTCTGGTTGTTTTCGTTTCTCCTGAAGATCCTTTTCCTCACTCCGGCGACGCCGTCCGGGGCGACGACGGGTCAGTTTTACGCCCTGTTCGCCGTCGCGATCGCGAAGTTCAGCGACATGGGCGCTTACGCCTTCGGCTCGCTGTTCGGCAAGCATCCCTTTGCCCCGCACATCAGTCCGAAGAAAACCTGGGAAGGTTTTTTCGGAGCCTTGATTTCCTCCATCATTGCCGCGTACTGGATGAGGGCCCTCATGGCGGACCAGCTTTCCCTGATTGGATTCTGGGACGCGACGTTTTTAGGCTTGGTCTTGGGCTTTGTGGCGGTGGTGGGCGACTTAGCGGAATCTGTTTTGAAGCGCAGTGTGCTGGCAAAGGACTCCAGCCACATTCTTCCCGGGATCGGCGGGACGTTGGATTTGATTGATAGCGTGCTGTTCACCGCGCCGGTGATGTATTTCTACCTCCGGTGGTTCGTGATCCCATGAGCGTTCGTCGTCTGGCGATTCTCGGAGCGACGGGTTCGATCGGGGTGAGCGCGCAGAAAGTGGCCCGTCGCCTGCCGGATCGCGTGCGCTTGGTCGGCCTTTCGAGCCGACAAAACATGGACGCTCTCGCTTCAGCGGCAGTGGAGTTTCGGCCCTCGATTGTGTGTGCGGGAACGGGGGAGTCTGCTCAGGCTTTGGCAGGGAAAGTGGGTGACGCGGAGATTGTCTCCGGAGAGGACGGATTGATTGCGGTCGCGACCCATCCGGAGGTGGACATGGTGCTCGTGGCGATTGTCGGAACGGCCGGGCTGCGCCCGGCTCTTGCCGCGATTGAGGCGGGGAAGGATCTGGCGGTCGCGAGCAAGGAAATTCTCGTGATGGCGGGAGAGATCATCATGGCCGCTGCGGCCCGCAAGGGGGTGCGGGTTCTTCCGGTCGACAGCGAACACAATGCAATTTTCCAGTGCCTCAACGGGGCGGAGTCAAGATCCGTCCGCCGTCTCATCCTGACGTGCTCCGGCGGGCCATTCCGCACGGCATCCGTCGATGACCTTGCACACGTGACCCAGCAGATGGCGCTGCGGCACCCGACGTGGCAGATGGGACCGAAGATATCCATCGACTCCGCCACGCTGTTCAACAAGGGACTGGAAGTCATCGAGGCGCGGTGGTTGTTCGGATTCCCGGTTTCCCAGATCGATGTGATCGTCCATCCCCAAAGCATTGTGCATTCGCTTGTGGAGTTTGTGGACCGTTCGGTTTTGTGTCAGATGAGCGTCTCGGACATGTGCTTTCCGATCCAGTACGCGGTGACGTTTCCCGATCGGGTGGAGGGGATGCTGAGGGAATTGGATCTCGCGACCGTGGGGAAATTGGAGTTTGAGCCGCCGCGTCGGGATGTGTTTCCGGCGCTCGATTTGGCGGACGAGGCGTGTGGGTGTGGGGGGACATTGCCTGCGGTGCTGAATGCGGCCAACGAGGTGGCGGTGGAGGCGTTTCTGCAGGAGCGTTTGCCCTTTGTGCATATCTGGAAGCTCGTTGAACGGACCATGGCGGAGACCTCATTTGAAGCTGGGCCCTCGCTCGGAGGGATCCTCGCGGCGGATGCCGAGGCGCGGGTTCGGGCGGCGGCGTTCGTTCGGGGGTGAGGCGCGCAGCGCCGCAGCGGCGCAGCGGGCCTGGCGTGGGAGGGGATTGACCCCGGAGTGGACGCGTACCGCTCCATCAAACCGGTTCACTTCACCCACGCAGGGCTTCGAAGTTGCGGATTCCGCCAACGGCGGAGCATTCCTTAGCCCAGCCCGTCAGGGCTGGGTTTACGAGTTGGCAAACGTTTGCGGCCTGAAGGGCCGCGACTCGGGTTGCCGCGTCGGACTGTCCGAAGGGGGCCGCCGAAACCTTCCAAGCTCGGATTTAGGTGCGTGCGAAAGGTTTGGTGGCGTATATCTTGTATTGACAAGCCTCGGGGTGCGTCTTAGGCACAAGATGTGGTTGTGAATAACTCTGCGAACTCGGTGCCGATGGGTGGGATGGCACGAATGTTTTTGCCGGACGGCCCTCCGCTCATTTCAAGCGTCATCTCGCATCCCAACGTGTTGTTCTCGGCCAAGGGCTCCCTTCCGCGTGCCCAATGTGTGGGGGCCATTCCGATTGTGGCTACGGAGCGCGGGCCGAGATTCGTGCTGGTGACGGCGCGGGGCCGGAGCGGACGGTGGATTTTCCCGAAGGGGAAGGCCGAGGAATTTCTCTCAGGTGCCACGGCGGCGTCGAAGGAAGCCTTCGAAGAAGCGGGCATCCTCGGGCGGATCTTTCCGCGGGTGATCGCGACCGATCACGCGATTAAGAAAGGGGAGGAACTCGTCACGCACTTTTACGTGATGGAGGTCGTTCAGATGGCAAACCGTTGGCCGGAGATGCACGAACGGGAACGCTGGCTGGCCACGGCGCATGAGGCATCCGAGGCCGTGGAAGAGGTAACGCTAAAAGAGCTGGTCCTGCGTCTTAACCACGCAATGAGCGGCTATCGACCGGTTGTTGAAACGGTAACCGCGAATTGATTGCGCGCTGAAGTCCGGCTGAAGGCGACCAGATGATGCGACCTTATGAGCGCTTGCCGGAGAATGCGAATGGCTCTTCGGAACTGGATCCGTTGAGTTTTGTGTCTTCCCCGTCCGGAAGGTGCGCGGACACCCCGTTGGAGCGGGTTCCATTCATGAAGAATTCCGAGCGAATCTTCCGGACAAGATCCTCTGCGGCCCGGAGCTTCTGTTCGTTGGACTCGATTTCCTGAATCAGGGGAGCCGTGATTGGGCAGGTGCTACGGAACGCGTGGTCCTTGAGCAGTCGTTTCGCCTCGGCACTTGGGTACAACTCGCACAGTTTCGAGAACAGCAACTCGTCCGCCCTGGCCTTCTCCTCTTCAAGACGCGCGGCATGCTTCGCCACCTCGCTCAGTGCGGCCTCGGCGTCGGCGATCTGTGATTCCTCAAATTCAAATTTCCGCTGATCCAGTCTCACCCGAACCACCTCGAGCACGGCACGCTCCCGCATCAGCTTCTCCCCGAGTGCCTCGGCCGGTTCGCTCATATCATGCAGGTAGGAACTCACGATCTCCTCCTGACGCTCGATCTTCACCGCAAGTTGCTCGATCTCCGACTTAAGCTTGAGCGTCACCTTGCTCGCGGCCGCTTCCGGAAGAACAAGCTTCACAATCCCCCGAATCGGTGTCTCGAACGTTTTTTGCGATTTTTTCTTGTCTTTTTTCTTCTGGCTCTTTTTTGCCATAGTTTTGGTCGGTTGTGGTGGGAATAAACAGAAACCACCACTACATCAAGCGTTTTCTTTTTTTATTTGACACAAGATATTGGGTCAGGGATCGGCCGCAAACCGGTCGGTGGCTCGGACTTCGATAACGCGTCGGTAGTTTGGGTCCCGGTCACGAGCGTGGTGGTGCGTGCCGTTGGCGCGACGCGACAGCGTTTGCTGGGAGATTATAGGGACTGACGGGAACCCGATCGCGCGGAGGCGTAGATGGAAAGGATGAGGCGGATCGCATTCGTCGCGTCGCTGGCCGGAATGGCGGGAGCGCCTCCGGTTCGAACGACGTGGACGAGATCCGCCACCTGCGCGCGATGTCCTTCCACGCTGATCGCCCGGGGGTCGCCTGCTCCGCCGCCGATTCCGGGATTCGCCGCGGCGGCCCGGATGGCTTCATCTTCGTCCCGCGCCTCGCGGAACTCCCATTTAACGGGTCGGTCGTCCTCCAGGATGACAAAACCCCCGGTTCCCGCAATTTCCACCCGCCTGGCCACTCCAGGGTGGCACGAAGTGGCCGCCTCGATGACCCCCATCGCACCGTTGGGAAACTGGAGGGCGGCGACCACCGTATCCTCGACCTCGAGACCCGCATGACCCGGGCTGCCCGCGAACGCAAACACCTCGTCCGGCATTCCTACGAGCCATTGGAGCAGGTCCACCGCGTGGATGCCTTGATTCATGAGTGCCCCGCCGCCGTCGAGTTTCCACGTCCCCCGCCAGGCGCTCCCTGAATAGTATGCGTCATCCCTCCACCATTTGACATAGGCGGAAGCGAGAGTGATCTGACCAAACCTTCCCTCGTCGACCGCCTTTTTCAGAGCCCGGGCGCCGGAACCAAATCTCGCCTGAAAAACTGCTGCGAGCGTGCGCCGGGTCTCCAATGATGCCTGGATCATCGACTCACATGCCTCGATCGACACCTCCAGCGGCTTTTCGCAAAGAACATGCTTCCCCGCCCGCAACGCGGGAACCGCCACCTCGGCGTGCGCCCCACTCGGGGTCGTCACACACAACACATCGACGTCCGTCCTTGCCAAAAGCGCTTCGAGCGAGGGGCAGGGGTCGGCCCCTTGCTTCGCGGCGAACGCGGCTGTTTTCACGGGATCCCGGGAGGTAACCGCACGTAGTTCGGCGCCGTCCACTTGGCGAATCGCTTCCGCGTGGAAATCTGCGATCGAACCCAGACCAACGATGGCAAAGCCAACTGTGCTCATTTTTCGACCACCGGGAGGGTATCCAGGAGTTGGGCAAGACCGAAATCGTAGCCCGTGAGCCCGCCCGCGCTGTGGGTGGAGAGTCGGAGCGTGACTTTGTTCCAGCGAATGTCGATGTCCGGATGGTGTTCCGCCTGCTCCGCCTCGGATGCAACGAGGTTGACGAAGTCCACGGACTGGGCGAACCCGGGGAAAATCCATGTCCGTTCGATGTGTGAACCAACGCGGGTCCATCGCGGCACCCGGGTGAGGGCTAATTCGATCTCGTTTTCCTCCAGAATCTGCGGCATGTTGACGATCAGAAAACAATCCCGTTGCCCGCGCAAGTTTCGTGCGCTAAAATTCCCACCCTAATCCCGATAAACATGGTCAAGATTTACGAAAACATTGTGGAAACGGTCGGTCGCACCCCCCTGGTCAAGCTCAACCGAGTGACAGAAGGGTTGTCGGCGACGATCGCGTTGAAGTGCGAATTCTTTAATCCTCTGGGAAGCGTGAAGGATCGCATTGGGATGGCAATGATTGAAGATGCGGAGGCGCGTGGGGTTCTCACGAAGGAGACGGTGATCGTGGAGCCGACCAGTGGAAACACGGGCATTGCGCTGGCGTTTGTGGCGGCCGCGAAGGGTTACAAGCTGATCCTGACCATGCCGGAAACGATGAGTGTCGAACGGCGAACGTTGCTGGCGATGCTTGGGGCGCAGCTCATTTTGACACCTGGACCCGAGGGGATGAAGGGAGCTATTGCCCGTGCGGAGCAAATTTTGAGCGAGACTCCGAATGCCTGGATGCCGCAGCAGTTCAATAACCCGGCGAACCCGGCGATCCATCAGAAGACGACCGCTGAGGAAATCTGGGAGGATACGGAAGGCAAAGTCGACATCATGATCTCGGCCGTGGGCACCGGCGGAACCTTGACGGGTGTGGCGGAGGTGATCAAACCGAGAAAGCCGGGCTTCCAAGCCATCGCGGTGGAACCCAAAGATTCGCCGGTCATTACTCAGACCCGCAACGGCGAACCGGTCAAACCGGGTCCGCACAAGATTCAGGGAACGGGAGCGGGTTTCGTTCCGAACAACCTGCACCTGCCGATCGTGGATGAGGTCATTACGGTGACAAACGACGAGGCGTTTGCCATGGCGCGTCGGCTCGCGAAGGAGGAGGGCATCCTTGCGGGAATCAGTTCCGGAGCCAATGTCCATGCGGCGATCCAAGTTGCCCGGCGTCCTGAGAATGCGGGGAAGCTGATCGTGACCGTGGCGTGTTCGACCGGCGAACGTTACTTGAGCACGGCGCTCGCCGAGGAAGCTCGCGCACAGGTGGGAGGCTAGGATTATGGGATCCCCCGCTCCGGCCCCAGCGCCTGCTCCCGTTTCCATTGATGACGATCTCGCCGATTTGAAATGGGCGGCGTTCTGGGAGAAACACCACAAAACAATTATCGTGGCGGCGATTGCCGTCGTCGTGCTTCTGGTTGGGACTGGCACGTTTTTTGCCATGAGTGCCGCCCGCGACCAAGCCGCGGCGGACGCATTCGCCGTCGCACGGGACGCGGCCGCGTGGCAGAAGGTGATCGCCGAATATCCGGATACGGTTCCCGCCGGCAATGCGCTCCTGCTGCTGGCAGGTTCGCAGCGCGCGACGGGAACACTCGCGGAATCCAACGCGACGTATGAGCAGTTGCTCTCCCGTCAACCGCGACACCCGCTCGCGGGGAGTGCGCTGCTGGGGATTGCCACCAACGAACTCGCAGCCGGGAAGCCTGCGGAGGCCGTCGCTGCATACGAGAAGGCGGAAAGCCAGTTCGCCAAGCAATATGCGGCTCCGGTTGCGTTGTATCTCGAAGCCCAAGTATTCCTTGCGGAAGGCAAACAGAACGAGGCGCTCCCGCTGCTGGAACGGTTTGCGTCTTCCTACGCTGAAAGCATCGCGGCGTCCGCTGCCTCCGCCCAGGCGACACAGCTACGCGGCGCGCTGGGAATGTAGCAGAAGCGAAGTGCGCCCCGTTGGGGCGCTGTCGATGTGCGACGCGTGGCCCCCGGGGTTACGCTGCGCTCCACCCCGGGCTATCGACGTCGGCCCCGTTGGGGCCGCGAGCGCGATTCGCATGGAGCCATGCCGGAGGCATGGACGTCGACAGCCCAGGGTGGAGCGAAAGCGCAACCCTGGGTAACGCGGTGCCCCGCGAGGATTCCGCCCCAACGGGGCGGACGGAGGCGTCGTTAGACGATGGGTGGTCCCGGCGAGAACGCTCCGTGCGCCCCGTGGCACCCGGGGTTGCGCTGCGCTCCACCCCGGGCTATCGACGTCGGCCCCGATGGGGCCGCGAGCGCGGTTCGCACGGAGCCATGCCGGAGGCATGGATGTCGACAGCCCAGGGTGTAGCGAAAGCGCAACCCCGGGTAACGCGGTGCCCAACTAGGATCCCGCCCCAACGGGGCGGACGGAGGCGTTGTTTGACGATTGGCCGCCCAACCAGGACAGCGCCCCAGCGAGAATTCGCAAAAGAAACCGTCGGGGAGGTGAGCACCTGCTTGTGCCGCGTTCCCCGTCGAGGAAATTGGTGTGACATTTGACGATTCGTTCCTTGCAATTCCCTCCGAGCCTGTCATTCTGAACGACTATTTTTCGTGCGCCGGGAACAATTTCGAACCCGGCGGCGAGGAGGAAAGGAAACCATCAACAACATGACCGAACTGCAGGAACTGATCTCACGTTCCATCAAAAACTACCGCGAGGGTAGCATCGTAAAAGGGCACATCCTCGAAATCCGCCCCAGAGAATTTCTAGTCGATATCGGCTACAAATCCGAAGGCATTATTCCCGCCTCGGAGTTCGAAGATCCCGAAACGGTCGAGATCGGAGACGAAGTCGAGGTGCTCCTCGAGCGCCTCGAAAATGACGAGGGCATGGTTGTCCTCTCCCGCGAAAAGGCCGCGCACCGTCAGAACTGGGAGAAAATCTCCAAGGTCTATCAACAGGGCGGCATCATCCGCGGCCGGGTCCGCAGCGTCGTCAAGGGCGGCCTCACCGTCGACGTCGGGGTGGAAGCCTTCGTTCCGTCATCGCAGATCGACATCACTCCTCCGCGCGATCTCACGCAGTTCGTCAACAACACGTACGATTTTAAAATCATCAAGCTCAACGATGACCGTAAAAACATCGTCCTGAGCCGTCGCGAACTCATTGAGCAGGAGCGCTCCGAAAAGCGGCAGAAGTTCCTCTCTGGCGTCGCCCCTGGCGATCGCGTGACCGGCCACGTCAAGAATCTGACGGACTTCGGTGCGTTCGTCGACCTCGACGGCATCGATGGACTCCTCCACGTCACGGACATTTCTTGGGCCCGGCTCAATCACCCGAGCGAAGTGCTCAAGGTGGGTCAGGAACTCGATGTGGTCGTTCTCGAGATCAACCGCGAAAAAGAGCGGGTGTCGCTTGGCCTCAAGCAAACCCAGCAGAATCCTTGGGACAAGATCGAAGAGCGTTTCCCAACCGGCCAGAAAGTCGGCGGCAAGGTCACGAATCTCATGCCCTACGGCGCGTTCGTTCAGATCGAGGAAGGCGTCGAAGGCCTCATCCACGTTTCGGAACTCTCGTGGACCAAGCGCATCGCACGGCCCGCGGATGTCCTCACCCTCGGTCAGGAAATTGAAGCCATCGTCCTTGGCGTCAACAAGGAGGAACAGAAGATCTCCCTCGGCGTTCGCCAGCTCGAACCCAATCCGTGGGACGAAATTGAACAGCGTTACGTCATTGGCATGCAGGTCAAGGGCAAGGTGCGCAATCTCACTCCGTACGGAGCGTTCGTGGAACTCGAGGAAGGCATCGATGGAATGGTCCACGTCTCCGACCTCAGCTGGACCCGCAAGATCAATCATCCGAGCGAAATCCTCAAGAAGGGCGATGACGTCGAAGCCGTCGTTATTGATATCGACAAGGCAAACCAGCGCATCAGCCTGGGCGTCAAGCAGATCGATCAGGATCCTTGGAAGGAAATCGATCATCGCTTCCGCATCGGTGATCTGGTTCAGGGAACCGTGACGAAAATTGCGAGCTTTGGCGCTTTCGTTCAGTTGAAGGAAGATATCGACGGCTTGGTCCATATCTCGCAGATCAGCGAGAATCACGTCGACAAGGTGAAAGACATGCTCAAGGTCGGCCAAGAGGTCGAGGCGCGTGTCATCAAGATCGACAAGGTGGAGCGCCGGATCGGCCTCTCTATCAAGGCGGCCAACTACAGCGACGAAGCCCTACGCAAGGAGAGCGAAGCGTTCGATACAATGCGTTCGGGCGAGGACCTCGTGGGACTCGACCAGGCATTTGCGGCAGCCGAGGAAGAGTACCGCCCCGGAGAATCGAAGAAAAAGTAGTAGTTTTTTCCTCATTCCTCCTTACTTTGCGACTCATGGAAAAGCCCAAGATCACCGCTTATCTGAAGACCCAGTGCGGCTGGAGCAGCGGCGTCCGCGCCGTCCTAGCCAAATACGATCTTCCGTACGTCGAAAAAGACATCATCAAAAATCCGGATTTGCGCTTTGAGATGGAGCAGCTCACCGGACAGCCGCTGTCACCTTGCGTGACCGTCAATGACGCCATCCTCGCCGATATCAGCGGCGAGGAACTAGAGGGTTACCTTATTGAATCGCGCCTCGTCGATCTGAACCCCGCCGAAGCGGGCGTTCCGCTCAACAGCCCCTGCACGGACGAAGAACACGCCGCAATGGTGCGTGTTCAACTCTAGTCTGCTCCTGTAGGCTTCGTTAGGGTCCATCTTAGACAGTAATTTTGACGTTTTAACGTTAGACGATTGCAACGCCGGGGCGCTTGTCGCGCTCCGGCGTTAGTCGTTCTTACCCCATGCGTCCAGAGACCACTGGCACGATGCACGATGAAAGCCGAAACATTGCCAAGTAAGCCGGCGCCTCTTATCCAGAAGCTGCCCGCGATCCAGCGGGGCCAGACGAATCTTGGCTGGCTGAAAAGTCAGCACAGTTTTTCGTTTGGGAACTACTTCGATCCCGATCGGACGGGATTTCGCTCCCTCCGGGTCATCAATGACGATGTCGTCGCCCCCGGCATGGGTTTCGGCTCCCATCCCCACCGCGATGCGGAGATTTTCAGCTATGTCATCGACGGGCAACTGGAGCACAAAGACAGCCTTGGCAATGGGAGCGTGATCCACGCGGGTGACCTCCAATATCTGAGCGCAGGTCGGGGCATTACCCACAGTGAATTTAATCCTTCGAAAGAGAATGCCGTGCATTTTCTGCAGATTTGGCTCACGCCGGTGGAGGGGGGCGGGGAGCCACGCTACGCAGAAAAGCCGCTTGGGCGTGATGCTGCCAACGGGCTCACCCTGCTTTTTTCGCGTGAACCGCGCTTAGGATCCGTGGCCATTCGCGCGGAGGCGGACATTTACTTCGGACGAATCGAAACCGGCGAACGCCTGCAAACCCCACTCGACCCCGGTCGCGCGCAATGGATCCAGTTGATCGATGGCCTAATCGATGTGGCCGGGGTGGCGCTGCAACCGGGCGATGCGGTGACTTTGGAGAATGTGGAAGCTCTCGATGTCGCGTGCCCAGCGACCGCGCAGTTCCTCCTCTTTGATCTTGCTTGAACAGGAGCCGGGGTCACCAGACCCCGAACGTTCCTGCCTGTCTTGCGAAGCAAGCCATCACACGGGGTCGGGTGACCCCGGCTCCTGTTCAACTCTGAGGGAGCTGTTCCTTTAAGCGGGATTGCGCCGTGCGGCCGAGCGCGAAGGTGCGGTCAATCCCTCGCAAATGCAGCCGCGCCTCGTCGCGTGAAAGATGTTCCGTCGAAGCGATCCGGTCTGCGTTGACCATCAAGGATCGGTCCAAACGAATGAAGGGCGGGGACGGAAGCGCTTCTTCGTAACTCCTTAAGCTGCGACAAATCAAAAGCGGCGGCTGCCCAATCACGAACACCCGCGCAAAATCCCCCTCCGCTTCGATCGCAGCGACGTCCGTCAGCGCCGCCACAATGGTGCGCTCGGGCGTGTGCAGGCAGATCCGATCATTACGCAGGTATTCATGATTGCCCTCTTCGAGTGCAAACGCCGAACGCAGCCGACTGATCGCCACGGCAAAGCGCTCCGGGCTTACGGGCTTGAGCAGGTAGTCAACGCCATGAACATCAAACGCCTGCACAGCGTGCTCGCTATGGGCCGTGACAAAAATGACTTTCGGCGTTTTGGAAAGCCTGCGCAGGAGATCAAATCCAGAGGCCCCTGGCATGCGAATGTCCAGAAAAACGGCGTCAGGCTCCTCCCGGCGAATCAACTCCGAAGCTCTTTGCGCGCAGTCCGCCTCTCCAACGACGCTCAGGTCGGTATGTGAGGCCAGAAGCTGTCTCAATCCCTGAATCGCCAGCGGCTCGTCATCCACAAGAACTACACGGAACATGGCTCTCCTTTAAGTTCGATCTCCGCGCGAACCAAGCCGCCTTTTTCTTCCAACGTAAACGTGTGCCGCCCCGGATAATGAAGGTCAAGCCGACGCCTGACCGTCTGGATGCCGACTCCTGTTGACGTTCGCCAACCGGCCGGGAGCGTGCCGGAGTTTCCTACCGTGATCATCATGGCATCGTCGCAAACCCTCGCATCGATCTGGAGCTTCCACGGAGGGGCTGCATCCCTCCGACTGTACTTCACGGCGTTTTCCAACAGCGGTTGCAGGAGAAAACTGGGGATGTTGCGCCCGAGCGCGGCGGGGTCGATCGAAATCGAAAGCTGCAAGTTTTTCCCGAACCGCGTCTGTTCGATCGCAAGGTAGTTTGAAAGCCCGTCCATCTCGACGGAAAAGGGGGTGAGAACGGTGTTGCGGTGATCGAGGGAATACCGGAGGTATCCGGCAAGTTGCCGGACCATCGCCATCGCCGAATCCGGATGGACCGGGATCTCCGCCGCGATCCCATTCAGCGCGTTGAAGAGGAAATGCGGGTCCAATTGGGCTCGCAGGAAAAAGAGTTCCATCCGGTCGGACTCGACCTGCGCCGCATCCGCACGGCGCGATTCGGTTCGCGCCAGCCGCTCCGTGCGCAGCCAAAAGTAAAGGAGGCTCCACCCCATGTAAACGAGCCAGTAAAAGATGATCCGCAAGAGCCATTCCTCGAGGAAGGTCCAACTCGGATTTGTCCATCCGACCTTGTGCAGGAAGAGATGAGCCAGCGCGGCTTGCAGGATCGACATGATCAGGCTGTAGCCCACCACCCGCGCCGCCATCGCAACGTTAAAGCGGGCCCGTACGGATTTGCGGCGATAGATTTCCCGCAGGACGGCCGTGACGATCAGTCCCAGCGGTTCCTGAAACAAAGTCAGTCCAAGCGCAATCGACAGGTTGTCATGCACCCCAATGCGGATCGCAATTCCCACCACGAGGAATGCGCCCCACCCAATGAGGTTAAGCCGCCAAAACGAGGGCAATCGGGAAATCCACGTCTGAGGAAACGACGGCACGCCACGCATGATGGGGTCAAAGAAGGCCCGGGTCAACGCGTCGAAATCGTCCCATCCGCGCACCGAACGACAATCCCGCCGCATTCATCGAGTGCCGCGGGACAAGGCACCGTGGGCGGAGCAAAATCACGACCATTCGAAACCCCTAACAGAAAGCCTCGTACCATGAAAAAACTCTGCGCTCTCGCCTCCTGCCTCCTCGCCTCCGTTGCGGTCGTTTTTGGCCACGGTTCCATGGCGGAACCGATCAGCCGCTCGTACGAGGTGTTCCTGGAAAATCCTCAGACCCCGCGCTCCGCCGCCGCAAAAGCGGCCATCGCCGTGGGCGGAACGCAACCGTTCTATGACTGGCACGAAGTCAGCCGCCTCGCGCCGCAGCGCAATTACCGGGAGTTGATTCCCGACGGCAAACTGCCCGGCGCCGGGCGCGACAAATACAACGGACTCAACCTGGCCCGCACCGATTGGCCGGCGACGCCCGTGCAGGCAGGCCCGAAAAGAGTCCGCTTCTACGCCGCGACGGTGCACGAACCGAGCTACTTCGAGTTCTACATCACCAAGGCAGGCTACGATCCGCGTCAACCGCTGAAGTGGGGCGACCTCGAACCGCTCGCCGGCGGCCAAACGGTGCAGCTCCAGGGCGATAACTATTTCTTCGACATCAACTATCCCCAGCGCACGGGCCGTCACGTGTTGTACGTAATCTGGCAGCGTATCGATCCCGCCGGTGAGGTGTTCTTCTCGACGAGCGATATCGATTACGGCGGAGTCGATTACGGCACCACCGCCCCTGCCCCGATGGTCGCTCCAGGCTCCGGGAGCGGACCTTCCCCCACGCCCAGCGCGACCCCGGGCGGCACGCCGGGCGCCACGCCACAGCCCAGCGCAACACCCGCCCCCTCCGGGACGCCGTCCCCCGGGGCCGGAAACATCACCGTCGATCTCGGCCCCGTCATCGTCACCTACCGCGTCACCAACGATTGGATCAGCGGCTTCCAAAGCGATGTCATCATCGAGAACAAGACGTCCTCCACCCTCCGCAACTGGAGTCTTTCCTTCCGACTCGATCGCGAAATCGGGACGATCTACAATGCCCGCATCGTTTCCAAGGTGGGCGACAAATACACGATCGACGCCCAGCCGTTCGGTTGGAACCAGGACATCCCTGCCCGGGGGAAAGTCTCCTTCGGGTTCGGAGCAAGTCCGGGCCAGGTCACGCGCCCACCGAGCGACTTCGGTTTCCAATCCCAGGGCGGTGCCAGCCCAACGCCAAGCGCCACCCCCTTGCCGACGGCCACTCCCCTGCCGAGCGCGACTCCCGTGCCGAGCGCGACTCCCGTGCCGAGCGCGACTCCCGTGCCGAGCGCGACTCCCGTGCCGAGCGCGACTCCGCTGCCATCTGCCACGCCGTTGCCCACGATCACTCCGTTGCCAACGCCAACGCCTTTGCCCAGCGTCACTCCGCTCCCGACCCCCTTGCCAACGCCCACGCCTTTGCCGTCGGCCACGCCTTTGCCCACCGCGACCCCGTCGCCCTCGGCAAGCGTGACCCCCGGTTCGCCCAACACCACGGTCCAACTCTCCAATGTCACCGTGACTTTCAAGGTCAACAGCGACTGGGGTAATGGCTTCCAGGGGGAAGTGGTGATCCGCAACAAAACGGCGCAACCTCTCCGCAATTGGGCGCTTTCGTTCCGACTCGACCGCACCGTGACCTCGATTTGGAACGCGCGGGTCGCTTCCAAGAGGGGGACGCTGTATCAATTTGATGCCACCCCGTTCGCATGGAACAAAGACATCCCGGCCAATGGATCGGTGACGTTTGGGTTCGTGGCGACGACGGGTCAGCTCCGCACCCCGCCGACGAACTTCGCGTTCACGCCGGTCACTGGCGGCGGCACGCCGAATCCGACCCCGGGCCCGACCGCCGTGCCCTCGCCGACGGCGTCTCCGATGCCCTCCCTCACGCCGATGCCCACTGCCACGCCTTCGCCGTCGGCAACACCAAGCCCGTCGGTTTCGCCCACGGCCACGGCCACGCCAAGTCCGGCCGGTCCTCGCTTTACGATCGAAGATGCGTCCATTGATGAGCCGGCGTCCGGAACCGTGACCGTGCAGGTGCCCGTTACCTTGCTTCCCGCCTCGAGCACGGTGGCTGGCGTCTCTTTTCAAACAAAGGACGGGTCGGCAAAGAGTGGAACCGACTTCACGGCGACGACGGGCAATGTGCTCTTCGAACCCGCCAGCACGCGGAAGACGATTCCCGTGACCATCCTTGCGCCCGGAACTTCGCAGGCCATGCGATCCTTCACCGTCGAGCTTTCCACTGCGGAAGGGGGCACTATTGCCCGCTCCGTGGCGACCGTGGTCATTCGGCCGCGTGCGACCGGTGGCACGACGTTCAACTACGCCGAGGCGCTCCAAAAATCGCTCTACTTTTATGAAGCGCAGCGTTCCGGAAAACTGCCCTCATCCAACCGCGTGATCTGGCGGGGAGATTCCGCGCTCAAGGATGGGCAGGACGTGGGGGTCGACCTCACCGGCGGTTACTATGATGCGGGCGATCACGTGAAGTTTGCCCTCCCAATGACCAGCTCCATGACCCTGCTCGCATGGGGTGGCGTGGAGTACGAGGCGGCGTACCGCTCTTCAGGCCAACGCGACGCCCTGTTGGACGCCATCCGTTGGGGTGCGGATTGGATCCTGAAGGCGAGCCCGAGCCCGAACGTGTTCTACGGTCAGGTCGGAAATGGCGGACTCGATCACTCCTTCTGGGGATCACCCGAAGTGATGACCATGTCGCGCCCTGCCTACAAGATTGATGCGTCGAAGCCGGGTTCCGAAGTGGCTGGAGAGGCGGCCGCGGCGCTGGCGTCGGCATCCATCCTCTTCCGCACGGACGATCCGACGTATGCCGCGACGCTGCTCGCCAAGGCGCGCTCGTTGTTTAACTTCGCCGATCAGTATCGGGGGACGTACACCGTTGCGATCCCGGATGCTGCCGCCTACTACAACTCGTACTCGGGCTACTTCGACGAACTCATCTGGTCGGCCGCGTGGCTGTATCGGGCGACCAACGAGCGAGCGTATCTGGACAAGGCGGAGTCGCTTTATGCACAACGCTACCTCAATGCGAGTCTGCGTTGGACGCATTCGTGGGATGACAAGACCTATGGAGCGACCGTGCTTCTTGCCCAGTTGACCGGCAAGGAAATCTACAAGACTGCTGCGCAGAAATGGCTGAACTACTGGTCCGTCGGCGACAACGGCGCCCGCATTAAGTACACGACGGGCGGGTTGGCCTGGCTCGATCAATGGGGTTCGCTTCGTTACTCCGCGACCACCGCCTTCCTGGCCTATGTGTACGCGGATCGCGTGGGCGATGTGGGAACGCGCTACCGCGACTTTGCGAAGCGGCAGATCAACTACATGCTCGGGGAGAACCCGTCGTCGCGCAGCTTCGTCGTGGGATTTGGCAACAACCCACCCGTCAATCCGCACCACCGCGCCGCGCACGGCTCTTGGAACGGCGATATCAATACGCCGGTCAAGAACCGCCACACGCTCTTCGGCGCGCTGGTGGGCGGACCTTCGTCTGCGAGCGATGACGCCTACACGGACGACCGCACAAACTACATTACGAACGAGGTGGCGCTTGACTACAACGCAGGCTTCACCGGAGCCATCGCACGGCTCGCGTCTGAGTTCGGCGGCACTCCGCTCGCGGCGTTCCCGCCGGCGAAGGGCCAATGCCCGAGCGGCGCCGCGGTTTGCATGTGCTCAACGGATACTGAGTTCTTCGTTGAGGCGTCCATCAATCAGGAAGGGGCTGGGTTTACCGAAATCCGTGCACTGATGAACAATCGTTCCAAATGGCCGCCACGGGGATCGGACAAACTGTCGTTCCGCTACTTTGTCGACCTCACGGAGGTGTTCAACGCCGGTTATACGGACGCGAACATTGCCGTGACGACAAACTACACGCAGGGCGGTTCGGCCTCGGCGCTCAAGGTCTACGATGCCGCCCGCCGCATCTACTACGTCGAGGTGAGCTTCGCGGGAACCAACATCGTTCCGGGTTCCGCCTCGACGTTCCGCAAGGAAGTGCAGTTCCGCATGAGCCTGAAACCCGGCGTGCCTACGACGGCATGGAACGGGGCGAACGACCACTCGTATCTGGGACTGCGCGCGGGGAGTCAGAGCGTTCAGGAGTCCGACCGTATCCCCGTCTACGAAGCCGGAACGAAGCTGTACGGCGTGGAGCCGTAGGGAGTCCCGGGACGGGTGCTAATCGGAAATCGATGGCATCCGTCCCCCGGGGACGACGGTCTTCACTTCGCCCGTTTTCAGATCGAGCGACATCACATGAAAGGTCAGATCCACTGCATCGTCCGGTCCCGGTTTAACGTCCGCTTTCTGGAAGCCCGAGAACAGGATGGTGTCGCCTTTGGCCGTGAGGAATGGCTCGCTTGCATTCATCCCGACCGGGGTGATGCGTCGCACGCCGGGGTTGTCGAGATCGACTGCAACGATGTAGTCGGAAGGGCCATCGAGCCCGGGGATCTCATCGTCATCGACCATGCGGTTGACGTAAAGGGTGCGGCCGCGGATCCAGAGTCGTGAGGCGCTGGAGATACATGGCGAGCCGAGCAGACCTTCCACCGAACTCTCCGAGGCGGGTGTTCCGTCGATGTGCGCCTGCCAGAGAAGATCGAGGTTTTGCACGAGAGGTTCGCCAGTCGTCACATTCCAACCCGCCACATAAGCGCCCTGGTCTTGTGGATGGGCGGGGATGAGTTTTCGGAACTCCGTGCCGTCGGGTCGGATCAGCGCGGCATCCCAGTTGGAGCCGCTGAAAACATTCAAAGCGATCCACTTTCCGTCGGGCGACCAAAGGGGTCCGAACACCTGTTCGGACTCGATGGGCAACGTCACGGAGTTGCCGGTATCGATTTCCAGGACGCGGACCTCCCGTTTGTCCCCAACGTTAGCGGTGGCGGCGAGGAACTTTCCGTCAGGTGAAATCGCGGGGTCGGACAGATCCGAGGCCTGGGGAAGGAGCTTCCCGGAGTCATCCTGGACCACGACGGTCCCCTTGGCATCGACATAGGCCATCCGGGCATGGGCGGATGGGGGAACGAGCGGCGCCGCCGCAAGCAGAATCATCACGCGCAGGAGAGACACTTTCATCGAGAACAGACTGTCACCTATGCGATGGGTTTCAATCCGATAACCCTGTCTGCTTCTCAATTTGTGCCTCTTCGCTGTTCAAGGTGGGTAAAAGCAGCAGGATGAGGGGCTTCAGAGTTGAGGCCTTTGCTGGTGCTGAGTGTTGCGGTTCTTGCGGCGAACGGCGTTCTGCGTACCACCGGTGTGCGATTCGTTAGCCCAGCCCAACGGGCTGGGTAGCAAACCAAAGGGGACTCCGGCCTGAAGGGACGGGATGGGTGGGGGCGTGGATTGCAGCCCTGCGCTTGCCCTGTCGCGGACTTTCAGCCCGCAGCTTCCGCCACTACAAAAAACCCAGCCCTTACGAGCTGGGCTAAGTAATACCGGGCCGTCGGCCCTGGAGCGGCGCGATTCGCGCAAAGCCTTGGGAAACTTCCCTGCGAACGCCTGTCGGGGCAAGCCTTCGGAGCGCAAGGCCCCCTGCAAACAAGCCGTTCCTGCCCACTCCGAACGTCGAGGAGCCCAATTTGTTCGCGACTTCGCGTGACCTGCCGTCGACTGTATCATCTCGCCGACATGCGTAAGATTATCCACCTCGACATGGACTGCTTCTATGCGGCGGTCGAGATGCGCGAGCGCCCGGAGTTGGCATCGTTTCCGCTCGCGGTGGGTGGAGGAGGGCGACGCGGGGTTGTGACGACCTGCAACTACGCCGCGCGGGCATTCGGGGTTCGTTCCGCGATGCCTGGTTTCATGGCCCGCGAACGGTGTCCCGGGCTGGTGTTTCTGCCGGTGCGTTTTGATCTCTACCGCGCGGAGTCGTTGCGCGTGCGTGCGATCCTCCGCGATTACTCCTCTCGCATCGAGCCGCTCTCCCTGGACGAAGCGTATCTGGACGTCACGGAGCGGCAGGCGTTTGCCTGGGCGACCGCGAAGGAAATCCGGGCGCGCATACGCGAGGAGACCGGTCTCACCGCATCGGCGGGAATTGCGGCGAACAAGATGCTCGCGAAGATCGCCAGCGATTGGAGGAAACCCGACGGACAATTTGCCATCCTTCCCGACCAGGTCAGCGGCTTCATGCGGGAGCTTCCCGTCCGCAAGCTTTGGGGAGTAGGACCGAAAGGTGCGGCGAAGTTCGAGGCGGTGGGGATTCATACCTGCGGCGACCTTCAGCAGGTACCGCTGCGGGACCTGGTAGCGGCACATGGGAGGTGGGGGGAGGAATTGTACCGACTCTGCCGCGGCGAGGATGATCGACCCGTGGAGCCAGACCGGCCGCGCAAGTCTGTGAGCAACGAAAACACGTTCGCCGACAATCTGCGAAGCCTCGAGGACTGCCTTTCGGCGCTTGAGCCGCTCGCGGCGGAGTTGCTGGATGAACTCGCCCGCAAACACGGCGACCGGCGGATCCGGAGTGCCTTTGTGAAGATCAAGTACGCGGATTTTTCCCGGACCACCCACGAATGCCGTTGTGAGGAACCGCGGATGGAAGTGTTTTCAGATCTGCTGTCGCGCGCGCACCCCCGGCGCGACCTACCCGTGAGACTGCTCGGAACGGGGGTGCGTTTTTTTGAAGAGGAACCCGCCGCGGAACGGGATGCCCAGATGGAGTTTTTCCGGGACTGGGGTCGTTAGAGTGAGAGGGGCTGCCAGCCCCTCTTCGTTTACCAAACAGGGGCAGGCTGCCCCTGTCACTCTCTTCCAACCCTACTCTACGACAACCGGGGTGCCTTTGGTGACGAGCCCGCTCAGGACAATCGCATCCCAATTCGCCAGCCGGATGCAGCCGTGGCTCGCGTTGCGACCAATGCGGTCCGGACCCGGCGTGCCGTGCATCCCAACGCTGGGGCGGTTGATTCCCATCCAAACGATGCCGACGGGATTATTGGGTCCCGGGGGGAGATTGAACGCGTTGTCGCTACGGACGCCACGTTCGAGGACCGATTTATCCCAGCGAAAGTACGGCAAAAGGACGTTGGATGTGATTCGCCACGTGCCCTGCGGCACGGGGGTGTCGGCCGACCCGGGCGTGCAGGGGAAACAGGCGATCACGCGGTCGAACTCCCGCACTTGAATGAGGCGTTCGGCCCGTGACAGGGCGAGCGTTCGCGTGTGGGGCGTCGGTGCCGGGGTGGGTGAGGGGGGAGGGGTCGGAACAGGACTTCCAAATGCATCAGCCGTGGGGGTCATCTCGGCGCGCGCTTTCGCCTCCGCTGCCAGGCGTTTCTGCTCGGCGCGCTTTTCCTTTTCCAACGCGTACACCTCGGCAATCTCGAACGGCTTGACGTTGGGGACGCGGAACGCCGCGCCGGGCTTCGCGGTGGCATCGGTGAGGGAAGGGTTGAGATCGCGGAGGAACTTCTGATCGCAGTGAAATTTCTCCGCAACCAGTTCCCACAGATCCTGGTAGAGCATGGCCTTGAGCTTTTCCTGGGCGGCGGGGGACGATGCCTGGGGACCGATGTACGCCATGTCCTCTTCCGTCGCGACGTACTCGCGATAGGGGTCAACGATCGAAGAAACATCGATCCGTGATCCGGGCGGCAGCTGGTTGGCGATACAGTACAAGTTTGCCGCTTTCTGGGTGAATTCGCCTCCGAGGCCGTCGATTTTTCCCGGCCGGAAGTTGGCGTTATCGAGGAAAATCTGGACGCGCGTGAGCTCCATGCGTTCCGGCGAGTCCGGGGGTTGAGCTTCAAGCTTGGCGGCCTGTGCGGTGCGTGGGGGTTCGGATTCGGCGAACAGGGTTGCGGTCAACGCGACAGCGATTGCAACGGAAAGGACGGAGCAGAACGAGGGCATCCCTCTACATAGGCGTTGCGAGGCGGCAATCAAGTTTGCTCACTTTCATGCAAACAATCCGAGGATGCCGTGTTCGATCGATCGGTGTTTTTGTGTGGTTTTTTGTGTCGCCACATGGAGGGTTCGGGTATAGCCCTCACTCAACTTGACGCGCTTCGGAAGGATCGGGATGTTTCCCTGGTCGCCCCTGCTGCGTCGCCTGCGAGAAGCGTCCCACATCCTCTTCCGATGAAAAGCCCACTCCGTTTATTCCCCTGTCTTGCGCTGGCCACCGCCGGTTTGTTGCTTTGCGGTCCGGACCGTCTGGTCGCTGCAGAACCGGCGAAGCCGAAAGCTTCCCCGGTGCGTGCCGTCGATCCCGTCGCGGTTGGTTTGCTCAAAAAAATGAGTGCCACGCTCGGTGCCGCGAAGGCCTTCACGTACGATTCCCGCACGATGCTGGAGGTGCCGTCTCCCACCGGACAGTTCATCACGCTGTTCTCGGAAGCCAACATTGCCGTCAAACGCCCGAACAAAATCCGTGCGATCCTCCGCGGGGAAGCGCCCCAATTTGATTTCTTTTATGATGGCAGTGAGGTGGCGGCTTACGCGCCCGGGACGCGGACGTATTCTGTTCTCAAGGCTCCGCCGACCATCGATGAAATGCTTCCGGAGTTGCAGACCGAGACCGGCATCCGCTTTGCATCCGCACCGTTGCTTTTCAGCGATCCGTTTGGCGTGCTGACCCGGAATCTCAAGAGTGCGATTGTGGTTGGCCCGGCGGTCGTCAACGGCGTGCCCTCCGAGCATCTTGCGCTTCGCTCGCCTGGCGTGAACTGGGAAATCTGGATCTCGAATGGAGATCGGGCCCTGCCGACCCGGTTGGCGGTGACTTTCACGGATCGGCCGAATTTCCCCCGGGTTCATATTGAGTTTTTCCGTTGGAATCTTCGCCCGTGGCTCTCTGACAGCGCTTTTGAGTTCCGTAAACCCTCCGATGCGAAAGAGATTCCGTTCCGGGCGGTGTGGAAGAGTGCGTCCCGATAGCAAATCATCCTGAGGAATCCGCCATGAAACCATCTGCTGTTCTCGCTGCGACTTGCCTTGTTTCGCTCCTCGGTCTCTCGCAGACCGGTTGCACGACGACCACTACGTACGTGGCTCCTCCGCCTCCGGGCGTTGCGGTCTACGGCGGTTATGCTCCCGCACCGGTGTATGGCACCAGTGCCACCGTGGTTCGCACGGGGGGTTACTATGGTGGGGCTTATTACGGGGGAAGCGGCTTTTATCACGGCGCCTATGGGGTGGCCTCGGCCGGTGGAGCGGGTGTCTATCGGACGCCGTATGGTGGAGCCGGCTACTGGAACAATGGTTCGGGTGCGGCGTATGGGGCGCGGGGTGGGTCTGCAAGCTGGAGCAATGGTTCCGGAAGCGCTACCGGTTGGCGGGGCAGCACCGCCACCTGGGGCGGTGGCAGCGGCAGCGTGGACGGCTATCGCGGTGGTTCTGCCTCGTGGGGCGGTGGATCGGGATCGGCTACCGGTTGGCGTGGCAATTCTGCCTCCTGGAGCCGACGCTAACCCGCTGTCGTCGGGAACGGTCTGACGAAAGAACCGTTCTCACGACGTTCAAAAAGGATGGCATCCGGCTTGTCATTCGGTAGATTCAGTTCCTTCCCATGAACGGATTTCTTCCTCGGATTACCCTTTCGTTGTTCGCCGCCCTGACGCTCTCCGCGAGCGCCTTCGGCCAGTCACCCGGAGCCCAACAAGCCTATTCCGCCGCTTACGACTTGTTTCAGGCGCAGGACTATAAGGGGGCGGCTGCGGGATACGAGAAACTGCTAAAGGATTTCCCGACCGACAGTCTCGTCGGGCCGGTTCAGATTCAGTTGGCCTACGCGCAGTTCTTCACCGCGCAGTACGACCCCGCGCTGGCCACGCTCGACAAGTTCTTAAAGGGCCCTGCGCCCGCGCCGGAACTCAAGCAGCTCGCGATGAATCTCGTCCCCCAGGTGCTTTCGTCAAAGGCCGCTTCCATGTCCGCGTCCGATCCGAAACGGAAGGCAACGTATGAGGAGGCGGTTCGCAAGTTTACGGAGTTTCTCACCGCGTTCCCGACGTCTCCGGATGCGGAGGCCGCGACCTATGGGCGGGCTTTGGCGAATTTCCAGCTGGGGAAATACGACGAAGCGGCGAAGGACCTGGAAGCCAATCTCAAGACGTATGCGTCGAGTGGGACCATCTCGGACAGCCAAAATCTCTATGCGCTGACTCTGGCAACCCAGGGAAGTCTCGAACTCATGAAGGGGGCCACCGGGGACAAGGCGGCCGCTTTTGCGAAGTACGATCAGGCCACGCAACTCCTCAAGGACATCATTGCGAAGCGATCGGATCTCACGCTGGTCAATGCGGCGAACCTTCAGCTCGGTGAGATTCTATCGAATCGCGCGGCGAACAGCCCGGACGCGGAGCGACCCGCGATCCTCCAGCAAGCGCTTGCCTCCCTCCGGGCGGTTCAGCCTCGGGAGACGCTGATCGCTCTCCAAAAACAACGCCTCGCCGCGTTCCCCGTCAAGCGCCGCGAGGCCCTGCAACGCGGGGATCAGAACGCGGTGAAGCAACTCGACAAGGACCAACTTCGCGAGTCCGGAAAACTCGCCGAACTCGAGGGCAGACCCGACCAAACGCTCCAGGCTTTGCTCAAATCCGGGGAGATCTTCGTCTCGCTGAACCGCTTCGACGAAGGCCGCACGCTGTACCGTCACCTACAGCCTTTTCTGGAGAATCCGGATGATCAGAAGCGCGCGCTTTATTACATCGCGGTGACGTACGCATTGCAGAATGTCGCGGACAAGGCGGTTCCTTCGTACGACTCGTTTCAATCCAAGTACAAGGGGGACCCGATCGCGCAGAATCTGCCTGCTGCGATGGGAACGATGTTTCTGAACACGCCGGATCCGGCGGTCAACAGTCCGCAGAAGGCGGCGACCTACTTCCAAGAATCGCTCGCGATTTATCCCAACGGCGCCTTTGCGGGACTTTCCGTGGTCAGCGCCGCGTCCGCACAGACTCGGCTGAAGGAGTACGCTCAGGCGTTGAAGACGTTCCAGGACTACCTGGCGAAGAATCCTCCCGCGGACGTCGGCGTGATTGCGCAAAAGGGCCTCGCGGATGTTTACAAGGATACCGGGAAATGGGATGAGGCGATTGCGGCCTACAAGACGTTGCTTTCGAAGTATCCCACCTACGAGGCAGCGGGAACTGAGGCGCAGTATTGGATTGCGATCTGTACGCAACAGAAGGGGGATAACGCGGGGGCAATTCCGTTGCTCAAGGATTTTGTCACAAAGTATGGAAGCAGCCCATTTGCGCCAAATGCGTTGTACACGCTTGCGATCGCGCAGGTGGGAACCAAGGCGACGGACGATGCGCTCGCGACCTTGACGGAGGTGGCCACGAAGTTTCCGGATAGTCAGCCCGCTCCGTTCTCCTACTTCCTCCGGGCACAGTTGCTCGCTCAGGCGGGACGAGGCCCCGAAGTGATCGGCGTGCTGAAAGACTTCATCGCGAAGTATCCGCAGGATCCGAAGGTTTACTTTGCGTATGACAGTCTCGCAAAATCCGCCATTGCGGCAAAAACGCCCGATGATGCCGTCACGCTCTACGTGGAATTTGCGACCAAGTATCCGCAGGATGCTCGTGCGGCGGATGCGTTGCAGAAGATCGCAGAGATTCAGCGGGTGAAGGCGACCGACATGGGTCGTTACGGTGCCCTGACACCGGAGGAACAGACCGCGTGGAAGAAATCCATTGATGACAGCGTGGCAACGACGGAGGGCCTGATTCAGAAGTATCCCGAGAGTCCCGAACTCGCGCTGGCGCTCGGTGGTTTGATGGAGTCGCAGCAGTTGCTCGTCGCGGCGTCCCTGAAGACCCCGCAACAACTCGGCGATTATTTCCAGCAGTTGGCGGCGGCCCAGTCCTCGGCCGGAGCGAAGAGCAAGATTCTGTTTGCTTACGCCGCCTCCCTTGAGGAATCCGATCCCAAGCTTGCCCTGACAAAGATGCAGGAGGCCTACAACCCTCAGGTGGTTTACGCGCCCAAGGACATGGATCTCTTCGGGCTCGCGCTCCTCGATAACGGGAAGGTGGATGATGCAGCGGCGGTTTTTGCAAAGGTGGGAACGGATTATCCGCTCCCGCCGCAGGGGGCCGCTCAGGCGTCGCCTCAGGTACAGGAAGCCCAGGCGATCCTACTGTTCGGTCAGGGGCGCGTGGCGCAGACACGCGGTCAGTCCGCAGACGCCGCCAAGTTTTTCCAACAGTTGAGCACCCTGTACCCCTGGTCGCCGAAGATCCTCGAGGCCAACTACGGGATCGCGGAGTCGCAGCGCAAGACGGCTCCGGATGAAGCCCTCGCCAGTCTTGGCAAAATCATCCGCGCCCAGAATGCCTCCGCCGAACTCCGGGCGAAATCGATGCTGCTCTTCGGTTTTATCTACAAGGACAAGGCGTCAACCGACACCGACCCGAAGGCGAAGGACGAAGCGATGGCCTCCGCGATCGATAACTTTATCAAGATCGCCCAGTTCTATTCGGGCGTTCCCTCCGTGGCGGCAGAGGGCCTGTGGGAGGGCGGACAACTGCTAGAACAGCAGGCCTCGGCCTCCGCGGATCCGAAGGTGAAGGCCCGCCAGATCGATCAGGCCAAGCGAGCCTACAAGGACTTGGTGACCAACTACTCCAGTTCCCCGTTCGCGGAAAAAGCGAGCGCCCGCCTTGCCGCATTGGGCGGTTCATGACGCGAAAGGAGCGTGCGGTCGAAATCGCGCGGCGGCTTCGCGCGACCTATCCCGATTCGCATTGCGAACTGGAGTATGGTTCGGCGTTCGAATTGCTGGTCGCAACCATCCTCTCCGCGCAATGCACGGACAAGCGCGTAAACATCGTCACGCGCGAGCTTTTCCGCACGCACCGGACGCCCGCGGATTTTGCATCGGTTTCCCAGGCCGATCTCGAGGCGAAGATTCGATCGACCGGGTTTTTCCGACATAAGGCAAAGAACATCCGCGCGATGGCGCAGGCCATCCTCGATCTCCACGGCGGAGAGGTCCCGAGGGACATGGAGAGCCTCGCGGCGCTACCAGGCGTCGGCCGCAAGACCGCAAACGTGGTGCTCGGAAATGCCTTCAACCTGAACGTCGGGTTCGTCGTCGATACCCACATCGGCCGGTTGGCGAGACGCTTCCGTTTCACGCGTCACGTCGATCCGGTGAAGGTGGAGCAGGACTTGATGCGGACCTTTCCCGTGGAGAACTGGATGATCCTCAGCCACGATTTCATCTGGCACGGGCGTCGCCGGTGCACGGCGAGGCGGCCGGACTGTGCAGGCTGCGAACTGGCGGACATCTGCCCGTCCGCGGGCAAAGTGTGACTTTGTGAGGGAAGGTGAAAATCGGAAGCGTCGCGGTTGGTTCTTCGGCGTTTGAAGTGGATGTGAATGACCGGTTGGTGGTGACTGCGCTCACCCCGCACCACGGCTTTGGGCCGAAGGCCCGGCATTCAATAGCCCAGCCCGTCAGGGCTGGGTTTTTGACAGGGCGGAAGGCTGCGGGCTGAAAGTCCGCGATCGGGCTGCAAGCCACGCCCACCTCCATCCCGGCCCTTCAGGCCGAAGGCGGTGTTTGGATTCAAAACCCCAGCCCTAAACGGGCTGGGCTAAGGAATCACGCACCGGTGGTGCTCAGAACGCCATGAGCGGAAGGACTGCCGCAGCGTGCGCCCGATCATCGGTGAGAAAACATGCACTCGCAACCGCCGCTCATCCGAAGCTCACAGCCGCGTCGCCTTCAGCCAGTACAAACCTAGAAGAGCCGGAGGGAACATCTTTCTCAGACGAAAAGCAAAGCGAACGCCAAATCATCTCGACGGCCTTTCTTGCCGGACGTTTATTAGGCGTTCATTAAGCCGCTTTTGCGCGCTTGCCCGGCCGCACTTCGTCAACGAACTCGCCGATCTTTTCCAGCGCCGTCCGGATCTCGTCCAGTCCGGTCGCGTAACTGCAGCGGACCGATCCTTCACCTCCCGGCCCAAATGCGGTGCCTGGAACGACGGCGACTCGCTTTTCCTCCAAGAGCCGGAGCGAAAACTCGCGGCTGGTCAGGCCTGTGCTGGAGATGTCCGGAAACACGTAAAACGCGCCCTTGGGCTTGAAACACGTGAGCCCCAGTTCGTTGAAGCCGGACACAATGAAGTTACGCCGCCGTTCGTACTCGCGTCGCATCGTTTCCACAGCGGGACCCCCGCGCTCGAGCGCTTCGTACGCTGCTTCCTGGCCCATGATGGGGGCACAGAGAATGGCGTACTGATGGATCTTCATCATCGCCTCGATCAGAGCCGATGGGGCGCAGGCGTAGCCGATCCGCCAGCCCGTCATCGCAAATGCCTTGGAAAGCCCATGAAGGAAAACCGTTCGCTCTTTCATCCCGGGCATCGCCGCAATGGAAACATGCTGCATCGCGTCGTAGATCAGTTCGCTATAAATCTCATCCGTGAGCACGACGAGGTTGTGTCGGACGCAGACCGCGGCAAGCCGTTCGACTTCCTCGGGCGGAAGCGTGCCGCCTGTCGGGTTGGTCGGAAAATTCAGCATGAGCACCTTCGACCGTGGTCCGATCGCGGCCTCGAGGTCGGCAGCGTTCAGGACATAATCGTCTTCCTTCCGCGTCGCGATCGGCTTCGCCACACCACCGGCGAGGACAATGCTGGGCGCGTAGGACACATAACACGGCTCATGGTAGATCACCTCGTCTCCGGGATTCAGGAGGGCACGAAGCGCGATGTCGATGGCCTCGGAAACGCCAACGGACACCAGGATCTCCGAGAGCGGGTCGTAGCGAATCCCGAAGTGACGATTCACATAGTCCGAAATGGACCGTCGCAAACGCGGTTGGCCGAGATTCGATGTGTAGCCGGTGCGGCCTTTTTCCAGAGAATAAATGGCGGCTTCCCGGATATGCCACGGGGTGACGAAATCGGGCTCGCCAATGCCGAGCGAAATGACGTCGCTCATGGATTGCACGACTTCGAAAAAGTCACGAATGCCGGAGCGGGGAATGTTGCGGACATGGTCCGCGATCGGGATGTCCATGGGGTCAGGGCGTCACCGGCAGGCGTTGCGGTGCGGTTTCGAAGTGGTGAAAGGCCCCATTTTCCTTGTAGGTCTTCAGGCGAAAATGCGTCGCCGTCGCTTGCACCGCCTCGATCGTACTAAGTTTCTCGGCCACGAAGCTGGCGACCGCCCGGAGGTTGTCCGCGGAGAGAACGATGAGCAAATCATACCCGCCGCTCATGAGGTAGCAGCTCTGTACTTCGTCGAACTTCGAAATTCGTGAAGCGACGCGGTCGAATCCGCCGTCGCGTTCGGGTGTCACCTTGACCTCAATCACGGCAACGACGGCGTCCGGATCCCATTTCTCGCGGTTGATGATCGCCTGGTAACCGAGGATCACGCCGTCCTTTTCCAGTGCGGCCACGCGGGCATTCACCTCCTCCACACTTAATCCGAGCAGGCGGGCAATGTCGTCGCGAGGCGTGAGGGCATCGCGCTGGAGCAGGTCGATCAGGTCATCCATTGGAAGCCAAGGAGCATGCGAAGTTGGAACCCAATTGGCAAGCGGAGTCGAGCAGGGGAGAACGGACTTTCCAGTCCGTTTGCTTCTGCGGGCCGTGCCCGGCAATCAGGAGTCGATTGTGCCGCCTGTCCACCGCTCCGCTCCGCGTTATTCGATCCCTCCTTGGCAATGGCTGATTTCCGGGCTACTGTTAGGTCATGCCAACGTCCAAGAAAGAACCTGCAAAGTCCGGAACGGCCTCCCCGAAAGCTTCTGCGGCAAAGTCCACTCCTCACAGCGCGAAGGCTGCGCCCAAGACATCCGCGAAAACGCATCACACGGATTCACCGGTCGATCACGTTGCCGCTTCCGCGTTGAAGTTGGTCGACGAAGCCGCACACCTCCTGCGCCAGGGCATCACCGTCGGCGCTGAATCCACGGAGAAAGCCCGGGCCGCCGCGCGCAAGAAGGCGCTTACCCTTGTCAACCA